>Ga0335395_10003179_pt1 | contig 10198 bp, 4 predicted proteins | sample MAT02_FD_205744 | JGI IMG/M metagenome (GOLD analysis project Ga0335395, IMG submission 205744) | Freshwater microbial communities from Lake Fryxell liftoff mats and glacier meltwater in Antarctica - MAT-02 (spades assembly) (version 2) ...
TGTTTAAATCAATCCTCGAATTTAAAGACTCAAAACTATTTTTACAGGGTGCGCCGTTTTTTGGGATTCCGATGAGTTTGGCGATGGTGGCCGTGCTTTGGCTGATTGGGGGGATTTTGTCGAGGACAAGTATCTGGCTGTTTGATTGGCTTTGGGGCGATCGATCGATTATTTGGGGCTGTTTGCCGATCGGATTTTGTCTCGGTACTTTGATGCGGATTAATTATTTTTTCCCCGACATTACGCCACGAGAAACAACTTCGCCGAGTTTACCGGAGATTTTGTCAAATCCTGAGACTCTGCCCATAGATGCTCAACCTGTGCAGCTTTCCGGGCAACTTCTGGGTAGGTCTGGTATTGGTAATTGGCTGGGACAAGATTTGATTTTGCAAACGGCGACGGGTTTGGTGAGGCTGCATTATGTTTCGAGGTTTGGCTACCTTGGCTCTTTGTGGGCGAAACCGACTCGCCCCAGCGATTTGATCGGAAAACCCGTTGTGGCGACTGGTTGGCTGCGCCGAGGTGCTACAGTGGCGATCGACCTCGAAACTCTCCGCAGTCAATCCGGGAGAGTCAGTGACAGCGGACATCCGATTTGGTCTGCGATTTTGGCTTTTGCTGCTGCTGTTTGGGGCGCATACATCATTATCCAGGGCCAAAGGTGAGGCATAGTCGATCTTCTGTAGGGTGTGCACTGCGCACCGAGAGTGCTAGAAGTAGCGAGTCAAACCAATTTTTGCGTCAGTTTTGTTAGTGATGGAATTGCCGCGCGAGTCGCCGACAACGCGCAGCGGGAGATGAGTTTTCAGTTAAATGGCGGATGGGCGATCGATCTTCTGTGCAGGCCACGCCCTACACTCTATCCGCTACATCCGCTACAAAATCCGTTGCCGAACTTCCTTCTATCCGCTACATCCGTTAAATCCGCTACAAAATCCGTTGCCGAACTTCCTTCGTAAACAAAAGTTGCTTTTTTGCCGATCGCCTGTTACATTTATTTATACAAATTGGATTAAACCAAATAGCGCGATAACTTCAGTTGGCTAAAATCGCTAAGGTATTGCGTAAAAATTGTCAACCTCCCAACACAGCAAGTTCAGCCAGCCGCTTGTCGGCTGTTTTTTTTTGATCGCCAATTTCCCTGTGCAGGATGAATTCCCAAAAGTGATTCAAATATGGTTTTCGTTAAATTCAGCATGAAATCTTCCTAAATAACTAGCTCTGTTACCAAGGCTGTGATACCTTTAAACAATGGTCGGACACTGCCGGCCCCGATTTAAGGGATACCAGCTAAGTGAGTAGTTCTCAGCATTAGGAGCGAGATTAGGGGTGAGGTAAAATTACTGGCTGAAAAAATGTTGGCGATTTTATCCCTCACTGTATTAGACTGAATATTGGCATTCCAATCGCTTGCAATTGACATCCTTGGACATAAATTTCTAAACGGCGCTGGCTATAAACATTCTGAATCAAAACCGGAAGTAAGTAATACAGAATAGCCAATAGCCTCAACATTTGAGTGATGACTAAAAGTTTACACAACAACCTGAGATTTAAAAGCTCTCTGCATCGGCGGTTAATTTCCGGCCTGATCGGAGTAAATCATCCTTTTGTCCTAAAAGGTGCGGGGAGCTGTCAAGGTTGGTGGGAGGAATGCGCAAATTCTGCGGTTATGTGGTGTTTCCCAGTAGTCAATATTCAGTTGACTTCGGGTAATTCTGTTCGAGCAAATTAATTAAAATCCAAGTCTGGAGGAATTTTTCATGTCTATTCGTCTTTATGTTGGCAATCTACCGAAGGAACTCGATCGCCTAGAATTGCAAGAAGTCTTTGCACCGGAGGGTGAATCTGTTACCACTAAGGTAATTACCGATCGCAAAACTGGTAAATGCAGAGGATTTGGTTTTGTGACGGTGCTAACCGACGAACAAGCCGATCAAGTTATTGAGAAATACAACGGCTTGATGTTCAAAGAAAACCCGCTAAAAATAGAGAAGGCATTGCCACGCTCTAAGGGTAAATCTGAGAAGGGTGAAGACGATCAGCAGCAGCCGTCGTCATCGCCCGCCTCACCGCAGTTGGTGTCCGCGTCAGCATCGACATCGACATCGACATCGACTCCTGTACCTGCGCCGCAGCAACAGCAGCGCTCGGCTCCTCCTACCCAAGGCGGAGGCGGTTCTAGCAAAAGCAATCGCCGTCGGGGTGACAACAACAAGTCTCGCCGTAATCAGTCAACAACAACCGTACCAAACGCTGATTCCGGCTCGGTGCAGCCAGATCCGCGCTGGGCGAGCGCTTTGGAAGAACTCAAGCAAAAATTGGAAGCTCAGGCTGCTAGCTAGTCAAAAATGGCTGCTAATTGCTGCTGTCGATCGACTGTGGTTGAATGAGTGTATCTGGAAGTGCGATCGAGAATTAGTCAAAAAGCCGATTCTCGATCGCACTATTTTCTGGTAAAAACCTCTAATATCTAGCAGTCCAGTAAAATAACCGCTTCCAGTTCGATCGTTCCGACTTTGATCCTCAGTTATGATGAGGACTAAAGTCCGAACGATCAAACCAGTCCCAATTCTTTAATCGAAAAAGGTATAAGCGCTGTTTATTCGGCTGCCGAGAAGTCAATAGTCTCAATAAACTCAAAAATCTTGTTCATCATTCCCTCAACTTCAGACTCAAGAGAACCCAATTCATTACCCTCCTCATAAATTCGCTGACAGCTTACCGTGTAGCAAAAATCATCAGCGATAAAAGCCATAAGTCCCCGGTAGGCATCAATTCGAGTCAGAGGGCCACTATTTTTTTCCCCGCTGATAGTTGCACCCGCAGGCAAATCTAAAACCGCGAAATAAGCTTCCTCATCTTCTAAATATTCCGCGTGAAGTAACTTAGAGTTGGGAACTTTATCAAGAATTGCCTGAGAAATAAAATTGTCCAGAAAAGACTTGAGATAAACTTCCTCACCAGCCGACTCGATTTCTGCTTCCGCTGCATCAGCGATCAGGAAATAATCAATTTTCAGCAAAACCCCAAAGTCATCAGAAAATGCAACAGAGCCATCTTCCTCGTCAATTTTACCACCTCGTTGCTCGTCAACTGGAATCGAGACGCTAAAATTGCCTTCAGGAGATACATATAATGGCCCATCTAAATCAGACTCTTCCCCCTCAGATTCCTCCGAGTAAGCAGCAATTACATCCTCGATAATTTCCTCAGATTCCTCGTCTTCCACACCCAATGCTTTCTGGAATTCCTGGAAAAAAGGCTTGTGCTTGTCAGACACTTCGCCATCTGCGACAAACATTGCTGTGGTTATTGCAAAAGTATCCAAAACTAACTCATCTGGTATTAATGCCCAAGCAGTATTAAATAATGCTCCTAAACCGTCTTGGGCGATAATACCTGCTAGTTTTTGAAACATTGCTGACATATCATCTTCCGAGTATTCAGCAAATATTTCTGATTCCCAAAGTATGCTTTCTAAGATATCAGCATCCGTGTCAGGGGAATTTGTCTCGGCTGCGACAAGTGCTACCGCCGCTACGGATTCCTCTAAAGTCAAGGTTGCTTCGGATTTATCTTCTGAATTGAATATTTTATCAAACTTGCCCACAGGTTTTGCTCCAAAGAGTGTTTAGTTTTGCTATTCATACCAAATTTATGGCATCAAAAGATAGTCGTCTGGGATACATTTATTTTTGGCAAAATCCCGCGAGTGAATCTAGGGTAGCCACGGAGTGGTGCACCTGACGATTAAAATTTCCGCGCCGGAAACGACAGTGCCGTGTTTTTAGTCCCCGCGCCGGAAACGTCGTTGTCGTGTCTTTAGTCCCCGCGCCGGACACGACAGCGCCGTTTCCCTACAGATATCGCCTATTACCAAGGACTGCCAATTATGGTAAACCCTGCCCAAAAATTCGGGTGAGATAAATCTGAATTTGCTACTTGTGAGGCTGGAGTAAGGTCGATCGCGCTTTTTTGACTCCCCACCAACTTACCATCTTTAATTACTACCTGTTTGCGGATCATGGCTATTTGAGCTTGTCTGAGCGCTTCAGCTTTCATGGGAGCCGATCGCAAATTACCATAAAACTCAGTCATCAGCCCCAAAGTCGCATAATCATTAACTTTCCACAAACTCGCTAAAGCTGATTTGACACCGCTGCGCACGGCGAGTCCAGCAAAACCCATTTCTGCTGTATTATCGCCGATCGCAGTTTCGCACGCACTCAGCACCAATAACTCGACTTGTCGGCGATGGTACCACTTCGCCAACCGAAATTGATCCAGCGGTAAAGACGTTCTCCAAAAGTCAATCTCAGCTTCCCTGCGCCCGTATTTATTTTGCGGAAAACTGGCGTGAGTAGCCAAGTGAACAATATCAAATGTCTGTTGCTGCCGCTGTTTGGTGAGATTTTCCAGAGTAAAGTCTTGATTGAGAAAAGAAACGCCAGGCCACAAAGGCAATTCGGCAGGATTTTGGGTGTTGCTTTTGGTACCGGCGATCGCAGCTAATTCGATCGGCACCGCAGGCAAAGGATCTTTATTAGTATGGGGAAATTCCGAAGCACCCATTGCCAAAACTTTCGCGTTTTTCAAACTTTGATAATTCGTGTTAGTCAAACTGACACTGGGAATTGAGCCGAGGCTGTACTTTTCTACTAAAAATTGCTCGCCGTCGTGCAAAGCTGCGATCGGCAACTGACGCAAACCCGCATCGAAAGAAAACACTAACGTATCCACATTTAACCCTTCTATATCTGAACTAATCGGCGCAATTAACCACTGGTAAAGTTTCTGAGAAATTGGCAAATAGCTTGTATCTTCTGGATCATTTGGCTTAGCCAAAAAGCGGTGAAACTCTGCCACTGTTTTTAGCAAAGTTTCGCTATTGACAGGAATGTTTTTGATAATCGGAGGGCCGTCGGGAACTACTAATATTAGCCATAATGCTTCAAAACGGACTAGCGCGTAAACAATCACAGCTTGCTTCCCGGTTTCCTCCTTGATTGTTTTGAGAGTTTCTCTCAGATATTCAACCGTTACTTGTTGGTCGGTAAAATTTTCTTCATAATAATTTTCATAGTCTTGTTCAAAGAGTTTATCAATTAGGGAAATAGCATCATTAGCATTGCCTTGATCTAAAGCTTGTTCGACGCTAAACCTGCTAATTTCTAAGGGAAAGAGATTGGGAATATTTGCGGGTGGGGGAGTTTGGGCTGCGGGAGTTGGTGCGGGAGTTGGAATTGGTGCTGGTGCTGGAATTGGTGCTGGTGCTGGTGCTGGAGTTGGTGCTGGAGTTGGAATTGGTGCTGGTGCTGGAATTGGTGCGGGTGCGGGAGTTGGTGGCGGAGTGATTTGGGGAAGGTTGGCCAACCAATTAGGCTCAATTTCTACAACGGGCGGCTCAATAGTAGGCGCAGGAGTAGGTGTTAAGACTATCCATCCATCGGGTTCTGTTGTAGCAGAAGAACCGCGTTCTGGCGGTTTTTCGGGTGGCTTTTCAGGAGGCGTTATTAAAGTAATCTCTGCTGTTTTTTGAAGAGGCGGTGGTGTGAGAGAGAAATTGTTTTGGGGATTATTAAATGCCCAATTAAAAGTTGGGATTCCGGTTTCAGGATTGGGGGTGACGGTGGTTTTTGCTCCTAATAAATCGCCAATTAAAAAGGCTAATTCTTGTTGCGGATTTTGAGCTTGGGCGGGCGCTGCTGCGGCTGCGGGAACGGCTGAGATGGAGGGTGCGAGTACAGGCGGAATGTCTGCTACGGGCGGGTTGTCAAAGGATTGAAGGGCTGCGGGCGCTGGATTTGGTTCGATCGCGCTTGGAGATGCGATCGGGCTTTGAGTAGCTAGATTTGGGGCGGTGAGTTGGGCGATCGAGGGAATTGTCTGCGCGGCGGGTATGCGATCGATCGCCCCTGGTGTTGTTGGCGTTGAAGGCTGTGTCGGGCGCGATCGGGGCGGCAGTGTGGATGAATCGGCGGTTAGCGGTAGTCGGATGTTGAGTGGAAAACCGGGTATGGGCGCGGGTTCGGGAATTGGCGAGGAAGTGGTTTCGAGTATTGGGAATGGAATTGCGATCGGTGTCGGAGTTTCAGTTGCGGGTGTTGGGGATGGAGTTGCTATGGGTGCGGAAGTTGCAGTGGCGGGTGTTGGAGATGAAGTTACTCTCGGTGCGGGAGTTACTCTTGCGCTTGGAGGTGATGGAGTGGCTATGGGCGCGGGAGTTGCAGTTGCGGGTGTGGGGGATGGAGTCGCGATGGGTGCGGGAGTTGCAGTTGCTGTCGGCGCAGGAGTCGCCGTCGCTGTCGGCGCAGGAGTCGCCGTCGCTGTCGCTGTCGCCATCGGTGATGGCTGAGGATTTGGAACCGATCGAATTTCAATCTTTTCTGTATCCTGTTTGTGTGTATAAAGATAGCTATTACCAGACGAAATTTTTGACTCAGCCGTGCTATTTCCCCTAGTAATAGCACCAGCAGTTCCGTTAGTTGTTGAATTGCCAACAATAAAAGGTGTCACTCCATTACCGCCGTGACGCAGCAAAATTGTACCGCCTTTATCCCCAGCACCTCCCGCAGAGGAAATGCTAGCAGCGACTTCATTTCTATCTATAAAAGAGTTTACCGCTCGCAAAAACTTGTCAGTCCAAACATCAATTTTCCCACCATTACCATTACCAAGACTCTGACTGTCAATTTGATTGACAGTAATATTGCCGACAGCCTTCAAAGTGATATTCCCGCCATTATTAGGAGAAGTCGAGTTAAGATTACCCGCTTGAATTGTTCCCTGCTCGCTGGTGAGTGTAATTCCCGCTGGCGAGGTGATGTTTTGGGCAGTAATGTTATTTGTTGCGCGGACACTGATAGCGACAGGATTTGTAGGGATATCGTCTTGAATATTGATGCTATTGAGAGGAGCGATACTACCGATATTGCCGCCAAACTGAACAACTCCGTCCTTTGGTTGAACCGTGAGATTGTGTGAACCATCAACAGTAGAATTAAAAGTAATGTCGCCCGTCTCCAGAATTCTTACAGAGAGGTCATTAGCTAATGTTACCGGAGCGGCAAAGGTAATATTATTGCGGTTAGTTTCAATATTTCCGCCCACAGTAATACTATTTGCCTTAAGTTCAATATTGCCACCAGTCACAGTGCTGCTGGGAGCAAAAGTGCGGGAATTAATATTGGATGTCGCCACACTTCCTTTAGCTTCTATGGCAACATTTCCGCCTTTGCCACTTCCCGCGGCAGTAATCAGCGGGCCGGCAGTTGTGTCAATATTACCGCCGCTTTGAATGCGAAGATTGCCGCTATTGGCATTGACTCCACTTAATAATAAAGCTCCAATTCCGGCGGTAGTGATATTGCTGCTAGCTTCCAGGGAAATACTGCCACCGCTGTTACCACCGATCGCATTTATGATGCCGCCAGTCGTATTAATGGAACCGTCGCTTTTCAGAGAAATGCCAGCGCCCTCTTGAAGGCCAATTGCTTGAATGCTGCTGGTGGTAATATTTCCCTTAGCATTTAAAGTAACTGTCCCACCTTTGTTAGTTGTCAGATTTTTATCAGAACCATCGTAACTTGTAATTAACTTACCTGTAGTGATATCGCCATTCTGGTTGGTGACACTAATATTTCCACCCTGTAGTTTACCGGAAACTAACAAATCTCCTACATTAATATTACCGCTGACAGTAGATAAGGTAACGTTACTGCCATTGCCCTTAGCAGAAAGCCCTGTGATTGTTGTTCCTGTAGCTGATGTTTTGATGCCGCTGTTGGCTTGAATGGTAATATTGCCAGCAGCGCGATCGCCCGTAGTGTCGATCGCCCCGATATCTATGGAACCGGCAGTGCTCGTAAGTGCGATCGGGCCGCCGTTTTGATTGGCCATTACGCTGAGATTGCCCGTCGTAATATCGCGATCGGCTTTTAAAGTAATTGAACCGCCATTTTCCGGGTTAAAAACAGTATCATTTCCAGAATCCTGAGAGCTAGTTGTATTTAAATTTCCTGTATTGATGCTACCATTCGTGCTAGTAAAATTAACGATACCACCTCGCAATATCCCATAGTTTAATACGTTACCTGTTCTAATATTGCCACTGGTAGAGATGGTAACATTGCCACCCTTACCGCCATTTGAAGAATTATTTATATTGCCAAGCTGAATCTTGCCATTGACGCTCTTAATCTTGATATTTGCACCATCTGCTTTCGAGCTACCTGTACTAGATGAGCTTATAATATCTACATTAATATTACTATTTGCCTGTAACGTTACAGAACCAGCAAGGCCGGGAGAATCGCCATTTTCAGTGCTGATTACTCCATTTGAAGGAAAAATAATAGCTCCCTGTTCGCTGATGATGGTAACATTACCGCTATTACCAGTAGCTGTTAAACCAGGAATTCCTCCTGCAAAACTCTGTATGCAAATAGGGGAAGGACAGTCTAAAGTAATATCGTTTTTTGCTTTGAAAGTAATGTCACCCGAACCGCTAGGTGCGAAAGAACCTAGACTACCTGTAGTAATAGTGCCACCTGCATTCAAAGTAATATCACCGCCCTTGCCAATATCTGTAGGAACTAGAGTAGTAAGTCTTGCTGTAACAATGTTGCCTCCAGCAGTCAGAGATATATCACCACCATTATTATTAAATCCGTTTGTTATAATCGCTCCCGTTTGAATGTTTCCTGTAGCTTGTAGAATTACGGGGCCGACGGTAATCGGTTGACTGACATAAGTATCAATTTTTCCTGTTTGAATGTTGCCGCCCGATCGCAAAATGACAGATCGCGAACTGCTCAAAATAAATTCATCTGTACCGGGAGAATCACCAGTAATACTTGTATCGGGACTGGTAATTATGATATCTCCAGTAAAAGTGATGTTTCCAGTACCCGAAGTCGTATCTACCTTGAGAGATGCACCCGTATATGCCCCAGCAACCACATCTCCATTCTTTACCTGTAAACCCGAACCCGTTAATACAACTTGCCCTTGAGAATTAACTGTCACTCCCGTTGCACTTCCGCCTCCACCCGTCAATAACTGAGGCAAAGATGCAATCGGCAACACCCAATTTTGAAGCAAACTGGTAGCTACAGATTGCGGCTTAATCTCCAAACTCAATAAATTTCCCGGTTGGCTAATCCTAACTAAATTTTGACCTGGTACAGCCGCAATAGTAATATTGCCTCCGGGTGCAGAAAGTTGTCCCGTACTCACAATTGTGCCGCCCAACAAAGTTAAACTTTGCCCCTGTTTCACAGCCAAAGTGCCTAAATTAACAATTCCTCCCGGCTGTTGATTGGTGAAAGCAAAAGTATTGGGACTTCCGACTAATTGTGCATAATTATTCGTACCAACAGCACCAAACCAAATATTCTCGAAACCGATGCCTGTCGCAGTAGTCGCGGTGAAAGAACCGGGAATGTCTAACCTCGCATTTGCACCGAAAACAATCCCCGCCGGATTCATTAAAAATAAATTAGCATTGCCGCCCGTAACTTGAATTATCCCGTTAATCACCGAAGCATCGCCGCCGACAACTCGCCCTAAAATGTTGCGGATATTAGGATTTGAGATAAAGAAATTGGCAGTTTGTCCTTGAGTTAAACCAAATTGTTGGAAACTGTGAAACAAATTAGTGCCATCGTTGGATTGTTGGCCGCCTTGGATGTTGAATTGATTGCCATTCGGGGTGATTTGAGTATTTGTGCCGTCAGCAGCGGGAGTAATTTGGGCCGTGGCTGTTTGGGATGGGGTGAAAAGTCCGATTTCCCAAGTTGCTAAGGCGGTGAAGGAGAGGAGTGTTAGGAGAAATATATTTTTTGTATCGGCTGATTTCATGATTTTTGTTAGTAGATGATAAATTTATTAACAATACATAATATCACAATCCTGTAGGGGCGGGTTCACCGAAATATTTGACACGCAGCGATAAATTTTATAAACCCGCCCCCACCCCACCGAATAAATTTATTAACAATACATAATATCACAATCCTGTAGGGGCGGGTTCACCGAAATATATGACACGCAGCGATAAATTTTATCAACCCGCCCCCACCCCACCGAATAAATTTATTAACAATACATAATATCACAATCCTGTAGGGGCGGGTTCACCGAAATATTTGACACGCAGCGATAAATTTTATAAACCCGCCCCCACCCCACCGAA
>Ga0335395_10003180_pt1 | contig 10197 bp, 8 predicted proteins | sample MAT02_FD_205744 | JGI IMG/M metagenome (GOLD analysis project Ga0335395, IMG submission 205744) | Freshwater microbial communities from Lake Fryxell liftoff mats and glacier meltwater in Antarctica - MAT-02 (spades assembly) (version 2) ...
CTATCTAATTGGCGAGATTGGGATTAATCACAACGGGAGCCTCGATATTGCTAAAAACCTTATCTCTGTCGCAAAGAATGCGGGTTGGGATGCTGTGAAGTTCCAAAAGCGAACGATCGAAGTCGTTTACACCACCGAAGAACTCGCCAAGCCGCGCGAAAACCCCTTCGGCGAGACGAACGGCGACTTGAAGCGTGGGCTTGAATTTGGGCGAGACCATTATTTGAAGATTGAAGACTTTTGCCGTGAGATGGATATCCCGTGGTTCGCTTCTTGCTGGGATGAAGATTCGGTGGACTTTATCGAAACATTCTCTCCGCCCTGCTACAAGATTGCCTCCGCCTCGCTCACCGACGACAGCCTGCTTCGCCACACACGTGCCCAGGGCAAGCCCATTCTTCTTTCGACCGGGATGAGCACAATTGAGGAGATTGACCATGCGGTAGATGTCCTCGGAAAAGAAGATTTGGTGCTCATGCACACGTGCAGCTGCTATCCCTCACATTACCCAGAGCTCAATCTCCGCCTCATTCCAGAACTTCGCAAACGCTACGGCGTTCCAGTTGGATACTCGGGCCATGAAACAGGGATTCCCTCCTCGGTTGCCGCGGTCGCTCTTGGTGCCTGTATCGTCGAGCGGCACATCACGCTCGATCGCTCCATTTGGGGCTCTGACCAAGCGGCGTCACTAGAACCCAGCGGCATGACCCGCCTCGCGCGGGATATTCGACTCGTCGAGGACTCGATGGGCGACGGAATCAAGCGCCTCGAAGAGCGCGAAATCGCCGTCATGAAGAAACTTCGCCGAGTTGGCTGCAAATCTTAGTCACCACTTGCACTGACTCCCCGCGATGAAGCTTTCCGACTACGTCATAAATTTCATCGCTGGGCAGGGGGTGAAACACGTGTTCATGGTGCCGGGCGGGGGGGCGATGCACCTGAACGACTCGCTCGGCCAATGCGCGGCGTTGGAATACGTCTGCAATCTGCATGAGCAGGCCAGCGCAATGGCCGCCGAGACCTATGCCAAGGCGACGGGAAATCTGGGTGTTGCGCTTGTCACCACAGGACCTGGCGGCACAAACGCGATCACAGGTGTGGCGGGAGCCTGGCTCGACTCGACGCCGTGCCTCTTCATTTCTGGACAAGTGAAGCGCCCGGATTTGAAAGGAGATTCCGGCGTTCGGCAAATGGGCGTTCAAGAGGTGGACATCGTCTCCATCATTTCCCCGATCACGAAGTATGCCGTGCTGATTCTCGAGCCCGAGTCCATTCGCTACCATTTGGAACGCGCGGTGCACCTTGCAAGAACAGGACGCCCCGGTCCGGTCTGGCTGGACATTCCACTCGATGTGCAGGCCTCAACGATCGAGCCGGAAGCATTGCGGGGGTTCGAGCCTCCAGGCACGGAAACAACTTCCGGGCTGGAAATCCTGAGGCAGCAGGTCGAGCAGGCCATCAAATTGCTGAACTCCGCTGAGAGACCCATCTTGCTTGCTGGAAATGGTATCCGCCTTGCGCGCGCCGAGGCGGACTTTTTGGAGCTCATCGGTATGCTAGGAATACCCGTGCTTGCGACGTGGCTTGCCGTGGATCTTCTGCCCTACGATTACGAGCTCTTCATTGGGCGGCCGGGCACGGTGGCACCACGTGGGGTCAACTTCGCTCTGCAAAATTCCGATTTTCTGCTGACCATTGGTTCACGCATTGATTTTACTATTACTGGATATGCGCCCGAACGTCTCGCCCGCGCGGCCAAAAAGATCATGGTGGATGTGGATCAATCGGAACTTGGAAAACTTAGGGGCCATGTGGATGTTTCCATTTGCGCGGACGCGGGGGCGTTTATTCGCGAACTTTTCGCGCAAAGGGGCAGCATCGTGCCACGGGATCGCCAGTCTTGGATGAGCCGGTGCCAAGAATGGAAGACGAAATATCCAATCGTCCTGTCAGAGCATCGTCTGCCAAATCAGCGCGTGAGTACCTATTACCTAGCAGAGATTTTGTCCGAGGAACTTAAGGAGAACGACATGATCGTGTCGGGCAGTTCCGGCGCCGGGATTGAGATTTTTCAGCACGCACTGAAAATGAAAATCGGACAACGGTTGTTCCACACAACGGCTTTGGGCGCGATGGGCTACGGGCTGCCTGCCGCCATCGGCGCTTGTCTTGGTGCGGGCAGGCGCGAGACGATTTGCGTGGATGGGGATGGCGGATTTCAGATGAACATTCAAGAATTGGAAACCGTGCGCCGATTGAATCTTCCGATAAAGTTTTTTATCCTTAACAACGACGGTTACTCCTCCATTCGCACCTCGCAACAGCGCTGGTTTGGCCGACTTGCGGGAGCGGATGCGACAAGCGGACTGACTCTTCCTGACATTGGGAAAGTTGCTGCTGCCTACGGTCTTCCAGTCGTGCACATCGAGGACCAGCGGGATTTGCGAGGGCAGGTTCGAAAGGTTCTCGATATGGCTGGCCCTGTTGTCTGTGACGTTGTTTCCCTTCCAGACGAGGCGCGTATGCCGAGTCTCGCCTCCGCGCAACGCGCAGATGGATCGCTCTTTTCAAAACCGCTTGAAGACCTGTGGCCCTTTCTAGACCGCGCGGAGTTTCTGGCAAACATGATCATCCCGCCCATCGAAGAATGATGTCCATCGGCATCATGCAGGGCCGCCTTCTGCCGCCTATCGGAAATCACTTCCAATGCTTCCCACGAGAGCAGTGGGCTGATGAAGTTTTTCTCGCAAAGGAAGCAGGGCTTTCCGGGATCGAATGGATTTACGATCTCTATGGTGCCGATGTGAATCCGCTCGCAACCGATGCGGGCATCGAGAAAATGAAATCGCTTTCCGCACGCCATGGCGTGGCAATTCATTCCGTTTGCGCCGATTACTTTATGGATAGGCCGTTTTTGAGGGCGAGCAGAGCAGAGCTTGCCGAGCGCGTGACGGTGCTCCGGTGGTTGCTTCAGCGGTGCCAGTTGTTGGCGATTGACCGCATAGTCCTTCCCTTTGTGGACAGCGCGAAAATTAACACGCCAGAGGACATAGAGCAGGTGATTGCACTTCTCAATTCCGTGCTGGAAACTGCCGCTGCAATGAATATTGAATTGCACCTCGAAACATCCCTCCCGCCGAATGAATTTGCCGCGATGCTTGCGCGAATTTCACATCCACTTGTGAAAGTGAATTTCGATTCCGGAAATAGCGCAGCTCTTGGCTACGATTTGCAAGAGGAGTTTCTCGCCTATGGCGAACGGATCGGAAGCGTCCATGTGAAGGATCGTCTCCGTGATGGAGGCACGGTTCCACTTGGAACAGGTGATGCGAAATTAGACTTGCTGTTTGATGCACTGGAAGAAATCGGCTATAACCGCAACTTGATCCTTCAGGTGGCGCGGGACATCCCAGGTGAAGAAGTCACCTGGGCCAAAAAAAATAGATCGTTCGTCGAGGAACTCTTGTTTTCCCAAAGGAGCTCACAAGCAATTTCATGAAAGTTTTAATGATTGGATTAGGAGGGATCGGACAGCGCCACGTGCGCAATCTCCGCGCGGTTCTGGGCGATCAAGTAGACATTCTGGCCTACCGGGTTCTTAAGCGTCCTGAGGTATTGACGGAAAAATTGAAACCGGAGTTAGGCAGCAGCCTCGAAGAAAAATACCGAATTGCCGTGTTTGAGGACTTGGGAGAAGCACTCGCCCAAGCTCCGGATGTCGCCTTTATTTGTAACCCCAACAATCTTCATATCCCTGCTGCGATTGCCGCCGCGGAGGCGGGATGCCACTTGTTTGTGGAAAAGCCTCTCTCCCACAATCTGGAGGGAATCGAGGAGCTCTGCCGAGTGGTGGAAAAAAGAAACCTCGTCGCACTCGTTGCTTACCAAATGCGGTTTCATCCGTGCCTCCTGCGCGTGAAGGCACTTCTGGAGCAAGCGCGCGTCGGGCGCATTCTGGCGGTGCGGGCCGAAGTCGGCGAGCACATGCCTTCGTGGCACACTTACGAGGACTACCGCCAGCTGTATGCGTCGCGCCGGGATTTAGGAGGCGGAGTAATCCTCTCACAGATCCACGAAATGGACTATCTCTACTGGCTTTTTGGATTGCCCAGCCGGGTGTTTGCGCTGGGCGGGCACCGCAGCGGCTTAGATATTGATGTGGAGGATACGGCAAGCATCCTGATGGATTGTTCCGGTGTGCCGGTTCATCTGCATCAAGACTACCTTCAGCGTCCGCCTGTGCGAACGCTCGGTGTTGTTGGTGATGAAGGGAAAATTCTGGTGGATTTTCGAGCCCCGAAGATCACTGTTTTTGATGGTATGGGCACAGTGGTTGAATCGGATTCATTTGAAGGCTTCGAGCCCAACCACGTTTTCATTGAGGAGCTTAGGCATTTCCTTGCCTGCATCGAGGGCTCGCAAAAACCACGTGTGTCCCTGCGTGACGGCGCGCAAAGTGTGCGAATGGCCCTCGCAGCACTGGAGTCTTTAGAAACAGGCCACGTCGTTGAGCTACGATGAACATCGCGTTGCAAAATCTTTTCGACTTATCCGGACGCGTCGCCGTAATCACGGGCGGGGCCGGCCTGCTCGGGCAGAAACATGCGGAGACAATTTTCGAGGCAGGAGGAATTCCTGTCTTGGCCGATATTCACCCGCTTGCCAACGCCGAAACTCGGGAGCGATTCGGCTCGCGTGCGTGCTCGCTACGGGTGGACATAACCTCCTCTACCGCGGTGGAAAACCTGTTAGCGGAAGTCTTAAAAGTCTATGGAAGGGTGGATATTCTTATCAACAATGCCGCCTCTAATCCACGCGTTGAAAATCCTTCAGATTTTGAAAAGTCACGATTGGAGGTGTTTCCCTTAGAGCAATGGCGGGCGGACTTAGAAGTGGGTCTCACCGGGGCGTTTCTTTGCAGCCGCATTATCGGCGCGGAAATGGCGCGCTGCAAAAAGGGAGTGATCGTCAATGTGGCATCCGACCTCGCGCTCATAGCACCCGATCAACGACTCTATACTCAGCAGGGGCTTTCAAAAGATAAGCAACCCGTGAAGCCCGTTTCCTATTCGGTCGCGAAGACGGGCCTCTTAGGGCTCACACGCTATCTTGCAACATATTGGGCGGAGGAGGGAGTGCGGGTCAACGCGATTTCTCCCGGCGGGGTTTTCAATGATCAGCCCGATGATTTTGTGCAAAAGCTTTCTAGGCTTATCCCTTTGGGGCGCATGGCCGAGCTCGGTGAGTATAAGGGTCCAATGTTATTTTTATGCTCCGACGCCTCTTCCTACATGACAGGTTCGAATCTTGTGATAGATGGCGGAAGGAGCTGCTGGTAATCGCATGAATGCAAAATTGCAGCTTCAGGCAGAATTGGAACAGCTACTGTCCGAGCCAGTTGAATCCGCCCGGCATCGCGCTCAATCTTTCTTCGATGAGCAAGCCGGTTCCCTGGCCGATTCACTGGTGCTCTTCGGTGCGGGGAACATCGGCAGAAAAATGCTCAAGGGTCTGCGTTCGGCCGGCATCGAGCCACACGCCTTTGCGGACAATAATGCCGCCCTTTGGGGCAGCGCGATTGACGGACTGCAAGTGCTTTCTCCGAAGGATGCCGCTGAGCAATATGGGAAGAACGCGGCGTTCCTCATAACGATTTGGCGAGGGGAAGGTTCCGACACGATGGAGGAGCGCTGCCGTCCTCTCCGCGATCTCGGATGCCGGACAGTTTTAAGCTTTGGTGCAGTTTTCTGGAAGTATCCCGACATCTTTTTGCCGCATTATTCTTTGGATTTGCCGCACAGGGTTCTAGAGCAGGCGAATGAAATTCGAACCGCATTTGAGCTCTGGCAGGATGATGATTCACGCCATGAGTTTGTGGCCCAGATTCGCTGGCGACTTCATCTTGATTTCGACGGATTACCCCGACCCGTCACGCATGAAATATATATGCCAGACGATCTGGTAACCGTTTCCGCAGAAGAAAGATTTGTTGATTGTGGGGCGTTTGATGGCGACACGCTGCGGAGTTTTGTAAACAAGCGAAACGAATCATTCGGACGCTACTTCGCATTCGAGGCCGATCCCACAAATTATGCTAACTTATGTAAAACAGTCTCGGCACTGTCTGCGCCGCAACGCGCTAAGATAGCGACATACGCTCTTGCGGTAGGGGCCCGCAGGAAAAAGGTTTATTTCAACGCGATGGGCACAGAATCCTCCGCCATGGGGTTTGAGGGAATTGAGATTGATTGCGCGCCATTGGATGAACTGTTACGAGGGGAATCTCCGACATGGATTAAAATGGACATCGAGGGTGCGGAACTTGAAGCACTTTCCGGTGCTAGAACATTGATTTCCGAAGATGCTCCTGTTCTAGCAATTTGTGTTTACCATTTGCAAAATCACGTTTGGAAAATTCCCCTGCTTGTTGGGCAGCTTTCAACGGAATATCGCTTCTTTCTACGTCCGCATCTTCTCGAAAGTTGGGACTTGGTTTGCTACGCAATTCCCGCCAAACGTTTGCACTCTGGTTCCGCTCCATCTCTATGAATCATCGCGCCTGTCCCGCTTGCGGAAGTCTGGAGAAAAAGCTCTTCTATCGGCAGCGATTCGCAAAAGTTTCCAACCAACCGCAACTCAGCAATTACGACGTGGTGCAATGCACGGACTGCGGGACAGCGTATGCAGACGACATACCTGCCCAACCGTGGTTCGACGCCTATTACCGCGAGATTTCAAAGTACACGCACGACCAGCGGGCAGGGGAAGAGTCACCAGCGGACACGATCCGGTTTCATGACATAACAGCATTAATTGCAAAACAAATGCCCGAAAAGTGCCGACGTATTGTGGACTTTGGGTGTGCCACGGGCGGGCTGCTTCGGCGATTGAAAAGTCTTGGATACACGGAATTATTGGGCATGGACAAGTCACCGGCCTCTGCGGAAATCGGGCGAAGGCTTCATGGTATTCGCATCGTAAACTCGAATCTTGTCGAAATCGCAAACGACGAACTCCCCTTTGATCTGCTGATTCAGGTGGGAGTTTTGGAGCATCTTTGCGATCTTCAAACCACGCTGGCCGAAATGCGCAAGATTCTTGATCTCGAGGGTTTGATGTATATTGAGGTTCCGGATGTGGAGGGTTTTGATGCCTGGCCGGGTGCGCCTTTTCAGCAGTTTAGCATTGAGCATATTAATTTTTTCAGCAGAGATTCACTCACCGGATTAATGGAGCGAAGCGGGTTTATCGCGGTGGAGGTTTTCCGCACTGCGCGAGATCACACTTCGAATACGAAGATGCCCGTGGTTTGCGGGTTCTTTCGCCGGAGCGACGCAACCTCTAGAGAAACACCATTCGACACGGCATCAGGACCCGCGCTGCGTTCTTACATTGACCAGTCTGCGCGGGCGGAGGAACAAATTCGGGAGAATATCAACCTGCTGGTTGCTTCGCAGAGGCCGGTGATCGTGTGGGGCGTCGGAACGAATACGCTGCACCTCATGGAAACCACGGCATTCGGCAAAATGAACATTGTGGTCTTTGTGGACTCCAACCTCGCTTATCAATCTCGGGAACTGGGTGGTCGGTCGGTATTGGCCCCAGCGCAATTGGCCGACTTTCCCCAGCCCATCCTGATTTCTTCGCAACTCTTTCAATCCGAGATCGAGACGCAAATTCGCGACACGCTTGGGCTTCCGAATGAGACGATCAGCCTTTACGCCCCATGAAACAGACCGTGGATTTCTTCAAAAATAAAGTAGCGATCGTCACCGGTGGAGGATCAGGAATCGGAGCGGCCCTCTCGCGCGAACTCTGCTCGCGCGGCGCAACGGTCATAGTCGCAGATATCAGTGTCGAACGTGCTGAGAGGACGTGTGTTTCCGTTGAGGGGGGCGGAAAAATGTTACCTTATCGCTTGGATGTGACGGAGGGAGATTCGATAAACAAGCTTCTCGCCGAGACTGTGGAGAAATGGGGCTTCATTCACTATATGTTTAACAATGCCGGGATCCTAGTGGCAGGCGAAGTTCGTGACATGGGCTTCCAGCACTGGCGAGAGATCGTGGAGGTCAACATACTTGGGGTAGCGAATGGATCTGTTGCCGCCTACTTGTACATGTCTGGGCAGGGTTTTGGGCATATCATTAACATCGCGTCCCTTTCCGGGCTGATTAGTAGTCCGCTCTATGCTGCGTATGCCATGACCAAGTCTGCCGTTATTGGCTTGTCAAAGGCGTTGCGCTCGGAGGGAGCCGCCTTAGGCATTCGGGTAAGCGTGGTGTGCCCCGGAAATGTGAGGACGGGAATATTCGAGGACAGCACTGTAGTAAATGCAGACCGCGAATCCATGTTTAAGCCCTCCGTATTAAAACATATCGAACCCGTTGAGGCGGCAAGGCAGATTCTGGCGGGAGTGATCCGAAACGAAGCAGTGATTATTTTTCCATTCTATGCGCGCTTGATGTGGTGGCTTGATCGCGTTAATTCCTCCCTTTTGAATCCTCTTCATGCCAAGGTTCTTCAAAATTCTCGAACCCTAAGAAGCAAACAATAAGTATGTCGTCTAGTGAAGATCAGTGCTTGCTGCGAAAAACGGTTACCGTTGTAACCGGCTGCTACAACGAACAGGAAAACGTCGAGGAGCTGTATTCTCGGGTGAGGGCTGTATTTGACAAACTCGATCGGTACGAGTTTGAAATGCTCTTTATTGACAATGCCTCGCAAGACAACACGTTCGCCGTATTGAGGAAAATTGCGGAGAACGACAAGCGAGTGAAGGTGATTCTCAATGCCCGTAATTTCGGCGCAATTCGTTCGGGTTTTTATGCGCTCACGCAAGCCAGGGGCGACGCCGTGATTGCGATGGCATCGGATCTGCAGGATCCGCCTGAACTCATCGCGGATTTTGTCGCAGAATGGGAAAAGGGGCACAAGGTTGTCTTGGCGATCAAGACCGCGACGAACGATTCCAGGGCATTTCACTTTGTTCGGAGTGCTTATTATAAGTTGGTAAAGCATCTTTCCAACACGGAGCTAAACGAACACAACACTGGCTTTGGGCTTTATGATCGGCAAGTCATGGAAGTCCTCCGAAAGATAAATGATCCCTACCCCTATTTTCGCGGTCTAGTCTCTGAGATCGGATTTGAAAGCGCAAAGATTTCCTTCACACAGCCGCAACGCAAGCGTGGCATCACTAAGAATAATTTCTACGCACTGTACGATTTAGCGATGCTTGGGTTCACCAGCCACTCGAAGGTGCCGCTTCGTCTTGCGGCGCTTGTGGGGTTTGCGATGTCGTTTGCCAGCCTGCTCGTCGGGCTCGGCTATCTCGTCTACAAGCTTCTTTATTGGGATCGGTTTTCAGCAGGGCTCGCGCCGGTGGTAATCGGGCTGTTTCTGTTCTCTTCTGTGCAGCTTTTCTTCATCGGCATCCTCGGCGAATATATCGGGGCAATCCACACGCAGGTGCTCAATCGTCCGCTCGTGGTTGAGAAAGAAAGAATCAACTTTTGAGTGCTTTTTATGCGGACTCGCTGCTTCGTAACCTCGACAAATCTTCCCACTAAATTCCTTTGAACTCTTCCAAGCAATTCCAACTTCTTCTCCCTTCAACTCTATTATTATATTGCTTGGTCGTTGGTTTCGGGTGGGTGGGGCAGACTCTTTCGTTTGAGGAGTTGGCAGGCGTGGCAGGCCGCCTGCAGGAAGTGCTAAGCGGTGGGGTGGGTCGGTTTATCTGGTGGTCGCCAAGCTATATGATGGGTGCTAGCACGACACCACTGCTGGCAGGGTTGCTCCCAATTGTTATTGCAGGAAGTCTCATCGCAACTTTTGGGTTCTTCTCTGCAGGGACACTTTTAAAACTCTTCGGCCTAGCCATGATTTTCTTTGGCGGCCTAGCCATGGGGCGGTTGGCGGGGAAGCTTTTGGGAGATCGGTGGGTGAGTGTTGTTTGCGGCTTGCTCTATGCGATGAGTGCCCAATTTGTGCTGCGCTTGGCGCAACTCGAGCACTTGTCCTCGGCGCTTTGCATGGTCTTCGGCCCATTGATTTTTTTGGCCATGTTACGGTGTGAGGAACGAGGAGGTTGGCGCTCTGCGTTGCTTTTGGCCCTGAGTGTTTCGGCGATGATCCTGAGCTATGTGAAGCTCTTTTTGCTTTTCCTGCCGGCTGGAGCCATTTTTTTTGCAT
>Ga0335395_10003181_pt1 | contig 10197 bp, 8 predicted proteins | sample MAT02_FD_205744 | JGI IMG/M metagenome (GOLD analysis project Ga0335395, IMG submission 205744) | Freshwater microbial communities from Lake Fryxell liftoff mats and glacier meltwater in Antarctica - MAT-02 (spades assembly) (version 2) ...
TCATCGGCACATTTATTAAATGAATTAAGTTTAAAAATGTTGCAGTTCAGCGAGAATCCAGGTAACTTTTGTAACCAATAAAATGTGATAAAAGTCAGTTATTAAATCCGTACAGTAAATAAAAGCTTCTTAAATAGTATTAAAATCATTTAACAATTTAATTTCATTTCTATATAATAATATTTTTTTATCATTTTCTAATTGTTTTAATAATCTTGAAACTACGACTCTGGATGTAGCAAGTTCATCTGCAATTTGATAATGAGATACTTTTATAAGACTAGAACCTGAGTATTTTTGTTTGTCTTTCAAATACTTTACTAATCGTTCATCCAATTTATGAAATGCAATACTTTCAATAGATTTTAGCATTTCAAGAAAACGCTCATTAAAACTCCGCATAATATAATTTTTCCAAGAAGGATATTTACACAGCCATTCATCTAATTTTAAATGTGGGATTGCAAGTATTTCTGAGTCTTCTTCTGCAATCGCTTTTACTTCACTTTTTTTAGCCTCTAGGCAACAGCTATAAGCCATACTGCAGCTTTCGTTGTTTGATAAATAATAGAGCAATATTTCATTTCCATCATCATCCATTTTAAGCACTTTAATGGTACCTTTTAAAATGAGAGGCACCATACGAATATACTTCCCATAATCCATTATTAAATCACCTTCTTTGTAATGCTTTACTTCTCCAAATTGATGCATTTCTTTTACTAAAGCAGCTTCGAAAAGGGTTTCAAATTGGATGTTATTAAACATAGAAAAGATTTAGAACGGCAATTTATAACTTTGTTTGACAATGAGGTGATTTAATGCGATAATTAATTTTAAATATTACCGTAGATATAAGTTCCGAAAATAGCAACTATAAAAATAGAAAACATAGGAACAAATCCGTAACCAACATTCACCACTATTGGTTCGGGAGAAGCGCCGCAGAGTGTCCAACCAATCCGAAAATTAAACCTTCAAAAATATGACGTTTTATAGTTGTTTCACTTGGATAAAAAATGATAAGATTTTCTTGAAAATCAAGAATTTTAAATTTATTAATTAAAAAAACAATTGTTTTAATTCGATGAAAGAAATTATTCAACTTATTAGGAAAATTAATATAAGAAAAGTAATTAACTTAGTGAGATGTATAAGTAGCCAATGATTGCTTTTAAAAACGTGTTGTTAATCTATATGCCACCTGAAGGAAAATTTAAAATCTTTGGAAGGAATTTCTGTAGAGTACAGCGCGTATAATCAATATCATGTTTATTAATTTCATACTTTTTTTCAGTTTTTAAATTTTTGACAGTTTTTTTTAAACTACCTGAGAAAATTCTGCTATGTTTACTCTTGAAAAAAGATAATTTTGTGCCGCGCCTCAAAGGTATTTTGAGATACAAAATTTTTATTTTCTTTAAATAATCTTTTAGAAAGCTACCAATGCAATCAAAACTATTTTCATTTTCAAAGAATAACCATGTCTATGTGCTATTCTTACTTCTCTTGCTAATTGATAGAGTTATTTTGCTTACGAATTTCAACTTTAAGTATGTTGGAAGCGATGATTTGATTTTTTGGCAAGCGGCCACAGATTATATGCATGGAAAGTTTTATGAACCTTATTTTTATGGGCAAAACTACAATTTTATGTTAGAATCGTTTTTTGCCATTCCATTCATAAAAATAGGAATACCTTATTTTTATGCATTTCCAATCTGTTCTAGTATTATAGCCTTGTTCCCTTTTATATTTACTTCTTTTGTTCTAAAAAAAAATGGATATTTTATTGAGTCTTTGTGTTTTTTAATTTTGCCTGTATTATTACCAATTGAATATGGCATTTTAACCTCTGTAACTCGAGGATTTATTTCAGGATTATTTTTCAATAGTTTTTTAATTATTAGTTTATTATCACCTTCAAAAAAAACATCGTGGTTTATAGCAGCATTTTCGATTAGCATAGGTTTTATTTTTAATCCAAATTCCTTAGTTTTTTCATTCCCAATTTGTTTATACATGTTTTTAATTAATTGGAATAAATTTACTTTTTACATAATCAATATTTTAATAATTATACCAGTTTTATCAATTCAATATTTTGCAAAAAAATTCTATGAGAATAATCAAGAGTTTAATGTCAATGGAATGCAAAAAATTACGTTTAAGGTTGAAAAGATTTTTGATAATTTTCAGCATCTAGATCAATTTTTTAATTATTTTACCCCAATATTATGGTTTTCAGGATGGTTAATAATATTTATAATTTTCTTTTTAAGTATTTATATTATAAATAAAGATTTAAAAAAAGGATTAAGTTTATTGTTCGGAGTGATATTTATAATTTTTACTTTAGGTATTAATAAAGTAAATGATCATATCGATTCCATTTTTTTATCCTCCACAAGAATGTTTTTAGGTATTCCACTATTTACTGGATTAGCTTTTTTTTGGATTAGAGAGTATGTTGTTTTTACAGATAGACAAATAAAACTAATTTTTGTGAATGTTGCTTTTACTGTATTTTTTGTGAAAGCAAGTATTTTACCAACCGTTACAAAGTTTCATACAACAATTACAAATTACGGATCAGTAGCAATAAAAAAATCAAAAGAATTAGTTTGCGATTGTAATAAATTAAATAGCATTGCCGATAAATACAATGCAACTTTATTTGCTTTCGTACCAGCATGGAATATTAATGTTCCACATATGGAGTTTTATAACTATGGGTGTCCTCTTTTGATAAAGAAATTCCCAAATACAGTAATGAATATTTATGAAAAAAGAACTTGGGTTTATTTAAAGGAAAAGACCAAAATTGAAAAAAATATTCTGATTTATGGTTCTGACATTATTACAAAAACAAATGAAATTAAGCAAAATAAAAATTTAAAAGATATTGATATTGAAGTTATTTCTAAAAATCCCACAATCATTATTATTAAGAATAACAAAATAAGATTAGATTCATTGTTTAAGAAGTTAATGATTGACTTTAAAAGAAATGCTTATTCCTAAAACGTATCATAGTGTAAATGCTTAATTCTAAGTAAATTTAGTATTTAAAGAATGACCTTTTGAAGAAACTGGATTGATGTATACTAGTATTAATTTTAAAACTAAAGCATGTATTTTAAATATTATCAAAATAGCTTCTTTGGAAAATATATTAAATGCAATAAGCAATTGCTTATAACTTATAGTAATTCAAAATACTAAAAAAATTAAAATAAGCAATATTAACAACAATTAATTTCAATATAAATATAAGTAAATAAAATTTATTACAACAAATTAAATTCGATTTAATTAAATTCAAAATAAATAATCTTACTTATTAAGTTTCTCACCTTTTCTTTCAGCAATTAATCTGTAACTCCGCACTAACAACAAAGGAATAAATCCAGCAATAATTGATACTAATAAAGCCTCCATTGAGATTTCTACTAAGCCAATTACTAACCGCAATTGAGGAATTAAATAAACAATTACAATTAACAGGATACAAATTAGCTGAGCAAACCAAATGAATTTATTCTTTGTAACATCATTTATAATTAGTTTTGAATGTGGGGATGACATATTAAACACATGAAAAAGTTGAGCAGATACAAGGGTTAAAAATGCAATATTATTTGCAAGTTTAGGATTGGTGGAAATGTATTGATGGCAATAAAAAACAGCAGCAATTACGGCAAGTGTCATTGTTGTAGCATAGATGGAAATAGTTATCCAATTTTTTCCTGATATTATTGGATCTTTTGGGTTTTTGGGAGGATTTTCCATTACAGATTTATCGCCTCTACCTAAACCAAGCGCCAAGGCGGGAAATACATCGGTTACAATATTTAAAAACAAAATTTGCAAGGGGAGCAATGTTGCTAAAGGAGCAAAAAATCCCATTGCGGTAACAATAAATATTTCACTTAAATTACATGAAACAAGATAAATTATAAATTTCTGAATGTTTTGAAAAATTGTCCTTCCATGCGAAACTGCACGTGCAATGGATTTAAAAGAATCGTCTTTCAGCACTATGCTTGCCGTTTCTTTGGCAACTTGCGTGCCTCTCAAACCCATTGCAATTCCAATGTCTGCCTTTTTAAGTGCTGGTGCATCGTTTACTCCATCGCCTGTCATAGCTACAATGTTTCCTGCCTTTTGATAAATGTCTACAATTTCGAGTTTCTGCTTAGGTGTAGCGCGCGCAAACACTGAAGTATTAAGTATCTTTTTGCTCCATTCCTCAGAAAGTGATTCCATAGGAGGCATATCAATTCCGGTAATTACATTTTCTTCTTCTTGGTCGACCAAACCAACTTTTTTGGCAATGTTTAAAGCAGTTAGGGGATGATCACCGGTTATCATAACAATTTTAATTCCTGCCTTTCTACAAGTCAAAATTGCCTCTTTTATATCTAATCTTGGAGGATCTAAAAACCCAATCATTCCCGAATAAACAAGCGATTGCAGGTAATCATTGGGGTCAATTTGATCTTCCTCTCTAAATGCAAAAGCAAGTACTCGAAGTCCTTCTGTTGCCATTTTTTCAGATTCTATTAAGATTTTTTTTCTGTCCTCTTCACTCATTTCCTTTATAGTGGAAACAATTTCAATCTTGCTGCACTTTTCTAATAAGTGTTCAACCGAACCTTTTGCAGCCACAAAACTCCCCTTTGCATTTTTGTGCAAAGTGCCCATAATTTTTGTATCAGAATTGAAAGGCATTTCACCTACTCGCTCGTATTGCGTTTTTAATTCATCTAAATTGTTACCAGAAGCTTGAGCAAGTTGTACCAACGCTATTTCTATTGGATCGCCCAACAACTCTTTATCTTTACCACCTTTTTCATGCGAAGTGTTGTTGCATAAAAGGCCAATCAACCTCATTCTTTTGAACGCAGCTTCACTTTTAATTATTTTACCCTCCACAAAACTTAAAACGTTGTCTTTTAACTCAACTTTTACTTTTTCTTCGGGAAATGAAAGAGTTTCAACTATAATCTTATTTTCAGTCAAAGTGCCCGTTTTATCGGTTAAAATCACATTAGTACTTCCCAATGTTTCCACTGCTGATAATTTTTTAACGATTGCATTTCGCTTTGCCATTAAAACCATTCCATAAGCCAAAGCAATCGTAACAACGATGGGTAAACCTTCAGGAAAAGCAGCTATCGCTAAAGCAATAGAAGTTTCTAAAATCAACACCCAATCTTTCCCTTGAATAACTCCAGAAATGGCAAATAGAGCCGTCATACCCAAGGTAATTCCTATTAATTTTTTACTTAACACTTTAATTTTAGTATCAAGCGGAGTTTCCTTTTCGACCGCTCTTTCGACCAATGAAGTGATGGTACCTAATTGCGTATGTTGGGCAGTTCCAGTTATTACTGCTTTTCCATTTCCCTTGGTAATAGAAGTGCCTTTAAAAACCATGTTAAATTGATCTCCAAGAGCAGTTTCTTTAGGCAATTTATCACTATTTTTATCTGTTGGAAGTGACTCTCCGGTAAGAGAAGATTCATCGCATTGCAATTGATTGCTTTCAATTAAATGTGCATCACCAGAAATCACATCTCCCGCTTCAAGCACAACGATATCTCCTGGAACAATATACTCAGCAGGAATTTCTTTTTGCTTCCCATCACGAATAACTTTACAAACTATAACGTCCATTTCTTTCAATGCATTCATTGACCTGCGTGCTTGCAACTCCATTAAAAAACCAATGAGTGCGTTTACAACAATCACCACGGAAATAGCAATTGCTTCCATATAATCTTGAAAGTAAAGCGTAACTGCAACTGCAAAAAGTAACAAATAAACAATTGTACTTTTAAATTGCAGCAATAAAATTAAAACAAGACTCTTCTGTTTTTGGGCTTGATAAATATTTGGTCCAAATTCAATAATTCGCTTTTTAGCTTCCGTGTTTGAAATACCAGTTGCGGCATTCGTTTGAAAAGCAAGAACGACCTCCTCTATCGAAAGGGAATGCGGCGCTTCTGCGGGATAACCAATTTTCATGTATTATAATTAATAATAAGTGTTAATAATTAATAGTGTATGCTTAACAAAAACTCTAAAAACCTCCGTTTCTTCGTTGAATTCAACAATTAATAGCATCACATATTCTATTTATGCTATGTTATTAATTCATTATTCATACTATATATAACTTCTTAGAGCTTCTCTTAATTTTAAATTTAATCGTTAAAAAAAATAATTTTAAATAAATTATAACTATTCAGCTAAGGTAACTGATATACCGACATAAAAAATAGTAGTTTATAGGAAAAACGAAAATATAACCTGAAAATTTTCGCAGAAAGTGCCGAAAATCAGATTTCTATAAATTAGAATCTCGATTTGCCTTTTTCTTGCCAAATAATATATTGACATGAAAGGTAATACCGATTGCATATCTGTATTCCTCCAATTTCATTTGGCCTAAACAGCTATTGCATCGGCATAATACCATAAATTTTTTATCGTTATTATTTACTCTAGGTTCCCTTAAATTAAAAAGTACCTCGCACTTAATATTCAGACAAAAGCTTAGAAAATAAAATTGAATCTTCATAAGTATCATTCATATAATAGTGTTTTCGAAATGTTCTAACAGTTTCCAAAGCTTCTGTCATCAGACCTTTATTCCACTATTTTTCATTAGAGATTAAATATCCAAGTTATGCTCTTCTGTGAAAGGGATACCAATTATGAAAACCACAACCACCAATTATTTCATTGGAATAAGACAATTTGATTTAGAAAAAACTCTAATCTCATATTATAAGTCGTGCATCCTTTCTCCTACTTATTTCTTTCATTTTCAAACGCCTCTTCTGTTTTCAAACCTAGAATAATAATCGAGTGTGTTGAGCACAACTCGTGTTGGGCCAGTATTGCTAGCATTATTAGGATTGCTCGTTGTTGGTAAACAAGCCAAAGGAATGGTACTAGAGTTTGCAGCAACATTCAAACACACAGAATTTGCAACAGAAGTTCGAATCAAATTCCCCGGTAAAGGACCAAAACCATTATTGAAATTAACTCCGCTCGAAGTTAAATGACAATAACTCATAATTGTACCACCGTTTATGGGCGCTGGACCAGTTGCACAACCTCCCTCAGTTGTGTTACAATTATCAATTGCGCCACCAGGCCAAGAACAAGCATGTGTTTGTGGAGAACCTAAATTGTGCCCAATTTCATGGGTTACAACATTTATTGTCCAGGAATAAGAAGGAAAATTATTGTACGAATTATTAATATTACTAAAAGCGTAAGAGAAAAAAGAACTGCATAAAGTACCTAAGTAAGCAATTCCACCCAAATTTGTGTTGCGTGTTCTGAGTAAGTGCGCCAAATCTCCATTGTAAACTGTGCGGAAAGCTCGAAAAGCCGTAAGATAATTGCTAGAATTACCGTTGCTCGCAAATGGATCAATACTCGTCCACACAAAAATTTCTGATATTTGAGAAACTAGATTTTCATTCGCAAAAATCGTATTCACCACATTATACATACCTGTTACATAATTCACCACATTGGTCACGTTGCTTTGGCGTTTTGTGTACAAATCAAAATCACATTCAAAATAAAGACGAAACGTACGTATGCAATTCCAAGAAGGTAAACTTTGGGCAGACTGCAACGATAAAGGACTTTCATCGGATGTCTCACAAGAAAATGGAATTTTACGCGACACTTCACTTGCATCAACCAACACAAATCGGGTCGAATTTTCATACTTTCCTAAATCGTAAGATTTGTCACCAATGCCTATCACACCCATTACGTCATCATTGAACAAACTAATATCCGCAATTGAAGCAGACTGTCCTTCCACTTTACCATTGTAATGAACCGAATTGTTAAATATAGTTTCGGTATCTACCTTTTTCCCATCAGAAGTAACTACATTAAAATCTTTAGTTACCACTTCATTTCTGGTGAGAATTAAATTCCAGTTTCCTTCGCCATTTATTACTGGAATAAGAAGTTCAACTTGCGCTGGTTTTGTCCGAATAAGAAAATTTAAAACCGCTTCGTTTAAATACAGCTCCAAGTTATTTTGTACCGTATTATTCTCAATTTTCTTTCCTTCACTAGAAAAAAGTTGTAATGGGGAGTTTCCTTTATTTTGAGCAGTTGAGTAGAAATTAATAAACAACAAAACTATAAATAACAAATAACGCATTAGGGAATTTTCCGATTTTTCAGGTAAGAAGTTCAACATATAAATTTGATTTAAATTCGTGTTAAGTAAGTATTTAGAAATATAAATTAATTTGTTGATTTTCAAAATTTAGGATGCTCCTTAAAATAATTTACTAACTTTCCACTTTCAGAAATAGAAACACAATTCATTAATGGCATTTATAGATTATTATAAAATATTAGGACTCTCAAAAGATGCTACTGAAGCAGATATTAAGAAAGCATACCGTAAATTGGCGCGCAAATACCATCCAGATTTAAATCCTAACGACAAAGAAGCGGAAGTGCGTTTTAAGGAATTAAATGAAGCCAATGAAGTGTTGAGCAATGTTGAAAATAGAAAGAAATACGACCAACACGGTGCAGAATGGAAAAATGCCGAGGCTTACGAACAGGCAAGAAAGTCGACACAGTCTCAACAAAATCCTTTTGGAAATAGAACGCAGCAACGCGAAGGTGGGAATTTCTCTGAAAATGATTATTCCGATTTTTTCTCCTCTATGTTTGGAGGTGAAAATTCAAGAAGTGAAAGCAGAAGTGTAAAATTTAAAGGCCAAGATTTTAGTGCCATTTTACACTTAAATTTAAAAGATGTTTTTAAAACACATCAGCGCACACTTACTGTAAATGGGAGAAACATTCGCTTAACAATTCCTGCGGGAGTAAATGATGGACAAATTATTAAAATTGCAGGTCACGGCGGAATAGGAGTTAATGGCGGACCAAATGGAGATTTAATTTTAACATTTGAAATAGAAAATCAAACCCAATTTAAAAGAGACAATGCCCATTTATATGTCACAGTAGATTTAGATATTTATACAGCATTACTTGGAGGCGAAATTACGATTGAAACGCTTGATAGCAAAGTAAAACTTACTGTAAAACCCGAAACACAAAACGGCACAAAAGTCAAATTAAAAGGAAAAGGGTTTCCTATTTATAAAAAGGAAGGTGAATTTGGAGATTTAATTATTACTTATCTGCTGAAAATACCAACTAATCTTACCGAAAAAGAAAAAGAATTAATTTATGAACTCACTCAACTCAGAAAATTATGACCACACAACTCACCTCTGTAGCTCAGATTATTCAAAATTATCAAATTGACGACACTTCGCTTTATTACCTAAACGAATCTGGAATTATTAAAATTATAATAGTTGAACAAACAGAATATATTCATCAAGACGACCTTTCTGATTTAGAAAAAATAATTCGAATTCAGCAAGAATTAAATATTAATATGGAATCTATGGATATTGTGGTTAATTTAATTGACAAAATTAAAACCTTACAAATAGAAAATAAAATTTTAAAAAATCTGCTCAGCATGTATACCAGCGATTTCTAAAAATATTATTTATTAAATTATTCAAATGAAAAAAGTTCTGTTACTACTTGCCAATGGCTTCGAAATTTATGAAGCCAGCGCATTTATAGATGTTATTGGTTGGAATTTATTAGAAGGTGACAAAACCACACAACTTTTCACTTGTGCATTAAAAAAGGAAATTAAAAGCACATTTAACCAACGCTTTATTGTTGATTTTACACTAGATGAGATAAATCCAGAAGAATACGCAGCACTTGCTATTCCCGGAGGTTTCGAAGAATATGGTTTTTATGAAGATGCTTATCATCCCGATTTTTTAAATTTAATTCGGGCATTCGATATACTGCAAAAAACAATTGCTTCTATCTGCACCGGAGCCTTACCATTAGGAGAAAGTAATATATTAATCAATAGAAATGCTACAACTTATAATTTAAATCCTGCACGGCAAAATGCCCTTTTAAGCAAATCTGTAAATGTATTAAATCAACCAATTGTTATTGATGAAAATATTATCACCTCTTGGAATCCATCTACAGCAGTAGATGTAGCGTTTTTGCTTTTAGAAAAACTAACTTCAAAGGAAAATACATTAAATATTAAAACTTTAATGGGATTTTAAATCTATTTCC
>Ga0335395_10003182_pt1 | contig 10195 bp, 10 predicted proteins | sample MAT02_FD_205744 | JGI IMG/M metagenome (GOLD analysis project Ga0335395, IMG submission 205744) | Freshwater microbial communities from Lake Fryxell liftoff mats and glacier meltwater in Antarctica - MAT-02 (spades assembly) (version 2) ...
ATCGACGCGCTCGTTGATGCGCTTATCATCGAACAAGAAGCGGCGGAGGTAATTGCGCGCGCCAAGCTGCTGATTACCGAACATCAGCTTCTCATTACCGTCGGAAACTTCATCCAACAGCGAGCCGGTGCCATCGAGCTGCATCCGGGTCTGATCGATGTAGTTGACCTTCACCCGCTTGCCGGTGACGGCGGTGCCTTCGGTAGGCTCCAGCTGTCCGAGGCAAAGTTTGAGCAAAGTCGTTTTACCGACGCCATTTTTACCGACGATGCCAGTGCATTGGCCGGGCCGCAGGCTGAGCGTGAGATTCCGGAATAACCAGCGCGGCGACTTTTCCGAGCCTACATTTACCCCAGCGCTTTCCAGCTCCACGACCACGTTTCCAAGGTCCGGCGGTGGCGGGATGAGCAGGTCCATCTCGCGCTCCTCGTGCGGGGCTTCGATGCCTTCCACTTCGTAAAATTTATCAAGTCGGCTGCGGGACTTGGTGCCACGGGCCTTGACTCCGGAGCGCACCCATTCGAGTTCCTCGCGCAGGAAGCGTTGGCGGCGGCGCTCGGTCTGGCCGGCGATTTGTTGGCGGATGGCCTTGGATTCCAAGAAGGCGGTGTAGTTACCCGGATGGGAAAAGGCGCGGCCTTGATCGATTTCAATGATCCGGGTGGCGATGATATCGAGGAAATAACGATCGTGGGTGACGAAGATGACCGCACCGGGGAAACCTTTGAGATACTCTTCCAACCAGCGGATGGATTCCGCATCCAAGTGGTTGGTCGGCTCATCCAGCAGGAGTAAATCCGGCTGGCAGGCGAGGGCGCGGCAGAGGGCGACGCGGCGCTTTTCCCCACCCGAGAGCGGGCCGACGATGGCATCCAGCGGCGGCGTGCCGAGAGCGGTGGACGTGGCTTTGATGCGTGAGTCGAGGTTCCAGCCATCGGCATGATCGATGAGGTGGAGGAGGTCGTTGAGTTCGCCATCCGTTCCCTCGCCATTCTCGTAACGGTGGATGGCCTCAACGATGTCCGCTGCACCAGAGGCGATGTTTTCCTGCACGGTGAGCTCGCCATCGAGCTCGAATTCCTGCGGCAGGTAGCCTACTCGGAGAGCGCGGCGGAGTGAAATTTCCCCAGAGTCCGCCATTTGCTGGCCGGTGAGAATTTTGAGAAGCGAGGTCTTGCCGCAACCATTCCGGCCCACCATCCCGGTTTTTTCACCAGCGGAAACCGCAAGGGTGACGCCGTCCAGCAGCGTTTGGTAACCGTAAGTGAGGCGAATTTCGTTGGCAGAAAGGAGAGCAGACATGAGGCGGGGCGGATACTGCCCATCTGTGGCCAAAGGTCCATCGCAGATATTTCCGAGGCGTTTGGAAAGCTTCGCCCAACCCAGTGAAATTCGCTTAAAAAATGGATTGACTCAAATTTATTATAGACTGGCCCTCTCGCAGACGCCGAGCAGGCATAGGGACTCAGTCAAAAATAAATATGCGTTCGGGTCCAATTCCCAACGAAGTCCATGGACTGCTGCCGCCTGCTGCCGCCTTCCGCAATGCAGCCTGCTGCGAGCGGGGCAAGCCAAGGTTCCATCAGCCCCCAGCGTGCCAATGCCGTCAGGTTAGCAGCAAGGCTGCATCGCCCAAAGCGACAGCATGGCTGTAGCAGTCCAAGGTGCTCCGCACACAGCTTCAGCACGGGGCTCCAAGTTTACCACCTCGATTCTCCCCGCCTGGATTCCCGCGGAGCAAGCCAGGATTCCACGTCCGGGGTGGTCCGCCGCGCCTCGGAGCGCGGTGTCCTCTATTTGCCGGTGTTTGCGGAAAATAAATTCACCTTCGGGAAAATTTTCCATCATTCCCGGCTGGGACGAGGTCTTTGCCCACAGAGCTACAGAGTCTCAGACATCCTGGCCCGCTCACGTGAACGACGGACGCCAGCCCGATCTTGGATGAAATCATTTCCTTCAAAGTCAGGATGTCTGAGCCTCCTCAGAACTCGTCTCCACCGGCCGCCGCCTCGATGAATCCATCGCGCGAATAAAGGCCGCCGGCGCAAGATAAGATGATCAAGCGCCGGAAGCCTTAGTAGAATCAAGGCCACTCAGAGCCTTGAACGTTAGGAATTACTGGGTGCCGCCTGTGGACTCAGCCTGTCTTTCAAGATTGCCACCCACCTTTTGCAGATCGCGACCGAAGCCCTCGGTCGTCGAGCAGGAAGGGAGGAAAATCAAAGCCAAGGCAGCACCGGAGAGGAGGATCAATTTAAAGTTTTTCATTGCAGCTCTTTGTTAGTTCATAAAATTCACTACTGCAAACTGAAAAACCGGGCGCGCGGCTATTTTAACTCCCGCCGCAGTTCCACGATGCTATCGCGGACTTCGAATGCCGAACTCCGCAGATGCTCCAACGCTGTCAGTTGATCGGGATCTCGCTCCGCTTGGATCAGTTCCTGACACGCACCCACCGCCTCGTTGAGCCAATTTAAGCATCGTTTGAGAACCGCCAGCACAAACCCGGTTTCCGGCTCATAGCCAGCATCACGGCCATTGAGCACACCCGCCAGCTTGCCGCTCACTTGCAGTAGATTGGTGATCAATACGTAGGAAGGAGTGCCCGGCCCAGCATCCCGCTCGATCACGTCCATCGCCCGCATCGCCAGCTCCTGCGCCTTCGCCTGCAGCGGGTGATCCGGCTCATCACCGTCCTCATCATCATCGAGTGCAAACTCCCCATCTTCATCCTCATCGTCGTCGTCATCATCATCCGAGTCCAGTAATCCGATGGTTTCATCCAGATCACCCAGGTTTAAATCATTCTCATCAAACTCATCCCCCCCCGCCTCGTCCCTCTCAGCCAGCGCATCGAGCAAGCCATCCCAGCCCATCACGAAGGCCTCCTTTTGCTCGCTATCGTGATCTTCTAAATATTTTTCAAACACTTCTTGGTAAGCGTCAGTCAACCGATCCGACTCCTTCAGCCGTTCTTCCCAAGCATACTCATCCAGCTCCTCGGCCGATTCCACTTCTGGGCTCTCTGGATCGCGGCGGCGGATCACCTGGGCCATGAAGTCTCTCATGGAACTCAGATTTGCCAGTTTTTGTGCGTTTTCCAAATCCTCATCCATCGCCCACTCATGCGGGGAAATCGTCAATGTATAGCTCGCAGACTCGATCACCACCCGTCCATTGATTTCGCTAAACCACTCAAGATAGAGCGTGTTCCGCCACTCGTAAGGGATTTCCTGGCGATTTTGATAAAGCTCGTGAAATTCCTCTTCACTCACCATCGGCACCTTGTTTTTCCGTGAGGCCGTCATATCCCCCACAATTCCCGCCTGATCGATGTCTAGCGCCGCCGCATCCTCGCAAGGCTTGGGGCGGGTGTTTTCAAATTGCAACCGCGTCCCCGCCAGATCCCGCCAACAATCGCCATCCAAGCTCAAAATCAAAGGCTCATCCCGCCCAGCCAGCCAAATCCGTCCGGTCGTGCGACCCTCTACGGTATTGTCAATTTCGCCATGCGCTACCGCCTCATCGATTCTCCATGCCATTCCTAGGAGTTTCTGCAAGGACCGGCCCACTCGTCAAGCCCCGGTGCCGGGATGCCATTACCTTCACCCCGAAGAACGGCGGAAGAGAAATTCAACCATAGATGAACAAGATTGACGCCGATGGAAGAGGGATAGGATTTTGCAAATGGCCCGATGTCTTTGGTTTTCATCTGCGTCCATCCCTTCCATCTGCGGTTAAAGGAATTTGAATGCGACAGTATCCACCCAAAACAGGTCCGCCGTGTCCCATGGGTGCGAGACAAAAAAATCATCATCGTCTGGAAGCGTTGGTTTATTTGGTCTTGCGAGTGTCTAGGTTACTAGACAGCATCACCTATGGATCCTTCAACCACCATCAGTGCCCGTCGGCAGGAATTGCTGGCCGAACTCGCAGAACTCACCGCCATCGAACGCGGCACCCTTTACGAAGAATATCGAGAGGTCCCCGATCCCAACGGCCCAGGCACCGTGCGCCTCGGCCCCTACTTCAAACACCAATGTTGGGAGGAGGGCCGTAATCGCTCCGTGCGGATTCCTGCCCCTCAGGCCGATTTGCTGCGCCAGGATCTCGCCCAAGGTCTCCAGTTCGATGCCGTGACCAAAGAGCTCGCCGCCCTCGCCCTCGCCGAAAGCCGTCAGCGCCGTTCCCTCAGCCAGCCCGCAGTCGATAGCCCGGCTGACGGGAAAAAAAACTTCACGCCGCGTGCCAAACCGCCCAGTGGCAGGAAACCGAAGCGTGCCTGAACGCCTTGCGCACCGCCTTGGGCCAAGGCCATGTGAGCACCGTCATTCAGAGCCTCGAAATTCAATTACGCGATGCGGCCTTTCGCGATCTGCGCCAGTTGCTTGAGGAACTGCTCAATGACCGTAGCATCCTCGCCGATGACCAAGCAGCACGCCCCTGCGAAATCATCCATCGCCAACGCAGCCGGCGCGTTGAAACATTATTTGGCCCCATCACCCTCTCCCGCAATTACTACTACCATACCAAAGCCCATCAAGGTCGTTACCCGTTAGATGAAACCCTCGACCTCGTCCGTGGCGATACCCCCAGCTTTGCGAAACTCATCTGCCAAGCCGCCACCCTGAGCACCTCCTATGCCCGCGCCGGGGCCACTCTAGCAGAATTTGCCGGTGTCACGTTAGACGAGCGGAAATTCAGTCGGCTGGTAGCCGACATCGTTCCCGAACTCGAAGCCGCCCAAGCCACACTTCCTCAGCCCAGCGACATCACGCTTCCCATCCTATACCTCGAGACCGACGGCACCGGCACCCCCTTCCGGCGCGAAATCCTCGCCGGAGTCAAAGGCAAACAACCTGATGGCAGCGCCCACACGCGAGAAGCAAAACTCGGCTGCGCCTTCACCCAAACCACCTGCGACGCCGAAGGCCGCCCCCAGCGCGACCCCGACTCCACCACCTACGTCGGCACCTACGATGGCTGCCGGGAAATCGGCACCCTCCTGCGGGCCGAAGCCTTGCGGCGCGGCTACGCCCAAGCCCAAACCACCGTCTATCTCGGCGACGGCGCGCCCTGGATTTGGGAAAACGCACGCATCAACTTTCCCGGAGCCGTCCAAATCCTCGACTTCTATCACGCAGGAGAACACGCCGGCACCCTCGCTGTCGCCCTCCACGGCCCCGGCGAGATCGCCAGCCAACAACAGACCCGCGGGTGCCACCTTATGAAACACAACAGCGCCCAACCCATCATTGACGAAGTCACCACCCTTCTCGCCGAGCACAGAGATCACTGGCCCGAGAACAAAATCATCGAGATTGAAAAACAGATCGACTATTTCAGAACCAACGCCGAACGAATGCGCTATGGCGAGTTCATCGCAGCCGGATACTTCATCGGCAGTGGCGTGGTAGAGGCAGGCTGCAAAACCGTGATCGGCCAACGCATGAAGCAATCCGGCATGTTCTGGGGAGAGACCGGAGGCCAAGCTATTCTCAAGCTCCGGTGCATGGTCCTGAGCAGAAACTTCGAGGAGATCTGGGCAGCCCGCCTCCCCATCCTCGCCCAAGCCCGCACTCAAGCACCCAGATGGTTACCAAGCCTCAACTAACTTTTTTGCCTTACACCCGTGTCCCATGATTTAGGGACAAGACAAACTCGCCGTGTGGGTGCAAAGTTTCTTCGTCGAGGGGAGAGGTCCCCAGAACTTAGTTTTCATTTTTGAGTAAGGGAGAGGTCCCTGGTGTTCATCACAGAACTTGAAAGGCCGCGCGAGAGCGCGGCCTTTTTGTTTCCACCCCACCTCTTCTGGCGCCAGCCTTTGGACTGCGGTGAGCATCACCGCTTTGACGCAGAACTTCGGCTTCTCGCCACATCTAGATCCCTCAAAAGAATCCCAATCCCCCACCCCTTTTCATCATCTCCAATCGATTCGCCAGATTCGTCAGATTCGCGGTGCCTCTATCTCCACCACTTTCGATTTAGCTTCTGGCACCAGCCTTTGGACTGCGGTGAGCATCACCGCTTTGACGCAGAACTTCGGCTTCTCGCCACATCTCGATCCCTCAAAAGAATCCCAATCCCCCACCCCTTTTCATCATCTCCAATCGATTCGCCAGATTCGTCAGATTCGCGGTGCCTCTATCTCCACCACTTTCGATTTAGCTTCGGGCGCAGGCCTTTGGACTGCGGTGAGCATCACCGCTTTGACGCAGAACTTCGGCTTCTCACCACATCTAGATCCCTCAAAAGAATCCCAATCCCCCACCCCTTTTCATCATCTCCAATCGATTCGCCAGATTCGCCAGATTCGTCAGATTCGCGGTGCCTCTATCTCCACCACTTTCGATTTAGCTTCTGGGGCCAGCCTTTGGACTGCGGTGAACATCACCGCCTTGAAAGGACCAACAACCCGCGCCATAGTTGCCCATTCCACGAGCGGCGCAAATAAGGAGAAGGGGTTTGCAACCCCTCTTCACAAACCAACAGAAGAAATCCTCCCAGCGCGGAATCACTAAAATAGGCGAAATTTTTGCAACGTTGCCGAGGGTCAGACAGTGGGATAGATCATACGCGTGACGGGAAACAGGCGAGGGCTTTTGGCTGGAGTGATAGCGTTCGTGCTCTGGGGCGTGCTGCCAATTTATTGGAAGCATCTGGATTTCCTATCCCCGGGAAGCATCGTGGCGCAGCGGACGTGCTGGACATTCCTGATGCTCTGGCCGCTGCTCTGGTGGAGAAGGGTGGGGATCAAGGCGGATGCGCGGATCGTCGCGTGGCATTTCCTCTCTGGGGCGCTGATCGGTGGAAATTGGCTGCTCTATGTCTGGGCGACTTTGAATGATCGCATGATCGAGGGAGCGCTCGGATATTATATCAATCCATTTTTCAACATGCTCTTCGGCGCACTCTGGTTCGGAGAAAGGCAGAACCGCTTGCAGATGGTGGCCATCGCGGTGGCGCTGATCGGAGTCTTGGTGCAGATCCCGGGCGTGGGGCATTTCCCATGGGTGGCAGTGACTCTGGCGGTGACATTCTCGCTCTACGGGGTGGTGCGAAAACGCTCCCAACTCGGTGCGCTGGACGGCCTGATGGTCGAGACCGGCGTGCTGGTGCCGCTAGCCCTAGGCTGGCTGCTTTGGACAAATTCCGGAGTGGCCGAGGCCTTTGGCGGGAGCTGGCAGCATGGCCTGCTGGTGGCCGGGACAGGAATCGTGACGGCGATTCCCTTGCTACTTTTCGCCTTCGCGAGTCGGAATATCCGGCTAAGCACACTCGGGATGCTGCAATTCATCGGGCCTACCTGTCAGTTCTTCATCGGCTGGAAAATTTACGGAGAGCCGATGACGAGCGTGAGGCTCCTTTCCTTTGGCCTGATCTGGCTAGCGGTCGGCCTGTACGCGGCGGATGCGCTCCGTCTCAACGTGCGGAATCGATCATCATTGAAAAAATCGTAACAAAATCGCTACCAGCCATTTTCACCAGTCCTATATTCTAGCCGATAGCCTGTTCATCAAACTGCGCCAGTAAAGCATTGCGCACTTTCAGTTCATCCAGCGCCCGGGCAAGAACGGTCGCCTGCATCCCCAGAGTCCCCAGCCGCACCGCCACCGGCCGCGAGATAAAGGTGATCACCGCAAACAAGATCAACCCATCCGCCCACAGACTCGCTCCGCTAAATTTACAAATCATGATGTTTGCAAGTATAGTATCCACGCTTCTTCGGATTTAGCCGATCAAACAGCACCGCAGCCGCCCACCGGCACCCGGAAGCGGTCTAGCCAGACCGCCGCCAGGACCACGAGAATCAGTAAACGGGAACGAGAGTATAGGCAGTATCCATTGGCAAGCATCATGGTTCTTCACCAACCAATCCCCGCGGTCAACACCCTCCACCTTAGATCAAGCTCAGTTTTCATTACCCACCACCTCCTTTTCAAAATCAGTAAATCAGTGTAATCAGTGGTTAAAACTCTTCATCTTCCCCTTTTCCACAATCAGTAAATCAGTGTAATCAGTGGTTAAAATCTTCTCTTTTTCGCTTCCTACCCACTCGGCCATCTTTAAGAAAAACCACGGATTACACAGATTTCACGGATTTAAGAAAGGATTGCCAAGCGTCACTCATGTAAACCGAGCAAATCTTAAACCCCCATAACCACAGACCGTGCAAAGGTCCGCGTCACCCTCCACCTTAGATCACGCTCATTCTTCATTACCCACCACCTCCTTCTCAAAATCCGTAAATCCGTAAAATCCGTGGTTAAAACTCTTCATCTCCCTCTTTTCTACAATCAGTAAATCAGTGTAATCAGTGGTTAAAATCTCCTCTCCTCTGGATTAACCGCAAAGCCACAAAGGTCGCAAAGAATCGCAGAGAAAGCGCGAAGCATCAATCCACCTTCATCCAAACTCTCGCTTTACACACTCCATTTCACCTCCCCTTTGCGTCCCTAGCGCACCTCACAGCCCCATACCCTCACGATCAGCATTCCAACAAAACCGCACTCCTAAGTCTTCTCTTCCTATTTCCAAATAAAAGGCATACATTCCCTACATGCCTTCCACGTACACCATAAAAACTGCCCAGCAGAAATTTTCCTCTCTCGTCCAAGAAGCGGCCGATCACCCCATCACAATCACCAAGCAAGGTCGCGCTGTCGCCGTCTTACTTTCCATCGAGCGCGTCGAAGCCATCGCTGAGACCATGGAACTCCTCGCAGATCCTCTCGCCATGACTGCCATCCGCAACCATCGCGAAGGCCGCGCCACCTATCAAGACCTCTCCGTTCTCGACGAAGAATGATCGCAGTCCGCCTTCAACAAGAGGTCATCGACTACCTGCGTTGCCTCCCGCCACAACCCCGTCACGCCCTCCGCTTGGCCATCAAATCCCTCGTCCATGAAACTGGCGATATCAAGCCCCTCACCGACGATCTTGATGGCTTCTTCCGTTTACGTGTCGGTTCCCATCGCATAATTTTCGAATATCAGATAATTGAAGACCGCCGCATTATCACCTGTGTCTTTGCAGGCCCCCGCAAATGGATCTACGAAGTCTTTCAAAGTCGCCTCCTCGAATAAGACCGTAACAAAAACAAAGTCCCCCAACCAGCAGATCAGCTCGTGTATGGTCAAAATCTCTTCCCAAGTCCATCTGATCTACCGCAAAGCCGCAAAAGGTTAGCAAAGCAAAATGAAGAACAGCAAACAACTCCCCCATCCCCCATCCCCCATCTCCCATCTCCCATCTCCCATCTCCCATCTTTCCTTTGTGCCCCTTCGCGGCCTCTGCGCCTTTGCGGTGAAAATCCCCGATCTCTGGTCTCCCATCTTTCCTCTTAAAAAATCCGTAAATCCGTAAATCCGTGGTTAAAACTCTTTATCTTCCTCTATTCTACAATCAGTAAATCAGTGTAATCAGTGGTTAAAATCTTCTCTCCTCTGGATTAACCGCAAAGCCGCAAAGGTCGCAAAGGATCGCAGAGAAAGCCCCAAACAATATCCCGAAGCATCAATTCTCGTTCATCCACTATCCTGGCTTCACATCCCCCCTTTGCGTCCCTTCGCGACCTTTGCGCCTTTACGGTGAAAATCCCGGGTTTTGATCCTTCATCCCGGTTCCTGAGATACCAAACCTCTTGATCCGTGGTCGAAATTCTTCGCCCGCAGCCGCACCGCTGAAGAAAACGCCCAATGGTCTTGCCCTTCACCGACCTTCGACATTAAGATCTTCGACTTTCGACATTCTTCCATTTCCCCCTTTGCGTCCCTTCGCGCCCTTTGCGCCTTTGCGGTGAAAATCCCCGATCTCTGGTCTCCCATCTTTCCTCTTAAAAATCCGTAAATCCGTAAAATCCGTGGTTAAAACTCTTCGTCTTCCTCTTTTCTACAATCAGTAAATCAGTGTAATCAGTGGTTAAAATCTTCTCTTCTCTGGATTCTTGATTCTTGATTCTCGATTCTTAATTCACAAACCCAAACCATCCCCCCGACCCACTCTTCTGCAACAATCCCGTCACATTCCCCCACTTACCAAAACCCTAACCCATTAAAAACCAATCACTTAAGTAAAAAATATGCCTCTCCTACCACCCCCCTAAAATATTTTTATGCAATTCCCCCCCGTTTTCGAAAAATTTTCTTGCAACTCCCTCCAATCCAAGGTCTTTTGTCCATGCATCCTATGAAT
>Ga0335395_10003186_pt1 | contig 10190 bp, 9 predicted proteins | sample MAT02_FD_205744 | JGI IMG/M metagenome (GOLD analysis project Ga0335395, IMG submission 205744) | Freshwater microbial communities from Lake Fryxell liftoff mats and glacier meltwater in Antarctica - MAT-02 (spades assembly) (version 2) ...
AAAAGTAGAAAAAATAGAATTACTCATTTTGGAAGTGCCATTTACCCCGCAATTACATAGAACCTCCAAAAGTGAATACTTGATTCGAAGCAATGATGGCAATCGCCCTATTGAAACCTATGAAATGGCAACTGTACAGGCTGAAAAAGGCTTGATTGTGTATGATCAAAAAACTTGGGATTTACCTTTTACAAGTAAAGAAACAGACAAGCAGGGTAACCCTATTCCTGGTTGGCAGGATATAGCAAGAATCAGAGATTTATTTCTACGCATTCAAAGAGAAAAACCACAAAGTCCTTACCTCAAAAACAACTCTCCTGAGTTTACCGAAACATTAGGGCTGATTAAGGAAGAAAACAGCAAACCGCTGCCAACAACCACAGGTATTTTGTTTATTGGAAATCAAAAGGCTTTAAAGGAACTGCCTTACAATCAAATCAAGTACATACGGTATTACGAGGATGGAACATATACTCCTTTTGAATACAGTGGCAACTTGATAGATATAGCTGATGCCTGTTTTCAACAGTTGAAGTCAGAAACGAAGGTGAAAGAGTTTCATTTTGGTTTGTTCAGGGAATACATAGAGGATTACCCCGAAGTTGTTTTACGTGAGCTACTTATTAACGCTATTGCTCACCGAGACTACAGTCGTCAGCAAATTATTGAAATAAGAAAATACCCTAATTATTTGGAGTTCGAAAGTCCGGGGCACTTTCCGCAAGGGATTAACGAAACCAATTTTCTACGAAAAACGAATCCCCGAAACCCCGGTATTATGGATGTACTTCGTGAAATAAACTATGCTGAAAAAGCTGGTAGTGGATTCGATAAGATTTTTACTGCGTTATTATCCAAAGGTAAGAAACTACCACAACCTATACAAACCGAAAACTCTATTCTACTGCGGGTTGATCCTGATATGTATTCTGAAAAGCTGGCAGAATTGAGTTTACTCTATAAACAAAAAAATAAAAGAGACATTGACCTTGAAAAACTCATTGTACTCAATCATATTTATACTGGTCAAAAGCTTACTTTTCAGCAGTTGGAACAACTTCCTTTTGTAAACAACTATCAACTGCGAAAAATATTGGGTGAATTGCAGGAGATTGAATTTATTGAAACCACAGGCAGAACTTCTGGATTGAAGTACATTATTCATAAAAGCAAACTGGTTGATGTTGACGATAAAATAAGTTATTCAAAGCTAAAAAAACAGGAACGGGCAGAACAAATTGAATCTGTAATTAGGTATCTAAAAACAGCAGATGACATTGATAATGAAGCCGCACGAAAAATATTAAATATACCCGATACCAATGCATCTTATGTTTCCCGGTTATTTGCCGAAATGGTAGAGAAAGGACATATCGAAGTAGCGGCAGAAGCCAAACATAACCAACGCACCTACAAGTTGAAACCATGATTGCAAAGAAAAAACAATTGAATATCAAGGAGTTAAATGATTCTTCTTTGCAGTTTTCTTTGCAAAGTTGCCAACTTTACTCATCGACTTGTTTGCAGGCTCAAGTGGTCTTATATTCGGTTTGCAAAGAAGTACGTATTCATAATCAACACCTTAAAGCATTTTCGTTTGCAGGCTTGTTTGCAAATAACTCAAATTAGAAACATGATGGCAAAAACAAAACATAGTCAGAATCAGGATTTGCAGGATGAAAAGATGAACAAGATTACGGAAAACAAATCCAGCAAATCCGCTAATGCTGAAAATCCTGCTTCAGACAAATGGGAAATTCCAAGTGATTGGGAGAACATTGAATTGATAATTAATAATTGATAATGGAGAATTTAATAAAAATGGAGTTCGGAGAAATTGCGGAGTTAAGAAAAGAAAAATTTAACCCTGTAAATAGCAATGAATCAAAACCATGCATAGAACTAGAACACTTTGAACAAGCAACTGGGAAAATCATTGGTTTTATTTCTTCTTTGGAGCAAAAAAGCATCAAAAATGTTTTTTACAAAGGTGATGTCCTTTTTGGTAAACTACGACCATATTTAAGAAAATATTGGTTAGCCGAATTTGATGGAGTATGTTCAAGTGAGGTTTGGGTATTGAAACCAAAAACAACAGACATTTCTAATTCTTATTTGTTCAACTTAATTCAGACTAACGAATTTATTCAAGCAGCAAATGTTTCAAGTGGGTCAAAAATGCCCAGAGCTGATTGGGGCTACATTATTAATTATCCATTCTCAATTATCAATTCAAAAAATGAACAAATCGCCATATCCGAACTGCTTTCCACTTGGGATAATGCCATTACAAAAACACAAGCACTCATAGCCCAAAAAGAACAACGCAAAAAATGGCTGATGCAAAATTTGCTTACTGGGAAGATGAGGTTGAAGGGGTTTGATGGGGAGTGGAAGGAAAATAAACTTTCAGATTTATTTGATAGAGTAACAAGAAAAAATACAGAAGGAAACACAACTGTTGTTACAATTTCAGCACAACGTGGTTTTGTGCGTCAGACAGATTTCTTCAACAAAAATATAGCAAGTGAAATCACAGACAATTACTTTTTAGTTGAAAAAGGTGAGTTCTGTTACAATAAAAGTTATTCAAATGGATACCCATGGGGAGCGACAAAAAGGCTTAATTATTTTGATAAGGCAGTTGTAACGACTCTCTATATCTGTTTTGGTGTAAAGAATCAAAATAAAACTAATCCAGAATACTTTGAGCAATATTTTGGCGCAAATCATCTTGATAAAGGTTTAACCAAAATTGCACATGAAGGCGGCAGAGCACATGGGTTGCTAAATGTTACGCCATCTGATTTTTTCTCTTTGAAAGTTACAATTCCATCTTACGAAGAACAAACCGCTATTGCACAAGTTCTGCAAGCGGCAGGTAAGGAAATACAACTGTTGAAAACGAAATGTGGTAAATTGAAGGAACAGAAAAAGGGGTTGATGCAGGTGTTGTTGACAGGGAAAAAGAGATTGAAAATTGAAAATACATAATGCATGAACACATCAGAAACTTTTAAAGATTTTTTATCAAACATCAAAATCAGTGACGATAAAGCTGATGACATCTCGTACCGTTATGGTCGTATTACGAAGGCATTGAATCAAGAATTTCGGGATACCGATTCTAAAACGGCAAATAGCTTACAAGTAGGTTCTTATGGAAGATATACTGGCATAAACGGTATTTCAGACTTAGATATGCTCTTTATTATGCCTGCTTCAAAATGGATTGATTACAACAAACCGGGTGGACAGACTAAGCTGTTACAAGATACTAAGACGGCAATTTCTAAAACTTACCCTTCATCTGATATTAAGGTGGACAGATGTGTGGTAACAGTAAATTTCACAGATTCTCATATTGATGTGCAACCAGTATTTGAAGTAGAAGAACAAGACTACAGATATCCTGATACTTATGGCGATGGTTCTTGGAAAATTACAAAGCCAAGAAAGGAGATGGATGCAATTGTCGAATTTGAAACTAATAAGAATCGAAATCTCAGAAGACTTTGTAAAATGGCTAGGTCATGGAAAAACAAGCATGGTGTATACATGGGAGGACTTTTGATTGATACGCTGGCTTACAATTTCTTAAAATCAACCAGCTATTATGATGAAAAGAGTTTTGCCTATTATCATGAAATGTGCAGAGACTTTTTTAAGTACTTATACGACCAGCCTAAAGACCAAACGGAATATGGAGCATTAGGTAGCAAACAAAGAGTTAAGGTTAGAAAATCTTTCAAACGAAAATCAAAAAAAGCCTATGACTTAGCAGTAGAGGCGATTGATGCTACTACCGATAAGAAACAACACAACAAATGGAGAGATATATTCGGTAACGATTTTCCAAAATATGCAAGTGAAGAGAATGAAGCTAAGGCAATTAATGAAAGCTATCGAAACACTGAAGAGTTTATTGAATCAAATTACCAAGTTGATATTAGGTATGATTTGAAAATAGACTGTGAAGTGAAACAAAGCGGATTTCGAGAAGGTTCGTTACGTGAATATTTATTTAAGAAAATTAAGTTGATGCCAAATAAATCCTTGAGATTCTACATTGAAAGAATAGATGTGCCGACTCCTTACGAAGTAAAGTGGAAAGTAACCAATCGAGGAGAACAAGCAATTAAAAGAGATTGTCTTAGAGGTCAAATTATAAATGACATGGGAGCTCTGGAAAGAAAAGAAAGCACGAATTTTAAAGGAAGTCACTTTGTAGAGTGCTATATAATAAAAAATAATGTTGTGGTAGCAAGGGATATAATTGATGTTCCAATTTCAGAATAATTAAAAACAGAATGATGAACGAACAAAAAAAAATATTAGAATCTCAAATAAGGGAAATTTATGGAAGGGTGGTTTACACTCACAAAACACATGAAAAGTGTGCCGATGTTCTTAAAGAAAGAAGTGATTACATGAAGTTTGCTGAAATCTTTCTATCAGCCGCAACAACCACCAGTATTCTGGTTGTTGTTTTTGGAGATGGGAAATTCTTTCAGTTTCTAGCTGCTTTTTTTTCAACAATACTTCTTGGGATAACACTCTATTCCAAAGATTTCAATTTGTTGGCAATTGCTGAAAAGCATAAGCAAGCTGCACTGAATATACTTGAAATTAGAGAAAATCTTCTTTCATTACTTGTAGATATCACAATTGGAAATAAAGAAATTGAATTACTTCAGTTAAAAAGAGATGAATTAAACGAACAACTTGTAAATACATACCGAGGAGCTCCGAAAACAATCAATAAAGCTTACCAGATTGCTTCTAAAGCACTAAAAGAAAATGAGGAGTTTACTTTTTCAGATGCGGAGATTGATAAGTTTTTACCTGCAAGTTTAAGAAGAGAAAATTAATCATGCCACTCAAACTCCAATACGCCTCCGACCTTCACCTAGAATTCCCTGCCAACAAGGAATTCTTAAAGCAGCATCCGTTGCAGCCGGTGGGTGATGTATTGGTTTTGGCGGGGGATATTTTGCCTTTTGCGGTAATGGATAAACATCAGGATTTTTTCAGTTTGCTTTCCGATCAATTTGAAACTGTTTACTGGCTGCCTGGCAACCATGAGTATTACCATTTTGATGTTGCAAAACGCAGTGGTGTGCTAAATGAGAAAATCCGTAGCAATGTATTTTTGGTGAATAATACTTCTGTGGTGCATGAAAACTGCCGACTTTTATTTTCAACACTTTGGAGTAAAATTAGTGAAGGCAATCAATGGCAAATAGAAAAAAGTCTGAATGATTTTCACCAGATTAAAAATAATGGATTTCGACTTTCGGCAGAAAAATACAATGAACTTCATGAGGAAAGCTTGGCTTTTCTGCAAAAGGAAATTAGTGAAACGGCAGGAGAGAAAATAGCTGTTTTTACCCACCATTGTCCCTCTTTTATGAACTACCCCGCACAATACAAAGGCGATATATTGAATGAGGCTTTTGCTGTGGAATTGTTTGATTTTATCAAATCTTCAAAAATCAACACTTGGGTTTATGGGCATCACCACAGCAACACACCCGAATTTAGGATTGGGAGAACCAAGCTTATTACCAATCAGTTGGGTTTTGTGCAGCGGAATGAACATTTGAAATTTGATACGAATAAATGTATAGAATTATGACAATAACCGAATTAAAACACAGGGAGTTATAGTAGGCCAAAATAGTCTCTTAAAAAATGAGTTTATAAAACTTAAGAGAGGATTTAAGAGAGGATTTAAGAGAAGGATTACATGAAAAAACAGATGTTTGAATTGAAAGACAGCGAATTAGGAAAGGATTGGATTCTAATAAGGGAGGTTCAATTAGAAAAGTTATTAGAGGAATTATTAGAAGAAAAATTAGTAAATATGAATAAGCAACTAATTGTCTATATGCCGCTAATGATTCTCTGTATGCTAAATATAAAAGAGCTAATGATGATGCTGAAAGAGATGATGGTGTTCTTTGTATTACAACTGCTGGAGATAGTAGAGATAGTGAATAAGAATCGCAAAGCATTGATTAATAGTGTGTTGTTAATATTTTCGACTCGTATTCAATTCTCTGCACCGGGCTCCGGATTCTCTGTATTGCTTCCGAAACCGGCCAAGTCCAATTCTCTGCATCAGGCTTTGAATTCTCTGTGTTGTAAGAAATTAAACCAACTCATAATTCGTAACTTATAATTCATAACTCAAAGAAATGGAAACACCAAGTTTTAAAGAAGACCACATCAGTCAAATACCTGCATTGCAGTTATTGCAAAAGTTGGGTTACAAATATTTGTCGCCTGATGAAGCACTGCGGGCAAGAGGCAGTAAAACCACCAATGTAATTTTAGAAGATGTGTTGCGTAAAGCTTTGAAAGAAATCAATTCAGAAAAAAGAATCAGCAGCACCAAAACAACTTACATCAGCGATGCAAATATTGAAAACGGAATCCGTGCCTTAAAAGATTTGCCCATGAATGAGGGCTACATAGCAGCATGTGAAGCCGCTTACAACCTTATCACCTTAGGTAAGGCATTTGAGCAAAGCATTGATGGCGATAAAAAGAGTTTTACGCTACAATACATTGATTGGAAAAACATGGACAATAATGTGTTTCATGTTACGGAAGAATATAGCGTAATGCGAAGCAACAGCAAAGAACATTACCGACCCGATTTAGTATTGTTTGTCAATGGAATTCCGCTTAGCGTAATTGAGTGCAAGCGACCGGATATGAAAGAGCCGCTTGCACAGGCAATCAGTCAACACTTGCGTAACCAACAGGAAGACGGCATTCGTGCCTTGTATCTATATGCACAGGTAATTATGAGCATTGCACAGCAGGATGCAGCATATGCAACCAATGCAACGCCTGAAAAGTTTTGGGCAAAGTGGACTGAGAAATTTACAAAGGATGCAGAAGAACAACAATATAAAACTGATATGCAGATTCTAAAAAATGAACCACTTGCAATTGAACAAAAGGAAAAACTATTCAGTGACCGTTTCAAATATGTTCGGAATTATTTTGATGATTTAGAAAACGAAAACATTCTGCCAGCCCTGCAAGACGAGTATTTATATGGCTTGTGCAGACCAGAAAGATTGATGGACATCATTTTCAATTTCGTTTTGTTTGATAATGGTGAAAAGAAGATTGCTCGATACCAGCAGTTTTTTGCTATTAAAAAATCAATGGTACGCATTAGTGAAATTGAAGGAGGCAGAAGAAAAGGCGGAGTGATTTGGCACACACAAGGCAGCGGAAAATCTTTAACAATGGTAATGCTTGCCCAAGCCATTGCATTGGATAAAACCATTCGCAATCCGAAAATAATTTTAGTTACTGATAGAACAGATTTAGACAGACAAATTAGCGATACGTTTCGCAAGTGCGGTAAATCAATTGAAAACGCTGGCACAGGGCAACGATTGGTTGAACTTTTGGAAAGTAAAAGTGATGCAATAGTTACAACCATCATCAACAAGTTTGTGGCAGCAATGAAAAAAATAAGCAAACCACTAGAAAGCCATGACATTTTTGTTTTGGTGGATGAAGGACACAGAACGCAACACGGAACTTTCAATATTGAAATGCAAAAGACCTTGCCCAACGCTTGTTTTATTGCCATGACAGGAACGCCACTTTTCAAAAAAGATAAAAACACTGCCGCAAAATTTGGCGGTGTAATTGATGCTTACACAGTTGATCAGGCGGTGAAAGACAAAGCTGTTGTGCCACTGTTGTATGAAGGCAGAGTAGCAAAACAGGTTGTGAATGAAAGTCCGATTGATACATTTTTTGGAATGGTTTCAGAGCCACTTACGGAATATCAAAAAGCGGATTTGAAAAAGAAATTTTCAAGAGCCGACCAACTCAATGGAGCAGAGCAAAAAATTTATGCCATTGCATGGAACATTAGCCAACACTTTCGTGATAACTGGCAAGGAACACCATTCAAAGCACAATTGGTTTGCGACAAAAAAGTAAATGCCATTCGTTACAAAGAGTTTTTGGATGATATAGGAATTGTAACAAGCGATGTTTTAATTTCCTCAATAGACGAAAGAGAAGGAGAAGATAGTGCTTATGGAAAATCCCCTGAAAAAGTAAATATATTTTGGAAAAAAATGATGGATGAACATGGAAATGCAAAATCCTATGAGAAGAATATTATCAGCCGTTTCAAAAATCAAAAAGACCCGGAAATAATTATTGTGGTTGATAAGCTTCTAACCGGTTTTGACGAACCCAAAAACACTGTTCTATATCTAACACGAAATTTGCAAAGTCATAAATTGTTACAAGCCATTGCAAGGGTAAACCGTATTTATCCTGATAAAGAATTTGGATACATCATTGACTATTACGGAGTGATTGAAAACCTTGATGATGCTTTGCAGATGTATTCTTCGTTTGAAGATTTTGATGCTGACGATTTGGAAGGGACATTGGTAAATATAAGTGAAGAAATAAAAAAATTACCTCAGAAACATTCAGAGTTGTGGGATATTTTCAAAACTATAGCAAATAAAAGAGATGCAGAAGCATATCAGATTTTGTTGAAAGATGAAGCAATTCGTGTTTTGTTTTACGATAAGTTAGCAGCATTTGCTAAAGGTTTGAAGTTATCAATCTCATCCATTCAGTTTTACAAGGAAGTAGAAGAAAAAACAATTAACCGCTACAAAGAAGATTTGGCAATGTTTCTAAAACTTCGTTTGGCAGTAGTAGAAAGATACAGTGATGAAATTGATTTCAAACAATACGCTGGTCAAATTCAAAAACTAATTGACACACATATTACCACCGAAAAAGTTGAAACCATTTCAGAGTTAGTAAACATTTTTGACAAGGAAAAATTTCAGCAAGAGGTGGAAAACACCACCGGCAAAGCAGCAAAGGCAGATAAGATTGCAAGCCGAACATCGAAACATATTTCGGAGAAGATGAATGAAGACCCTGCATTCTACAAAAAGTTTTCGTTGATGCTTAAAGAAACCATTGCCGACTATGAAGCCAAAAGAATTAACGAAGCACAATTCTTAAACAAGGTGCAGGAAATAATGAATATTGTTTTGTTGCATACCGACAGTGATATTCCCGAAGCATTGAGAGATAGAGATATTGCAAAAGCATTTTATGGTTTGAGTTTAGAATCATTAGGCGACAAAATAAAGGATGATGTTGTGAAGAGAGAAATTTCAACACAAGCTGCGTTGAATATTGACGACATGATAATAAATGCAGTGTTAGACAATGGCAAACCGATTATTGATTGGCAATACAAAACAAACATCACAGGAAAACTGCAAATTGAAATTGGCGATTATTTAATTGATGAAGTCAGAGACAAATACAATATCAATCTTTCGTTTGGTGAAATGGATGAAATAGCAAACAAGTGTATTGATGTTGCAAAAATCCGTTACAAATAATGATGGACGCAATTCAATTTGGCAGTAAGAAAATTGATTTCAGTTTGGAATATTCAAACCGAAAATCTTTGGGTATAACCGTTACACCTGAATTAAGTGTTTTGGTTAAAGCACCCATTGACACATCACTTGAAAAAGTAAAAGAGAAGTTGCGTAAAAAAGCACCGTGGATAATCCGACAACAAAGCTTCTTTCTTTCTTTTCATCCAAAAACACCTGCACGTAAATTTATTGGAGGCGAAACACATTTGTATTTAGGCAGACAATACCTTTTGACAATTGATAATGGAGAATTGATAATGGGGAATGATACAAGAGTAAAAATAAAAGGTGGTCATCTACTGGTTTATACCAGTGATAAAAAAAATGTCAAACAAATAGTGACAGAATGGTATCGCAAAAAGGCAAATGAAAAGTTCAATGAAATTGCATTACCACTGATTAATGATTTTATAATTCGGCATAAATTATCAATTAACAATTGTCAATTATCAATTAGAGAAATGCCGACACGTTGGGGAAGTTGCACACCTAAAGGGAAAATTATTTTAAATCCTGAATTGATTAAGGCACCTAAAGGTTGCATAGAATATGTAATTATACACGAACTTTGTCATTTAATACATCACGACCACACACAGAAATTTATAGATTTACAAAGCAAAGAAATGAAAGATTGGGCAAAGTGGAAAATGAAATTGGAGAAACTATTAGCATGAGAAGCCTACACATCCCGAAAACTTTTGGGACACATACATTTGC
>Ga0335395_10003187_pt1 | contig 10188 bp, 9 predicted proteins | sample MAT02_FD_205744 | JGI IMG/M metagenome (GOLD analysis project Ga0335395, IMG submission 205744) | Freshwater microbial communities from Lake Fryxell liftoff mats and glacier meltwater in Antarctica - MAT-02 (spades assembly) (version 2) ...
CAACGCATCGCGTTTTGGTGGTCGCAACGCAATGCACGCGAGCGCGCGATGCTGGTGCTGATGCTGGCGGCCATCGCTGCTTTCGGATTCTGGTACGGACTGCTGTGGCCTGCACGCGGCGTGCGCGACGCCGCGCAGCAGCGCTACGACCAGGCCCTGGCCGAACTGCGCGTGGTCCAGGCCAGCGTGGACGCCCTGCAGCGCATGGGGCCTGCGCGCCCGCTGCAGGCGCAAGCCTTGGCAGCTGCGATCGAAGCCCGCGCGGTCGAGTCCGGCGTGGCCCTGTCGCGCCAGCGCCGTGACAGCGAAGGCCAACTGGTGGTGGAGCTGGATGGCGTGCCTGCCAAGGCCCTGTTTGCATGGCTGCAGGCGCTGCGGACCGGCGACGGGATCGAGGCGTCGGGCATACGCGCCGAACGCGCCGGGGCCCGCCTGCGCGCCGAAGTCACCTTCATGGCCACATCTCCGTGACCCGGGTCGCAACCGCCGGCCTGAGCCTGGCGGGCGTGCTTGCGATACTGCTGGCGACGCTGCCGATGGCCTTGGCTCCGGCAATGGGATTGGCCCCGCCCGCCGGCCTGGTGGCCAACGAGGCCAAGGGCACGGTGTGGCGCAGTGTGCTGCGCGCGGCCCGCTGGAATGGTGAACCCCTGGGCGACCTGCGCGTGGGGGTGCAAGCGTTGCCGCTGCTGCTGGGCCAGGCTCGGATGAATCTTTCGGGAGAGGGATGGCAAGTGCAGGCAGTGCGCGGCGCACGCCGCGGAGTCGCCCGGGCTGACGGACAGCTGGAGCTACCAGTTGTCTTCCTGCCCGGCGCTCGCGCCACGCTCGACGCGCGCCAGGCGCGGCTGGTGTTCGCCGGCGGTCAATGCGTGCAAGCCGGCGGCGAAGTCCGCCTTGCGCTGGCCTCGGCGTCGGTCGACTTCCCGAAAATGGTCATGTCCGGGACGCCGGCCTGCTCGGGCGACCACGGCATCCTGGTGCTCACGGCGGCGCCGGGCTCCGGACTGGACGTGGGCATGACCTGGCAATTCAATGCCGCTGGCACCTGGTCCGTGCAGACGCGCGTGACCAGCGAGGATCGGGCGCTGCGCTTGGCGCTGCAGCTGGCCGGCTTCCACGACACGCCTTCCGGGCTCATGCATACCCGGTTGGGCCCCATTGACCACTGAACTTAGAGGCTTGGCCGCACACGGCACGGATGTGGGTGTCAACCGGGCCACAAGCAGGTGAAATCCGGCATCCAACACACGGACGGCGATCCTGGCCCTGGGCGAAAAAGAGCTGCACCACTTTCTTGCCAGCATTGGCGTGTTGGATACGGAGGCATGCAACGACATCGCGGTGTGCAGGGTGCGCGCGCAGATATTGTCGCAGCGTGTGATTCAAGGCATGTGTCGGGCTAGGGACAAGACCCTGCCTGATCCAAGTCATTTCGCGCCGACACAGTAAACTGTACGCCAGTGAAAGCGAAGAAAACCCCCAGCCTACACCGGGGGATTCAGGCGACGGCATCCTTGCGTTTACCAGCCTAACTGCATGCGTGCAGCATACTGGCCAGTCTCGTCACCGTTGACCTTGTTCTCGCCTTGGGTGTAGTTGAACATGAAGCGCACGTTGGCGTTGATGTAGTAGTTCATGCCCAGAATCAGGCTGTTCGCTTCGCGGTCCACGACGTCCTTGTTCTCGATCGTGTCATAGCGTGCGGTCAGCTCCCAGATGCCCTTGTCCACGTACTTCGGCGAGGCAAATATCGCGGTTGCCGGCTTGTATGCCTTGTGTCCCCCATTGATGATCCAGCTACCCTGCAGGTACCAGCTGTTCACGTCCTGGTCCCTTCCCAGCGGCGCACCGAAGGTTGCGTTTACATACTCGCCCTGGAAAAACAGCGGGCCGAACGAGCCGGCTGCCTCCAGACCATAGGCGGTGACCGTGTCCCCACTGGCCGCCGTGGTCGATGCAATGACCTGCGACGGGCCGCGGCGGCCCGCGTAGCTGGCCGAAGCCGACGCTGACGACGAGCCCTTGTTCAGATCCTCGCTGCTGGCCCAGCCGCCGAAGTGCAGGGTGTTGTTGTCGTTGTTGATCGGGGCGTAGGTCACGCGACCGGACCAGCCGATACCCTCGTTGCGTGCGATAGGCGCAGCGCGCGTGCTGAACGTGGTGAAGGCGGCGGTGTAGTTCTCGCCATTGCGCTGGTAGCCGACGCCCTGCTGGAACTGGCGGCCGTTGAACAGGCCGGAGGCAGAGGAAAATGGCCGCTCCATCATCAGGGTTTCGTTGGAGCTGGTCAGCTCTTCCATGGAGCGATATGGCTTGAAATGGCCGATATAGAACTTGCCGCCCAGCGCAGACTTGGCCAGGAACGCGTCCCGCAGGCCATCAAGGTTGGTGCCCGCGGCGAAATCCTGCTCCAGCTTGTATTCCCAGCCCATCGGCACCTTGCCCGACAGGGTCAAGCGCGCGCGGCGGAACTCGTTGCCGCCGGTCACGTCCACTATGTCGCGATCAAAAGTGTACGTATCGAAGTGGATGCGGCCGCCCAGGTTGGCCTCGAACTTGCCGTCCGCCGAGGTCACCTTGATACCGCCCTTGGTGTCCACCTTGGTCGAATTATCGTTCAGTTTGTCCAACTGGGCCGCCGCGTCCAGGTTCACGTCGGACTGCGCGTCAGTGCGCTCTTCCAGTTCAGTGACCTTGGCCTGCAGTTCGGCCAGCGCGGCTTTCAGCTCGGCCAGCTCTTGTTTGTCTGTAGCGCTGGCGGCGAAGCTGGTGCTGCCCATGGCCACAGCAAGTCCAGCGGCAAGACGGGAATGACGCATTCGTGACCCTCCGTTATGGGGAATAAGGTGCGGGGAAGTGGCGTGCGAGGTGCGCGGACTTCTGTTATGGAATCGTTGGCTTGGTGACTGCCAGCAACTGATGCGCCACTCTTTTGACAATAATGAGTGTTTTTTATGACTGTCCCGTGACAGTCGGCTTGCGGCCTGTTGCTTGTATCTTGGTTGCAAGGAGGTGGGGCGAAGGCGTTACCGGAACGCCTGCGCACTTCTGTAATTATTATGACTTGTGGGAGACATTGACCTGTCATCTGCATGTCGTGGAATGCACATCTGCGGGACTTCCCGTATCGCAAGCCATCCCCCCAGGAGCCACACGTGTTCAAGAACCTCAAATCGCGCGTCGTCGTGCTGGCCCTTGCGGCCGCATTCACGGCCAACGCCATGGCCGCCGATATCACCGGCGCTGGCGCTTCCTTCGTCTTCCCGGTGATGTCCAAGTGGTCCTCCGACTACAAGACCGCGACCGGCAACCAGGTCAACTACCAGTCCATCGGTTCCGGCGGCGGCATTGCCCAGATCAGGGCGGCTACGGTCGACTTCGGCTCCACCGATGCTCCGCAGGCGCCTGAAGAGCTCGCAAAATACGGGCTGGGCCAGTTTCCCTCCGTGATCGGCGGCATCGTGCCGGTGGTCAACCTGGCCGGGGTGAAGGCCGGGGCGATGAAGCTGGATGGCGAAACCCTCGCCAACATCTTCCTGGGCAATATCACCAAGTGGAATGACCCGGCCATCGTCGCGCTGAACGCCGGCTTGCCACTGCCCGACTCCAGGATCACCGTGGTCCGCCGCTCGGACGGTTCGGGCACCACCTTCAACTTCGTCAACTACCTGTCCAAGGTCAGCCCGGAGTGGAAGACGAAGGTCGGCGAAGGCACCGCGGTGAAGTGGCCGGTCGGCATTGGCGGCAAGGGCAACGAAGGCGTGGCCGCCTACGTGAGGCAGATCAAGGGCAGCATCGGTTACGTGGAGCTGTCCACCGCCGTGCAGAACCGGATGGCGTTCACCCGCCTCAAGAATGCCGCTGGAAACTTCATCATTCCCAGCGACGATTCCTTCGCCGCGGCTGCAGCCAGCGCCGAGTGGGCGAAGTCCAAGGATTTCTTCCTTATCATGACCAACGCGCCGGGCGATGATTCGTGGCCGATCGCAGCGACCAACTTCATCCTGATGTACAAGAAGCCCAAGGACGTTGCCAAGTCCGCGAGTGCAAGAGACTTCTTCCGCTGGACGCAAGCCAACGGCGGGCCGCAGGCCAGCGCACTGGGCTATGTGCCGCTGCCGCCGGCGCTGGTCGCACAGATCGAGGACTACTGGACCAAGAACTTCAAGTTCTGAGCGACAAGTCCCCTCTCCTATCTGTCGTTCAATGGCGCGGGCCGCAGGGTCCGCGCTTTTTTCTGTGCAGCCTGCAGTCCCGGCATCTGTAATCCAGTCTCTTCGGCTGAGCGGACCCGACGTGCTGGCTTGCTCCCCGCAGGCGTCAAAACACCACGTGCCGCCTGCCTCGGAACCCACGGCCGCGGATAATGACCCGCCGCAGGAGCAGACATTAAAGATATCCGCCCCGCATCCGCGGCCGGGGGGCCTCGTCTAAAACCCGCGAAAAAGCATTCAAAATCATGAAGATAGTAAACTCCTGCCCGGCGAGCCGGCCATTATCGCGGGGGCAGGCCCACGCAAGTCATATGTCCGTAACAAAAACATCATTTAATAATGGGCTGGGCTGGGCGTGCCTATCGCCCGGCCATCGAGGAGATTTGCCATGAACCTGACGTCCGCACGACTCGCCCTGATTTCACTGTCCGTCGTCCTGGCCTTGGTGGCCTGCAAGCCCGCTGGCGACGGCGTCGCATCCTCCGCGGCCGTTCCGGGCACGGACGGTGTTGCCGCCGCCGGGGAGCGCAAGACCGCGGAAATCACTGGAGCCGGCGCCTCCTTCATATTCCCCCTGGTCTCCAAGTGGTCGGCCGACTACAACGCCGCCACCGGCGCCAAGGTCAATTACCAGTCCATCGGTTCCGGCGGGGGCATCGCCCAGATCAAGGCGGGTACGGTGGACTTCGGCTCATCCGACAAGCCTCTGTCTTCGGAAGAGCTTGCCGAAGCCGGACTGGGGCAGTTCCCCTCGGCCATCGGCGGGGTCGTGCCGATCGTGAACCTGGAAGGCATAGCGCCTGGACAGCTCAAGCTGACCGGTCCACTGCTGGCGGACATTTACCTCGGCAAGATCAAGACCTGGAACGATCCGGCCATTGCCGCCATCAACCCGGGCGTGACCCTGCCGGCACAGCAGATCAGCCTGGTGCGGCGCTCGGACGGCTCGGGCACCACCTTCAACTTCACCAATTACCTGTCCAAGGTCAGCCCTGAGTGGCAGGCCCAGGTGGGTGAAGGCACGTCGGTGCAATGGACCGGCGGCGTGGGCGGCAAGGGCAACGAGGGCGTGGCGTCCTATGTGCAGCAGATCAAGGGCTCAATCGGGTACGTGGAGCTGGCCCACGCCATGCAAACCAAGATTCCCTACGCGTTGCTGCAGAATGCCGCCGGCAATTTCGTGAAGCCCAGCGCAGAATCCTTCTCCGCAGCTGCCGAAACCGCTGACTGGGCCAATGCCAAGGATTTCAACCTGGTCATCACCAATGCCCCCGGTGAGAACGCCTGGCCGATTACCGCCACCAATTTCATGCTGATGCGCAAGCAGCCCAAGGATGCCAAGCGCAGCGCGGAGACCCTGCAATTCTTCAAGTGGGCACTGGAGGAAGGCGGTCCGCAGGCAGACGCTCTGCATTACGTACCGCTGCCACCCGAACTGGTCAAGCAGGTCAAAGCGTACTGGGCGAGCGAGTTCAAGGGCTGAAACCCCGCGCATGCAACGGCCCGCGCCCTGACGCGCGGGCCTTCGTGCTCGTATCCACACCGCACTCCTGCCACCGCCTGGATCCAGACAAGCAATGAACGCTGCCGCTGTGCCCGCTGCTGCTGCATCCACCCGCGATTCGCGCGATACGCGCAACGACCGGATCTTCCGCTGGATACTGACCGCCACGGTCATCTTCGTGCTGCTGTCGCTGGCAAGCGCAGCGCTTTCCATGCTGTGGGGGGGGCGCGATGCCCTGGCCACGCAGGGCTTGAGTTTCTTCTATTCCACGGAATGGAATCCGGTGGAGAACAAGTTCGGTGCGCTCGCCCCGATCTACGGCACCATCGTGACCGCGCTGATCGCGATGGTCATCGGCGTACCCATCAGTTTCGGCATTGCTTTCTTCCTCACCGAAGTGGCGCCGCGCTGGCTGCGCGGCCCGGTGGGTACGGCGATCGAACTGCTGGCCGGCATCCCCTCGATCATCTACGGCATGTGGGGGCTGTTCGTGCTGGTGCCGGTCATGACCGAGTACGGAACGCCGTGGCTGAATGACAACATCGGGACCATTCCCTATATCGGCGTGTTCTTCCGTGGCCCTCCGCTGGGCATCGGCATGCTGACCGCCGGCTTCGTGCTGGCGATCATGGTCATCCCCTTCATCAGTTCGGTGATGCGCGAGGTGTTCCTGACCGTACCCAACCGCCTCAAGGAGTCCGCGTACGCGCTGGGCTCCACCAAGTGGGAGGTCAGCTGGGACATCGTACTGCCGTACACGCGCTCGGCGGTCATCGGCGGTATCTTCCTTGGCCTGGGGCGCGCACTCGGCGAGACCATGGCGGTTGCTTTCGTCATCGGCAACACCGTGCAGCTGTCCGCGTCCCTGCTTGAGCCCGGCACCACCATCGCCGCGCTGATCGCCAATGATTTTGGCGAAGCGACCGACACCTATCGCTCCGCGCTGCTGCTGCTGGGCTTCGTGCTGTTCATCGTCACTTTCATCGTGCTGGCCATCGCCCGTTACATGCTGATGCAGCTCTCACGCAAGGAGGGCAACTGATGAGCGAGCACAAGAGCGCCGCAGGCCTGTACCGTAGTCGTCGCATCGTCAATGTGATTGCGCTGGTGCTTTCCTGCGCAACCGCCATCTTCGGCCTGTTCTTCCTGGGCTGGATTTTATGGACGCTGGTATCCAAGGGCATCCAGGGCATCAACTGGGACCTGTTCACGAAGATGACGCCGCCACCCATGGAGGAAGGCGGTTTGGCCAACGCCATCTTCGGCAGCGCCCTGATGTGCGCGATGGCCATCGCCATCGGCACCCCGCTCGGCGTGCTCGCCGGGACCTGGCTGGCCGAGTATGGCAACGCGCGCAAGGCCGGCACCGTGGTCCGTTTCGTCAACGATATCCTGCTGTCGGCGCCTTCCATCGTGCTGGGCCTGTTCGTCTACACCCTATTCATCATGCAGTTTGGCGGAGGCTTCTCGGCATTGGCTGGCGCAATGGCACTGGGCTTCATCGTATTGCCCGTAGTCGTGCGCACCACGGATGAAATGCTGCGCCTGGTCCCATCGCAGATGCGCGAGGCCGCGCTTTCACTGGGCGTGCCACAGTGGAAGGTGATCGTGCAGGTGCTCTACCGCAGCGCGTCCGCGGGCATCGTCACCGGCATCCTGCTGGCGCTGGCGCGTATCAGCGGTGAAACCGCACCCCTGCTCTTCACCGCTTTCGGCAGCCAGTACTGGAATGCCAACATCATGCGGCCCATGGCCAGCGTGCCGGTGGTGATGAACCAGTTCGCCGGTAGCCCCTACGAGTCCTGGCAGGTGCTGGCCTGGGCGGGTGCGCTGGTGCTGACCACGTTCGTGCTGATCGTCAGCCTGTGCGCTCGCGGCATACTGCTTCGCAACAAGATTCTCCATGACTAACCTATCTTCGGATCCGGCCATGAACGACGTACAGCAAGCTGCTCCTGCCCAGCGAATCAATACCGTGACCACGGAACGGGGCGCCATGGCGCCTACGCCGGTCAAGCTGGAGGCCAAGGGGCTTGATTTCTACTACGACAAGTTCAAGGCGCTGAACAACATCAACCTGGAGATCCCAGAGAAGCGCGTCACCGCCATGATCGGGCCATCAGGCTGCGGCAAGTCCACCCTGTTGCGCGTGTTCAACCGCATCTACGCGCTGTATCCAAAGATGGAAGCCAAGGGGGAGGTGATTCTGGACGGGGAGGACATCCTTTCCCCGAAGTACCCGATCAACCGCCTGCGCAGCAAAGTCGGCATGGTCTTCCAGAAGCCGGTGCCCTTCCCGATGACCATTTTCGAGAACGTGGCTTACGCCATCCGTCATCACGAAAAGATCAGCAAGGCCGACATGAATGACCGGGTCGAGCATGCCCTCAACCAGGCCGCACTGTGGGGCGAGGTGAAGGACAAGCTGGACCAGAGCGCGCTGGGCCTGTCCGGCGGCCAGCAGCAGCGCCTGTGCATCGCCCGCGCCGTTGCGCTGAGGCCCGACGTGCTGCTGCTGGACGAGCCGACTTCCGCGCTTGACCCCATCTCCACCAGCCGCATCGAGCAGCTGATCGAGGACCTGAAAAAGGACTACACCATCGCCATCGTCACCCACAACATGCAGCAGGCTGCGCGGGTCTCGGACTACACCGCCTTCATTTACCTGGGCGACCTGATCGAGCACGACGTCACTTCCACCATCTTCTCCAACCCCGGCAAGCAGCAGACCGAGGATTACATCACCGGCCGCTTCGGCTGACCGGCTCCGGCCGCCACGCGCTCCACCCCCGCAGCACACAGGACACACCGCCATGAACTCCAACCTCCACGGCCACATCGTCAAGAGTTACGACGAGGAGCAGAAGCGCCTGGTCGGCGAGATCCTGCACATGGGCGAGATGGCCGTGGCCCAGCTGCAGGCCGCGCTGGACGTGGTCGAACGCCGCGATGACCGCGCCGCCGAGCGGGTGATCGGCAACGACGAGGCCATCGACAAGCTGGAAGCCAGCATCAGCCACGACGTGATGCAGCTGGCGCTGCGCGGACCGATGGCGCGCGACCTGCGCGAGATACTGGCGGCGCTGCGGATCCCCTCGGACATCGAGCGCATCGGCGACTACGCCTCCAACGTGGCCAAGCGTTCCATTGCGCTCAACAAGTCCCCGCCCATGCCGCATACCACCAGCCTGCGCGCGCTGGGCCAGCTGGCCGCGCGCCAGGTGACCGACGTGATGGCCGCCTATCGCGATGGCGATGCCGAGCGCGCGGTGTTGATCCGCGCGCGCGATGCCGAGCTCGACGCCGAGTACACCGCGCTGTTCCGCGAACTGCTGACCTACATGATGGAAGACCCGCGCAACATCACCCCGTGCACGCACCTGCTGTTCATGGCCAAGAACATCGAACGCATCGGCGACCACGCCACCAACATCGCCGAGAACGTCTGGTTCCTGGCCCATGGCGATGCGCCGCTGCCGCCGCGCGACAACCGCGACGAGACCAGCACCGCCGGCCCGAACTGAGCCCCCTCCCCGAGACCCCACCGGCAACGCGCCGGCCCGGCATGCGCGGTCGCCCGTACGGCTGAACCTGCAGCCGTACGAAGGGCCGCCGGGTGCCAGGCTCTGCTAGGCTTGTGGCGATGACCGATACCCCTGATGTCCCACCACCCAGCCCGATGGCGCGGCGTTTCCGTGGTTACCTGCCCGTGGTGGTGGACGTGGAGACCGGCGGATTCGACTGCAACCTCCATGCACTGCTGGAGATCGCAGCCGTACCTATCGACCTGGATGCTGACGGCCGCTTCATCCTTGGCCAGACCAGCAGCGCGCACCTGGTGCCGGCGCCCGGCCTGGAAATCGACCCCAAGTCTCTGGAGATCACCGGCATCGTGCTGGACCACCCGTTCCGCTTCGCCAAGCCCGAGCGCGAGGCGCTGGACCACGTGTTCGCCGCAGTGCGCGCGGCGGTACGCAAGCACGGCTGCCAACGTGCCATCCTGGTCGGGCACAACGCCCATTTCGACCTGGGCTTCCTCAACGCGGCGGTGGCGCGCACCGGCCACAAGCGCAATCCGTTCCACCCCTTCAGCGTTTTCGACACCGTGACCCTGGCCGGCGTGGCCTATGGCCAGACCGTGCTGGCCCGCGCGGTGCAGGCGGCCGGGCTGGAATGGAACGCGGACGAGGCACATTCGGCGGTGTACGACACCGAACAGACCGCCCGCGTGTTCTGCACCATCGCCAACGCCTGGCCGGCGCCGCCGGCCTGAAGCGCGGCTTCAGCTGCGCTGGCGCACCGCTTCGAACAGGGTCACGCCGGTGGCCACCGAAACATTGAGGCTTTCGATGTCGCCGGGCATCGGGATCTTCACCAGCCCGTCGCAGTGCTCGCGGGTAAGCCGGCGCATGCCCTCGCCTTCACCGCCCAGCACCAGGGCCACGTTGCCACGCAGGTCGACCGAGT
>Ga0335395_10003188_pt1 | contig 10186 bp, 11 predicted proteins | sample MAT02_FD_205744 | JGI IMG/M metagenome (GOLD analysis project Ga0335395, IMG submission 205744) | Freshwater microbial communities from Lake Fryxell liftoff mats and glacier meltwater in Antarctica - MAT-02 (spades assembly) (version 2) ...
CGCCGCCCGCATCGGGCCCACGGTGTGCGATGAACTCGGTCCGATGCCGATCTTGAACAGGTCGAAGGTGCTGACAGCCATGGCACTATTCTAAGCCCCGGGCGTGAACGGATTGCCCGACAAGCCAGTGCCCGAGTACCTGCCTTGCACCTGATCCTCTACCAGCGCGACGACTGCCACCTGTGCGACCTGGCGCTCGAGGTCATGGCACGGGCCCGCGTGCCCGAGTTCGAGAGCGTGTTCATCGATGCGGATGCGCAGCTGGAACAGCGCTACGGGGCGCGTGTGCCGGTGTTACGGACCATGGCCAGCGGTGCGGAACTGGACTGGCCGTTCGATGTGGACCGCTTGCGCCAGTGGCTGGCGTAAGCCAAGGGCATCGCGCCCATGGGGCGCTCCTACGGGACGACGTGCGGCCTCTGCGCAATGTTTTCGCAGGGCAAGGGCATCGCGCCCATGGGGCGCTCCTACGGGACGACGTGCGGCCTTTGCGCAATGTTTTCGCAGGGCAAGGGCATCGCGCCCATGGGGCGCTCCTACGGGACGACGTGCGGCCTTTACGCAATGTTTTCGCAGGGCAAGGGCATCGCGCCCATGGGCCGCTCCTGCGGGACGACGTGCCCGTATTTCGTAGGAGCGGCCCATGGCCGCGATGCTCCTGGTGCGATGTACCCGTACCGGGCGTGATCAGGGCACCGCAGTGAACACAACGCGGGTGCTGACCGCCACGTCGCGCGGCAGCAACCCGATGTCGCTCCAGTCGCCGCTGCCCACGCCGAAGTCGATCCGGTTGACCGTGGCGCTGCCGGCCAGCACCGGCCGTTCGCCCGGGGTCCAGGTGAAGCTCAGCACCACCGGCTTGCTCACCCCGCGCAGGCTCAGGATGCCATCGGCTTCGAACTCGTTGCCGCCCAGGGCGCGGAAACGGCTTGCGGTATAGCGCGCCTGGGCGAAGCTGCCCAGGTCGAAGAACTCGCCACCGGCCAGGGTGGAGTCGCGGTCGTCGTTGCCGGTATTCACGCTGGCCAGGGAGATGGCCACGTCCAGCTTCGAACCTTCCAGCTGCGCCGGATCGAACGTCAGGGTGGTGGTGAAGTTGGCGAAGCGGCCGGTGAAGCGCTCGCCGTCATAGCGCGTGGCGAAGGCCAGGGTGGATCCGGGCGCCTGCACGTAATCGGCGGCGACGGCGGGGGCCGCGAGCGTGCCTGACATCAGCGCCACCAGCGCACTGGCAGTGAGGGCGGGGGAAAGCAGTCTACGGTCCATGGGAAGCGTCCTGGGTGGAAGGTGCGATGGATGCGGCGGCTGCATCGCCAGCATGCGGCTTGCTGCGCTGCGGCAGCATGCGCAACAAAGTGGCATCGCGAAGGAACAGGTGGTGGTACAGCGCGGCGCCGGCGTGCAGCGCGACCAGCGCCACGATGCACAGGAACAGCCACTCGTGCGCGCCACGCGAGAACGCGGCCAGGGCCTCGTCCGGGGCGACCAGCTTGGGTACGTCGAACAGGCCGAACCAGCGCAACGGCCGCAGGCCGCTGGCCGAGTCGTACAACCAGCCCGACAGCGGCATCGCCAGGATCAGCGCGTACAGCAGCACGTGGGTGGTCACCGCGATGCGATGCTGCCAGCCCGGGGTGCCGGGCACCGGTCGCGGCGCTCCGGCATACAGGCGCCAGCCGAGCCGCAGCAGCACCAGTCCCAGGATCACCAGTCCGGTGGACTTGTGCGCGGTATAGACCCAGAAGTAACTCGGGGTGCGCGGCAGGTCACCCATCAGCAGGCCGACAATGGACATGCCCAGCAGCAACACCACGATCACCCAATGCAGCCATTTGCTGACCGGGCCCCAGCGCTCGGCGGTGTTGACCAGGGTCATGGCGTGGTTTCCGGGCTCACGGCGGCATCAACGTCCGAAGGGTCTGGATCGGCGGTCGGCAGCGGTTCGGCGCCCTGGCCCGGTGGTGCGTCGGCATCGGCAGGTACATCCTGACTGCTCCGGCTTGCCTCTTGCTCAAGCCCGTCGGCGCCAGGGTCGAAACGTCCGCGCACCGCTTCCACTTCCATGCGCAGCTGTACCTCGTCACCGATCATGGAACCCCAGGCGGTGATGCCGAAGTCCGCGCGGCTGAGCTGGGTGGTGGCGGAGAAACCCACCGTGCGGCGGAACGGCGGCAACGGATGACGCTTGAGCGCGTTGAGGCTGACATCCAGCACCACTTCACGGGTCTGGCCGCGCAGGGTCAGCAGGCCGGTGACCCGCGCGCGCTCGGCCGCAACCGGCTCGGCCGATGTCGATATGAAGGTGGCGTGCGGATACTGGCTGGCATCGAGCAGGTTGCGCGCCAGGGTCGCCTGGTTCCACTTCGCATCGCCCAGGTCCACGCGTTGCAGGGGCACGCTGACCTCGATCCTGGCGCTGCTCCAGTCATCCGGATCGAACCACAACCCGCCTGTGCTGCCCGACACGGTGCCGATGGCCGAGGAAAATCCCGCATGGCTGACCGTGAACTGCACCCGCGTGTGCACCGGATCCAGCACGTACTCCTCCACTTGGGCGCTTGCGGCCTGGGACGCCAGCGCCAGCGCCAGTGCCAGCAGGGGCGCCAGATGAATCGGGCGATTGAAGAAGCTCATGCCCGGATTCTAGGGGCTGCACGCTGAAGCGGGGCGGCTTGCACTGGCAACAGTCCATTGCGACCATGCAGTGGGCAGGGGATGCCGGGTGATCGGAGAGGCCATGAGGCTGCTGCTGGGCGTGCTGCTGGGGGTGCTGGGCTGCGCCCATGGCTGGGCCCAGGTGCCGGAGATACCGCGTTTCCGCGTGCTGGACGCTGCCGACGGGCTCCCGTCCACCACCATCCCGGCCATGGCCCTGGACCGAGAAGGCTTCCTCTGGCTGGCCACCTGGGACGGACTGGCGCGCCATGACGGGGTCGGCTTCCAGGTATGGCGGCACGATCCGGCCGACCCCGGGTCGTTGCCCGGCAACGTGTTGCAGGCCCTGCACGTGGACGACCAGGACCGGGTCTGGATGGGCAGCGAAAACGGCGGTCTGAGCGTGCTCGATGCCGACCGCCGCCAGTTGCATCACCACCGCCTCGCCGACCACCCGCAGATGGGTACCGACGACGTGTTTGCCATCACCAGCCTGGGCGAGGACATCTGGTTCGGCGGCTTCGGCGGAGGTGTGTCGCGCCTGCATGCCGACGGCAGTTTCACCAATTTCAGGGCCGACGACAGCGACCCTTCCAGCCTGCCCTCCGACCACGTGCTTGCGCTGACCCGTGATGGCCGCGGCGGGATCTGGATCGGCACGCTCGCGGGCCTGGCCCATTTCGATGGCCAAGCGATCCGGGCCGTGCCACTGGCCGGTCTGCAGGCGCCGCGCATCTACTCGGTGACAGTCGAGGTTGGGCGCACCTGGGTGGGCACCTCGGGCGGCATGCTGGTGCGCGCCGCCGACGGCACCTGGACGGCGCCGGCGTGGTCGCAGATGTTCGCCCGCCCCAACGCGATCATGACCATGGCCGATGCCGGCCAGGGCGAGTACTGGCTGGGCGGGCAGGGCGGGCTGTGGCGCACCGATGGCGAGGGCGCCCCGGTGCCGGTCGCCCAGGGCGAGCAGGGTCGCGGCGTGGGGCGGGTGCTGCAGGCGATCCTGCGCATGCCTGACGGCGGCACGTGGATAGCCCTGCCAACGCGCGGCCTGGGCTACCTGCGCGCCGACTGGCGCCGCATCGCCGCCCTGTCCAGCACCCAGGGGCTGGCCGGCGGCTTGTACCGCGGCATTGGGAGGTCCGGCCAGGGCGGGGCCTGGCTGACCAGCAGCATCGGCTCGGTCGAACACCTGGACCTGGCCAGCGGCCAGTTGACTCCGCTGCGCTGGCATCGGCCCCTGCTGCAGGACCAGCGCCTGCTGTCCGTGCTGGAGGACGATCGCGGCCAGTTGTGGATCGGCCGCAACACTGGCCTGACCCGGATCGACCTGGCCAGCGGTGCCTTGCGCCAATGGGAAACCGGCACCGGCGAGCATCCGACCCCCGGGCCGGGCCCGGTCGACTGGCTGGCCCAGACCGCCGATGGCAGCATGTGGCTGTCCGCCCTGGGCGGCGGATTGCAGCGCCGCGATCCGAGTACGGGCCAGGTACTGGACCAGGTCGATGCGGAGTCGGGCCATGGTTTGCAGGCCTTGGACACAGAAGTGATCCAGGTCGGCCCGGACGGGGCCCTGTGGTTGGCCGGGGCGCAGGGCCTGCTGCGCTGGTCGCAGGACCATGCGCGCTTCCGGCCGATCGCCGCGGTCGGCGACGAGCGCATCTTCTCATTCGCTTTCCAGGATGGTGGACGCCTGTGGGTGCATCGCCTCTCGGGCCTGGAAGCCTGGCGCCTGCAGGCAGGCACCTGGGTGCGCGACCAGCACCTGCTGGCCGACGACGGCGTGCCCGCGATCGAATCCACCGGGCTGCAGATCGACCCGCAGGGGCGTGCCTGGCTGGCCACGCGCCGTGGCCTGTACCGCATCGATGGGGAGTCCGGGCTGGTGCGCCGGTTCGGGGTCCGCGAGGGCCTGCTCAGCCAGGAGTTCAATGATCGCGCGTTGCTGATGGGCGACAACGGGGTGCTGGTGGGCAGTGCCGCCGATGGCTCGGTGATGCTGGTCGACACGCGCCTGCCGGACCGGCAGGGGCCTGCGCCCAATCTGGTGCTGGATTCGGTCCACGTGATCCGCGGTGATCGCAGCATGGCCCTGCCGGCCACGGGCATGTTCCGCCTGCAGCCGGCCGATCACGAATTGCAGGTCAGTGCCCGCCTGCTGAGCTTCGATGATCCCCTTGCCAACCGCTACCGCTCGCGCCTGCAAGGCCTGGACACCGGCTGGGTGTCACAGGGCGCAAGTGGAGAGCGTGTCTTCTCGGCGCTGCCGCCCGGTGCATACCAGTTGCGCATGCAGGGTTTTGATGCGGCCGGCAACGTTTCGTCCGAACGCCTGCTGGCGTTCGAGGTATTGCCACCGTGGTGGCGCAGCCCGTGGGGGCTCGCCCTGTTCGCGCTGCTGGGCGTGCTGCTGATGACCGCGCTCGGCGCGCTGTACCGGCGCCGCCTGCGCAGGCGCAGCGCCTGGCAGCTGGACCAGCACAAACGCGAGGTTGCCGAACAGGCCTCGCTGGCCAAGACCCGCTTCCTGGCCACCCTTGGCCATGAGGTGCGCACGCCGCTGACCGGTGTGCTGGGCATGAGCGAATTGTTGCTGGGCACGCCGCTGGACGAGCGCCAGCGCGGCTACGCGCATTCGATCCAGGGTGCCGGCACCCACCTGTTGCGCCTGGTCAACGATGCGCTGGACATCGCGCGCATCGAAGCGGGCAAGCTTGAGCTGCAGCAGCAGGCATTCGACCTGCGCGCGCTGGTGGCCGAAGTGGCAGCCCTGACCGCGCCGATGGTGCGCCAGGCCGGGCTCGAGTTCGTGGAGCATTTCGATACCGCATTGCCGGCCACGGTGGTGGGGGATCCGCTGCGTATTCGCCAGATCCTGCTGAACCTGGTCGGCAACGCAGCCAAGTTCACCGAGCACGGCCAGGTCAGCCTGGGCGTCGCGCACGCAGGCATGGACCTGGTCGAGTTCGAGATCGCCGACACCGGCCCGGGCATCAGCGCAGAACAGCAGGGCCGACTTTTCCAGCGCTTCGAACAGGCCGAAGGCGCGCGCACCGCTGCGCGCTACGGTGGCAGTGGCCTGGGCCTGGCGATCTGCCGCGAGCTGGCGCTGGCGATGGGCGGCAACATCGAGGTGGTCAGCGAGCCCGGGCGCGGCAGTTGCTTCAGGGTGCGGCTGCCGCTGGCGGAGGGTACCGATCCCGACCCGGCGCCGATCCCCGCAGCGCCGCCGCTGGTGCAAGGCACGCTGCGCATCCTGCTGGTGGAGGACGATGCCACCGTGGCCGAGGTCATCGTCGGGCTGCTGCGCGAACGTGGGCATGAAGTCCGCCACGCGGCGCATGGACTGGCCGCGCTTACCGAGACCGCACTGGGCACCTTCGACGTGGGCTTGCTGGACCTGGACCTGCCCGGCCTGGACGGGCTGGCCGTGGCCCGCCAGCTGCGCCAGCAGGGCTTCGTCGCGCCGCTGGTGGCGGTGACCGCGCGGGCCGACGCCGACGCAGAAGCATTGGCACGAGAGGCCGGCTTCGATGCCTTCCTGCGCAAACCGCTGAGCGGCGAGCTGTTGGCCACCACCATCGCCGGTGCGCTGTCCGCGCGTGGCGCTGGCAAGGCAAGCGCCTAGTCGGCCCAGCTCTCCGCATACACGGTGCGTTGCGGATCGAGCGGGTCCGGGTAGACCCAGATGCCGCCGAACGCGCCGGTCTCGATGAACATGCCGTCCGCCTCCTCGGTGACCCGGCAATCGCGGCGGCCGATCAGGCCCGGGCTGTCCTGGGCCAAGCGGCAACGTTGCTCCACATGCGCTCGCAACACCTTGCCCGCCTGTGCATAAGCGGTGGGCAGGACGAACTGGTGGTCGCTCCAAAGGTCTGAATCCATCAGCCGGATTTCGGCCACCGGCAAGCTCGCCATCCGCACCGCGCCGGGATTGAGGAAGGCGGTGATCACCGTGGCCACCGTCGACACGCCCTCGTCATCGGTTTCCATCGACTCGCAATCCAGATGGATGCGGCCCACTGCACGGCGCCAGCGCGGGTCCAGCTCGTCGATCCTGCGCGGCCGCACCTGGTCGCAGGCCAGCGGCAGCTGGGTGCCGTCGGGCGTGAAGCGCGGCAGGAGCACGATCAGGTCGGGGAAGTCGTCACCGGCCACTTCCAGCACCGGCCGGGGCGGCTCGGCGGCGAGCACGCAATGCGCCAGCAGCAGGCCCGCCAACAAGCCCGAATGAGCCAACCATGTTGCCGCCCGGATCATTTGGCGCCGGTCCTTGCCGACAAGGCATGCACGGCCTCGACCAGAACTCCCACGTGGTCCGGATCCATGTCGGGCGACATGCCATGGCCCAGGTTGAACACGTGGCCAGCACCGTCGCCGTAGCTGGCCAACACTTTGCCGACTTCGGCGCGGATCGCGTCGGGCGAGCCGTACAGCACCGCCGGGTCCAGGTTGCCCTGCAGCGCCACCTTGCCGCCGGTGCGCTGGCGCGCCTGACCCAATTCCACCAGCCAGTCCACGCCCACCACCTCGGCACCGCTGTCGGCCAGGGCCTCCAGGTGCGCGGCATTGCCCTTGCCGAACAACACCAGCGGGGTGCGCTGGTCGGCTTCGCCGCGTTCCAGTTCGCGCGCGATCCGCTGCAGGTAGGGCAGCGAGAACTCGCGATACATCGCTGGACTGAGCACCCCGCCCCAGGTGTCGAACACCTGCAGCGCCTGCGCGCCGGCCGCGCGCTGCGCCGCCAGGTAGGCGATGACCGCATCGGTGTTGACCGACAGCAGCCCGTGCAGGGTGGCCGGATCGTTCAGCGCCATCGCCTTGATCCGCGCGAAGTCCTTGCTGCCGCCGCCTTCCACCATGTAGCAGGCCAGGGTCCAGGGGCTGCCGGAAAAACCGATCAGCGGCACCCGGCCATCCAGTTCGCGCCGGATCACCCGCACCGCGTCCATCACGTAGCGCAGGTCGGTCTCCATGTCCGGCACGCCCAGGCTGGCCAGGTCGGCGGCCGAGCGCACCGTACGCCGGAACCTGGGGCCTTCGCCATCCACGAAATACAGCTCCAGCCCCATGGCATCGGGGATGGTGAGGATGTCGGAGAACAGGATGGCCGCATCCAGGTCAAAGCGCGCCAGCGGTTGCAGGGTCACCTCGCAGGCCAGGTCGGGATTCTTGGCCATGGCCAGGAAACTGCCGGCACGCGCGCGGGTGGCGCGGTACTCGGGCAGGTAGCGGCCTGCCTGGCGCATCAGCCACACCGGCGTGCGGTCCACGTCCTGGCGGCGGAAGGCGCGCAGCAATCGATCGTTCTTGAGGGGGGTCATCAAAGGGTCCGTGGAAGTGGGGGCGGGGTCACCGGGGCGCCTCGGCGCCACGCACGAAGGTGACCTGGAAGCCGCGCTTGAGGTGTCCGTCGCGGGCTTTTTCGAACGCGTCGGTGGCTTCCTGCTGCAACAGGTACTGGTCGCGCCGCAGCTGCGAGCGGCCGCCCAGCTGGCCGGTCTCGCGCAGCAGCTCCCAGCCGCCGAACAGGTCCGGCTGCAGGGTCAGCTGCACGAAGCGTGGCGATTCGCCCGCGGTGGGGAGTTGCTGCAGGAAAACGCGCATACCGCCATTTTAGCCGTTGAGTATGGCCAATACGTCGTCTTCGGCCACATCGGGCACCAGCTCGGCCTGGCCCACGCCTCGCCACAGTACCAGCCTCAGGCGCCCGGCCAGGTTTTTCTTGTCCAGGCGCATGCGCTGCAACAGCGCCGCGGCCGGCAACCCGGGTGGCACCCGCACCGGCAGGCCGAAACTGGCCAGCAGGCTTGCCAGCCGCTGCGCATCGGCGTCGCTGGCCAAGCCCAGGCGGCTGGACAGGCGCGCCGCGGCGACCATGCCCACCGCCACCGCTTCCCCATGTACCAATCCGCCATAGCCTTGCAAGGCTTCGATGGCATGGCCAAAGGTATGGCCGAAGTTGAGCAGCCCGCGCTCGCCGCGCTCGAGCGGATCGCGCGCCACGATCTCGGCCTTGTGTTCACAGCTGCGCGAGATCGCCGTCGCCAGGGCCGCGGTATCGCCGGCCAGCAGGGCTGCGCGCGAGTGTTCCAGCCAATCCAGGAACGACGGGTCGCGGATGGCTCCGTACTTGATTACCTCGGCCAGCCCGGCGCGCAGCTCGCGCGGCGGCAGGGTGGCCAGCACGTCGGTGTCGGCCAGCACCGCACGCGGTGGATGGAACGCGCCCACCAGGTTCTTGCCATGCACGGTGTCCACCGCGGTCTTGCCTCCGACCGAGGAATCGACCATCGCAAGCAGCGTGGTGGGCAGTTGCACGCAGTCCACCCCGCGCATCCAGCAGGCCGCGGCGAAACCGGCCAGGTCGCCGACCACGCCGCCTCCCAGCGCCACCACGCAGGCATCGCGGCTGGCACCGAGGGAGGCGAGGGCTTCGATGGCATCGGTGAACGACTGCAAGGTCTTGGAAGCCTCGCCGGCGGGGATCACGAAGGTGCCGATGGCCAGGTCGGCGCGTTGGGCATGCAGGGATTCGCGCACCGTGGCCGCATACAAAGGGGCCACGATCGAGTCGCTGACCAGCAGCACATGCCGGCCACGCACGTGGCGCGCCAGGGCCGCACCGTCCGACAACAGGCCCGGGCCGATGTGGATCGCGTAGGGCGCGTCTCCGCCGACCTCGACCGTGCGCAATGCATTCATGCGGCGTGTCCATCACGTTGCCATCGGGTATCGAGCAGGCGCGCCAGCGCGCCGGTGGCCGCGCTGGGCGACATCCCTTCGGTGTCCAGCACCAGGTCGGCCACCGCCAGGTACAGCGGCTCGCGTACCGCAGCCAGTTCGCGCAGGGCCTGCTCGCGGTCTGTGCGCTGCAGCAGGGGCCGGGTACGGTCGCGACCCAGGCGCCGGAGCTGTGCCTCCACGCTGACCCGCAGGTACACGATGAAACCGCGCGTGGCCATCAGCTCGCGATTCTCGCCATCCAGGACCGCGCCGCCACCGGTGGACAGCACCTGTCCCGAGCCGGCCAGCAAGTTGCGCAACGCGGCCTTCTCGCGCTCACGGAAGCCGGCCTCGCCCAGGTGCTCGAAGATCGTGGTGATGGTGGCGCCGGTACGCTCCACCACCGCCTGGTCGGCATCGGCGAACGCCAGGCCCAAGCGTTCGGCCAGGCGCCTGCCGATGCTGGTCTTGCCGGCGCCCATCGGGCCGACCAGGATGAGGTTGGGGGCGTTGTGCATGCCCGCGAATGCTAGCACTGCAGTGCAACAGATAGCGCCGGGTTCACGCGGGTGGGTCTACGGTGGCAACCCCGGCGGCATGGCCGCCAACAGCGGAGCAACCAGCATGTCAATTGCCAAGGTCATCGAAGTCAATGCCTCGTCCAAGACCAGTGTCGAGGATGCCGTGAAGGTCGGTCTGAAGAAGACCGCCGAGACGGTCAAGGGCATCAAGGGTGCGTGGATCAGCGAGATCAAGGTGGTCACCGACGACTCGGGCAACATCATCGAGTGGCGCGTGAACCTGC
>Ga0335395_10003189_pt1 | contig 10185 bp, 10 predicted proteins | sample MAT02_FD_205744 | JGI IMG/M metagenome (GOLD analysis project Ga0335395, IMG submission 205744) | Freshwater microbial communities from Lake Fryxell liftoff mats and glacier meltwater in Antarctica - MAT-02 (spades assembly) (version 2) ...
AACTGAAGTAGGGAAAATATTTGAAATGTTTTACCGCTGCAAGAATACGGGAAAGATTAAAGGTAACGGTTTGGGATTGACCATTGTTAAAAAAGCGGTAGAATTGCAAGGAGGGGCGATCGGCTGTGAAAGCAAAATCGGCGTTGGTACTACCTTTACAGTCGTGCTTCCTTACGTGGCGCTTTCCTGTAAGACTCAAGGAGAAACAACTTAAATACCACTACAAACACTAATCAAAGTGTTGCAAAATCCACTCCACCGCCACTGCTAAATTGGCTGCAATAAAATCCGGTTTAGTATGGTGCTGATACTCCCCGCTCAACACGCTTTCTCCGTAACCAGTCTGCACTAAAATACCAGTACAACCGGCATTGTGAGCCATATCTACATCAGTCGCTTTATCTCCCACCATAAAACTGTTCGGTAAATCCAAATTGTGTTCCCAAGCGGCGGCTACCAACATTCCCGTATTCGGTTTTCGCCAAGTAGTATATCGTGTAAATTCGGAGTTTGTTCCGCCTTCGGCTTCGCTCAAATAAGGGCAGTAATAAAGAGCATCTAAGCTGGCTCCGGCTTCATTTTTTAATAACAAACACAGGCGTTTGTGCAAAGCTTCAACGTGGCTGACTGGATAATAACCTCTGGCGGGGCCGGATTGATTGGAAACCAGACAGCAAAATATTTTTTGGTCATTTAAACGGCGTACAGCTTTAGCTATTCCTGGGATTAAATGCAAATCTTCTAATTTGTGAATGTAACCTGCTTCGATGTTGAGAACGCCATCGCGATCGAGAAATACTGCTCGTTTCATGGTTGTACTATATTTGATATAACTCGGCGATTGAAATCGCTTCTACACAAACAAAGTCCGCAGCAGAGGGGGACTGAATGGAAAAAATGCAAATTTAGGTAAACTCGTCATTCTAAAAGAGATTGTTTTTCCAGCCATTCGCGGAAACTATTATGATAGAAACTATAGCAAATTTCTCCTCCAATTTCTTGTTTATTTAAGAACTCGATCCAATTGTCTAACACTTTTTCAATTTCGTATTCATCCTCATCAATTAAATTTAATATCGCACTTACAGACAAACCTGTTGTGGATTGTACCAAAACATTGAGCACAGACAACTCGATCGCCAATAAGCCATCACCTCTCATCCGCAGCCAGTGGTTTTGATAATACGCTGCTAAACCGGGAGGAAGTTCCGAGACAAGTGAGGACTCCCCCAGATTAGCATCGGGGTGTGAATTTTCGTTAATGGCAGGTAACATCTGACTCAGATACATGAAATTGTTTTCGCTGACAGTGGCGAGTTGTTGGCAGAATTCCGGTTGAGTTAAATCCGGTGCGGTTGATAGGTATTGCTGAATGTAATTAAGGGCATCTTCGCGATTTTGGGCGGGATAATCTCTTAAATCGAGAGTTTGAGAGGGCGTTTCAATTAACAAACCGGATTTTTCTCTCAAAAACGGGCGGCGGGCGAGGATAAAATAAGTACGATCGCCCAAATATCTCGGCAGGTAAAACAGATTGGTACTGGGAGGCTGACTCGTGCGGGCGATCGCGTCTACAGAATCAATGACAATTATCAACCGTTGGCGAGAGTCTAATTTATCGCTAATTTGCTGAAGCAATAAAGACAGAAACCAACTCCCATCATCGGATTCGAGTTTTTGAAGTTGCGATTTGAGCTTGAGAATTTCCGATGTTTCCCCATTGGCGGCAAGGTATTTGTCAATCAGTTGAGTGCAGACAGAAGCGAGAAAATCTTCAGCTCGATTTTTGCCCTCAACTGCAGCGTTGTAATAGATACTGCGAGGATGGGCGGTGACATATTGGGCGAGGATGGAACTTTTGCCGCAGCCGGGAGTACCGACTATTGTGAAATAACCGCGGCTGTGGGAGGCTAGAAAGTCGGAAATGGCAGAAAATACAAATTTGCGCCCGACAAAATTCTCGCTTTTTTCTCGCAGGAGTTGCTGAAATTCTTTTGGGTAAACAGCGGTAGAGATGGGAGTTGACAGAGGTGAGGAATTCATGTTAGTGCCTCCACCCCTTCTAGCCGCAGGAAATATACGCGGCCGGATTCGTCGCCTGCGACAATTGTGAGTCCATCGGGGGCGATCGCGCAACAGGCGATCGAACTTTCACCCGTGAAACTGGCAATGACATTTCCACTCAACAAATCCCAGACTTTGAGGGTTTTATCATCTGAACCAGAAATCGCCCGCTTCCCATCATCAGTGACGGCAACTGCATTTACCGATTCGCTGTGACCTTTGAGAGTAAACTGTTGCCGAGTGGTTAAATCCCAAACTTTCATAGTCTTGTCCGATGAACCAGAAATCGCCAGTTTGCCATCAGCCGTGACGGCGACTGCTTTTACCGATTTGCTGTGACCTTTGAGAGTAAACTGTTCCTTTTCGGTTGTCAAATCCCAGACATTGAGAGTGTTGTCTCTTGAACTAGAAATCGCCTGCTTGCCATCAGCAGTTATGGCAACTGCATTTACCGAATTGCTGTGACGTATGAGCGTAAATAGTTCCTTTCGAGTTGTTAAATTCCAGACTTTGAGGGTGAGGTCGTCCGAACCAGAAATTGCCCGTTTCCCATCAGCAGTGACGGCTACTGTATTTACTGAGGAGCTATGACCTTTGAGAGTAAACTGTTCCTTTCGAGTTGTTAAATTCCAGACTTTGAGGGTGAAGTTATCCGAACCAGAAATCGCCAGTTGGCCATCAGTTGTGACGGCAACTGCATTTACCAAGTCGCTGTGACCTTTGAGAGTAAATTCTTCCTTTCCAGTTGATAAATCCCAGACTTTAATGGTCTTGTCATCTGAAGCAGAAATCGCCCGTTTACCATCAGCAGTGACGGCTACTGTATTTACTGAGTCGCTGTGACCTTTGAGAGTAAACTGTTCATCTCCTGTCGTTAAATCCCAGACTTTAATGGTCTTGTCATCTGAAGCAGAAATTGCCCGATTCCCATCAGCAGTGATGGCAACAGCATTTACAGAGTAACCTTGACCCTTAAGAGTAAACTGTTCATCTCCTGTCGTTAAATCCCAGACTTTGAGGGTGTCCCAGGAACCAGAAATTGCCCGCTTGCCATCAGCACTGACCGCTACTGCATTTACTGAGTCGCTGTGACCTCTGAAAGTAAACAGTTTCTTTCCAGTTGTTAAATCCCAAATTTTGAGAGTGTTGTCATCTGAAGCGGAAATTGCCCGCTTGCCATCAGCACTGACGGCTACTGCATTTACCCAATTGTTGTGACCTTTGAGAGTAAACAGTTCCTTTTGAGTTGTTAAATCCCAGACTTTGAGAGTGTTGTCTGACGAACCAGAAATCGCTCTCTTTCCATCAGCAGTGACAGCTACTGCATTTACTGAGTCGTTGTGACCTTCGAGAGTAAACAGTTCCTTTCGAGTTGTTAAATCCCAGACTTTGAGAGTGTTGTCTCTTGAACCAGAAATCGCCCGTTTCCCATCAGCAGTGACGGCTACAGCTTTTACTGAGTTGCTGTGACCTTCAAGAGTAAATAGTTCCTTTCCAGTTGTTAAATTCCAGACTTTGAGGGTGTCATCCCACGAACCAGAAATCGCTCCCTTGCCATCAGCACTGACCGCTACTGCATTTACTGAGTTGCTGTGGCCTTCAAGAGTAAACACTTCCTTTCGAGTTGTTAAATCCCAGACTTTGATAGTGTTGTCTCTTGAACCAGAAATCACTCGTTTCCCATCAGCAGTGACGGCTACTGCTTTTACCCAATCGCTGTGACCCGCAAGAGTGCGTATCAGTCCCCTGCCAGGGGGAGTGATACAAGGTGTGAACGGACGCAACCAAGGTGTTACTTTCCGCTGTTTGACTACCTCCAGCATTGCCTGAATTTCTGGTATTTTCAAATGTACCAAGCGCCCCCACAATTGCTCTGCGAGTTGTGTCTTATCTTGATCCAAAATATCGGCTGACATCCACAATACCCTTTGAATCAAGTTCAGGGCTTTCACTTTTTCTGAGTTGTACTCTGGGTGACTTAATGCTTCTGAATCGTCAACTAAATTAAAATCATCAATCAGTGCCTGTAGTCCAAACTCAGAATGCTGAATTTTTGCCATCAGAAAGTTAAAATCTGTCAGCGTTTGATAATATTTTCCTAAATTTCCAGACTTGACATGACTTGGCAGTAAGCTGCCCAGATAAGCACGTTGACAGTAAAGTTTTTCGCCCGCGAACTTGTCAGCAAATTCTCCCATCTCACGCCATCCTCTTTTCTACATACTCAGCAATCCGTTGATTTACTTCCTTAAAAATCTTCCGCTTTGAATCCATCTCCCGTTTGGCGGTCAGAAAGTCAAGGAAACTAGCATGATAGATGGTGTAGCAGATGTCTCCGTCTACATTCTGCTTTTTCAAATACTCCACCCACTCATCTAAAACCGCTTTCACATCACATTCATCCACATCGGCAATTCCAGCAATCATCTCGCAGGGAATCGCAGTTTTAATCTCTAGTAAAATATACAAGACAATCTCCATCAACTGCCCAGGCTTAGCTTCCAGCCCCATCCGTACCCAGTGGTTTTGATAATACTCTTGCAGCCCGTCAGGCAATTGCTTTAAATCCAAGTTATTGTAATCGCCCTTAGCAATTGCTGGCAAAACATACCGCAAATACATAAAATTATTTTCGCTTTTTTCTGCCACTTTTTCGATAAAACTTGCATCGGTAATGCTGCGGGTTTTAATCCAGTTCCTCAGTCGATCTTTATAGTCATAATCAGCATCGATCGCAAACGTAATATACTCTTTGATATCATTTTGATTAAAATTAACATACTGGTCATCTCTCAAATCAAACTCTTTTACCGGAACTCCCGGAGATACAGATAGACGCTTTTTACCGAGGTGATAAGGTCGCCTCGTCAGCAAGAAATAAACGCAATTTGGCAGAGTTGTCGGTAAATGTAAAAGATTTTCTCCGGGTTCTTGTTCGACTTCATCCAGTGCATCAACTGCAATTACCAAACGTTCGCCCAAAGTGAGTTTTCCCGCCACCCTTGCCAGTAAAGTCGGTAAGTCAGCATCTGCTGAATTTTGCAATTAATAGCGGTCAATTAATTGCTGGCGAATGCTCTTCAAAAACAATTCTGGTCTGTTGCGGCCTTCTACCAGAATATTGAAATAGCAGGGAGATTTATGTTCCGAGACGTATTTGGCAACGATCGAACTTTTGCCCATTCCCGCATCCCCGATGATTGTAAAATAACCTTGAGGATTGTCGGTAATAAATTTCTTAAAATTATCAAAAACAAATCGGCGGCCGCAGAATGTCCTAATTTTTTCTTCTATGAGTGATTCAAACTCTGGCGGCAACGAATTTTCGGCATACCAATCTTTGGTGTCAACAATATCTGTGGGTTCTATTTCTAATGCTTTAGCAATATTCTCGACTGACCATCTTTCTACGCCATTGGGGCAGTCTTTTCTACCGAGTAAGCGCTTAATTGTGTCCTGGGAAACCTTAGCTTTTGTCGCTAGTTCTTCTATCGTCAGCTTAGCTTGCTTGTATGATTCTCTGAGCTTGATTTTTCCAGTTGCACTCGATTGAACTTTATCGGATGGGCGCATAGTAGGTTTTTCGGTATGGTTATTAGTTTTTCAGTTAATTCGATAATTCGATAATTCGATAATCCGACAGTCCGACAGTCCGACAGGGGTTGAAACCCCTGTCTCATAGCGAAAGTCGTCTGAAGACGACTAAAGATTAGTATTTTAGTCGGTTTCAACCGACTTTTGCTATGAGCCAGGGAATTAATTCCCTGGCGGACTTCGGGAAAATCCGACTGTCCAAACTTACGCAATCCGACCAAATAAACCGGGTTTTTTCCCGAATCTACGGGTGAGTGGGAAGTATTTTAGTAAAAACCCGGTTTCTGATTCCCTATTCGTAAATCCTAATTTAATTACTTCTTTCTGGCTAGGGCAGATAGGTTTTAATCTCCTGCCCTATCTGCCCTAAAATTTAGGGCAGAACACAAATTAAAACTAACCTTGTCTGCCCTAGACTCTGACTTTTTGCTTCAGTAGGATATCTGTAACAAGACCAAACTACTAGGAGAGGAAACAGCTATGAAATTGAACTTGTCCGGCAACTCGCACCCTGATGAAGATTCTAGCGACATCACAGAAGAAATACTAGAAGAATGGCTGCGACAGGTTCGTCAAACGTATAATCTCGCCCTTACCGTCATCGGTACATCAGCAATTCTTGCTTTCGTAGGTGTGGGACTTGTTTATGTTAATCAAGTTCGGGAAGGTGCTATCACTACTGCAGCAGGAGGAGTAACAACTGTTGCCGCCACTCGCTTTGCCAACCAAAAGAAGAAGGAATTACTGCAGGTGATGGAGCTTGATGAAAAACGAAGAGCGAAAGAGGAATTACGGACAATGATTCCTCGTCCCCCGGCTCTGGCTCCAATTGTGAAGCGCACACAAGCGAGGCAGAGCCTCTAAATAGGGGTTCCCAGGCTCTGCCTGGAAACCAGTAGGGACACGGCAGTGCCGTGTCCTGACTTAGATATCCTAGTTTTTAGCCGCCCCAAACCTTCTTTAAAACCTCTTGAGGAGAAATGTCAGCCATTTTACCAGTAGGAGATTTAATGCCCAAAAATCGATCGCTCTTTGGCAGCAATTTTGCAGGTTCAGTCGGGCCAAACAAAGCTATTGTATAAGTTTGAACCGCCACAGCTAAGTGCATCGGCGCACTGTCAGTACATATCATCAAATTAGCAGCCGCAATAGTGGCCGCCAACTTGCCGACATCATCCGGCGAGATAACTTTTACATTTGGACATAACTCGACTAACTTTGCCACGAAGTCTGCATCTTCGGGCCCTTTCACAACAACAACGGGCAAATTCGGCTGCCGCTGCTGACAATCTTCAATTATTTGCTTCCAGTTGTCTGTCGGGTAAATTTTGTCAATACCTTTAGACACAGCTAATTGACTGGAACCGCCGTGAATTAGAATGTAACCGCTTTCTTTTACGCCCAACCGCTGTTGTTCGGCTTCCGCCCACTGAATGTCCTGTTTTGGTACATTAATTGCGATCGCCGGACAAGGATTTGTAATGTTAAATCCTTGCAGCAAATCGTGGTACATTGAAGCCGCGTACTGTTCAGTTTTCAGCGGTACGGCAGCAGTGAGAAATCGATCGCCGTTGGTTCCCGAATAGCCAACTCTCTGCGGAATGCCCGTCAGCCACAGCAGCAGCCCTACAGTCCACCGCTGACCTAGGGAAATAACTGCTTCGTATTCGCGATCGCGAATTACGCCCAGTAAATTGCCCCAATCTGCCATAGCGTTGCGGTCTTTGAAATTGTACGTCAAAACTTCTTTGACGGACTTGCAGACTCGGTAAGCGCCCTTTGCCCTCGGTTCCACGATGACATCAATTTGCGCCTCTGGATAAGACTGCTTGAGGTCATCGAGGGTGGGGAAAAATAAAATTTGGTCGCCAATCCCGCCAGGGACAAGTGCTAGTATTCGCATCATAAACGATCGGGCTATTATCTATCGAGGTAGCTCTCAGCGATCGGCTTTCAGCTATCAGCTTATAGTATTTTTAGAGTTTAAAAGCTACTGGCTGACAGCAAAACAACTGACTGAAAATTACAGGACGCTCTTAATATATACCTTGTTGGGTGAAGAAGGGTTAGTTAATGCACTTATTAATTGCGGCGGCGGGTTCGGGGCGGCGGATGGGGAGTCAGCGGAACAAACTGCTGCTGAATTTGCTCTCTAAACCTTTGCTGAGTTGGACTTTGGCTGCTGCTGAAGCTTCGCGGCAGATTAGCTGGATCGGCATCATGGGCCAGCCTGACGATTTTCCAGATTTTAAGGCAATTCTGGCCGATTTAGCTTTGGTGAAGCCTGTGGAATTGATTTTAGGAGGGGCTACCAGGCAAGAGTCAGTTTACAACGGTTTGCAGGCTTTGCCACCAAATGCCGATCGAGTGTTGATTCACGACGGCGCGAGGTGTTTGGCAACTGCTGAATTGTTCGATCGATCTTCCGAAGCTCTCTTAAGCTGTCCGGGCTTGATTGTCGCCGTCCCGGTCAAGGATACGATTAAGGTCGTAGATGAGCGTCGGATCGTGCGAGACACGCCGGACAGAAGCAATTTGTGGGCGGCCCAGACTCCCCAAGGATTTGAAGTGAAATTGTTAAAGCAGTGTCACCAAGAAGGGCGACAAAAAGGTTGGGAAGTGACAGACGATGCGGCTTTGTTTGAAAAATGCGGTTTACCAGTGCAAATTGTTGAGGGAGAAGAGACGAATTTGAAAGTCACAACACCGGTTGATTTGGCCCTCGCTGAATTTATTTTGCGGCAGAGAACAGATCAGAGAAAATAGAATTTGTTGACTCTTTTTAAGAACGGGCATCTTGCCCGTTCCACAATCCATAATTTTCTTAATTGTGGAACAGGCATCTTGCCTGTTCCTTTGCACGGGCAAGATGCCCGTTCCACAATCAATAATTTGTTAGTTGTGGAACAGGCATCTTGCCTGTTCCTTTGCGGGCAAGATGCCCGTTCCACAATCAATAATTTGTTAGTTGTGGAACAGGCATCTTGCCTGTTCCTTTGCACGGGATCTGGGGCCCGTTCCACAATCAATAATTTGTTAGTTGTGGAACAGGCATCTTGCCTGTTCCTTATGTTATCTTAGAAATCTCATAGCTGGAAGTAAAAAATATGATTTCTGTTGCGCCGATCGCACCCCCATTACCCCTAGGCGAACAGCGAGTAGTGTTGAGAAATATTACTTGGCAGGGTTATCAACAACTGCTACAGATTTTAGGCGATAACCGATCGGCTAAATTGATATTCGACCGAGGGATTTTAGAAATTACCATGCCTTTAGAAGAACACGAATTTTCAGCACGCTTAATCGAACTTTTGATTCGGATTTTGGTAGTAGAGCTAGGTTTAAAAATCAAAACAATGGGTTCGACAACCCTCGATCGGACTTAGAGCGCGGTGCAGAACCAGATAATGCCTATTACATCCAAAATCAGCCCCTCGTAGCCGGTCGTACAGTAGATTTAGCCACAGATCCGCCACCCGATTTAGTCGTAGAAATAGATATCACCCATACCGATATTAACAAGCTTGCTCTCTATGCCAGTATGGGAGTACCGGAGTTTTGGCGTTACAATGGTAGAGAATGGCGAATTTACAAGCTAGAGAACGATGAGTATTTGGAAGTATCGGTCAGCCCCACTTTTGCAATACTTCCGAAGTCCAAACTTTACGAATTTTTGGCAGCAGCGCAGCTAGATGAAGTAGAAGCCGAGGTGAATTTACGCAACTGGGTGAGAGAGATGACGAATATTAACACAAATGGAGGATAAAAGCAATGGAATATAGCGGTAAATGGCGGATCGCGGAGATGGAATTGTGGGATAGTGATTACTTGGACATGGAAGTTGAAGCCTATATCGAGATCGATCAAACAGGTTCAGGAGAATTTCAATTCGGTTTAGTATCAGGTCAAATTGACGGCGAAGTCGTAAAAGATGGAAAGGATCAGCGGTTTGAGTTTACATGGGACGGTAATGACGAGAACGATCCTGCATCTGGTAGCGGTTGGCTCAAATTAAAGGATAAAAACTCGGTAGATGGTCGAGTCAAATTCCATCAAGGCGATAGTTCTAGCCTTGTGGCTGAGCGCATTAACAATAAATAAGCGATCGCACTTAATGCTTTAAAAGTGACTTTTTGAGCGATTTACTTACTTGTTCTCAGGAAGAGCCTGGTAACGCAGATCCGAAGGCTCTGCCTCCAATTTTCCTCTCGCGAGGCAGAGGCTCTAGACATGGGTTCTCAGGCTCTTCCTGGGAACCAGTTAAAATTTCTTTGTTATAAATCTCCTTAGGAATGAAAATTTAATAACTTAAGCGATTGCTCGTTACCAGGCTCTGCCTGGTAATGCAGATCCGGAGGCTCTGCCTCCTCTGATATCGCAACTTACAGAAGAGAAGACTGTAGGAGGTGCTTAAGTTATTAAGTTTTCGATCCTTAGATCCTCTGGCAAGGTGTTGCTGATCAAGTCTGAATCCCACTAAAAACCGAGCTGAACCATGCTTTATTCGAGTTTGGACAAATGTTATAG
>Ga0335395_10003191_pt1 | contig 10181 bp, 6 predicted proteins | sample MAT02_FD_205744 | JGI IMG/M metagenome (GOLD analysis project Ga0335395, IMG submission 205744) | Freshwater microbial communities from Lake Fryxell liftoff mats and glacier meltwater in Antarctica - MAT-02 (spades assembly) (version 2) ...
TTTGCAGTAAGGTCTCTAGTAATTTGTCAGCAGATATTTTTTGCGTCATGATTTATACTCTACCATGCTGTGTCTAGATTGTGAACCTTTTTTTGCTGTTACCCCTATTTATTGAGCGGATACGTTTACACGTCATCCGCCCGAGTCGAGGCAGTGGGGTAATTAACGAAGTTCTGGCAGAACATCGTCCCGATATCTGGGTGTCAGATTTATTTAGCGCTCAAAAAAATCATCCAGCACCACAATGGCAAGTGTGTTTGGCTCATCAATTACGCGATTGCCAATATGCGATTGACGCAGGGGACAGGATTTTCGCCCCAGGGATGAAGAGATTATTATTAAGGGCTTTTATCATCCATCGGCGACGGGAGAATATGGATGATACTAGACTCTTGAGATATCGAATAAATTTACAGGAAAGATTAACCAAAATTTTGGATTTAGCACCACAGCATCCGGATGGTATCCGGTTACGAAAACGCTATGGTGGGCTGATTGACAATTTATTTCTATTTCTGGAAGACGCGGCGATTCCACCCACGAATAATAGTAGTGAACAGGCGATTAGGATGAGCGTGATATTTCGCCGTGTGACTAATGGCTTCCGTTCAGAATGGGGGCGAGATTTATTTGCAGCAGTTCGTTCAGTTGTCAATACTGGCAAGCGTCAGGGTTTAACTGCTTATCAATCTATTCAACAAGCTCTCTCTATTGATGGCTCCCTTTTTTCCCCTAGTTGAGCAATTACAATTTTTTTAACCATTCGTATTTAGATCGACCGTAACTTTCGATGTGCACCCATGTATCAGCACCGCAAATCACGGCACAAATTGAGATGGTAATAATATCAATTAATTGATGGCGTCTCGTCCACTCAATTCTTGGATCTTCTAAGTCGGCAAAATGGTCAGCAATGGTAATTTTAGGCTAGAGTTTCATAAGAACTAACTCGGATTAAATGTTTTGTAGACACTCAAGAATTCTTCTCCAATATACCATATTCTGTTAACATCAAATTTAGATGCGTTCGCCCTGGTTGTCACCCCGTCAAGAAAAAACAATCAAAACCAGACAAAAAAGTACAGGGAAAATCCGGATTTGTACCGATTAGAGCCAGGTGGGTGATTGAACGGTCAAATGCTGGGATGGAAAGATGCAAAATTTTAGTCAAGAACTTTGAGAGAACTTTGGATAATGCGACTACCAAGCTCAACCTTTGTTTTATTCGACTGATGCTTAAAAAGCTTGCACCCTCTTCTTAGAGGTCAAATGGGTTCTATATTTCTGCGTCTCGGACTGATATAAAAAAAGAAACTTGAAAGTTTTGGTTTTGTTCCTCAACCTAACCTACACTATTAATAATTTGTTTAAGGGGAATGTTTATTGCCAATTCTCATTATTCACGACACGGAAGTTAAGGAAATACGGATAACTGTTGTTTTCCTTATTCTTTCTTATTTCTTGATTCTTCCTTCTTCTTTCAACGTCCCAATTCCTCATTACTAATTCCCAAATGACTCGCTTAGCCACAACAATAGAAGCCATACTTTACTTAAAAGGTCAGCCAGTGTCGATCGCAGAAATTGCCGAGATTGCTAAGTGCGATCGAGCCGAAGTGGAAGACGCCATCATCGAACTCATGTCTGACTCATCCCGCCGCGACAGTGCATTAGAAGTCGTAGAAACCCCCACGGGATACAGCCTGCAACTGAGAGATGAGTTTGCCAGTTTAATGCAAACTTTGATACCTCCAGAATTAGGTGTGGGAGCTTTGCGGACGCTGGCGGCGATCGCCCTCAAAGGCGGCATCGCTCAGCCAGATTTAGTTAACTTGCGAGGTTCAGGAGCTTACCAACAAGTGCAGGAACTTGTAGAAATGGGTTTCGTCCGCAAACGGCGGCCGGCTGAGGGGCGGTCGTATTGGTTACAAGTTACCGAGAAATTTCATCGGTACTTTCAAGTAGACCAACTCCCAAAACAATTGCAAATTGACTTTCAGGCAAATTTGTACCCAAGCAATGACGAGTAGTTTGAAGTAGAATGTAACCAGCCAGAAATTAAGAATCGCCAAATGGTTTTTCACCCTGACTTTGACACATCCAATGCCCAACAAACCGCAGTCAATCCACTGCTGAAGTACCTCCAACACCAATCCCCGGAGGTTCTAGCCCGAGTCGCCAAGTCCGTCAGCCCCGACATCAGAGAAATAATCTCTCATAACGTTCAAGGACTTGTCGGCGTTTTGCCTTCAGAAAATTTTAACGTCGAAATTACCACTGACCGCGAAAACTTAGCAGGTTTGCTAGCTTCAGCGATGATGACAGGCTATTTTTTGAGGCAAATGGAGCAGAGGATGCACCTAGAAGAAAATTTAGCAAGCACCAGCTCGATTCAACCAAACTCGCCCAAAGACAAGTAAAAAGATCAAGGGGTTGGGGAAGTTAGAAAGATGAAAGTTGTTCAAAAAAATAAACAGTCCTGGACGCACAGGGAATTAAGAAACCGGGCTGTTAACCGGGTATCCCTCGCCCTAGACCGAGGATTTTGGTGAAAAAACCCGGTTGCTGCGTCCAGGACTATAAAACATCAGATTTATCTTTCATCCTCTACCGTTTGCAACTAATACCAGTTTCAAAAAAGAATGCAACTGTAGGTAAGCTCGAAATCCTTATGCAGTAAGTCATTCCTAATTCTTTAATCGACAATCTCAAATGGTATTACCCACCGGCGGAGCTACCCGATAGGGGAAAAGCACCCGGACGTACTTTTATATTCTGAACTTGACCCAAACGGTTAATTTCCAGTTCGAGTTCTTTGCCCACAACAGTGTTTTCCACCCGTTCTTGCACGTCCCCGGGAGTGTTAACCGCAATTCCGTCAACTTTTTGAATGACATCTCCGGCGCGCAAGTCGGCTTTTTGGGCGGGGGAATTTTCCACGACTCGCGTCACGGCTACGCCTTGATCGAGGGTAATTTTATTATTATCGAGCTGTTTGTTGAGTTCTGCCTTGGTGGTGGCAGTCAAGCTGACCATTTGAATGCCGAGATAGGGATGTTCGGCTTTACCTTTGGCGAATAACTGATCGGCAACTCGTTTGGCGGTTTCGATGGGAATTGCAAATCCCAAGCCCTGAGCGTCCGCGCGAATGGCGGTATTGATGCCAATTACTTCGCCTTGGTCATTGAGTAGCGGCCCGCCAGAATTGCCGGGGTTGATGGCGGCGTCGGTTTGGATGAAGCGGACTCGCTTGTCGGGGATGCCGACTTGGGAACTCGATCGACCCGTAGCGCTGATAATGCCCACAGTCACGGTATTGTCGAGACCTAAAGGATTGCCGATCGCGATCGCCCACTGTCCCGGTACAATATTGTCCGATCGGCCCAAAGCCACCTGCGGTAGTTCCTTAGCATTAATCTTAACCACAGCGACATCCGTCAGCGGATCGACTCCCTGCACCTTACCCTCAAACTCGCGGCCGTCTTTGAGCGTCACCTTGACAGTATCCGTCCCGGAGACAACGTGAGCATTAGTAATGATGCGGCCGTCAGAAGTGAGAATAAACCCGGAACCCGTACCTCTCTTGACTCGTTCTTCCGGCTGCGGCAAATTCTCCCCAAAAAACCGACGAAACAAAGGATTTTTGAATGCTTCGGGGACTTGATTCGCCACCTTGGTTGATGCGTCAATCCGCACTACAGCCGGGCCGACTTTTTCGGCTGCTTCAGCAATAAAATTGGGATTGCTGCGATCGACCGCCCGATTTTCCAGAACTGGAGGAGACGCATAGGGGGGGATTTGCTGGCGCACTACTGGCAAAACCAATCCGGTTTCCAGATTGTTTGAGCCTTGCAGATAGCGATTCCCCAACCATCCCACGCCTCCGCCGATTGACAGCAAAGTCACATAAAGGGTCGCTTGCTTAAAAGATAAACTCATTTAATAACTCCCGCTAGATACCTCATCCCCGCAGACACGTTCCCAATCAAGCATTTTTGTCTTGGCGACGGGAAGGAAGCGGGGCGGGGCGTACCGCTTCCTCAAGAACATAGCTGTTAACAGGCAGGCGCCCATCGGCATCACAGGCAATTTTGCCGGATTTGCCAAGAGCGACTCACTCAAACTAATAATTCTCATCCTAACTTGGCTTAGCCTGGGATTTACAGTCTGGGGGGTGGCTAGAGCTTGGAAATATGAATCTTCACAGGATTTTAAAATTGTCAACTGTCCCAAATGAATACTTTTTTCTAGAGATAATGAGGTTTAAACGCTTATTTCCGCTGATTTCTGCACTAATTTGGTCGATCGCACCCGTTGGGAAAACGGCGGCAAATACCGAGATCCCACCTGCAAATCTTCCTTCAGGTACACCTGTAGAAAACCCCGATCCCGCCCGCGATTGCCCGAGTCCGGCTATGTCTCGGTTGCGGCGCCATACTGTGGCCCAGGGCGAAACCATAGAAAGCATCGCGCGGCAGTACAATGTGATTCCTGCGGCGCTGATGGGGATAAATCCGACGTTGCGGGGCGGTGAAGTATCTGCTGGAAGTGCGATCGTCATTCCTCCGTACAGTGGCATCGAGGTAGAAGTGCCTGCGGGCTGGAATTGGCAAAAACTGGCAGAAGCTTACAAAGTGCCCGCAGATTTGCTATTTGAGGCGAATGGGTGCAGGCCTTTGGGGAAAACGGTATTTGTGCCTGCGGTGAATAGGTCGATCGGGCCTTCTATCAATCCCGATGCAACGCCATCGGTGCAAGGATTTCCGCTGCCCGCCCCAGCAGTGGAAGCTTTGCGTTACGGGCGGCAATTGCATCCGGCGCGGCGCGAATTTTTTTTCCACAGTGGGGTAGATTTTTTGGCGTCGGAGGGTACGCAGGTTTTGGCGGCGGGCGAGGGAACTGTCGCCTTTGCCGGGCCGCAGGGGGATTACGGGAATTTAGTGGTGGTGAACCATCAAGCGGGGAAGCAAACGCGCTACGCTCATTTGAAAGATATTGCGGTAAAAGTCGGTCAAAAAGTGCTGTCTGGAGAAGTTTTGGGAACTGTGGGGACGACTGGAAAACGGGACATTCCGCCATCTCATTTGCATTTTGAAGTTCGGTACAATTCGGGTTTGGGTTGGGTTGCTGAAGACCCGCTGCTTTATTTGCAAGCGACTATTAAAAAATAGGATTGTTAGTGTGCTGGGGGGGTGACAACCCGCCCTAAATCCAGACGGGGTAAGGATTGATCTATGTGGTGGTAAAAAAAGATAGGCAGCAGAATTGTTACACGCTTGCCTATCCAAAAAAATATGTTACCAACATTTTACCAGACTCACTTACCAAAACAAATGACGCAAGTCAGGTTATTTTACTGACAATCTTTTTGAAGCTGATACAATCCGAGAAACAAGTGAGGTTAGAGAGAAAGAGTGCGAGTATTTCGTTACCCAATTACTACCGAAAGTCTTGCCAAGCAAATTACAAAGATTTCTCGATTTACCTCAATTAACGATCGCACTAATCGGGTTCCCATTAATCAATTATTGGTTAACAACTTATTGCCCGATCGCCCATCAACCCAAAAATCCGATCGCCCCAATCAACACAAAAATCCGGCGGTTGAAACCCAAAAAACCCGGCGGTTGAAACCGCGGCTACAAAAACAAAACCCGCCTTCGCGGGTTGAAGATTGTGTTATTTCTTAGTCCGCGGAGGCGGACATCGTTTGTGTAGACGCGGTTTCCAACCGCCGAGGATTTCAAATTAGATCGCCCATCCACAAAAAACCCGATCGCCCGTTGGCCAAAAAGTCGTAGCGTAGGCGTAAGCGATCGCCCATCCACAAAACCCCCAGCGGTTGAAACCCAAAACCCCCGGCGGTTGAAACCCAAAACCCCCGGCGGTTGAAACCGCGGCTACACAGACAAAACCCGCCTTCGCGGGTTGAAGATTTCACCCGATGATTTTCAATCTCCGAATATCCTCTTCGTCCGCGCACCATCCGGACATCGTTTGTGTAGACGCGGTTTCCAACCGCCGGGATTTCTTCGTTACAACCCATAGATTTGGGCAAAAACCCGGTTTCTTTGTTGGGAGTGCGTAAATCCCGATCGCCCATTTCCCGATCGCCCGATCGCCCGATCGCCCGATCGCACATTTCCCCCAAAATCGCCCATTCCCCGAAAGAACGCCCGCCCGATCGCACAATCGGATGAAACCACCGACAACACCGCAAAGTCCGACACCGCACCGTACCGTTTCCCTACCCCAAAAATTCATCGCCCATTTCTCTCAAACATCGCCCAAATCGCCCATTCCCTCCAAACGCAGGAAATGCACCCGGCCCGATCGATCGCCCGCTACAACTGTCACCCCATCAGGCGCGATCGCACAGCACTCAAACGTACCATCTCCGCTGAAACTAGCAACCTCCTCACCGCTGAGTAAATCCCAGACTTTCAGGGTATCATCCCCGGAAGCGGAAATCGCTGTTTTTCCGTCTGGTGCGATCGCCACTGCACTTACATAGGAACTATGACCCGTGAGAGTTTTCAGTTCCCTGCCTGTCTCGGTGTCCCAGATTTTCAGGGTTTTATCATAAGAAGCGGAAATCGCGGTTTTGCCGTCTGGTGCGATCGCCACTGCAAATACCCCGCGGTAACTATGACCTGTGAGAGTTTTGAGTTCCCTGCCTGTCTCGGTGTCCCAGATTTTCAGGGTTTTATCATAAGAAGCGGAAATCGCGGTTTTGCCGTCTGGTGCGATCGCCACTGCATTTACCGCGTTACTATGACCAGTGAGAGTTTTCAGTTCCCGGCCTGTTTCGGTGTCCCAGATTTTCAGGGTATCATCATCGGATGCGGAAATCGCTATTTTTCCGTCGGGTGCGATCGCCACTGCATTTACAAAGGAACTATGACCCGTGAGAGTTTTCAGTTCCCGGCCTGTCTCGGTGTCCCAGATTTTCAGGGTATCATCCCCGGAAGCGGAAATCGCGGTTTTGCCGTCGGGTGCGATTGCCACAGCTTTTACAAAGGAACTATGACCCGTGAGAGTTTTCAGTTCCCGGCCTGTCTCGGTGTCCCAGATTTTCAGGGTTTTATCATATGAAGCGGAAATCGCTATTTTTCCGTCGGGTGCGATCGCCACTGCATTTACCTTGGAACTATGACCCGTGAGAGTTTTCAGTTCAGGGCCTGTGTCGGTGTCCCAGATTTTCAGGGTTTTATCATATGAAGCGGAAATCACGGTTTTGCCGTCCGGTGCGATCGCCACAGCTTTTACCGAGCTACTATGACCCGTGAGAGTTTTCAGTTCTGAGCCTGTCTCGATGTCCCAAATTTTCAGGGTATTATCGTCGGATGCGGAAATCGCTGTTTTTCTGTCGGGTGCGATCGCCACTGCATTTACCCCGGAACTATGACCCGTGAGTGTTTTCAGTTCTCTTCCACTGTCTGTGTCCCAGATTTTCAGGGTATTATCCGACAAACCAAATACGTCTCCTGAAGCCGAAATTGCTGTTTTTCCGTCGCTTGCGATCGCCACTGCTGTTACCCCTAAACTATGACCAGTGAGAGTTTTCAGTTCTGAGCCTGTCTCGGTGTCCCAGATTTTCAGGGTATCATCATCGGATGCGGAAATCGCTGTTTTTCCGTCGCGTGCGATCGTTACTGCATTTACAAGGTCAGTATGACCCGTGAGAGTTTTCAGTTCCCGCCCTGTCTCTGTGTCCCAGATTTTCAGGGTTTCATCCCTTGAAGCGGAAATCACGGTTTTGCCGTCCGGTGCGATCGCCACTGCTGTTACCGAGTTACCATGACCCGTGAGAGTTTTCAGTTCCCGGCCTGTATCGGTGTCCCAGATTTTCAGGGTTTCATCCCCAGAAGCGGAAATCGCTGTGAGGCCGTCGGGTGCGATCGCCACTGCATTTACCGAGGAACTATGACCCGTGAGAGTTTTGAGTTCCCGGCCTGTCTCGGTGTCCCAGATTTTCAGGGTACGATCCGAAGAAGCCGAAATCGCGGTTTTGCCATCCGGTGCGATCGCCACTGCATTTACCCAGGAACTATGACCGGCAAGCGTCCGCAGCGCACCCTCATTTGCCCTTTCCAGATTAGGCTTCAAAGGCCACAGGCAGGGACTATTTCTCGACTGCTTAGCTTGTTCCACGATCCCCTGAATTTCAGGTGTTTCAAAATCCACCAACCGACTCCACAAATGCCCTGCAAGCTGAGTTTTATCCTTATCCAAAATATGCGCTGACTTGCGAATTGCCCCTTGAATCAATCTCAGAGTTTGACTTTGCTCCCCTGACAGCAACACATCAGAAATTCTCGCCAAATCATAATCCTCAATTAGCGCTTGTACCCCCAACGCCTCCAACTTCGCCTCAACAAAATCGAAATCCGTCAACAACTGATGCAGCCTTTCCCCTTGAACACTATCCGCCAAATGCCCCGGCAGAGTTTCCAAAGCATAAAGCCGCTTTTCCCGCGACATTTTCCCCAACCGTTGTTTAAACTTACTCATCCCCGTACAAATCCTCCCACAAATTATCAGAAATCGCCGTTTCGATATCCCGCAGCGACACCCCAGCTTTCTGCACCACATCTTTGCGATGGATAAACTTTTGGAAACTCGCGTGATAGATACTGTAATCAGGAGAAGTATCGCTGCTGCGCCGCAAAAACTGTTCCCACTCATCCAGAACTTCCTGCACATCGCAGACATCTTCCTCAGCAAAATCCGCCAAAATATTGCAGGAAACAGGCTTGCGAACTTTAGTCAACAAATAAATAACCTTCAACTTCCGGCGGCGCAATTCTTTATCCTTAACCGCCATTTCCATCCGCCCCCAATACTTCAGATAATATCCTTCCAACTCCCTCGGCAAATCTTTCAAACTGACATCGCTGTACTTGTCTCTCTCGATATCATTCAGCACATAGCGGAGGTACATAAAATTATTTTGGCTTTTCTCTGCCACAACTGCCACAAACTGTTCCCGGCTCAAATTTTGACGGTTAATCCAATCCTGAATTGACAAACTATTGCTGGTGCGTATTTCAATATAAGCCTTGACATCTTCCAGACTTTCGGCATTATATTGCATCAAATCAAAAACCTGATGATTTGGCAAAGGCAGAGTTTTCGGCTGTTTCGAGACAATAAAATAAACGTTATCGGGCAAAGCATCCGGCAAATAGAGGACATTGCTACCTTTTCCCTGATCCGTCAAATCAACTTCATCCAGCGCATCCACCACAAAAATCAACTTTTGCCCGCCCAATTTAGCGCTAACTTCCCCCAACAACCGACTTAAAAAATTGCCATCAGTCGTCGCATTCTCCGGCAATCTTGGATAATCGAGTTTAAAGACTTGAATTAACTGAGTGCAGACATTTTGCAGAAATTGCTTTGGCTTGACAGTGCCTTGAGATTGCGAGTTAAAATGGACAATACAGTGGCGCTTCAGCAACAACACAAACATCGCCATAATTGAACTCTTCCCGACACCCGGTTCGGCTTCTAAAACAAAATAACCTTTCGGATTGTCCAGCAAGAAGCGGATCATTGCGTCAAACACAAATTTCCGGCCCGTAAAGTCTTGAACTTTCTCATTAATAATCGTCTCGCACTCGTAGGGAAGCGGCAATCTGGGCGCGGAAGTATCAACTAATCTTTGCAGCAAATCCTGTATTTGCCCTAAATCGTCGCGGATGCCAATTTCTATTGATGCCAATTTCGCCATCACTTGACAAATCTGCTGCTGAGTTGCCACAGCCTCCAATTTGTCGAGGATTTCGCCATTTTGCAGCCCCAAATCTTTGAGCTCTGCCAAAGCAACTTGGTGCAGATTCAACACCATCGCGGCAAACTTCTGCCCACCAGTCTCGGCATCCTGTTTCAGCACTTCCCGAAACGCTTGCGGGAAAGTTGCGTGCAGTTTCTGCGCCACAAACTGCACGATTTCACCATCGAAGGATTTACACTCACTCGCCGCGAATCTGTTGACAAAAATCCCCCAATCTTCCGCAGTCAATCCCGTAACTTCATCAAAGTTATCAGCAGAAAAAATCTTAGTAAGTTGGTCTTCCGAAATCTTTAAAACACTTGACGAATCCGTAACTTCTGTGTTAATATTAATCCAATATGTAATACTTTCCTCGGCTAATTGGTTGAGTTCTGTTTCAGGCG
>Ga0335395_10003193_pt1 | contig 10178 bp, 7 predicted proteins | sample MAT02_FD_205744 | JGI IMG/M metagenome (GOLD analysis project Ga0335395, IMG submission 205744) | Freshwater microbial communities from Lake Fryxell liftoff mats and glacier meltwater in Antarctica - MAT-02 (spades assembly) (version 2) ...
GAAATCCAAGGTGGTTTACGCAAGGGAACGATCGCTGGAACAGTAGTCCCAGTGTTATGTGGCTCTGCCTTCAAAAATAAAGGCGTGCAACTAATGCTGGATGCGGTTCTTGATTACCTGCCTTCCCCCGCAGAAGTACCCCCCATCCAAGGATTACTCCTAGACGGGACTGAAGTTACTCGCCCCGCCGATGACAATGTTCCTCTAGCAGCTCTGGCCTTCAAAATTATGAGCGATCGCTTTGGTCGTCTTACCTTTGTGCGGGTTTATTCTGGAGTCCTGAAAAAAGGTAGCTATGTTCTTAATTCCACTAAGGACAAAAAAGAACGAGTTTCTCGCCTAGTCTTAATGAAAGCGGACGATCGGATTGATGTGGATGAACTCCGGGCTGGAGACTTGGGCGCAGCCCTAGGACTCCAAGAGACCATCACTGGTGACACAATCTGTGATGAGAGTTCCCCTGTGATTCTAGAATCCTTGTTTGTTCCAGAGCCAGTTATTTCTGTAGCGGTGGAGCCAAAAACCAAGCAAGATATGGATAAGCTATCCAAAGCATTACAGTCATTGTCTGAAGAAGACCCTACCTTCCGAGTCCGGGTTGATTCGGAAACTAACCAAACTGTAATTGCGGGGATGGGAGAACTCCACCTAGAGATATTGGTCGATCGCATGATGCGAGAATTCAAGGTCGAAGCAACAGTTGGTGCGCCCCAAGTAGCTTACCGAGAAACTGTCCGCAAAGCCGTCCGAGCTGAAGGCAAGCACATCCGTCAGAGTGGTGGTAAAGGGCAGTACGGTCATGTCGTGATCGAGCTAACTCCCGGCGAACCGGGAACTGGGTTTGAATTTGTTTCCAAAATTGTTGGTGGCTCTATTCCCAAGGAATACGTCGGACCAGCAGAGCAGGGAATGAAAGAAGCTTGCGAATCAGGGATTGTAGCTGGCTATCCGGTCATCGATCTCAGGGCAACCTTGGTAGATGGGTCTTTCCATGATGTGGACTCTTCAGAAATGGCCTTCAAAATTGCTGGCTCTATGGCAATTAAAGAAGCTGTATCTAAGGCTAACCCCGTCATTCTAGAACCAATGATGAAAGTCGAAGTTGAAGTACCAGAGGACTACCTAGGTAATATTATCGGTGACCTCAGCTCCCGCCGGGGACAGATTGAAAGCCAGGAAACAGACCAAGGAGGATTATCGAAAGTGGTGGCGAAAGTCCCTCTAGCAGAAATGTTTGGTTATGCGACTGACATTCGTTCTAAGACTCAAGGACGGGGTATTTTCTCAATGGAATTTAGCGATTATGCTGAAGTTCCTAAGAACGTAGCTGAAGCGATTATCAGCAAGAGTAAAGGTAAAAGCTAGTCGCTCGCACTAAAACTCTAGGGATTTGATAACTTATGGTTAATAGTTAATGCTTTAATAGTTAATGGTTAAAAAATAGCTAGAAACTATAGGTAACTAGCTATTAGCCTCTGGTCATCAGCAAATAGTAAGTAAGGAAAATAAGGAAAAACTAATTCATGGCACGCGCAAAATTTGAACGGAATAAACCCCATATTAATATTGGTACGATCGGTCACGTTGACCACGGTAAAACTACCCTAACCGCTGCTATTACTATGACCTTGGCAGCGACCGGTGATTCTAAGGCAAAAAGATATGACGAAATTGATGCGGCTCCCGAAGAAAAAGCTCGGGGGATTACCATCAATACTGCCCACGTGGAATACCAAACTCCAGGCCGGCATTATGCCCATGTAGACTGCCCCGGCCATGCTGACTACGTAAAAAATATGATTACTGGTGCTGCCCAAATGGATGGCGGGATTCTCGTAGTTGCCGCCACCGATGGCCCCATGCCTCAGACTAAAGAGCATATCCTCTTGGCAAAACAAGTAGGCGTACCTAGTCTAGTAGTATTTCTGAATAAGGAAGACCTTATGGACGATCCAGAATTGCTAGAGCTAGTGGAATTAGAACTCCGGGAACTTTTAAGTGAGTATGAATTCCCCGGCGACGATATTCCGATTATTATTGGTTCTGGGGTTAAGGCTCTAGAAGCAATGACGGCAAATCCTAAGACTGTGCGGGGCGAAAACGAGTGGGTTGATAAGATCTACGCTCTGATGGATGCAGTAGACTCCTACATTCCTACTCCAGAAAGGGATATCGACAAGCCTTTCTTGATGGCAGTGGAAGATGTATTCTCCATCACTGGTCGGGGTACTGTAGCTACTGGAAGGATCGAGCGTGGGAAAGTTAAAGTCGGTGATAACGTAGAGCTAGTGGGAATTAGACCAACCCGTAGTACTACTGTTACTGGGATTGAAATGTTCAAGAAGAGCCTAGAAGAAGGTATGGCTGGGGATAATGCGGGAGTATTACTCCGGGGTATCCAAAAAGCTGATATTGAGCGGGGAATGGTAATTGCCAAGCCCGGTTCTATTACCCCTCACATTGAATTTGAAGGCGAAGTTTATGTTCTCCAAGAAAAAGAAGGTGGTCGGAAGACTCCTTTCTTTGCTGGCTACCGTCCTCAGTTCTATGTACGGACAACTGATGTAACTGGAACTATCAAGGCTTTTACAGCTGATGATGGGTCTAATGTAGAAATGGTGATGCCCGGCGATCGGATCAAAGTAACCGTTGAACTAATTAATGCGATCGCTATTGAACAAGGAATGCGTTTTGCTATCCGCGAAGGTGGTCGGACAATTGGAGCTGGCGTAGTTTCTAAGATCGTTAAGTAATCTAGCTTAATTCATAGAATACGCAGTAGGCTTTCCCAGTTAGGAGAGCCTATTTTTATTTAGAATAAAATTACCAATCTTGTCAATAGAGAACAAACTAGGATGATTAATGGCTCCTAATAGTATTAATACCAATCAAAGTACCAACCCCAAACTCCGTCAAGATGTGTCCCCTGAACTAGAGACTAAGCCTAAGTTTCGTTTAGTTATTCCCCTAGTGGTGCGGCGGGGGGCTGCTGCCTTAATGGAAGTTTCTTTAGTAGCGGCGGCAGTGGTAGTTCCCCTTAGTCTTGGGCAGTGGGCTAATCAACGCATAAAAGAAAGAGTTCCCTTAAATCCACTATTAGTACAGGTGCAGGAAGCGATCGGCAAAACCCTTGCCCTGCCCCGGAATTACCAGCCGATCCAAGTTGCACCTATTACTAATCTTCTTTGGTCTGGTGCAGTAATTTTGCCAATTTTAGTAGGTAGTTGGCAGTTGATTCTTCTTGCTGTAACTGGACAGACCAGCCCTAAGCGGTGGTTTGCTGTGGCAGTAGTCCAAGCTGACAGTTCTGCTCCGGGCCTATTTCGGACTTTACTCCGGGAAGGTGTAGGCCGATGGGGATTGCCTTTGAGTGGAGCTTATGTACTATGGCGCTACACAGGAGCTTTTCCTGAAGTAACTATTCTATTTGCGATCGCAGGTTTAGTTGTAGTTCTAGAAAGTGCGACTATTCTATTAGTAAGTCATCGTCGCCATAGCAGGGGCAGGGCTTTTCATGACCAGTTAGCTGCAACCTATGTAGTGGATGTAGTGTGGTTAGAAGATGAGTTAGAAAATGCAGAGAATTTTACTTCAGAATTGAGGGAAGAGACCGATGAATTAAGTTATGAATTAAGTCCTGAAGTAATTAATAGTAACCGAGACGTTCGGGGCATAAATACCCCCCTGCCCCATCAGCAAGTGGCTTATATAGACGGAAATGTAGTGGTAGAGCAGACGGGGGATTGGAGAGTTGAGCCAGAGTCAGGGGAAGAATTAGCAGACCCAGAGGCGGATTTCGACGATCGGGCAGAAATTACTACCATTACCTTACCCCGTGCCTCTTCTTTTAATCTATGGGGATTAATGCGCCGCTATCCCGGAACTACTTTGGTAACTGCGCTTTTGGGCAGTATGTCCTTAATTTTAGGAACTTTTGTAGGCACACAGATTTATATCCAAGGGCAAACTAATCAACGCAATCTGAAGCAGCAACAAAATGAGGTATTTCTTTCCCTAGTTCAGCAGTTAAATACAGCTAGTACTACAGAAGCAAGGCAGGGAGCTATTCTGACACTGGGGAGAATTGCTGACGATCGAGTAGTCCCCTTATTAGTAGATACTCTCTCACGGGAAAAAAATGCCAACTCCATAGAAGCGATCGAGCAAGCGTTAGTTGCCAACGGGCTGATTTCCTTACCACCCCTCCAAAAGCTAAATCAATCTCTGCAAAATGACTTCCAAACAGCTATCCGTAGAGCGCAGAAGGAAGAGCAAGATTTAGTTCTGTTACGGCAAAAAGCAGTGGTACGATCGATTATCAAAATTCTAGCTATTTATGCCAAATCCCCCCAAAAAATTGAGCTTAATAAAGTAGATTTTAGTGTTATCCCTGCTGTTTTAGAAGGATTAGATCTAGCTGGAATAAGTTTACAAGAGGGGAATTTGTTTAATGCTAGTCTCCGTTATAGCAGCTTTTTTAGTGCTGGTGAAGATGGAATTTATGGCACTTATGATGATAATTTTGGAGATTTTACTAGGGCAAATTTACAACAAGTAGATTTTACAGGAGCAGTTTTAGTTAGGGCTGTCATGCCACAGAGTAATCTCAGTTGGTCGGCAATTAATAAGGCAAATTTTAGTAGTAGTAATCTTGCAGTTGCTAATCTCAGTGGGGCGCAAATTATTAGCTCTAAGTTTATCCAAGTGAATCTAGAAAAGGCTAGCTTAACGGGAGCTAATTTAGGAGACTCTCAATTTATAAAAGCTAATCTTCATCAGGCAAATTTAGGTAAAGCTAGGACAATAAATACGGATTTTAGTTCAGCACAACTAACAAATACAAATTGGCAGGCAGCAGATGCCTCCCAAGCTAATTTTCAGGGGGCAAATCTTCAAGGCTCTGATCTAAGTAATGGTAGATTTGTGGGAGCAAAATTTGCTAATGCCAACCTCCAAAATGTAAATTTCTTGTCTGCTGACCTCCGATTTGCCGATTTTCGGGGCGCAAATTTAGCAGGGGCAAATTTTCAAGGAGTAATATTTTTCTCCCCTTCCAGTAGCAGCCCCGATCAGTTTATTCGGGCAATCATTCCTAAAGAAACTTCTACGATCGTCAAACAAGTAGATTTTAGTCAAGTTAAAAATCTTGATTCTAAGCAACTAGAATATATCTGCACTCAAGGTGGCATCCATCCCCGATGTTTATAAATGTTCGGTAATTATTTTGCTTCTAAGCTAGTTACTTGATTAGCCTGTGGATTAATTAATCCTACTCCACTCAGAGGATTTTGATTAGTAGAGTTTAGGTTTTCTGTATCTTGACCATTAGTTAAATCTCCACTACTTATGTCTGGATTCAATTCACCTTGATTAGATACAGTAGTTGCCGGATTCGTAGTTCTGATGGTGAGAACTTGGGGCGGAGTGGCATCAGGCGGATAGATAAAATCTACCGTTACTAGACGGCGATTACCGGGAGGCATTCTTAAGGTAACTAATGGCTTTCCCTGCTGCCCCCGGCGCTGGACAATATGGACTGATCTGGTCCGGGGCAACCCAAAGTCATCTTGGTAGGCAATTTGGATTGTTCCCCGGAAAACATCTGTGGTGTCATTGGGTGGAGGCTCCAAAAATTGTAGTCCTTGGCTATTATCATCCCGTTTTAGGGGAGTTTGCATGGCGATCGATACAGCCTGCATTTGGCCTGTTCCATTGTAGAGAGGTAAAGTCAAACTATATTGAATCCCATAGTTGCCATTAGCCCGATAAGCAGTATCAGGATAGCGAGCCACCATCGGCGCACTTTGATCTTGACCAGTCCCAAAAGTACCCCGATTTAGAGTATTAATAGCATAGGAAATAGCCGCCCCTTGCTCAGGAATACTCAACTCCTGCCTAGAAGGACTATCTACCAGTTGTCCCTGCCAGAGATTCCCCAAGGCCACCCCAGATACTCGTCCATAGATTACTCTACTCACCGCTTGGTTTGGAGGCGTAGGGGCATTATCTCTGGGGAATGCAAGACTACCATTACGGATTAGGTCTTCCCATTCAGAAATGATTGGCGATCGATATACAGGACGAGGGGGTGGAGTAGGCAGAGGATTTGGGCGAGGAGTTAGCCGAAGAAGATCATTTCTTGTACTTGCCACAGGCAGGGGTGGTTCGGGTGGTGGTTCCGGTGGCGGTGGGACAATGAGCGCAAGCATAGAAAGACTTGCAGCATAAATGGGTCCATTACTACGCAGACGTATCAGACTAGAAACAGCACTACCAATTAAAATTGGCTCATTCATCAACATCCGGCTTTCTCCCGGAAAAAGAATGATCTGGTTAGGGAATCTTGATTGATGCACACCCCGGAGAATATCAGTTGATAGTCTGGAACCGGGACCGGAAAAGAAATTTCCAGAAAAGTTGTCTACATAGTCTGGAAGCTGGACAAAAGGAGCATCAGGATTGGTGAAATAAGCTACTGCCTGCATAACATCAACAATTACTACCCTACTGCCGGGGTTGTATAGTAACACTCCTAGATAGAGAGGACGAGCAAATTCTTGATTAGCAGTCCGAGCGATGTGGTGGGCAAAAACATCAAAGCGTCCTTCTAGAGTTAAGTTTAAGTGGGCTTGGGGCGATCGCTTCCCCGCAGGTGGAAAAGTAGATAACAAAATACCATCTCCAAACACTTCCTCTGGACTATTACTATTCAGCACCGGCACTTGATTAAGTTGTCCAGGTAAAGCTCTAACTTCATGGCGTTGGGTAACTGCCCTAGGAATTAGGGGTGATAAAGGAGCTAAAGACGGAGGAACATTAAATGGTGCAGAGGTTTGGGGGGAGGGGGTTGCAGGAGATTGGGCTGGAGTTGGAGTAGCAGTTAGGATGGATCTCTGCGGAAATGGCGTTGGAGAAATTGGCGTAAAAGTTTGGGTAGAAGCTGGTAAAGATCCCTGTATAGCGGCTGGTGGGGATGCGGGTGTAGAAGTTGTAACTGAATAATTTGGGGGGAAACTTATAGGAAAGTCTTCTAGATTAGACAGAGAAGTGGTATCGGCGGAGATATTCCCCAAAGTTACGGAGGGAGAAGGGGTATTTAAGGTAGAGTTTTCTAGAGAATTTACCTGAGCTATTTGCAGAATAGGCCAAAAACTAGGTGAAAAACTATCTGATGGGGAAATCAAAACAGAGCCATCTACAACAACAGATGAGACTATTGGAGAAGGGTCAGCAACGGATTGAATAGGGATGGAAGTTAGAAAAAAAGGTAACATTAACAATTAACAGTTTCAGGTATGGGCTGTTTAGCTCCTGTCAAATAATACATTTTTTCTGGCAAAATGCAACTCTTCCGGATCAAGGCGGGGATCAAGGTGGGGATCAAGGCGGGGATCAATGCTCCTCAGGCGAGTATAGCTTACTGAAGTGATGATCTGAGTCGATCGAGATAACTAAATCTACGGGAGTTGGGGGTTTAGTCAGAGGAGAGATAAATAATTCTGGGGGTAGGGCTTGCCAAAAATATTCTACAAAATTAGTGATTTCTGCTGGGGTCATGCCCTTTTCCTGATTATTTTCTCTAATATTTTTATTTGAGGCAATCATTTCTTGCTCTGCTTGAAGTCGCCATTGTAAACAGTAGTGATAATCTTCTGGATGAAGAAGAATCAGTTTATCTAGTTTTTTCCATAGGGGTAAGTAGTGGTGGAGTTGTTGATTAATGTAGGCAGTAAAATCTCCATAATTCTCAATTTCTACTTTAGGTAAAACCCCCACAAACCAACCTTCAAATAAAATAATATCGGGTATTTTTACTAATTCAGGGGTAGTGCGATCGCCCATCCCCTGCCAAAGAGATTTATCAAACCGGGGCAGCGCAATTATTTTTGCAGAATTGCTTGGGTGATTACTAAGCGTAGTCGAAGTGCGGATTTGCTCTAAAATATCTATACCCAACTGAATATCATGGGTTCCCGGTGGCCCCCGCCAGCGTAATCTAGGTTCTTTTATTTGTAATTCCTGCCTCTCAGCATAGGTTTTATACAAGTCATCAAGAGATAAGCTAACAGTGGTATAGCCTAGTATTTCTAGGATTTGCTGGAGCAGCCGACAAAGGGTAGTTTTGCCTGTGCCTTGACCACCCAAAATCCCTTGAATCAAGGGGCGATCGATCTCCTGTTTCCACGTAATTATTTGCTCAACCAAAGGCAGGTAGATATCTTCAGCTTCCTCTCTTTTCCCTTGAATATGCAGATACTTTAATATCTGCTCTAGGTTAGATTCTAGTATTGTCAACATATCAATTTCTGAGAATACTATAGGATTTACTAGTCTTGCAAAGTTGATTGCAAATCATGACGTAATTCATCAGGGTTTGTCAAGGGTATTTGAGCAACTTTAAGGGGTTCTACAATTGTTTCCTGAGCTGTATTTAAAACTGAGTCTGAATTTTTTTTAGTATTATGAGAAATGGGCGATCGTTGCCAATTCCCCCAAGCGGCCTTCAATCCTGTAACTAAACCACGGGTACTACTTTGCACCTTTTGGGCTTGAGCTTTTGCCACTAAAATGCCTTGATCTACCTGTTTAATCACCTCCGTAGCACTTTGTACCCCATCGCCAACTTCTGCTGTTAGATCTGTGATTTCTAATCCTGTCAGGCGAATAGCTTCTAAAGTTGGTGGCAGTTCCTGATTCAGGGTCTCAAAAAGTTTTTCTGCACTTCTTGCTGCCCTGCCTAATTCCCAAAAAGCTGGCAGAGCCGTGACTAAAACTGCTGTCAGGCTGACGGCCACCAACAGCAAAGAAAGAGCTAACCAAAATAAAGGATCAGTAATCAAGGCTTTCTTGAGGATTTCTAATTATTAATTTTTTGGGGATGATATCCCCAGTATGGCGGCGGATATTTTTGCCTTTTTAACACTATTTAATTATTATGCTTATTCTGCTCTACCGAAGTTGGGCGCATAGAAATTGGAGAAGCAGGGTATTGGGGTTCTAGCTGACTAGCTTCAATGCCAGCAGCGATCGCCTCTCTTAATCTCTCTAGGGTATCATCCCAGTTACGCAGGGCAGTTTCTGAAAAGCGATCAGCTTGGAGTTGGACAGTAGTGCTTAGATCTTCTGCTAGTTCTGGAAGAGCATCAGCAGATTTTTTGAGAATTTGCCGAGTTTCTCTGCCAGTCCGGGGCGCAACTAATAAACCAGTAATAGCTCCAATTGCGCTTCCTAGCAACATCCCTGTAATAAATGAACCCGTTTTTGCCATAACTACTCCTCACACTTCAATTACCCCTCAGGGGATGCCCATAATCTTAGCTCAGATTAAACCTCTTCAGTCTCTATCACATAATCTTGACTCTCTGGAGGTGGGGTAAAAATTTCATAAATTACCTGATTAGTCGCAAAGTGTACCTGCCAATAGTAGTCATTATGGCAGCAAGGACGGACGGCTAATACTGCTCCGGTGGTGTTAAATTCGAGGATATCTACTACCGGAGCGGGGTCTAGGAGGACATGGGGAACTTGGGTAAGTCTCTCCTGTAGAAGAGCGATCGCTAATCTTAGATTCATTCCAGAGGTGAGTTGAGCAGTGAGGTCTACCCGGCGGTAGGCATTGATAGAATAGTTATGAATGTTTTCCCCCAGAAGCTTATTATTGCCCACGATCGCCACCACATGATCAGGGGTGCTTAGGGTAGTAGCAAATAAACCAATTTCCTGAACCCGCCCAGTAACCCCAGCAGCAGCAATAAAGTCCCCTACCTGAAAAGGGCGAAAAATTATTAAAAAGACTCCTGCGGCAAAGTTAGACAACATTCCACCCCAAGCAGCCCCGATCGCAATCCCGGCTGCTGCCAATAAAGCGGCAAAGGTAGTAGTAGGAATCCCAAAGAAACCCAACAGGGCAACTACTAAGATAATCCGCAGGGTAATGCCAATAAAAGCAGTAAGATAATTGATCATAGTGGCATCAATCTTGCTCTGCAACAGCGATGTTGCCTGCCCCTTGAAGCTACGCCGAATTAGGTTTTCTACAAGATTAATCAGCTTTTGGCTCACAATCCACAGCACAATCCCCCCCAGCAACTTAAAACCAAACTGGGTCAGCAGACTAATTACCAATTCACCAACTTTATTAAAATCCATAGCTACAATAAGTTAGACGTTGCTGAATA
>Ga0335395_10003194_pt1 | contig 10177 bp, 8 predicted proteins | sample MAT02_FD_205744 | JGI IMG/M metagenome (GOLD analysis project Ga0335395, IMG submission 205744) | Freshwater microbial communities from Lake Fryxell liftoff mats and glacier meltwater in Antarctica - MAT-02 (spades assembly) (version 2) ...
CTTACCGGCGAGCGTTTCGGAAAACGGGGTGAGGGGATTGGCAGCTCCTGAAACGCGCATGGCCTGATAAACGTAGGAGCGGCCGGATAGTGGATCCCGGATGCAGCCGCCGAGGCAGGTAGCCGCCCCGCCGAAGGGCTCGATCTCGGTGGGGTGATTGTGAGTCTCGTTCTTGAACATCACGAGCCATTCTTCCGGTGGAGCTCCTGAAATTTCCACAGGCACGACGATCGAGGCGGCGTTGACTTCTTCGGAAACTTCGAGGTTATCCAACTCGCCGGAGGCACGTAGCTCGCGCATGCCGATGAGCGCGATGTCCATCAGAGTGATCGGTTTATCGCTGCGGCCAAGTTTCTCACGAGTGGCGAGGTAAGTCTGCCAAGCGCGCTGGATCACCTCGGTGCCCTCGTCGAAGGTGGCTTTTTCAATGGCTGTGAGAAAGGTGGTGTGGCGACAGTGGTCGGACCAATAGGTGTCCAGCAGCTTGATCTCGGTGAGGCTGGGATCGCGTTTTTCTTCGTCGCGGAAGTAAGTTTGGCAGAAGGCGACATCGGCAGCCGTCATGGCGAGGCCGAGTTCGGCGCGGATTTCCGCCGGGTCTTGCGAGGTGAAGCCAGCGAGGATGGCCACATCTGGCGGCGGTGATGTTTCGCCACCGGCGATGCCTGCGGCCACGGGCACTTCGTGAGAATCCACGGCATTGATGACGTAGGATTTCACCTGCGCGATTTCCTCTGGCGAGAGACTGCCTGCGAGGATGATCACCTCGGTGGAGGAAACTTCGGGGCGCTCATTTCCCGATAAAATTTGAATGCATTGGGCAGCGGAATCCGCGCGCTGATCGAATTGGCCGGGGAGAAATTCCACGGCGAAGGCAGTTTCATTTTCAGCGAGTGAGAGGGTAGGGGAGACCTCGTCCACTTGCGGCTCGGAAAGGATCAAGCGGGATGCGATGCTGAAATCTGACTCAGCAAGCCCGGCGACCTCATAGCGCTGGACGATGCGCAGACCCTTGAGGCCCGGCAGGCCGAGTGACTCGCGGAGGTCATGCAAGAGGTGACGGGCAGCAGCAGCGTGAGGGGCCTTTTTTTCGACGAAAATACGATTCATAGGAACGAGCGCCGGATGCTAGGATACCCACTCATGAGCGCAAGCGGAATGGCAGGGCTAGTGTCCAGAGACGTTGTGAAAGCGATCAAAAATGGCGGATAATGTAAGATCGTGATGTTTTCCTCTTGATCATCTCTGTCTGAATCCCTAGCCAGTGGCTACCAACCATGGGACAACAATCCAAAAAAATCATCAAACGCCGTCGCCGCGCAGACTATGTGAAGCGCAAAGCAGAACAGGCAAAGCTCGGCGGTATCGCAAAGAAACCAGCCGTTAAGAAAGAGGAATCTGCGAAAAAGGCTCCTGCTGCAAAGAAAGCGGCTGCCAAGAAAGCTCCTGCGAAAAAGGCTGCCAAGAAGGTGGCGGAAGACGTGGCAGTGGAAGCAACTGTGGAAGCAACCGAGGCTTCCGAGACCACGGAGTCCTGAGTTTTTCCAAATTTCTTGTATTTCCAACGAGCCACTCGCATGCGAGTGGCTCGTTTTCGATACAAACCTGCGGTTGACTCAAGCAGCGGCAGAAGGCAGATTCCAGCGATGACGGCAACGGTGAACTATAAGATCGGCAACGAAAAGCTGGTCAAAGTCCTTGAAGGGGCATCTTCGCATTTGCGAGGGCTACTAAATCGCCAAGGGCGGCCTGATGGCGCACTCCGCATCGCAGTGGTGGGTGGTGGCTGCTCCGGCTTACAGTATAAGATGGACTTGGTGGACGGGCCGCGGGACAGAGATATTGTGGTGCCTAGCAATGGCGTAAATGTAGTGATCGATCCCAAGAGCGCGCTCTTCGTCAGCGGCAGTGAATTAGATTTTTCCGATGATTTGCAACAAGGTGGCTTCAAGGTGAGTAATCCTAATGCAGTGGTCACCTGCTCGTGCGGAGAAAGCTTTGCAGCATGATTGGGAGTTGATATTTTCTAAAAACCCGGCAACCTGACCTATTATGAATTTTCGGCTCATCTTGGGATTCGCGGTCCTTTCCAGCATGACTGGATTGCTAGCGGCGGGCCTGCCCAAAGAGGAGGCGCCCAAACTCGAGACCGCAGCCGAGAGTTTGGAAGAATTGATCGCAAAGCTAGGCGATGAGAGTTACAAAGTCCGCGAAGATGCTACTTTAAAACTTTGGAAAGCCGGTGAAGCTGCATTGCCGGAACTCAAAGCCTGTGCCGAAGGGGGCGACCCGGAAAAGGCCCACCGCGCATCTGAATTGATTTGGAAAATCGAACTCTCAATCACGCCCGAGACGGCACCCAGCGTTTTGAAATGGGTGGAGGGCTACCCCAAGTCCCAGCCAAATGAGAAGATCAAGACTTTGAATCAACTCGTCCGCGTCAAGGCTTGGCGGCAGATTCTCAAGCTCTATGCCTCGGAAGATGCGCCGGAAGTGCGTGAACGGTTCCAGACAACCGCGCAAAGGGTGGCAATCCTTGCCGCCAGAGAATGTTTGTTGGAAAAGGATCCGCAATCTGCTCGCCGCTTTCTAGAAATGGCTCCGGCCACCCAAGCCGGGCTGATGGCGCTAGCGGATTTCCACCGCAGCCAAGGCACCTCGGAGGAGGAACTTGCGCGTGCCAAGGCCGATATGGGCGATCAATCTCCGGCATGGGAACTTGCTTTGCAGCGTGCGAAGGGAGATCTTGAAGCTTCACGTGAGGCGGCAGACGCGGCGGGTGAGGGGAGAATTTCTGCGCTATTAACGGCATTGGCAGGAGATCCTTTGCCCTGGATGCGGGCGGATTTGGCGAAAGAGACGGATAGCGGCATTCGCAGAGCCTACGGCACCTCTGTGATCCGGCGCTGGGAGGGCAAAGAAGTCCAAGTGGCGGACCTCGAGTTGCTCAAACGCGCTGCGGTGTCTCAAAATGAATCGGCGCAGACTTTGGCGATCGATTCACTTTTTCTGCTTGGGGAAAATCGAGCGGCGGAGGAGGCCACGGCCAAGCAGTCACCTTTCAATGCCTTCACTTACTTTGAATCGCTGGAGCGAGTGGATGAGGCGCTCCAAATATTACGATTGGATGTCAATGGCCCGCAGCTAGCGGAGTGGGTCAAAAAGAGATTCGACCATTTGTCTGAGGATGCGGCGGACGATGATCAAGATGCCACTGCGGTGGATGTGCAGTTGATCACAATGGCAAATTTTCTGGAACGTCGGGGTTTTCAAAAGCAAGCGATTGAGGTGTTTGCCAGTCCGTTGGAGAATCTGGCGAAAGCTGATGAAGAGCGATATTTGAATTTCCTAGGCGATCTCAGTGGTGTGCAGCGGTCGGTGGCTGGCGCACCCTTGTTGGTGAAAAAATTCGCTTCTGATTGGGCAAAAGACGATGAGGCGCGCTGGCTTTTGGTGGTTCAGAAAGTTTTTGCGAACCACGATTCCCCGGAATCTTGGTGGGAGTGGATGATAGAAATGCAGCCCACGAGCGCAGCGGCAGAACGTTTTGAAGGATTGCTGGCATTGTTTGAAGCAATTTCGGATCCATCTGAATTTCGCAAACAATGGCTAGCTAGAGCATGGAAAGATCTCGAGAAAGCTCCAGAAGCTAAAAAGTCCACTTATCTCGCATTACTCTCCTACTTGGCGAACGACGTCGCCCCCGGTGGCACCGATGCCGCACTTGCCCTCAAGGTGTGGGCCTCATTTGCGGAAGGTAAGCAGCCCGAAGATAATTGGGGCAGACATGTTTATAATCTTTCCACTGTGGAGCGCTGGGATGAGGCCGCCGAATTTTTCCTCCGTCAAATCGCCAATGCTGCTGAAGTAAAACAGGAACCACAGCCGATCTCTTATGCTTTTGCAGCAGCCTGTTTGCGCCTAGCGGATCGCATAGAAGAAGCGGACGTCTATGATTCATGGGTAGATCAGCTGGCACTTGGCAGCAGTGATACAGCTCTACAAATTGGTAAAGCTTATGCATTCGGACGCCAGATGGAAAAAGCCCGGCAATGGTGGCTGCGCGCCGCTATCCTGATGGATCCGGACACCGATGAATTCTCAGGCACCGGTCAATTTCTCGAATGCCTGCAACTCGTCTCCGATGGCCTGCTCGAAGAAGGTAAATGGAAACAAGCCGCAGCGATCAATGAGCTTCTAGCACTCCATTTTTCGGCTCCTGAGAGAATGGGTGCGGCCCCGGTCGCGCTCATGCGGCTGCGGATGCAAGCGGACATGGCACGCGCACTCTCAATGCTGGAAGAGAACCGTGACGAAGCTTTTATTTTGTTAGAGAATTGCCATTCACTTTTCCCAAGTGAGGGCTCGCTTGCTGATACCTTTTTCCCAGCCTTGCGCAAGGCTGGTTTACTGGAACTGCATGATCGGTTATTCGATATTACTTGGAAGCTCATTACTACCTCGATCCAGAATTATCCTGCCTCAGAAAATACCTATAACACCGCCGCTTGGTTGGCCTCACGCGCGCAACGCAACCTCGGACCCGCCCAGAAGCTTCTCGAAAAAGCCCTTGAGATGAACCCGAATCAAGCCGCCTATCTCGACACCATGGCAGAGATCCATTTCGCCAAAGGCAATCGTCCCAAGGCACTTAAGTGGTCCAACTTGGCCATCAATTACTCCCCTCAAGATTCGATGATCCGCCGCCAGCATGAGCGCTTCCTCAACGCACCGCTACCGCGCTGAATTTACCACAATCTGGCGGTTCCAAGTAACGCATCGCTTGACATCGGTCTCGCTCTGAGGCGGGATTCGCGCCATGGCCAAACTTTCCATCCGTGATCTCGATGTCTCTTCCAAGGAAGTCCTTATGCGTGTGGACTTCAATGTCCCACTCAAAGACGGCGTCATCACCGATGATACTCGCATCCAAGGTGCCGTGCCCTCCATCAAGCACCTGATCGCTGGCGGCGCGAAACTGGTGCTCTGCTCCCACCTCGGCCGTCCGACTTCGGGGCCGGAAGCAAAATTTTCACTCGCACCTGCCGCTGCCTTGCTGAGTGAAATCCTCGGCGTTCCTGTGAAGCTTGCTCCTGATTGCATCGGCGCAGAAGTGGCCAAACTTCGGGCCGCGCTCCAGCCTGGTGAGGTTTTACTTTTAGAGAACACTCGCTTCTATCCCGCAGAGGAAGCGAATGATTCCAGCTTCGCCAAAGATCTCGCAGGCAAGGCAGAAATTTACGTCAACGATGCATTCGGCACCGCCCACCGCGCCCACGCATCGACCGAGGGCGTCACCCATTTTGTGAAACAAAGCGCCATGGGCTTCTTGATGGAGCGCGAGCTGGAATACCTCGATGGGAAACTTCAATCGCCTGAAAAACCCTTCCTCGTCATCATGGGCGGCGCGAAGGTTTCTGATAAAATTCTCGTAATTTCCGCCCTCATGGAAAAGGCGGATGCTTTCCTCATCGGCGGCGCGATGGCCAACACCTTCCGCAAAGCCCAAGGCTACAAAACCGGCAACAGCCGCGTGGAGGGCGATAAACTCGATCTTGCTCTAGAAATCCTCGCCAAAGCCGAGTCCAAGGGAGTGCGCTTCCTCCTACCTGCCGACACCCGCGTGACCCAAGAATTCAAAGAAGGTGCCACCACCCAAGTCACCGCGCCTTATGACCAGGGCGGCGAAACTCCAGACGGCTGGGAGGGCATCGATATCGGCGACGTCGCCATTGATGAGTTCACCAAAGAAATCGCACTTGCCAAGACCATCATTTGGAATGGCCCGATGGGTGTTTTTGAGATCGAGAGTTTTGCCAAAGGCACCCGTGCCATCGCAGAAGCCATGGCCAAGAATACTGGCGTCACCATCGTCGGTGGCGGAGATTCCGTCACGGCGGTCAATCAATTCGGGCTCGATGATGAAATGACCTTCATTTCCACCGGCGGTGGAGCATCTCTTGAACTTTTGGAAGGAAAAGTGCTTCCTGGACTCGCAGCGCTCACCGAAGTTTGATTTCAACCCGCTTAATTACCCGCAATTTTACCTATTATGTACCGCAAGCCGATTTTCGCCGCAAACTGGAAAATGAACAAAGGTGCCATCGAGACCGAGGACTTCATCAAAAGTTTTCTCTCAAAGCTCCAAGGCCAGGATTTCCCATGTGAAATCGTCATCGCGCCGCCGTTCATTTCCCTGCCAAAGCTTGCGGACCTGCTCCACAATGCCAACGCCGGCCAGAATGCTCACGCCATCCAGATCGCCGCGCAAAACTGCTCGGAGTATGATTCGGGTGCCTACACCGGTGAGATCAGCGTGCTGATGCTACGCGAGTTTTTCGTCCACTACGTGATTCTCGGCCACAGCGAGCGCCGCGCCATCTATGGTGAGACGGATGCCACGATCAATGCCAAGATCAAGAAGGCCCGCGAAGCGAACTTGAAGCCGATCTTCTGCATCGGAGAAACTCTCGCCCAGCGCGAAGCCGGCGATCTTGAATCCGTCCTGCGCACCCAGATCACCGCTGGGCTTGACGGAATTTCGGAAAAAGACCTCGCGGAAACCGTCATCGCCTACGAACCCGTCTGGGCGATCGGCACAGGCGTCACCGCCACCTCGCAACAAGCGCAGGACGCCCATGCCTTCGTCCGCTCCGTCATCACAGAGATTTACGGGGCCGATGCCGCTGCAAAAATTCGGATCCAGTATGGCGGCAGTGTCAAGCCCGGCAACGCCGCAGAACTGATGGCCTGCCCGGACATCGATGGCGCTCTCATCGGCGGTGCGGCCCTCGAAGTTTCAAGTTTTCTGGAAATCATCCGCAACGGCTCCGCAGCTTGATATCCTCCATCATTACGCTTCCAACAGGCAATCGCAACACTTAGGTTCACCTCCATGTCAGGCCATCTTCGTCCACTCGCGCTGGTTTTCCTACTTCTCACCACTTGGTGCCATGCGAATCACGTTATCGTCGCAGGAGGCCCCGCCTTGCGAAAATGGGAAAACCTCCGCATAGAAGAAGATCGGCATGACCGATGGTGGGGCAATTTCATCAGAGCCTCCACCTTGCGGATGGTAGAAATTCGTAAAGCTTATGGGCGTGACGCGAAGATCGTCTGGATGGTTCATCAGCAGGGCTACATCGCTCGCGGCCGTGAGGATGGTAAGCCATACACCACTTGGATCGCAGATCTAGCCGCCAGGCGCCGAGTCTCGCTCATCTGGTTCAATAACACCGGAAAATTCATCCAAAGCTTCAATAATTTGCCGCGTGGATCCGTCCAGAGTTTCGACTTCTTCGGCCACTCGAATCGCTATGCCTTCATGTTTGATTATGGCAGTGACATCTTGGCCGTTTCCACTGCGACTCTCCACGAGAATGATCTATCCCGCATCCGGTCTAGCGTGTTTGCTCGCAATGCCTATTGTAAAAGCTGGGGCTGTCACACCGGAGAGAGTATGAGCGCTGTCTGGAAGCGCACCCTCGGTGTCAGTCTAGAAGGCGCCCGTGGCCCTACCACCTACACCGTCGTCGGCCAAGGGAAATTACCCGAAGTCCGCGGTAGCTGGGTCAGATAGCTAGTTTAATCATACCAGAAATAGGTCATATAGGTCCTATAAGACTTATCCTATATTTAGGAACCTGTTTAAGAACACCCATTCCATGATCCTCGCCGAACTTCAAACTCTCCACGATCTTCCATTTTTCGAGCTCATTTCCCGCGCGAATGCGGTGCATCGTGAAAACTTCCCTGAGGGGAAAATCCAGCTCTGCACACTGCTCTCGATCAAGACTGGCGGCTGCTCGGAAGATTGTGCCTATTGTACCCAGTCCGCCCGCTATGAGACGGATTTGGAAAATCAGCGGCTGCTCTCCAAAGACACCGTCATGGAAAGTGCTAGGGCTGCCCGGGAGAACGGCTCCACCCGCTTCTGCATGGGTGCGGCATGGCGCGGCGTGCGCGGCGGAACTGAACGTTTCAACCAAGTATTGGAAATCGTAAAAGACGTCTCATCCCTCGGGATGGAAGTTTGCGTCACTCTTGGAGAGCTCGGTCCAAAGGAAGCTGTTGCCCTCAAGGAGGCTGGCGTCACCGCTTATAATCACAATCTTGACACCTCGCCCGAGCATTACCCGAATATCGTTACCTCTCACACCTACGAAGACCGCCTCCGTACCATCCGCAATGTCCAAGACGCGGGAATGTCCGTCTGCTGTGGCGGAATCCTTGGCATCAGCGAGACCATTACCGACCGCCTCCGCCTGCTCGAAGTGATTTCCAGCTTCAATCCGCAGCCGGAGAGCGTGCCCATCAACTCGCTCATGCCCATGCCCGGCACTCCTTTGGCGAACAATCCGCAGGTCGATCCGCTCGACCTCGTTCGCATGATCGCTTGCGCCCGCATCGCCGTGCCCAAGGCCAAAGTCCGGCTCTCGGCAGGCCGCACCCGTCTGTCCGATGAGACCCAAGCCCTCTGCTTTTTCGCAGGTTCCAATTCCATTTTCTACGGAGAAAAGCTGCTCACCGCAGATAACCCGGAAGCCAGCAAGGATCTCGCACTCCTCGCCAAGCTAGGCCTCCAAACGCTGGAGCCATTTCCTGCCATGCTGGCTCCTCATAGAAATACCAGTTTACCCGCAAGTCCTGCTGTTTGCGAAAATGTAGGTTGCTGTGCTTGAGTTCCTGAAAATTTTCCACGCGGTATTAACGAAGACGATCAGCCACCGCGAATCTTACGAAGCGAGCGAATCTTTAATAGTAGAGACCGGGTGCTCCTGAAATTTAATGATCATCTTCAAAAAGATTCGCTCGATTCGCTTGATTCGCGGTGCCTCCATCTTCGATTTCCCAAGATAGATTCCCGAGCCTCGCCTCTCACGTAATTTCCCGAAAACCCGTTCTCGACAGATCGGACTCACATCCTTAATTTCCCGGCTTTCCAACAACTAACATGATACGCAAACTCCTTCCTGGCGCATTGGCCCTCGGTCTTATCGCTTCCACCCATGCCGAAACTCCGAAACCTGCCGCACCTGAGGCAGCCAAATCGGAGGCCACCACACCGGCTCAAACTGCCACCGACGCTCCTGCTGCGCCTGAAATTGAGGCGACCACTCCAGCTATCGAAGTGCCAGCCAAGCCGAAGCTAGACCCTGCCGTGATTAAAACGGATTCTTCTTATGCACTCGGCTTCCGCACTGGCGGTGGCTTTGCCCAACAATTCGGGAAATTTGGCGTCACTGCGGAAGATCTCGATACCGAGAATTTCCTCAAAGGCTTCATGGCCTCGCTCAAGGGTGAAAAGCCTGAGCTGGAAGAAGCTAAGCTCCAAGCCGCCATGGAAGGCCTCGGCGAGATGCTCCAAACGCGCGAAAAAGAAAGCGCTGCAACAAACCTCGAAGACGGCAGAAAGTTTCTCGAAACCAACGGCAAGCGTGAAGGCGTGACCACCACCAAGAGTGGCCTGCAATATGAAGTCCTCACCAAAGGTGGCGAAGAAAAATACGTTGCTCCGAAAGAAGGCGTCGAGGAAACAAAACAGTTTCTCGTCAACTACAAAGGAACTCTCATCAGCGGCAAGGAATTCGATGCTTCCCCTGAAGGCAGCCCGGTGCCGATGACCCTAGACGTGGTCCCTGGATTCAAAGAGGCACTCACCACCATGCCCGTCGGAGCAAAGTGGAAACTCTTCCTTCCCAGTGAGCTCGCCTACGGAGACAAGCGCGTCAGCGCGGATCTTTCGCCCAACAGCGTTCTGATTTTCGAACTCGAGCTCGTCAAAATCGAAGACGCACCCGCAGCACCTGAAGGCGGAATGCCTTTTCCAATGCCACAAGGCGCGCCAGGCGGTCCTGAAGGCGGCCCACCACCAACTGAGTAAGTTTTCTCACTGAAACCTTTTTCTACCTAGGCCGCCGAGGATTTGTCCCCGGCGGTCTTTTTTTAACCAAATTCCAGCCCCGGGATTGACGCATGCCGTTGATACCGCTGAACTCCCACCCGCCTCCGGCCATCACTCCACATGGATTACAACGCGAAAATCGCCACCAACGTCGCCTCCATCCCACGCTCCGGGATCCGCGATTTCTTTGAACTCGTCATCGGCCGTGACGACGTCATCTCGCTCGGCGTAGGCGAGCCAGACTTCGTCACCCCATGGCACATCCGCGAGGCG
>Ga0335395_10003195_pt1 | contig 10176 bp, 8 predicted proteins | sample MAT02_FD_205744 | JGI IMG/M metagenome (GOLD analysis project Ga0335395, IMG submission 205744) | Freshwater microbial communities from Lake Fryxell liftoff mats and glacier meltwater in Antarctica - MAT-02 (spades assembly) (version 2) ...
CCAGCAGCAGGACACCCAGCAGCGCCTGGCCGCCAACGTTTTCCGCACCGTCACGCTCGCTGAGCATCACGCCAACGTGTAGCCCGGGCGCCGGGCGCCAGTCACCACCCCTTCATCGTACGGTTACGTTGCACCCGCTGGGCTCCATCGAGGTGCTCTGGACCTCCTGGGGTGTCCACGAGGTCCACGACGCAGCGCGCTCGATCTCGCGTTGTGGTGAAAATCTGATCACCGGAGGGTGGGATCGCGGCAAGGGAGATGCCAAGCCCGAGCCGCTTATCGTGTGGTTCAGCGCCGATGGGACCTTCGCCGACGCGCGTCCCGACGCCCTTCCCTGGACACAGACGAACGGCGTCGCGTGCGACCGGGAGGGGAAGATCGTCAGTGGCGGCACGCGGCTCTCAGGAGAAAGTGACGCGCCGGCCTTCACCGTGCCCGGCGGTAGCGGGCAGCGTACCTGGTACGAACAGGGCGTCACGAGCCCGGACGCCATAGGCGCCGTCGCTTGCGACCCGCGGGGGTTCTGCGCGACCGGGGGCTTCCGATCAGCAAACGCCGAACCCTATGCGGTCGTGCGGGTCTTTCACCCATAGCGGTCTACCCGGGCGGGGTGAACTCTTCGCAGAGCGTTACGAGCGAGCTTACGGTCTCGGCGAAGAACTGCACGTAGCTGGGTGCGCAGATCGAGCCGATGAACCCGTGCTCGACGCTCTCGACGAGCACACGTAGCCGGTTTTTCTCCGGATCATAATCGTTGGGCTTGCAGAGTTGCTGATAGCCCACGTCGACGTCGGTCGAGAGCACCAGCAGGGCGAAGGCGTCTTCGTCGCCCGCCTTTGCATCAAGGAGGGCGTTTTTCCAGGATTCGACGGTGCCGAGCGAGTCCTGGTCGTAGGTGTCCTGGATGAGGGTGACGACGAGTAACGCATCCTTGCGCACGAAGCCGTCGTTGCAGTCGAAAGGGTCCTCGAGGGCGTCGACCATGCGCCCGGCCGTACCCGCGGTGCCGCTGATCCCGAGTTGGGCGATGCAGGTGAATGCCTCGGTACGATCGGGCTCCGAGCTGTCGATGTAGCGGGCTCCACTGGTGAGCTCGCACCGTCGATTCGACGCCCCCTCGCCCGACGGAAACGTGCCTCCTGCACCGCTCTTTTTGTCACAAAACTCGAGCGCAGCGCCACACAGAGGAGGGGAGCCGTTCGGATCACAGTCTTCCGCGCAGAGATTGCAGTCTTCGAGCAGAAAAAAGCCATCTTCGGCCGAAAGAATGTGGACGTCGAAGTCGGGGAGTTGGTCCTCGATCGCCGTCATGAAGCCGGGGAAGCTCTCGATGAGCTGCTTCTGCTGATTATCCATGGTGCTGTCGGCGCTGACGACGAACAAGAAGTCGATCTTCCCCTTGCACCCCTCGGGCTGCTGCGGGCCGAAATCGGGCATGGCCATGTCGAGGAGCGGCGTGCTGTCTGCGGCCGAGCTCGACCCCGTCGAGGTCGACGTCGAGGTCGATGAGGCGTCCCCTGCCCCGGTTGAGGTTGATGACCCGTCGGCCGCGGAACCGGTCGACTCGGCCGGGGCCGTTGTCACCGCCGACCCAACACCGCTCGAGAAGCCGGTGGAGCCCGTGCCACCGCCACAGGCCATGGTGGCGAGCAAGGCGACGGCGGCGAGGGAGGCGCGCATGAGGTCGCCAGTGTAGCGCGACGACGCGCGGCTGTCACCCGGCGCCCGGCTCGAACAGACGCCTGGGTGAGGAGGGCTAAAAGCCAGCACGCTACGCTGTTCCAGCGTCTCCGAACTGGGCGACGTGGATCAACTCATCAGCTTGTTCGCTGGTGATGCCGTTCCGCTGGGCGTCCCAAAGCGGGTGTCCGACGTCCAGGACCTCGAGTCGAGGGCGGAGCCCCAACGCCTCGGTATGCACCCAGAGTTTGGCGTGGAGCGACCCCGGAAAGCCAGGGAGTTGGTTGCTCAGCCAGCCCAGGTAGGGCGGTTCGCTCTCGCGCCCTTTGACCCTCCAGAGCCCACAAGCCCGCTCGAAATTCTGCCTACTCAACGTCGACCAGACGATCCAACGGAGGATCTCGTCGGAATTCCGAACCGGTAGATCAAGTGTGCCCAGAATGAAGAAGTGCTCCTCATCGAGGACGCACTGATCCGAACTCATCTCGACGCGCCGGCCACGGTCCGTCTCACTCAACTGTGAAACGACCATCGGCGCTTCGAAGCTGAAGCAAGTGGGTCGCTCGCTGTGGATCGCTCCACATGTGTGGCATTGGTATCCCATGCGTCGCCTCTCATCAATCGTTAGGTTTGAGCCAATGGGTGGCGCGGTGGTCGGCCGGGCGTCACTTTTCGGTCCGCAGGAAGGGCCACGACTCGATCTCGCCAGGAGCAACGGTGTGACAGAGGACTGCCTCTTCAAAGCCCCAGCGTGCCTCCTCCTGGCCGTCGAGGAGCACCTCAAAGATTGGAGCGTAGGCGAGTTTGGCCGGGATGCTGACAGCCAGCAGACTGCCCAGTGACTCAGTTTCACAGCCCATAGCATGCAGTTTCTCAGCGAGCCGGGCGTATTCTTGTGTATCTCGCACGCTCACGCGGATCACGCTGTTGCCCGACTCGCGGATTAACTCTGTGAAGAAGAGTCCATCCTCGTTCGGGTCTTCGGCCGCCTTCACCACGTCTCCGAGTGCGGCGTCGTAGGAGAAGTAAGGGATGTTTGCGATCTCGTACGTCCCGTCTTCCAACGGAGCCGCATGGATGCTCTCAAACAGGTAGGGCGGGTAACCGTCCTCATCTTGCTTGAGTCGAAACGTCAGCTTGATTGCAGTAGACTTGAGGTCACGCAGACGGTGGCCGATCGTGCGGTCATCGGGTCGATCCTCGGCAGAAAATCCCTCGCGGGGCTTCCCGTGGGCGTCAAGAGTTCCAGCCTCCCAATCCCAAACACCAGCGCTCGCGCCATTTTCCAACGCCGCGGTCACTTGGTTGACATCCGCGTCGGGGGGAACATGGATCGCATAGAGACGTACAAATGACTGCTCGTAGCTGCAACCGACGGCTAGCAAGGGTTCAAGGGCCGCCATGAACGTTGCCTTGCCAACTCCTTCCCGTCGCATGACGCGAAAGGTGGAAGCTCCGCCCGGGATTACGACTTCGACGAACTCCAGCATCCCATCCGCGGCTCGTTCGGCTCGGATGATGTCGTCGCAATTGACACCGTAGATGTCCCACGGCGTATTCTGAAGCCTGTAGGTGTCGGGACCGACCGGCTCGGCCCACATCGACTCGCTCTTGCCATCCGAGAAGAACACGATCTTGACCATTCCCTTGTTGGGATCGAGTTTCTTGGTTTCCGTCATTGCTCGATAACCTTCCCACTCGGCAGTTCTGTCATTTCGCCCCCTTTTGCCGATTACAATCACGGCACAGCAATTCTGTGTTCTTGACCGTGCCGTTGCCGCCCTTGGAGCGGGCAATGACGTGATCTCGCTGGTAGTCGTTTCGGGGGGGAGTTACTGCGCGCATGCTCTTTTGCGGCTCCCGAAGCGCCGTACCACACAAGTCGCACATGAGTCGACCGTCGTTCTTCTCCCGATTTTGCTGGAGCACGGGGGGCTTGTCTTGCGAGAGGAACCCTCTCCGTGCACGTTCCCCGTTCGCCTCGCCGGTTTTTCGCATGAGCGTCGTCGGGCCGCCGCGGCTCAGCTCGGCGACCGTCTCCCACGCCGAGGGCGCACCGGTGCGGAGCGTCGGGGTGTCGAGCAAGCGGTCGCCGCCCTTGACCCAGCGGTAGCCGTCTTTGAGGTCGCCCGCGCTGATCGGGAGGGCCTCGCTTGCCAGGGAGAGGGCAGACAGGACGCGGCTGCCGATCCCCGCTTGCGAGCTGACGACGGTCGCGGCGTCGTCGATGATGCCGCTGAACTCGTCGACCTTGTCGTAGCCCTTGTACGCGGCCTTGACGCCGCCTTTGACGAGCTTGATTGCGATGCTGATCCAGCCATAGCCAGTCGCGTCGATGTGCTGGACGGGGCCGTTGCCGGCGTAGACGTAGAGGTTGCGCTCGCCGGGGCGGGTGAGCTGGGCCTCGGGGTCGAGCAGGAATTGCGGGTCGGGGCTGGCCCAGCGGCCCAGCGCGGGCAGGTATTGGCGGGCGCCGATGCTGACGGCGCTGGCGAGGATGTGGTCCTCCTTGCCGGTGAAGCGGTAGGTGGGGCCGGGTTGTTGCTCGGCGCGCCAGGCGACCGCGGCGGTGCCGTAGGGGTCGTGGAGGTCGCGGGCGACGACCTCGCCGTCGTGGTCCAGGACGAGGGCAGCGCTGCCGAGGCGATCGGCGACGTGGTAGCGGGTCTGGGCGTCGGGGCGCAGCGTATTGGTGCGGTCATCGCCGCAACTCAGGGCGGCGACAGCGAGCACGGCGAACGTCGGCGCGTGGCGCAGCGGGGTGGCGAAGATGCCGAGAGTTCGTCGCATGCGCGCGAGGGCGGCGTGCAGGTAGCGGAGAAGCAGAAGGAGCAAGAGCCCGGTGACCATCGCGGCGGCGGGCAGTGGCGCATCGCCGTGGGGGATGTCGGTGGGGGACTCGGCGATGCGCTCGCCAGCCCAGAACACCCAGCGCACGAGCTGGCCGTCGCGGACCTCGGCAGTGGGGGTGAAGTAGAGGGTCTCGTGCGCGAGCTTGCCGGAGGCGTTGTACTCGCGACGGATGGTCTCCTTGCCAGCGTGGTCGTAGGTGTGCTCGGTGCGGCGGCCGCCTTCGGCGGTGAAGGTCTTGAGGCGGCCGTGCGGGTCGAATTTCCAGGTGCCTACGGAGACGGGGCCCTCGCCGGTGACGCGCGCGAGCTGGCCGGCGTCGTCGTAGGTAAACTGCTGGCCGCGGGCGTGTGCAACGGCGTGGGGCTGCGGGCCGTCGTAGGTCAGAGCAGCGCCCGCGAGGGTGAACAGGTTCTCGTCGTCCGAGTAGGTGAACGACTGCTCGCCGTAGGGGCCGGCGGCGTGCGTGAGGCGGTGGAGGTCGTCGTGCGTGAAGCGCTGGGTGAGCGCGGGGGTCACTTCGGGGCGGGCCACCGCGCCTGCATCGCGTTGACGAGTTCCTTCAGCGGCAAGTCCTCACGCTCCTTCTTGGCGATGAAACGCACCTTGGCGAGCGCCTCTCGCGGCCACACGGCGATCAGGCCGCTCGTCGAGGTCGTGAACGTGGGTCGCGCGAGCAGCCTCTGCGCGACCCACTTGTAGATGACCTCGCGCGAAACGCCAGCGGCCAACAGGAGTTCCTCGGTCGTAACCATGGCGGCCATGAGCCCGACAATAAACAACGGGCCGCGCAAGCGCCAGCCGGCGCCACGAGCACTGTCACCTGCGGTCCCGCGGCTGCGCAAGGAGGCGACGACGCGCAAGACGTCAGCCGGCGGATCGGCCCGAAGCTCAACAGTGGCCCGCTTGGCGGCTGGGCGGTTCCTCGGTACGATTCCGAGGAGATGAGTATGCGGAACCATTGGCCGATCTTCGCGTTGGTGCTGACCTCGTTCGTGCTCGCGGGCTGCATCGAGCAGGCGTACCAGGACGGCACCGGGCTGGCACCGATCGACACTGGGACGAGCTCGACCTCCACCGGCGAGCCGGGCACACCGACGACGTCGGGCGTGGGTGCGGGCGGCCCCGGGGTGCAGACCGTGACGGGCGAGGAGAGCACGAGCCCGGTCGGCGACAGCTCGGGCGCGCCTGACGAGACCAGCTCCTCGGGCGCGCCGGTCAACGATCCGCCGAAGATCGAGTCCTTCGCCGCTGACCCACCGCAACTGAAAGAGGCCGGCGCATCGCAGATCAAGCTGACGACCAGCCCCGACGTCGTGGTCGCGCGCCTGAGCTTGAACGGAGAGAAGATCTTCGAGGGCCCGCCGGAGAAGTTTCCGTTCGCCTACGAGGCGCTCTCGGCGAAGTATAACTTTCTGCATACCTTCGGCATCGAGGTCGAGGATGCGGAGGGCCTCAAGGCCACCGACACCACCGAGCTCACGGTCCAGCTCCCGCAGTCGGGCGCCGAGAAGTGCCTGTTCAAGGATAGTGGGGCGAAGGCCAGCGAGATCTCGGCGCTGGCCTACACACGCAAGGCCATCTACGCCGCAGGCCGACGTGACACCGGCGCGGGCCCCAAACTGACGGTGTGGGCTCTCGATCCTGATCACTGCGAAGTGGTGCTCCCGGGCTGGCCGAAGACCATCGCCAACTGGACCGGCGACCCCGACCTCGGCGATCTCGCGTCGAGCGGGGCGGCCGTGGCGATCGACGAGGACGGCAACCTGGCGATCGGCGGGAACCTGACCATCGACGGCGACACGCAGCCCTACGTGGTCCTCTTGACCCCCGACGGCGCGCGGCTGTGGGAGAAGACTGGTTCGTCGGGCGATGAGCTTGCCGGGCTCGCCGCCTTCACCGAGCAGTTCAGTAACCGTCTGGTCGGGGTCGGCTGGCGGCGCACGAACAAAAACCCGGTGTTCACGGACGCGATGGCCTGGACCTACCAGGCGTTCGGCGAGTCGGTCACGATCTCGTCGCAGACTCTCAAAGCTCCGTTCTCGCCCGACGAGGACCCCGATGACCTCAACATCTGGAACGAGTGGGCTCGCGCGGTGCTCGTCAAGGACGGCGTCGCCTTCATCGTCGGTGAGCGGGAATTCAAGGACAAAAAAGACGTTATCTATCACCGCGCTTTTGTCGCAAAGTTGTACCCGTTGGGTCTGATCGAGCCGCTCTGGACATCCTGGGGAGTCCACTCCGTCAACGACGCAGCACGCTCTCTCACGGTATGTGGCGAACTGCTTGTCGCCGGAGGATGGGACCGTGACGAGCCACCTGACGCGAAGCAAGAACCGCTAACCTTGTGGTTCGGCACCGATGGTAGCTTCGTGGACTCACGCCCCGAGGCATTGAAATGGACGCAGACCAACGGTATCTCGTGTGACCGGGAGGGGAAGATCGTCAGTGGCGGCGCGCGGCTCTCGGGTGACGGCGACGCTCAGGTCTTCACGGTGCCAGGTAAGGTCGGACCGCGCAAGTGGTACGAGCAAGGCGTCGCAAGCTTGGATGCTGTGGGTTCCGTCGCTTGCGACCCGCGGGGCTTTTGTGCGGCTGGGGGCATGCGGACGGCAAACGGGATACCATACGCCGTAGTCCGGGTTTTCCACCCGTAGCTGGCCTACCCAGGAGGGACGAAGTCGTCGCAGAGCGTAACGAGTGCCGCCACAGTCTCGGCGAAGAACGGCTCGTAGCTCGGTGCGCAGATCGAGCCGATGAATCCATGGTCCACGCTATTGGCGAGCAGTCGCAACGGATTCTTCGTTTCGTTGTACTGGTTTGGGAGGCATAATTGCTGATAGCCCACGTCGACGTCGGTGGTCAGCACCAGCAGGGCGAAGGCGTCGTCGTCCCCGCCCTTTGCGTCTTGCAGGGCCTTCTTCCAGGACTCGACGGTGCCGAGCGACTTCTGGTCATAGGTATCCTGGATGAGCGTGACGACAAGCAGCGCATCATCACGCAGAAAGCCGTCGTTACAGTCGTAAGGGCCCTCTAGGGCCCTTACCATGCGCTCCGCGGTCCTCGCGTCGCCACCGATCCCGAGTTGCGCGATGCAGGTGAACGCCGCGGTACGATCGGGCTCGGAGCTGTCGATGTAGCGGACTCCGCTGGCGAGCTTGCATCGTCGATTCGAGGCACCGGTGCCCGACGGGAACGTTCCTCCGGCACCACTCTTCTTGTCACAAAATTCCAGGGAGGCACCACAAAGAGGAGGGGAGCCGCTGGGATCACAGTCCTCTGTGCAGAGTTTGCAGTCTTTTTGCAGCCAGTAGCCATCTTCGGCCGAGAGGATATGGACGTCGAAGTCCGGGAGTTGATCCTCAATCGCCTTCATGAAGCCGGGGAAGCTAGCCAAGAGCCCATCTTGCGCGAACTTCATGGTGCTATCGGCGCTGATGACGAACAGGAAGTCGATCTTTCCCTTGCACCCCTCGGGCTGCTGCGGGCCGAAGTCGGGCATGGCCATGTCGAGGAGCGGGGCGCTGTCTGCGGCCGAGCTCGACCCCGTCGAGAGCGAGGTCGTCGAGTTGTTCGCCTCCCCCGTCGAGGTCGAGCTTGACGAAGAGCCACCCGCCGAGCTGCTCGAGCTGGCAGACGCGGTCGTGACCGCCGACCCCACGCCGCCCGAGAAGCCCGTTGAGTCGCCGTTGTTGCCGCAGGCAACCGTGGCTAGCAGGACGCCCGCGGCGAGGGGGGAACGCATGAGGGCTTCAGTCTAGCGCGACTGCGCGCTTCTGTCACGGGGATGGTGAACTGTTGATTCGACGGCATCCTGTCACCCTGCGGGCGATGACGTAAGACGTGCCCATGAGTAGCGCGACCGGGTCATCCGCTCCTCCATCTGGATACTGGGCGACGGGCCAGCGGGGCTTCTCGGACTCGAGGACGGAGCACTTGAGCGCGGCACCCCGAAGGACCGTCTCGTAGACGCGCAGAAGGGGCGTGGGCCCGGATGCCAGGCATCCGCTGGGTCCCGCCAGAAGTTTTTGGACGGGCAAGAGGCTATTCGTGAAACGGTCAAGCGGGTACCACCCCTTCACGACCTCGACGTGGGCCTCGTAGAGGTCGGCGACGAGCAGCTTCGCGTCTGTCGCGGGGCCGTAGAAGTAAAGCTCGGCGTGGTGCTCGACGTACGGCCACAGGAGAGGATGGGCCGCGTCGGCGACATCGAGATCTTCGAAAATCTCCTGATCCAGCGAAAACTCGAGCAACCCATCGAATTCCACGCGCACAGTCGAGACGAGTGTTCCTTCGTTGTCGCGAAGTTGGAGATCCATCGAAGATGTTTCCCCGTCCAGATCGCGGAGCAGGCCGCCCACGATCATTTGGATCGAGCTTTCCATGGAAGCCTCGTCGAGCAGTTCTCGGAGCGTTTCGAGCGGGGTCTTTTGTGTCGTGGTGTTCATCGTGCGCGCTATTCTTGTGACCGCGCCCAGTGGGGGAGCTCGTCGGGCCGGGCCGGACGAGCGGTGTTTCCGACTTGAACGTGGGGAGTGGGAACCTTCGTGTTGGTTTTCTTGTCGTGGTGCGAGGCGCCGACCATGTCGACACGTTTTTCTTGCCGCCACGGTGCGGGATCTCTGGCGTCCGTGCGAGGTTTCCAGGTCACGTAGTGGGTAACGCGGCCTTCGGCGTCGGTGCGGTACGACGTGTGGGCCCCCTGTGCCTCCATGCTTGGGCTGAGGTGGTTCTTCGAGCGCCCGGTTCGTGCCTGCTGCTGAATCCCTTGTACCCGATCTTCGACCGCCTGGCGGACCTTCGACACCGAGCTATTGATGGTGCTCCCGACACCGCTCCCCCTGCGAGCCCAGCGGGCCACGTCCTTGACGTCATTCGCGCTGACCGGGGCCAACTCCGTCAACAGGGAAATGCCGGAGATCACGCGGGCGCTGAAGGTAGACTCTCCCCCGGCGAGGGTCGCGGCGTCGTCAATGATGCCGCTGAACTCGTCGACCTTGTCGTAGCCCTTGTAGACAGCCTTGACGCCCGCCTTGACGAGCTTGAACGCGGCGGAGATCCAGCCGTAGCCGGTGGCGTCGATGTGTTGGACGGGGCCGTTGCCGGCGTAGACGTAGAGGTTGCGCTCGCCGGGGCGAGCGAGCTGGGCCTCGGGGTCGAGCAGGAATTGCGGGTCGGGGCTGGCCCAGCGGCCCAGCGCGGGCAGGTACTGGCGGGCGCCGATGCTGACGGCGCTGGCGAGGGCGTGGTCCTCCTTGCCGGTGAAGCGGTAGGTGGGGGCGGGTTGTTGTTCGGCGCGCCAGGCGATGGCGGCGGTGCCGTAGGGGTCGTGGAGGTCGCGGGCGATGACCTCGCCGTCGTGGTCCAAGACGAGGGCCGCGCTGCCGAGGCGATCGGCGATGTGGTAGCGGGTCTGGGCGTCCGGGCGCAGGGCGTTCGTGCGGTCGTCGCCGCAGCTCAGGGCGGCGAGTGCGAGCACGGCGAAGGTCGGCGCGTGGCGCAGCGGGCTGGCGAAGATGCCGAGGGTTCGCCACAGACGCGCGAGGGTGGCGTGCAGGTAGCGGAGGAGCAAGAGCAGCAGAAAGCCCGTGACCATCGCGGCGGCGGGCAGTGGCGCATCGCCGCGGGGGATGTCGGTGGGGGACT
>Ga0335395_10003198_pt1 | contig 10173 bp, 5 predicted proteins | sample MAT02_FD_205744 | JGI IMG/M metagenome (GOLD analysis project Ga0335395, IMG submission 205744) | Freshwater microbial communities from Lake Fryxell liftoff mats and glacier meltwater in Antarctica - MAT-02 (spades assembly) (version 2) ...
CCCCTCTCCTCTCCCCCTCTCCCCCTCTCCCCCTCTCAAGTTAAACGCAAGCTTCTACAGGCGCGGTTGAAACCGCCAAGGTCTTCTTTTTAGAGAGGTCTCATAAAAAATTGACAGAAAAAAACCTCAAACTGTTGTTTGGCAACATTTTGAGGATTTTAAGGCTCGATGCGATCGCAGAATCAACTATCTATTCTCAACAAATTATGATTGTTGACTCCGTTTTCGATCGGGCAAACACACCATCGAGCTAAAAATTTAGCTCTTGTGGTTTAGTAGCGACGAGAGGAGCGGTCGTTGTTGCCCCAGTTACCGCTGTTAGAAGAACCACGTTCTTCGCGGGGTTTCGCCTTATTGACCTTGAGGTCGCGACCCATCCACTCAGCACCGTCAAGAGCTTCAATGGCGGCAGTTTCTTCTGCTTCAGTAGACATTTCTACGAAAGCGAAACCGCGCATCCGACCTGTTTCACGGTCAGCAGGCACTTGAATGCGCTTGACTGTGCCGTACTCACCAAAAGTTTGGCTGAGGTGCTCCTGCGTTACTTCGTAGGATAAATTGCCGACATAGATTGACATTGAACATTCTCCAGAATCGAGGTTGTAGAGATTTAAATCCGGAGGAACGCCGATAGAACGAACTGTACTGCCGAAAATAAAGCTTTGTGAAAACAATCATAGCACCTATAACTGCAAATTGCAATTTTTTGAGCCGATCGATCCAAAAGAATGCCCCAGGCTTTTGGGCGAGACGAAAAACCCCGAATCAAGCAGCAAAAGCTCACCATAAATTCATTGAATTATCCAGATTTGCCAGGAGTTCCCGAGAACGCCGTTCTTTCGGTGTGTCTGGGTCACAATTGCTCGGGCGAGAGAAGTTTTGACCCAAGTAGAGCAACCGGGGATTGTGCCGTACTTGACTGCCTTGAAACCGGGTTGCTTAACAAAAAATTACGATTTTGCCGGAGTCTGTGGGACGAAACCCAGGTATTGAGATTGATTCCGCTAGGTGAGTTGTGACATCCCAAAGTCACAGGCCAGATAGAGAAGTAACGGCGACGGTGGATTTTGCCCAATTAAATTCCTCAACCCCTGCGGCAACTTCTGCGACAGCCGGCGCTGCTGTTTCGGCCCCAACCAATACCAATTGCACCGCACAAGCTTTTAACTCGGGCTGTTTGGAATCGGGACAGCTTGCAGAATGAGTCATGGCATTGGCTTCAGCACCTTCGGCCCACAGAGCACCCCAGTGCATCGGTACAAATAGCGTACCAGGGGCGATCGCCTTGGTAACTTTTGCCGGAAACCGAGCTTTGCCGCGGCGCGATCGAACTTCCAGCAAATCCCCCTCCTTAATCTGCAATTTCGCAGCATCGCGCGGGTGAATTTCCAAAAACGGATCGGGGTGCAATTGATTGATTTTCTCGGTTCTACCCGTGCGCGTCATCGTGTGCCAGTGTCCGTAAAGTCTCCCTGTCGTCAACACAAACGGATAGTCAGGATCGGGAGGTTCAGCTAGTCCCCGGGAGTGATAGGCCGAAAATCTCGCCCGCCCGTCGTCCGTGTGAAAACGCCTGTCAGTATACAGCCGTTTCGCTTCGTTCGCTGGATGCGGAGGCTCGTTTTCGGGACACGGCCACTGCTGGGGGCCTTCTTGGCGCAAGTATTCGTGGCTGAGTCCGGTCATGTCGCAAGGCTGGCCCCGCGTCAACTGCACGTACTCTTTGCATACATCAGCAGAGTTCTCGAAAGCAAACTGTTCGGCAAAACCCAAGCGGCGTCCCACCTCGGCGAAAATGCTCCAGTCGTCGCGGGCCTCCCCCGAAGGAGTGTCGAAACCCGCACAAAGGGTAATGCGACGTTCGGAATTGGTCATCACTCCGGTTTTTTCGCTCCACTGCGTTGCCGGCAGCAGGATGTGAGCGTAGGCTGAGGTTTCCGTGGGATAGTAAGCTTCTTGATAAATAGTAAAGGGCGATCGTAGCAAAGCGGCTTTTGTGCGTTCCAAATCCGGCATACTCACCACCGGATTGGTGGCTGCAATCCACAGCAACTCGACATCGCCAGTTTCCAAGCCCACAATCATCTCCCAAGCAGTGCGGCCCGGATGTGGGGAAATGCTTCCCGGCGCGATGCCCCAAAACTCCTCAACTTGGGTTCTGTGTTCGGCATTTTTCACAAATCGGTAGCCAGGGAGTAAGTGAGAGAGTCCTCCGGCTTCCCTGCCTCCCATCGCGTTTGGCTGGCCGGTGAGGGAAAACGGGCCGCATCCCGGTTTGCCGATTTGACCGGTCATCAAGTGCAAATTAATCAGCGATCGTACCTTTGCCGTGCCTTCTGAGGACTGGTTGATGCCCATCGACCACAGGGACAAAACCCGCTGCGACTGTTCCCAATAACGGGCAGCCGTTTCTAAATCGCTAACACTAATACCGCAGCGCGAGGCTACAAAATCCGGCGTGTAGCTGCTAATAACTTCAGTAAAAGCTGAAAAATTCTCCGTGCATTCCTGAATGAATTCAGGATCTATTGCCCGTTTTTGCAACAGCAAATATGCAATTCCATTGAACAAATCTATATCCGTACCGGGCTTAATTGCTAAATGCAAATCTGCCGCTTCAGCAGTTGGAGTCCGCCTCGGGTCTACCACAATCATCTTGACATTTGGATGTTTTTTGTGGTATTTTGCCAAGCGGTTGAATATAATCGGATGACATTCCGCTGTATTGCTGCCGACAATAAAAGCACAATCTGTTAATTCTAAATCGTCGTAACAGCAAGGCGGCCCGTCCGAACCAAAGCTTTGAACGTATCCCGAAACTGCTGAAGACATACACAAGCGAGAATTCGCATCAAAATTATTTGTACCCAGACAACCTTTCATGAGTTTCTGGGCAACATAATAATCTTCTGTTACGAATTGACCCGAACCGTAAACGCACAAAGCATCGGGGCCGCTGGTACTGCGAATTGTTTGGATGCGGTTAACAATGGCATCGAGAGCTTCGTCCCAACTAGCGCGGCGGAAGGGTTGGTCGAGAGTATCTCGCATCATCGGATAAAGTAGCCGATCGCTCCGAATGGACTCTGCTACCGTTGCTCCCTTAATACAAACCATACCATGACTCGATGGGTGATTGCGATCGCCCCGAACTTTCCAACTTTGTTTTTTGTCGGGAACAACTTCTAGACCGCAACCTACGCCGCAGTAAGGGCAAAGAGTTTTTATAGTTTCCATCTGGTGATTGTAGATGCTAATTTTTGAAAGCTAATGGATAACTGGTAACTTGTCATTATAGTCAGAACAGAGGACTCCTAATACCAATTTCATAAAGTAGCGGTAGATATTACCCCCCAACCCCCCCCGCGAGTTCGGGGTGGCTCAGACTTCATCAATAGCACATCTTTAGAAAAATGGTATAACAACAATGTATCAATCATTACAAAAATACCGCCAAAATGCTTTGCAGCGGCGAAAAATACCCTGATTTAAAATTAACCGCTTTCTTGTTAAAACTCGCAATTACTCTTATTTATAGCCTAATTTTGGCATATTTTATTTCCCCTCAAACAGCAGGCGAATACTATTTATCAAAAACGAAAACCAGATAATTATGAGTCAATACGGTTCACTTAAGAAAGATCCCCCCTAACCCCCCTTAAAAAGGGGGGGGACAAGAATGCCCTCAAAGTCCCCCTACAACCAGGGGGATGCGAGGGGGATCTCCGGGGTGTCAATAGTGTTAAGTGAACAGTATTGAATTATGAGTAGATTTTTCCAAATTTTAGATTTTCGTTCAAACTCCCCCATTCATCTGTGAAATAAATCTACAATAGACTTGAGTTGCACTCAATCGCAGACAAAATTGAATAATCTGCGTCAATCAGTGTTGCATCTGCTTGAAATCTGCGGTTAACAGAAATCTCAAATCTAAAATCGACTGACATTGTTGTTGATAGCAATCTGAGATTGAGTGCGGGAGTATTTCGCCTACTTAGGATCGAAAACTTAATAAATTAAGCACCTCCTACAGTCTTCTCTCCTGTAAGTTGCGATATCAAAGGAGGCAGAGACTCCGGATCTGCATTACCAGGCAGAGCGAAAGTAACGAGCAATCGTTTAAGTTATTCAATTTTCATTCCTTAGCTGTTTTAACTTCTAATACGCCGCTGGGGCTAAAAGTTACTTGGAATTCTGCAGTTGTTCGATCGCCTGCGACGACATCTGCAGGAGTTTGCAAAACCAGCAGAGGCGTTTCTTTGACGAAATTTTTAGCTGCTTGATTTGTGGGATCGAACTGTAGGATATCGCCGTTTTGTTTCACTTTGACCCGATAAGTCAAACTTTCGGTAAATGTCGGAGTTGTCTTCCAATTTTGGTCAATTTGTGCATATAACTGGTTTCCGATCGCATCGAGTTCAGTTTTGTCAGAAATCCCTGATGCGGGGCTGTTAGTCGCAGCAGGCGCAGGACTCGCAGCAATAATCGGCGCAGGACTCGCAGCAATAATCGGCGCAGGACTCGCAGCAATAATCGGCGCAGGACTCGCAGCAATAATCGGCGCAGGGCTAACAGCAACAGGCGCAGGGCTGGGGGGAGAACTCACAACCTGCGCCACAGTCGGCGCTTGGAGTGAAGTTTCTCCTAGTTTCGCTTGCTTTAGCTGGCTGGAAATACCAGACATATTGACTGCTGCTAAAGAAGCCATTGCTACCAACCACGACACTGCGAGGATAGCGCCTTTGAGCGGCGAAGCTTCTGCCGGTTCGGTAGCGTGAGGCGTAAAAGATACCGGTGGCCTTGGCCTGTCAGCAACCGCACGCTTTTTGCCAGCAGGTACTGGTAGGGGTATCGCGACGGTTTCTGCTTCCGAGTCCGTTGCTTCCTCTTCTTCGTGGTGGGCGTAGCGAGAAAACAGGAACTCTAAAGCAAAGTTCCGCAGTTCGTAATATCTGGGGTCTTCCATTACCCGAGTCCGGTTGCGGGGACGGCTGAAGGGAATGTGCACATCTTCGCCGATCGAAGCGGCGGGGCCGTTGGTCATCATCACGATCCGATCGGCTAAAAACAAAGCTTCATCAATATCGTGAGTAATCATGATGACGGTAATTTTGTGCTCGCGCCAGATTTTGAGCAATTCTTCCTGCAATTCTTCCCGAGTAATCGGGTCTAGAGCTCCGAAAGGTTCGTCCAAAATCAACAGTTTGGGGCGAGTTGCTAGAGCTCGGGCGATCGCCACCCGCTGTTTCATCCCCCCGGACAATTGGCCCGGTCTTTTGTTAGCAGCTTCGGTCAGCCCCACTAATTCTAAGTTTTGTTTGACGATCGCATTGTGTTCCTCTGCGGACTTGTCAGCATAAACACTTTCAACACCGAGGTGGATGTTTTCAGTAGCAGTCAGCCAAGGCAGTAGCGAGTAGTTTTGAAACACCACCATGCGATCGGGGCCGGGTTCAGTAATCTGCGAACCTTCCAGAGCAACTTCTCCGCTTGTCGGCCCGTTGAATCCCGCAATCATGTTCAGCAAAGTTGATTTGCCGCAGCCTGAGTGACCTATCAAACAAATAAATTCGCCTTCATTAACAGTCAGGTTTACACCGTCGAGAATGACAAAAGGTTTATCAGGTTCTTTCTGATTATTGTAGACTTTCGATACGTTTTTGATCGTTAAAAAACCTGGTTTTTCCGTCTGAATCTTAGTATTTTGGAGATTTTTTAGGGTTTGCATATTTTCAGGAGTTGGCTTGTGGGTTTGCGGATTAGACATGAGAATTTTGGATTTAAAATTGGGAATTTGGGAGTTAGAAATTGGAAAATGTGGAGTCTTGTTTCCTGATTCCTCGCTCCTCATTTCCTCTTCCTATTTGCTGGTTATGCAGGGATTTTGATAGAACACTGACTGCCTATTTGTTCAATTAAGATTTCTTCAATGCGGAGGCCACGCTTGATTTTGACATTCTGGAGATAGTCGATCGGGTCGTCAAGATTAAAGACAGTCCCGTCAAATAGCTCGATCGTCCGACGAACTTTGGAAATATCCGGCAAACCCAACTCGCGCACTGCTTGACCGAAGACATCGGGCCGCACAACTCGATCGACCACTTCCACCCAATTTTTCGGGAACGGAATCAGACCCCAGCGGGCCATCTGCGCCATCACCCACACCATTTCTAGGCGGTCTGGACAATTGGTTTGGTCAACGTAGAACTGGTTGAAGTTGTAGAGCATTTCAGGTTCGGCCTCGGTGCCGCAGTTGTACGGATCGAGGAATCCTGGGCGGATGTTTTTGGGGTCTGCACCGATGTATTGTTCTTGGCAAATCAATCCCAGGACTTCTTCGCGGTTGCGGCGGTCATCGCAGTAGTCGCAGGCTTCCAAAAGCGCTTTGACGAGGGCGACGTGGGTTTGAGGATATTTCTGAGCCCAATCTTCGGTAACGCCGAGAACTTTTTCGATGTGTCCGGGCAGAATATCGAGGGAACGGGCGATCACAAAACCAGTACCGTCGTTGACTGCGTGGGAGTTCCAAGGGTCGCCCGCGCAGTAGCCGTCAATGTTACCTGCTTTTAAATTCGATACCATCTGCGGGGGCGGAATCACGGTCAAGCCCACGTCCATGTCGGGGTCGATGCCGCCGGCGGCCAGCCAGTAGCGGAACAGCAGATTGTGCATGGAGGCGGAGTGTACCGTGCCCAAGGTGTGAGCTTTGTCGGGGGTGCTGGCGATCGCAGCTTTGAAATCCTCTAATGTCCGAATACCTTGTTTGTAAAGCTGTTTGCTCAAAACAATTGAATTGCCGTTGCGAGACAGAGTGAGGGCGCTACAGACCGGCACCGGGGCTTCGCCGTCCAATCCCAACAACATGGCGAGCGGCATTCCTGCGACCATTTGCGCCGCATCCAGCCGTCCTTGGGCTACGCCTTTGGCAATTGCTTTCCAGCTTGGTTCGCGCACGAGGGTAACTTCTTCTAAGCCGTGGGCTTTGAAGAATCCTTTTTCTTTGGCTACGACTAAGGGCGCGCAGTCGGTGAGGGGAATAAACCCGATGTCGAGGTTGACTTTTTCCAGGCCGTTGCGGGCGATCGCAGATGGTTGTTGTTGGGCCCGGCGCTGTTTGACGCGCTTTTGCTGGTTGAGGAAGTAAACCATTTCGTTGCGTAGCGCGTAGTAACTCGGATGGTTGACAACTTCCATGCGCTTGCGGGGGCGGGGAATGTTCACTTCGAGAATTTGTCCGATTTGCGCTTCCGGGCCGTTGGTGAGCATGACAATGCGATCGCTCAACAACAAAGCCTCGTCAACGTCGTGAGTTACCATCACGCTGGTGACTTTGCTTTCCTGGCAAATTTTCATCAACTGGTCTTGCAAACCGCCACGAGTTAAAGCATCAAGAGCGCCGAAGGGTTCGTCTAACAGCAGCAATTTCGGGCGAATCGCGAGGGCGCGGGCGATCGCAACTCTTTGTTTCATCCCCCCAGAAATTTCCCCAGGCCGTTTTTTGGCAGCTTGTCCGAGTCCTACTAATTTAATGTGGTGTTCTATGACTAATTCGCGCTCTTCTTGAGTGTTACCGCTGTAGATTTCATCCACTGCGAGGGCGATATTTTCGCGAACAGTCAGCCAAGGAAGCAGCGAGTAATTTTGAAACACTACCATCCGATCCGGGCCTGGATCGCGGACTTCGCGCCCTTCTAAAGTAATCCCGCCCTGACTTGCTGTATCCAGACCGGCAATGATATTTAGCAGTGTGGATTTGCCGCAGCCAGAGTGTCCGATTAAGGAGATAAATTCTCCCTTTTGAATTTTAAGTTCGATATTTTTGAGCGCGATATATTGCCCGCCACCGGGAAGATTAAATACGCGGTCTACGTGGTCTACTTCAACAAATACTGACATGGCACTTTTAGGTTAGTTTGTAATTTGTAGATTAAGTCCCTGTAAGGTGCTTGTGGCGCACCTTACCTTGTAAATCCTATTTCTGTTCTTCAGGAACCACTTTGGAGCCGATAAAACCAACTATTCTGTCTAGAAGCAAGCCGACAATACCTACATAAAGCACTGCTAGAATCACGGAGCTGAGTCGAGAACTGTTGTAAGCGTCCCAGATGAAGAAACCGATGCCGACCCCGCCGACCAACATTTCCGCCGCTACGATCGCCAGCCAAGACAAACCGATACCAATTCTCAAGCCTGTGAAGATGTAAGGAACAGAAGATGGAATCAAAATTTTCCAGAAGTATTTTCGGTTGGGGAGGCGCAAGACGCGGGCGACGTTTCTGTAGTCTTGGGGTATTTGTTGAACGCCTACTGTGGTATTGATGATAATCGGCCAAATTGCTGTAGCCAAGATTACAAAAAGTGCTGCTACTTCGTTGGTTTTTAGCCCGATACCTTCAAAGGGATTGAACTGTTGAAATACTGCTAGGGCGATCGGCAGCCAAGCTAGGGGCGGGATAGTTCTGAATACTTGAAACAGCGGGTCTAAAGCATCGTACATTAAAGGATTTGTGCCGATCAATATCCCTAAACTTATGCCGAGAATTGCTGATAAAGTAAAGCCGATCGCCACCCGCTGCAAACTCGCTAAAAGTTGCCAAAATAAACCTTTGTCGATACCGCCGTTGTCGAAGAAAGGATCGATAATCAAAGTCCAGGTTTCTTGGACAACTTTAATCGGGCCGGGCAAGGAGGAACCCTCACCGTTGCAAAGGATTTGCCAGATTACGAGCAGAACTGCGATCGCGACTAAAGGTCGAAGGATTTTTTTGCGATTTTTTTGCACCAAATCCAGAACGAAATTTACCGGATTTTTGCTTTTAGAAACAGAGAGGTTTGTTGCCATTTTTCTTTTTGCGGTATTGTGAATAATCGATTATTTGTAGATACTTTAAACAGAGTTCAGCAGGTTTGGTTCGTGGAACGCACCCTCCGTTTCACTCCGCGCAACACCATCAATCAATTTTAGGGGTTTGTCAACTGTTAACAGTCAACAGTCAACAGTCAACAGTCAACAGTCAACAAACTAATTATGCTTTTTTGATTGCCAGACTCTTCAGATATTCTTCAGGTTTTTCTGGGTCAAACTTGATGCCGTCAAAAAAGGTTTCGACACCGCGAGAAGTCGTAGCAGGAATTTGGGCTGCGGGAACACCAATTGCTGTGGCTGCTGCTTTCCAAATATCCTCGCGGTTAACTTTATCGACGGTTGCTTTGATGTCGGTATTAGCCGGGATATAACCCCAGCGAATATTTTCAGTGATGAACCAAGCATCGTGGCTCTTGTAGGGATAGGAAGCATTGTCAGCCCAGAATTTCATCGCCAGTGGACTAGCAGCTTCAACGCGGCCCGTACCGTAGTCAATTTCACCTTTAGAGCGAGCGACAATATCGGCTACTGGAACTTTTAACCATCTATCTTTACCGATGATTTCACACATCTCTTGTTTGTTTTCTGGCTGATCGCACCACTGCTGGGATTCGAGAACAGCCATTGTAAGTGCTTTAGCAGCTTTGGGATTTTTGGCTACCCAATCTGCTCTTAAAGTTAAAGCTTTTTCTGGGTGGTCTTTCCAAAGTTCTCCAGTGATTAAGGCGCTGTATCCTACTTTTTGAGCAATTAGCTGAGCGTTCCAAGGTTCGCCTACGCAAAAGGCTTCCATGCTGCCGGATTTCATGTTAGCTACCATCTGGGGCGGCGGTACGGGAATCACGGAAACATCTGTATCTGGATTGATGCCGCCGGCTGCTAGCCAATACCGTATCCACAAATCGTGGGTGCCGCCGGGAAAGGTCATAGCAACAGGAACCTTTTGATTACCAAAAGCTGCTTTCAGGGGTGCGCTGTCTGTACCTACTTTTAAGTCTCGGTATTTTTCGCCGAGGGAAATACCTTGACCGTTAGTATTTAACCGCGCCAGAATGTTCATCGGCACTGGCAGATTGCCTTTGGTAATTGTGCCTAATGTCATCTGGTGAGCCATCGGCGTTAGGAGGTGCGCGCCGTCAATGCCGCCTTTGTCGGAACCGAGTTCTAAGTTGTCGCGTGTTACTGGCCAAGATGCTTGTTTGGTGATTTGCACGTCTTTCATGCCGTATTTGGCAAAGTAGCCTTTTTCTAGGGCGATGATTAAGGGTGCTGCGTCGGTGAGGGCGATGAATCCGAGTTTGGCTGCG
>Ga0335395_10003199_pt1 | contig 10172 bp, 5 predicted proteins | sample MAT02_FD_205744 | JGI IMG/M metagenome (GOLD analysis project Ga0335395, IMG submission 205744) | Freshwater microbial communities from Lake Fryxell liftoff mats and glacier meltwater in Antarctica - MAT-02 (spades assembly) (version 2) ...
CGCGAAGATTAAGATTTCTTAATCTTTTTGACCCAGCATTGCGAAAAATGCGACTTTGGGCTTGCAAGCTACTACTCAGCCTCTAATCTTTGCGTCCCGAATTATGGCTAAGAAAAGTTGGATCGCCCGCAACGCGCGCAAAAAAGAAACCGTCGAGAAATACGCTGCCCTCCGTCTCAAGCTGAAAGCTGAGAAGGATTACGTCGGCCTGTCCATGCTCCCTCGTGATGCGAGCCCTACTCGCCTCGTGAACCGTTGCGAGATCACTGGCCGCCGCCGTGCATTCTTGCGCCGCTTCCGCCTTTCCCGGATCACTTTCCGCGAGCTTGCCTCTGCCGGAATGCTTCCAGGGGTGACAAAGGCAAGCTGGTAAGTTAGCACAGTTCATGCTATTTATTGACGTGGGACGGAAATTACCCGTGCCGCGTCTTTCTTATGCCAATTTACGAATACGTTTCCTTAGAACCCGACGATCCTGAGCACTCTTGTCGCATCTGCGCGAAAGGATTCGAACTTAGGCGTCCGGTGGACCGAGAAGCCTTGTTGGTTTGTCCACTTTGTAAAAACCCGGTAAAGAAGGCAATTTCCCGGATCAACACCCCCACCATCACCAAGCCGTTATCCGTAAGTGACGCGAAGAAGGCGGGATTCACCATCCTTCAACGCCGTGATCAAGGTGTTTACGAAAAACTTTGACCATGCTCTCCATGTCGATTTTTCTGTATAGTTTCGAGACGCTTGCATCGATCACGCCGAATCCTCCCACCGAGTTTCCCACACTCGGCAAGTCCCTGTTATATGTAGCTGGGATCATTTTTTTCCTGCTTCTCAATGCCTTTTTTGTAGCATCTGAGTTTGCAATTGTGAAGGTGAGGGCCAGCCAGCTCGAAGCAGAAGGAAAAGCCAGCCCCGCCAAGATTAAAAACGCGCTCCACGTCGTCAATAATCTCAATCGCTACCTCTCCGCGAATCAGCTCGGTATCACCATGGCTTCGCTGGCTTTGGGATTTTTGGGTGAGCCCTTTGTATCGACATTGGTTTCCCCCTTGCTGACGATGACGGGCATCTCGGTCTGGTGGGTGAAGTTTATCTCCTTCGCGCTGGCCATTGTTTCTTTCACGTTCCTGCATGTGGTCATCGGTGAGCTGATGCCCAAGTCCATCGCCATTTGTCGCTCGGTGCCTGTGACGTTGGCGCTGGCTGGCCCGCTGCATGCCTTTTACCGGAGTGCCCACTGGGCCATTGTGGTCCTCAATGGTAGTGCCAATTGGCTCCTTAAATTTTTCTTCAATATCGATCCTGTAAGCGAGAAAGACCACAGCCACTCCGCCGCCGAGCTGGCCCTGCTAGTGACTCAAAGCGGGAAATTTCAAGAAGTCACCGAGACAGAGCGGGAAATTCTCATCAACGCCCTCGGCCTTAACGAGCTATGGGTGCGCGATGTGATGACGCCGCGCAACGAAGTCATCATTCTCGATGCGGATGAGCCATTCGAGAAAACTTTAGAAATCGCGATGCGCAGCAAGCACACCCGTTTTCCGCTTGTTAAAGGCCATCTCGATCATGCGATTGGCCTGATCCACATCAAGGATTTATTCATCCTCATCAAAGACCCGAATCCGGATCTGATGCGCATCAAGCGCGAGTTGAAAATCGTGCCGGACACCATGCCGCTCGATACGTTGTTGCAGTTTTTCCTCCGCGAGCATGCCCATCTCGCCATGGCCGTCGATGAATTCGGCACGCCTGTGGGCATCGTTTTCCTCGATAACGTGATGGAAGAACTCGTGGGAGATATCCAAGACGAGTTCGATAACGAGCGCTCATCTTTCACCCGCATCAATGACGATGAATTCGTAATCGAAGGGGCCATGACGCTCAACGATCTCGCGGGGCATGTGCCAGATCTGTTTCTTGACAGCGGCGAGGTCACTACCGTGGGCGGTTATCTGACCCAACAATTGGAACGCTTCCCTGAAGCGGGCGAGGCTCTCGAAATTTTAGGCTACGAAGCAAGAGTCACCAGCACCGATGGCCGCCGCGTGGGGCAGATTCATTTCAGAAAACTTTCTCCTGCTGATGAATCTGCCGTCGAGGAAGAGGATTGAATTTCTCAAGCTCCGCGCATCAGAGAGATTTCTGCTAGAGAAATCAGTGACTTATAGAGATCTTCGCGAGGTAGGGTTTTTAAATCCGCGACGGGGACGGCGCGGTCTAATGTGAATTTACCCGAGCGGGTGCGACGCAGAGCGCTGAGGTGGGCACCGCATCCAAGATTCGCACCGATGTCATGGGCGTAGGTGCGGACGTAGAAGCCTTTTGAGCAATTTACGATGAAGTCAATTTCCGGCAGGGCGATGCGGGTGACTTCATTGGAAGTGATATGGACCTTGCGTGGCTCGCGCACGATTTCGATGCCTTGGCGGGCGAGTTTGTAAAGCGGCACGCCATCTTTCTTGATGGCGGAAACCATCGGTGGAATTTGTTCAAAGTCGCCCATGAATCCATCAAACGTTTCCTGGATCCGCTCTTGGGAATAGTCCTCTACGGGTTTGGTTTCTAAAATATCGCCTTGCCGATCTTGGGTGCTGGTACTGGAGCCGAGGGTGAGTGTGCCAACGTATTGTTTATCTTCACTCATCAACAGATCCTGAATCTTGGTTGCGCGACCGATGACTAACATCAGCAAGCCGGTAGCCATCGGATCGAGGGTGCCGCAGTGGCCAATTTTTTTGGTATTGAGGGCACGGCGGGCGATGGCCACGACGTCATGCGAGGTCATGTCTTCTGCTTTATCGATCAATAAGACGCCGCTTGGGCCGTCAAAGTCCTTGGATGGTTCTCTCATAAAAAAATTCTAACAAATCAAATTGAGGCGGCGTTAATGCGGTGCTGAATAGCCTCTAACACCAGTGACTTGGCACTTTCCAACGGGCCAGCCATGCGGATGCCAGCGGCGAGGGCGTGGCCACCACCACCGAATTCCATCGCAATTTCGCAAACATTGTAGCGGCGATCCTTAGAGCGCATCGAGACGCGGATTTTGCCATCGGCCAGCTCTTCAAAAAACACTGCCACTTGCACTCCACGGATCGCGCGGATGATATCGATGAGGCCCTCGCTATCGTCTGGTGTGAGCGCGAGATCGATACGGGTTTGATCGTTCATTTCCCAGTGGGCGACGAGACCGTCTGGCGTCCGTTCGAGAGTATTGAGGAGCGCACGCATTAACTCCACTCGGCGATAGGGGAAATTATCGTAAGTGTTCGAATTGATCGTCCCTACATCAAGCCCGCGGCGGATGAGGTCTGCTGCCAAATCATAAGTGATGGCCGTGGTGGACGGGTATTGGAACGAGCCGGTATCGGTCGAGACGGCGACGTAGATTGCATCCCGGCTTTCCGCGGGCATTGGCAGGCCGAGAGCGATGATGAGTTGATAGACAATCTGGCCGGTGGCGGGGCTGGCGGCATCGATGAGATTAAAGTCGCCGTATTTTGGGTTGGAAATATGGTGATCGATATTGATCCAGATCTTCGCCTTGGAAGCAGCCTTGAGTGATTTTTCACCAAGGCGTGGCTTGGTGGCGGTATCGAGAGCGATCGCAATTTCCACATCGAGTGGCTCGGCGGGTGGAGTCTTGATGGCCTCGGAACCTGCCATGAAAGCAAGGTTTTCCGGGACGCCATCATCGTTGATCATCCGCACGCTTTTGCCTGCGGCGAGCAAAGCGTAGCCGAGCGCCAGTTGCGAGCCAATGGCATCGCCATCCGGCCGGACATGGCTGAGCAGGACGAAAGATTGGTGACTATGCAGAAGCTCGCCAATTTGTTGGAACGTGGCATCCTGCGGGGTCTGATTTGAATTGCTCATGAAATTTTTACCGCTGCGAGCGGGAAGGCGGATTCTTTCCGTGCCGCTGGCTCACGCAAGGACAAACCCGAAAAATGAACGTGCCTACCCTTGGTGCGTTGTGGCTGGTGCGTTGTGGCTGGTGCGTCTCGCACCAGGCCGTTGCTGGGGCGTCTCGCCACCAGCTATCTTTTACGTTCATAATGGCAATACTTCGAAGGTATCATGCCCCACTTTCGTGTCACCGCTGGAAGCGGTGGTTTGAAAGAGGAAGAAGACTGGTGGCGAGACGCCCAATACTGTCCTCCAACGCTAAGGTGTTCGGTTGCGGTATTTCCCTGAGAGATGCTTTTGGTGTACCCAGCCACGCCCCAGAAATGCACAGCTTCTGTTCAGAGCCTGTGTTGCGATCGGCAGAAAATGGGGCGCGATTGATCGGCAAGGACGCCTCGTAGTTCCACTTCACTTCAAATCGCTCACCGGATTCGATGAGGCTGGTTTATCACCAGCGGAATTGGCCAGTGGCTGGGGATTCATCGATAGGGAAGGGAAGATCGCGATTCCTTTCCGCTATCAAAAGACCGAACCTTTCGACCGCTTCGGCATGGCGAAGATTCAACTCAGCGTTGATCGCGTGGACCATCTCAGCGGTTGGATCGGTCGCAATGGCAAATCCATCGTTGATCCTCGCTACGAGGCAGACACCCCGGTGTGGGCACCGAACTTCACCGACCATGAACTGCTGCCCGTGATCGAATCCGGAAACGCCGGTCTCATCGACCGCAAGGGCCGGGCGGTCGTTGCCAGCGCCCGTGGAGAATTGAAGTCTGTTGTTGATCCAATCGCACCCGGCGCTTTTTGGATCACCACGCTTCCTTACCGGTCGTTTCATTCTCCAGGTGGAAAGACACGGCCACCCTTTCAACCGGCATGCCATGACTCCGCAGGAACTCTTATTTGGAGCGGCAAGACGCTAACAACAGCGACGACTTATACCATCGTTGCAGGCATTTCGGGGTTGATCTCCGCCTTTATGTTCGTGGCCGGGAAACGAGCCATGGGCTGAAGGCGCGCAGCGGAGATTTTGCTCAATTTGACGCGCTGATCCGAACGATTCGGCCTAGCTGCTGCTTCAAAAACGAGCGCTAGCCACTCGGCCAGGCGGAAGTCACCCGCAATGCGGACTCGCAGGGTGCCCGGGCAACCCCCTTTTCCCCGGCCTCCGGTCTAGCCCAACGGCTGTTCAGGAGCCTCACGCCAAAAGCAAATTCCTAGCAGTAGCAGTCCAAAAAACTTCTTGGCAAAGCGGCTCGGAAAGCTACGGTCGCGGCAAATGAATGTGAGTGCCAAAGCCAGCAACTGCGACCGCCTCACGGCTGTTTCTGGCTATTTTTCTTCTCTGATCACTGCTCACTCGGCACTTTTCACTTCATTCTCCCCCTCTTTTCCCCGCCCTCCGGTCTAGCCCAACCGCTGTTTCAGGAGCCTCCCGCCAAAAGCAAATTCCTAGCAGTCAGTCAAATTCCTAGCAGTAATGATCTCTTTTCTTTCGCCCGCAAATTTCTCCCTAAGGTTCTTGCCCGGATTGCTTTCCGCCCTCTCCATGACGGCGGGCCTGCATGCCGCCAACCCCGACCTGAGGTTCTTCTTAAGGTCGAACGAAATCACTTTCCCGCCGACCTCCAACCGCGCAGCGGCACTCGCCGATCTGAACCATGACGGGAAGGCGGACTTGGTGCGCGGCATCAATGGCTCCCAGGTGGCGGTCGCCCTTGGCACGGGCACCGGTACATTTGGCAGCGCCACGTCCTTCGCTACGGGGAATACCACCTTGCATGTGAAGATCGCGCGGATCAACGGCGACGCGCATCCCGACATCATCGCGGGCAATTTTAATGACGCCACCGTCAGCGTGCTGCTGGGGGACGGCAACGGCGGCTTTCTGCCCCAGCAGGTGACCGACGTGGGTCTGCGCGTGATGTCGATGGAAATCGTCGATTTCAATCAGGACGGAAAGGCCGATATCATCGCCACCGGCTACATGAACCACGCAACGCAAGGACTGGTCACGACGCTGGTGGGCAATGGCAATGGCACGTTCTCGCAGAAGAACACCTTCAATGCCTCCGTCCGGACGGCGTTCACCATGACCCACTCCGTCAGCGTCGCCGACCTGAATGGCGACAGCCTTCCGGACTTCGTGGTCAGCGCTCCCCATAACGGTAAGACCGTGATCAGCTTCCTGAATCTCGGGAACGGCAGCTTCTCCCGCCACCGGGAGATGCAAATGCCGGGACCGCCGGGGCGCACGGCGCTTGCGGACTTCAATGGCGACGGCAAGACCGACCTCGCCGTCCTCCTCGTGGCCGACCCGCTGTTCGGCAATCTCCCGCCCGGCCAGAACATCGGCGTGATCATGGGAAATGGCGATGGCACCTTCGGCTCGCTTTTCAGTGCCGGGACCATCTACGGCGTGAACGGGGTGGCCATCCACGGCGCGGGCCCGGCGAATGACACCTTCGTGGGGAGGTTTTCCAGTCTGACCGCCACGGACATGGACGGCGACGGGCGGCTGGACCTGGTCTTTTCCGCAGAGTCCACCGTAATGCTGGCGGACTACGCCGTGATCCTGCGCGGGCAGGCGAACGGGGGCTTCAACTTTGGCACTCGCAAGCAGGTGGACACGGATAACCAATGGCTGTCCGTAGCGGACTTGGATAACGACGGCTCGCCGGACATCGTTTCCACGCTTGGCAGATCGACGGCGGAACTCCTGCTCTCTCACGTGATCCCGCCGCAGATCACCAGCGCCGCATCGGCGGCCGTCAGGGTATTCCTACCGATCAGCTTCAGTGTCACGGCCACTGGCACCCCTGCCCCGGCCATCAACGTGACGGGAAATCTGCCTGCGGGGATGAACTTCAATTCTTCCCAAGGCCTCCTCTTCGGCAATCCCGCCCCGGGCACTGTGGGGAGGTATCCGCTCGTCTTCACCGCGAGCAATGAATTCGGCCAAACGGAGACGCAGGCCTTCGAGCTAGTCGTGACCGGCGGGGCCGTATCGCCTGCCATCACCAGCACGAATGCAGCGACCTTCCATATCGGGTTGAACGGGCTATTCAACATCACAACCACCGGCGATCCGGCTCCACGAATTCAGGTGAGCGGAACCTTGCCGCCGGGGATTTCCAGCGGCTTCAGAGACATCCGTGGAGTCGCGGCAGCGGGCTCGGAAGGCACCTACCCGCTGAGCATCACCGCGCGGAATGATTACGGCGAGACGGTCACCCAGCCATTCACGCTCTACGTGGTGCAGGATGATCTGATGGTGACCACCACGACGGATGAGGATAATGGCAGCCCGGATCCCTCACTCGGGACCGGCAGAAGCCTGCGGGAGGCGATCAACCGCGCCAACAGCTTTACCGGCCCTCAGACCATCACCTTTTCGCCCGCGCTGGCAGGCCAGACCCTGCTGGTTTCCCGATCGGACAACGGCTCGGCATTCACGGTGTGGCAAAATCTCACGATTCGCGGCTTGCAAGGGGACGAAGGCATCACCTTGGACGGCGGCGGAGGAGCATTCCGCATGTTCCTGAATAATAACAATCTGACCCTCACGGACCTGACGATCACCGGATGCCATGGCGACGCCGGAAGCGGCGTCTTCAACGGCAACATGCTCACCGTGGAGCGCTGCACCTTTCACAACAACCGGTCCGAAAGGTCGGGGGGGGCGATCTTTAATTCCTGGGGCGAAACCGCACGGATCATCAACTGCACGGTCACGAACAACTACGGCTTCCTCGGCGGTGCCGTGGACAGCCAAGGCTACGCGCAGATCGTGAACACAACCATTAGTGGCAATACCACCAGCGCCATCAGTAACCACCCCGCCGGGCTGGTCAGCTCAGGCGTGAATAACTCGGTCACGCTCACCAACTCGATTGTGGTGAACAACACGAGAGCCTCCAACGGCAACCCCTCCGACCTCGGCGGTCGCGTGCTGAATGCCGCGAGTTCGCATAATCTCGTCGGCACAGGTGGCTCGGGAAGCCTGAGCAACGGCGTGAATGGCAACATCACCGGGGTTATCGAGCCCGGCCTGGGCGAGTTCGCTGACAATGGCGGCCCGACCATGACCTTCGCGCTCCTGGATGGCAGCCCTGCGGCAGATGCTGGCACCACGAGCGGCGCGGCCGCGACGGACCAGCGCGGCAGGCCGAGGGTCCGCTTCACCGCGGTGGATATCGGTGCCTATGAGCGTGGACCGGAGAGCTTCGGAGCGATCGTGAACTCGGGCGATGCGGACTGGTACCTGGGACCGGTGGCGATGGGCAGCGAGCTGCGCGTTTACCGGCAGCAGCAGGGCCAGCCCGCGATCTGGATCGATGGCGGCTTGGGCGCGGAGATCAGCAAGTCGGTCACCGGCACCGTGCTGGTGCGCCGGGCGGACGGACGGGTGAAAGCCCGGGCGGGATCCGCGACCGGAGCGGGCAGTGCCTGGCAGTCGATGGAGCACGTCATCGCCGCAGACGGTTCCACGTGGTTCCTCCTCAATGAAGGGAGCAGCGAAGATCACGCCGTGTATCGCTGGGCAGAAAGCAGCGGGCCCGTCTTAGGGCATGCTTCCGGCGTGAGGCTTTATCTTCGTGAAAATGGGGGAGTTATCCTAAGGAACGCTGCCGGCAATTACTACGAGCGGATCGGATCGGCAGCCGGGCTGGGCAGCGTTTGGCAAGTACTGGCTCCATCGCTGGTCGTCACCACCCTCAGCGATGAGGACGATGGCGTGAGCGTCCCGGAGCTGGGCAGCGGCACCAGCCTGCGCGAGGCGCTGGCGTATGCGAACGCTAAAGCTGGCCCCGACACGATCACCTTTGCTCCCGCGCTCGGGGGGCGGACGATCACACTCAGCGCGGGCTGGAACGACGCCAACGATACGGCGGCACTGCGGGCGGCGACGGAAGTCACGATCCAGGGGCCGGCGACGGGGTTAGGCGTCACCATCGCGATGGCTTCTGGTGTGCAGAAGCGGCATCTCTTCGTCGAAGGCTCGGGTACCCTCACGCTTTCGCATCTGACCTTTACGAATGGCCATGCCACCGATTTCGGCGGCAGCATCTGGAGCTATGGCTCGCTGACCGTGCGCGCCTGCACCTTCACGGGTAATTTTGCAGGAAGCGAAGGCGGAGCGATCCAGAGCTGGGGCGGGTCGCCTTCGCTGAGAATCGAGAATTCGACCTTTAGCGGTAATACCTCCGGCAACTTCGCCAGTGCCATCGGTGCCGGCTCGTTGCAGGTCACTTTCCGTCACCTCACGATCACGGGCAATACTGGCCCCAACGGCACGCTTTGGCTCTACGAGACAGTGGCGACGATGCAAAACACTATCCTCGCTGGGAATAGCAGCGATGGAGTGCAGACCTTCGGCACGGGCGCCTTCTCGACGCAGAGCACGAATAACATCCTCGGCACCGGGGGCAGCGGAGGGCTAACGAATGGGGTGAATGGCAACCGCATAGGCGTGGTGGCTGCCAATCTGAAACTGGGTGCGTTGGAGAATAATGGAGGTGTAACGCAAACCGTGGCACTGTTGCCCGGCAGCCCGGCGATCAATACCGGTGTCGCATTGGCTGGCATCACCACTGATCAGCGTGGCATCATTCGCGGGGCGGCAACCGGCGGATTGCGCGGACGTTATTACTCTGTGCCGAGTGGCCTGAGCCCGGCGCTGCTTGCGCCGCTGAGTAATCTGGAAGCACTGGCGCCCGATGCGGTCGTCGCCACCCCGCGGGTGGATTTTGGCCTCGGCACTGAATCCGCGCCCGGCAATGGCAGCGTGCTTGACCGCGATGGCTCGCCTGGAAACCTTTTCGGCGGCCTCGGCGTCAACGTGGGCAGCGACAACTCCGCAGCGCTGTGGGATGGCTTCATCACCGTGCCTGCGACAGCAGACTACCGCTTCACCACGCGGAGCGACGATGGCTCGGTGCTCTACATCGACGGACAGCTCGTCGTAAGCAACAACGCCTTCCAAGCGCCGACCAATATCAGCGGACAAGTGTCGCTGAGCGCCGGATTGCACAGCATCCGCATCGGATATTATGAAGGCGGCGGTGGAGCCACGATGCAAGTGAGTTGGGAGCAACTGAACGGCACGGCGCCGTTCGCACGCCAGATCATTCCCTCCGGTGTGCTCTCAATGCCGGCGGCGTTTGGCTCTGTGCCGGATATTGGCGCGTTCGAGTTTGAAGCCGTGCCCGCCACCTCGCCCGTCATTACCCCTGCGAGTGGCAGTTATGAAAGCAGTGTCACAG
>Ga0335395_10003200_pt1 | contig 10172 bp, 8 predicted proteins | sample MAT02_FD_205744 | JGI IMG/M metagenome (GOLD analysis project Ga0335395, IMG submission 205744) | Freshwater microbial communities from Lake Fryxell liftoff mats and glacier meltwater in Antarctica - MAT-02 (spades assembly) (version 2) ...
CGCCGAAGCGGACGTTTTGGCCGCTCACCAGCCCGGACGGCTGCACACCGCGGCGCTGCGTCCGCACCTGATTTGGGGCAAGGGCGACCCGCACCTGTTGCCGCGATTGGTCGCCCGGTCGCGAGCTGGAAAGCTGCGAATCGTTGGCGAGGGGAACAATTTTATCGACACCGTTCACGTGACCAGCGCGGCGGCGGCCCACATGATGGCGATCGATCGTTTGCGGGAGCCCGATCCGGCGGCGGGAGGCAAGCCGTTTTTTATCACGCAGGGCAAGCCGGTCGATTGCTGGGACTGGATCGCGACGCTGCTGAAGTTGTCGGGTTGTGAGCCGCCGACGCGCCGGATCAGTTTTGAGAATGCGTGGCGGATCGGCGGGGCATTGGAGTGGATTTACCGGGTCGCGAAGTTCGAGCAGGAGCCACCGATGACGCGTTTTGTCGCCGCCCAGCTAGCCCGGGATCACTATTTTGACATCACGGCGGCGGAGACGATGCTCGGTTACTCGCCCGCAGTGTCCACCGAAGCGGGTCTCGCCGGGTTGGTCAGCGTGTGATCAAAAACGCACCACGCGGCGTCGCGAAATGCTGGTTTTGTATGCCGGATGTATGAGTTTTGCGTGATCGCGTCGGAATGGATTGTCAATTCGAGTGACAACGGTTAGCGTTTGACGTTCGGCGGCGGTTTTGACGCAAATGCCGCTGCCCGAACGCGTCTTAGCCAACCTCACGTCTTTTTCGGACTTTGAATCACTCGTGATCGCTCCTGCTCGCGTCGATGCGCTGCCCGATTCGCAGCGGATCGTCATCACCGGAATCGGACTGACCAGCCCCAACGGCAACGATTGGGCGACGTATCGCCAAGCGTTATTGGACAAACGTAGTGGCGTTCGTCCGTACAACATTCGGTATTTCGGCGATACGCTGGCCGGGGTTTGCGATTTTGACACCAGCCGCTACCAGACCAAAAAAGACCTTCGCCGGGGCACTCGTGCCGGCAGCGTTGGCATCTATGCGGCCAACGAAGCGATCAAGCATTCGGGGCTCGATTGGCCCAACGTCGATCGTTCGCGAGTTGGCATTTACGTCGGCGTCACCGAGCACGGGAACGTCGAAACGGAAAACGAAATCTTTTTGATCAAGGGATTTGATTATGACACGTCCTGTTGGTCGCACCACCACAATCCTCGCACGGTGGCGAACAATCCGGCGGGTGAAATCGCGCTGAATTTGGGGATCACGGGGCCGCATTACACGATCGGTGCGGCGTGCGCGGCCGGAAACGCTGGTGTCATCCAGGGTGCCCAAATGCTGCGGCTGGACGAGTGCGACGTTGCGATCGCCGGCGGCACGTCCGAATCGATTCACACGTTCGGGATCTTTGCAAGCTTTAACAGCCAAAACGCGCTCGCCCGGCACAGTGACCCGGCCCAGGCCAGTCGCCCGTTTGACCGCGATCGCAACGGCATCGTCGTCGCCGAGGGCGGATGCCTGTATGTGCTGGAACGGTTCAGCGACGCGAAGGCACGGGGCGCGGAGATTTACGGCGAGCTGGCCGGTTACGCGATCAACACCGACGCGACCGACTTTGTCCTGCCCAACCCCGAACGACAGGCACAATGCGTCAACCTGGCGCTGAAACGAGCCGGAATCGAAGCGGAGCAGATCGACATCGTCAGCACGCACGCGACGGGAACTAGCAGCGGTGACTCACAAGAGTGTGATGCGTTGCGGAGAGTTTTCGGTAACTGCAAAACGGTTCGCATCAACAATACGAAGAGCTTTATCGGTCACGCGATGGGCGCTGCCGGGGCGTTGGAGCTGGCCGGAAATTTGCCGTCGTTCCGCGATGGGATTGTGCATCCGACGATCAACGTCGATAACCTTGATCCTAATTGCGCCCTGCCGGGGTTGGTGACCGGCGAGGTTCAGGAAACCAATGGCGTCGACTACATTTTGAACAACTCGTTCGGAATGTTGGGCATCAATTCGGTGGTGATCATCCGCCGCGTCTAGATGATCTTAAAATAAAACATCACTTTTTTGGAGCATCGTATCGGCCATGAGTCCTGCCGAAATCCGCGAAGAAATCATCGACATCCTCGGCGACATCGCGCCCGACGATAACCTTGATGACCTGGTCGACGACAAAAATTTTCGCGAGCAACTCGAACTCGACAGCATGGACTTTCTTGACATCGTCATGGAACTCCGCAAGCGTCACCGTGTGCAAATTCCCGAAGAGGATTACGGTGCCTTAGCATCGATGCACACGACGGTGACGTATTTGGAACCCAAGATGCGAGACATCGTGAAGGCGTGATGGCGATCGGCTGACGCGGATTATGTACGACACGATCATTATCGGCGCGGGCATGAGCGGTTTGGCCGCGGGCATTCGTTTGGCTCACTTTGACCAACGGGTTTGCATCCTCGAACGTCACTACACGATCGGCGGTCTGAATTCGTTTTATCGTATGAACGGTCGTGATTACGACGTTGGTCTGCACGCGATGACTAATTTTGCCAGGCGGGGAGACAAACGTGGACCGCTGGCAAAACTGATCCGCCAATTGCGATTTCGCTGGGAGGATTTCAAGCTGGCGGAGCAGATCGGTTCGTCGATCCGGTTTCCCGGCGTCTCGCTCGACTTTGGTAACGACGTCGAATTGCTCGAATCCGAGATCGCAAAACATTTCCCGAATTGCATCGACGGGTATCACAAACTCGTCGCGTCGCTGTTGGATTATGACGACCTCGACGGCAGCAATCCGAATTTCACGCGTTCGTCTCGTGAGGTGTTGGCGGAGCTGATCCCCGATCCGCTGCTGTGCGAAATGTTGCTTTGTCCGTTGATGTGGTACGGCAACGCTCGTGAAGATGACATGGACTTTGGGCAGTTCTGCATCATGTTTCGGGCCTGTTATCTGGAAGGGTTCGCGAGACCGTTTAAAGGCGTTCGCGTCATCCTGAAAAATCTCGTTCGAAAATTTCGCGGGCTTGGTGGCGAGTTGAAACTGCGGAGCGGGGTCGCACGAATTCACGTCGACGGCGGGTCCGCGTTAGGCGTGGTGCTGGACGATGGCACCGAATTGCAAGCCAAAAAAATCCTCTCGTCCGCGGGCACGGTCGAGACGATGCGGATGTGCGATGACATCACGACGGTGGAAACGGCCAAAGCGGGTCAATTGAGTTTTATCGAGTCGATTTCGGTGCTCGATCGTCAACCCCAATCGTTCGGCTTTGATCGTACGATTGTGTTCTATAACGACGGCGAAAAATTCCATTGGCGTCGTCCCGAAACCGGGTTATGCGATGCACGGACGGGCGTGATTTGTTCGCCCAATAATTATCGGTACGATGCCGATGAGGGCACGCTGCCCGATGGCATCATTCGCATCACGACGCTGGCCGATCATGACCGCTGGTCGGCGCTGGACGACGTCCGCTACCGCGCCGAAAAAGTTGCTCAGTACGAGTTGGCGGTGGAATCGTCGGTCCGCTTCATGCCCGATTTTCGCCGCTACATCATCGACACCGACGTCTTCACGCCCAAGACGATCCGGCGATTCACGTGGCACGACAACGGTGCGGTTTACGGTGCCCCGGACAAACAATTGGACGGTACCACGCACCTGAACAATGTGTTTCTTTGCGGCACCGACCAGGGTTTCGTCGGCATCGTTGGGGCCATCGTCAGCGGTATCAGCATGGCGAACCGCCATTGCCTTCAAGCATCCTAAAGCTTTCTCATGACGACCCACTCGCCCCTGATTGACGTCAACCTCGACGCGATCGTCGGCCCCACGCATCACTTCGGCGGCATCGGTGTCGGCAACCTCGCGTCGCAGTCTCACCGCGGCGTTCTCGCGATGCCCAAGTCGGCGGCGATCCAGGGTCTCGCGAAAATGCGGCGGTGCGTCGGCCTTGGTGCAAAGCAGATCGTCATCCCGCCGCCGCACCGACCCGTTGCTGGAATGTTGCGACGACTGGGTTACACCGGAACGCTGCCGCAAATGCTGCGGGCGGCAAAAGATGAACCGACGATCCTGTCGGCGGTCTGGAGCGCGTCGTCCATGTGGACGGCGAACGCGGCCACGGTTTCGGCGGCGGCATCATCACGTGATGGCCGCATGCACCTGACGATCGCGAACCTTTCCAGCAGCCTGCATCGCAGCCTCGAGCCGCCGCAAACCTGGCGGATGTTAAAAACCGTTTTCAGCGATCCGTCGTTTGTCGTTCATCGGCCGCTGCCCGGTTCAGTGCCGATGCGAGATGAGGGCGCGGCGAACCACATGCGGCTGTGCGACGCCACCGGTAATCGCGGCATCGACATCTTTGTTTACGGCAGCGATGATGCTCGCGAATCGGCGGCGACGCGGTTGTATCCGCGGCAATCGCTGCGGGCCGCCCAGGCGGTCGCGCGGCTGCACGAGCTCGACCCGGCCAACACGTTCTTCCTCAAGCAGCATCCCGAGGCGATCGACGCCGGTGCGTTTCACAACGACGTCGTCGCGGCCAGCCACCGGCATCTTTGGATGCATCACGACCGCGCCTATGCCAACGCATCGTCCACGCTGGATGCGATCGAGAAACGATTCGCGGAGGTCACTGGCCGACAATTGCAACGGATCGTCATTGCGGAGGCCGATGTGTCGCTCGCCGAAGCGGTGACGACTTACTTATTTAACAGCCAGTTGTTCGCGACGTCTGGCGAAGACATGACGATCCTGTGTCCCGGCCACGTCGCCCAGAGCACCGCCGCGACGGCGTGTTTGGATAAAATCATCGCGGCGGGCGGGCCGATCACTCGTTACGAGTCGATCGACTTGCGGCAGAGCATGAACAACGGAGGCGGCCCGGCGTGCTTGAGGTTGCGAGTGCCAATGACGGCCCAGCAATGGCAATCGATTCCGCCCACCGTTCGTTTCGATGACACGTTGGCCGAGGGCCTGACGCGTGTGATTGAGCGTTACTATCCCGACACCCTGTCGCTAGACGATCTCGCCACCGCCGACTGGGTGACGACGTCGCGAGCCGCCGTCGACATGATCCAGAAATACTTGAACGTGTGCTCGCGCGAAAGGCGACGATCCACGCACAATGATTTATGACGCTGGGCAAACCGCGTTAGCGACCTGTCCGCTGATCGCCATGACCAGCGCGTTGGGATTTAGCGACGGGACGCTTGGCAGGACTGATGCGTCGATGACGTGGAGTTTGGCGACGCCACGTACGGCCAAGCGATGATCGACGACGGAACTTGCGGCCGCGCCCATCGCGCTCGTTCCACAGGGATGATACAGCGAAAGCGAATAACGCTGGACCGACCGCAAAATCGCTTCGTCGCCGGTCCTTTGCGGTCCAGGAACCAATTCTTCTCCGAGAATGCTGGCTAAATCCGCGGATTGAGCAATTTCTCGCACGCGGCGAATCGCGGTGATCATCGACGCCGCATCGCTCGGATCGCTCAGATAACCGGGGTCGATGCTCGGGACGCACGTGCCGGGTTCCGCACCCTTGGTCCACTCGATTCGGCCTCGTGATTTGGGGCGGCGCAGATTGACGCCGATCGTCATCGCGGCGGGTGACCTGGGGCTTGGATAGGTCAAGTAATGCGTCGGGGTGATGTGAACTTGGAAGGGATCTTCGCCGCCTGCCCCTCCGCTCGGTTCCAAGCCCATCGTTCCGCCCGCTTCGGCGAGGTTGCTCGAGCGTGATGCCGACGAATCATCAGTGACGAAGCAATCCGCGGGCGACGTTTGGTAAATGACCGGCATGATGAGGTGGTCGCTGAGGTTCGCACCGACACTGGGGCATTCATGAATGCGATCGATGCCGAGTTCGCGAATCACACAGGCCGGCCCGATGCCGCTTTGCACAAGGATTTGTGGCGACTGGATCGTGCCCGCGGACAGGATGACACCCCGCTTGGCAGCGATCGATTCGGTGCGTCCTTCGCCGGTGAGGACGTCGACGCCGATCGCGGTTTGGTCGCGAAACCGGACGCGGCGGACCGTCCCCGTCAGGATCGTCACCTTCGCTGATGATGGGCTGTCCCGTAAGACGTCGGCACTTGTGCGTCGTAAGCCGCCGGATGTCATTCTCGCGAATGGTGCCCAGCCCAACGACTTCGCGGCGGAGGTTTCCAAGACACGGCGGATGATCGGGCTGCAGTATTGCGGCGACTCGGGTTTGACCCAATCGGTCACCTTTTGCAGCGCATCGGTCATGGCCGCAACCGACCAAAAATCGCCGCCGACGGTTTCCAGATGTTGCATGTCGAGATGCGTTGGCGGATACCAGATCGTGGCATTGATACGAGTCGATCCGCCGACGCCGCGACCGCGCGGACAGGCGAGCCGTCGCGATGAGAGCTGGGGTTGGGGCAACGTTTGGAATCCCCAATCGTCGTCGGTGCCAAAGCGGCTGAGATAGGCCGATGGCCAGGGGTCGGGAGGCGACGTCGAGCCGGATTCGATCAGGCAAACGCGAAAGCCAGCTTCCGCGAGCACGCGAGCGACGACACAGCCAGCGGAACCGGCACCGACGACGATGTAATCAGGTCGATGGTTTACCACCATGGCTTCCGCGTGGGCGGTCTCGTCATCAACGCGGTCGATCGGTACGATTTGGGCCGCATTGTTGTCGCAATCGATTCCTTTACCAACCCGATCGTCCGAATTTTTCTGGTTCGAATATGTTTGAAATCGTCACGCAAGCCCCGCCCGACGCGATCCTCGGACTCAGCGAAGCGTTCAACGCCGACACGCACGCCGACAAGATCAGCTTGGCGGTTGGCGTTTATAAAGACGCCTCGGGCCAAACGCCGGTGCTGGCATGCGTGAAAGCGGCCGAGCGACGGTTGGTGGAGACCGAAAAGACGAAATCGTACCTGGGTATTGAGGGCCTGCCGGAATATCGGCAACACGTTCGCAAGCTGATCTTCGGTGATGCGGTGGATGCATCGCGTGTTGCCGTCGTGCAAACGCCCGGCGGGACCGGGGGCGTCCGCGTTTGTGCGGATTTCATCGCGTCGCAATTTCCGACATCGACCGTTTGGGTTTCCAACCCGACTTGGGAAAACCACATCAGCATCTTCGCCGCCGCGGGGCTGGCGACGCAGACGTATCGTTATCTCGACGCGTCGCGAACGGGATTGGATTTTGACTCGGTGATCGAAGACCTCGCGACCAAAACGCGGCCCGGCGACGTCGTGCTGCTGCACGCGTGTTGCCACAATCCGACCGGTGTCGATCCGACGCCGGCCCAGTGGCAACGGATCGCGGAGGTTTTGGCCGAGAAACGGCTTTTGCCACTGATTGATTTTGCCTACCAGGGCTTTGGCGAAGGCATCCAGGAGGACACCGCCGGGATTCTCGCGACGTTGGCAAAGTGTGATGAGATGCTGGTCGCGAGCTCGTTCAGCAAAAATTTTGGCCTGTACAGCGAACGCGTCGGGGCCGCGATCCTGGTCGCTCGCGACGGTGCGACGGCGACCACGGCGATGAGCCAATTAAAGCGTGTCGTTCGCAGCAATTACAGCAACCCGCCCCGGCATGGTGCATCGGTCGTTGCCATGGTGTTGGGCGATCCGGAATTGCGTGCCTTGTGGGTGACGGAGCTGGCCGAGATGCGTTCGCGAATTGGGGCGATGAGGACCGAGTTGGTCTCGTCGTTGAAATCCGCGGGGGCGAAACGCGACTTCGATTTTCTGCTGCGGCAATCGGGCATGTTCAGCTTTACGGGGCTGACACCGATGCAGGTTGACCGCCTGCGAACGGAACGGCACGTCTATGTGGTCGGCAGCGGACGCATCAATGTCGCCGGAATCACGCCAGGCAATTTGTCATCACTGACGCAGTCGTTGCTCGCAGTGTTGTAACGCCAACTCGTATTGTGTGGCTCGTTCCGGATGTACCGAATCATCCTGGGGCGCCTACCGGCAAGCATTGCGACGAAGATTCCCGGCGAGATGGGTCGACGATGGTTGCGTACCATTAGCGCTCACCCACTCGGCGGAAGGACTCGCCCATGTTCGGCAACACACGCACCCGATTCGGACTTTCCTGTGCCCTCGCCGTCGCTGGAATGACACAAACCGCGACCGCGGATTGGAATTCATTCTGGCACCCGCACCGGGTCGCGTACCATCGCAACAACGCGTGGCCGCAGCCGTTCACAGAAGATTCGGTTCGCCAAGCGACCGCCCCGTTCGAGGTGATGAAGCACAACGGATGGCGGATGTACAACACGGTCGGTAACGAATTATTCCGCGAGGGGGATGGTGCGTTGATGGTCGCGGGCCGAAACCGCGTCGTTTGGATCGCGTCCCAGGCCCCCGCCGACCGGCGTGTCGTCTATGTGTTGCGGGGCGCTTCACCGGCGGAAACCGATGCCCGCGTCGCCAGCGTTCGTGAGACGCTCGCCACGGTTCAGATCGCCGGACCGCCGCCGCAGATCATGATCACCGAGATTGAGCCGACGACGACATCGGGTGCCTGGGTCACACAAATCAACCGGGATTGGATGGAAGTCCTGCCGGAACCGCGTTTGCCAAGCACGTCCCCGACCGGAGCCGCCGGCGCGACGGAGAATTGATGCTCGACCCATTTGGGTGATTCCGCCATTTCCGGCGGGATCGATTAAAGCGAACGTGCGATGTTTTCCGAATTGCATCCTGTGGGGTTAAATGTGTACCCCTTGTGATTAATGCGAAAACAACTACCGCAGATAACGCGGCGACGCCTGGACCCTTGGTTCGGGCGGAGGCCACACGGTCGCTATCTGGATTGAGGCATACAGAATGAGCAAAACCGGAACCGCCCGTCGCTGGAAAACTGCCGCGTTCCTCGTGTGCACAACCTCGACGACCCTGACCGGATGTTCCACCGGAGGAATGTCGCTTGCGTCGCTAAACCCGTTTAACCGCAACGCACCCACCGTGGCCACGACTCCGTCGCCGGGAGCCGAGACGACCGGGAAACTGGCCGCGATGCGTCAAACGGCGTCTGGCCAGGTCAGCAGCATGGGAACGGCGACCAAGAGCGCGTTTTCCAAAACCAAGAACGGTATCACGGGCATTTTCGGCTCGAAGCCGAAGCTGGACGAAAACGGCAACCCGATCGCCAGCGATGACCCCACCCGACTGGACACACCCGCGAGCGTCGGTCCTGACGTATTCGTCGCCCAGGGACAGCTCTGGGAAACGACCGGCGACTTTCAAAAAGCGATGCAGAGCTACACCCGGGCACTGGAATCGGAGCCGCGAAATGCTGCGGCCCTGGCCAGCGTTGCGAGGTTAAATTTCCGTCAGGAAAATTATCCTGCCGCGACGGACGCGTTTCGCAAAGCGATCGCCGAAACGCCCAACGATGCCGGCCTGCTGAACGACTACGGCTTGGCCCAGGCCAAAACGGGCGACAGCGCCGGTGCGACTGCCTCGATGGAAAAGGCGTTGTCGATCGCTCCAGGAACCTCGCGTTTCGCCAACAATCTGGCGAACGCAAAATACGACGCAGGCGATTCCGCCGGTGCCCTCGCCGTGCTGATGCAGCACAACAAGCCCGCCGTCGCTCACTTCAACATGGCGTTTTTGCACTACAAGGCCGGCCGCATGGCCGAAGCGAAAACACACTTGAGCGAAGTCGTGAAGTACGAACCTCAATCCGCCGGCGATTCATCGGTCGCCAAGGCCGTCGCCCGGTCCAAAGAAATGCTCGCGACGATCGAAGCCCCGGCGTCCCGGATCGCTCAAGCGGCACCGGCGGCCATGAACGCGGCGAACCAGTTCGTCGGTGCATTTACCCAACCGCCCGCCGCCGCGCAAGTAAAGCCAACGACGGCACCAGCCATCCCCGCATCGTTTACCCAGCCACCGGCGACCGTAACGCCACCGGCAATGCAAGCACCGGCACCGTGGCTTGGTGGGTCAACACCACCAGGCACCGCGACCCGACCGGTAATGCCAGCGGGGACAGCACCGCCAGCGACCGCACCCGCGGCAACCACCCCGGGCCAAGTCAGCCTGCCACCTGGTTTCTTCAACCAGTAACGGAAGGCTGCGGGGGTCCCGGATGATGGTTAGGAAACGCAGGTGTTTCCCCAGGGCGACGTTTTAAACCGTGCGAGCGGAGACGCGTGATTCACGCAATCCGCGGCTGAGGATGTCAC
>Ga0335395_10003202_pt1 | contig 10170 bp, 22 predicted proteins | sample MAT02_FD_205744 | JGI IMG/M metagenome (GOLD analysis project Ga0335395, IMG submission 205744) | Freshwater microbial communities from Lake Fryxell liftoff mats and glacier meltwater in Antarctica - MAT-02 (spades assembly) (version 2) ...
CTTCGCGACCACCGCGGCGGTCTGCGCAACCGACTCGCCGAGCACGGCACGGGTGACGGCCTGAGCCACCGCCGCCGCCGCGACCAGCACCGCCGCCGCCGCGTAGGACTTCCAACGCTTGATCATGGCGCCCATCGCGTACTGGGTCGCCTCGAGATCCGCTCGAGTGTGCCCCTGGGCCAACGACCTCAGTCGATGCTCGACGGCCACGATCTCGGCCGACAGCTTGCCCTCGGTGCGCGCCGTCTCGGCCCGCTGCGCCCGCAGTTCGGCGAGCACCACCTGGATCGGGTCCGGCGCCACGTCCTCGACGGGCCGCGTACCGCTCGCCTCCGAGCGCGCCCGGCCCGAGTATTCGCCAGGTCGCACAGGGGGCGGGCTCACGCTAGGCCCTTCGGCGGCTGGACGGCCAGCGCCCAGCGCACCGCCGCAGCCGCAGCCATCGAACCCGCAGCCGACGGCGACGCGAACTCGTGCAGCGGCCACAACGCCGGGACCAGCGCCACCGCCAGCGCGTAAGCGCCGAACGCACAAGCCGCTAGGAAGTCGAGTCGCGTCAGATCGGCCAGGCGGACCACGTCCGCCATCCTAGCGGAGCGCGACGCGCATGTCCATCACCCACCCAGCCTGAGCCGGTGGAGCTCCTCTCGGTCGCTCATGGCGTCCTGGTCAGCCCCAGCAGCCGCGGCAGCCGCGAGCGCCAGCAGCACAATCAGCACGCCTACCATGGCGCACACTAGCCTACGCTCAACCACAACCACAACTACGTCTTCGTCTTTCATCGGTCCCCCTGTGCGGGGTCGCACCCGCCCGCACAGCGCCACGCGCTGCCATCCCACCAGCGCCCACCCTCGCGGCGCGCTGACTTTTCGGTGTGGCACGTGACGTGGCGGCACACGCATGAACTGCCATCGGCGTGTGGCATCGCGTGTTCGCTTCCCAGATCGCTTTCGCTCACATAAACGCCGAGACTAGAGCACCAGGGGCAACATCTTTGTGGCATCTACCGGTCCTCCTGGTCTGCGTCGAGGCAGTCCTCGGGGTCAGCCTCGGAGACGGGCACCCGGTCCCGCAGGGCGAGGAGCTCCCCCAACCGGCGCTGCAGCTCCGCCCCACCTGGCAGGCCGCGCGCGACCCACTGCTCGAGCGTCCTGACGAGGTCGTCGTCGACGTGGCCGGAGTCGCGGTCCGACTCGGCCAGCGAGTTCAGGTGCTCGGCCACACCGGACATGAACGTGTCGAGGCCCAGGATCTGGCCATCGATGAGCCAGTCCTCGACGATGGCGCGTACCACGTCGGAAGGCGTGTCGCCGCTAATCTCAGCGTGCTGATACACAGCGGCGCCTCCGGCATCGGTGAGGTGGACCTGGAGTATTGCGCGTTTCTTGGCGGTCATGGCGCCTCCATCAGGGCGAGTACCTCGTCGACCATCACAGCTCCCCCCGAAACCGACCGCCGTACGCGCCGTAAGGCCCGAACGACCCGTAGATGCCGTCGTCCAAGTCCCAGCGAACGTCGCGGTCGTACGCCGAAGGGCCCCAGTCGCCCACGAACCCGTCAGGAGCTCGGCCAGGGGCAGCTGGCAGCAGCAGGGAGAGAGCAGCGAGCAGAACGGAGAGTAGCATGGGGGTAGGAGGCCAAAACTAGCAGAATGTTCCCAGAAAAGGCACCAGAACAAGGGCAGCCTGGATCTCGGTCTCCCTCACACCCCCCCCTCCCCTCCCCCCTCGGAGGGGGGCCTCGAGCCCGCGCAACCGCCGCGTCGCGCATCTCCCGCGTGAGCCTCGAGCCTGCCATACCTGCTACGCGTGCGTCGCGCCTGTGCAGATGTTGCCCTCGAGCCTCCGGGAAGCCGCTTTTCTGCGAGTCCACGGACGATTCTGCGCCATTGTGTCAGGTTCCCGCTTGACAATGGGGTGCGCGTAGCGGCACGTGGGTCGCGGGCGCGTCGGCCGGCCGGCTTGATAGGGACCGCACGCGAGTGTCGAGGTTTTCTCGCTTCGGGGGAGCAAGCCGCACTAGAACGCCTGCAGTCTGGCTTCCTGTGCGTTCCGGGGCCGTAGCCGTAGCCTTCGGGCGTTCACGGCCGACCTTGCAGCGTTGGGCTGGCGGGATGCGACTCGGGGGCGTCAGAGTGTTGACGGTGCGCCGAGGTTCGTCTGGGACCCTCGAGGCTCGCTTTGGGTACTAGAGACCGAGCGCGGTGCACCGGAGCTGGGCCGCAGTGTGCCTCGCGTCCGCGTCCTCGAATGAGGCTTGGCATTCTTCGTCGCTGGCGTGATGCAGGCAACCGAAGCCGCGTTTGCGCTCGGCCATGCACCGGTACGCGGTACACCGCGCGGCGAAGGCGCCTTCCGCTTCCTCGCGTGCCGCGTCAAGCACTACTCGGATCGTGTCGATTGTGGTTCTCATACTGCGCAAACCCCGCCAGTCTCACGACTAGCGGGGCGACCCTCGAGGCTCAGCCCGAGTTCAGATTCGGCCGGTCCAAGTGGTGACCGTGACGTCTTCGACTTCGACCGGTCTCCCATCTCCGTGTTCGAGGCCAACGTGTTGTGCCTCGCGCAGGCCCCGTGCTACCAGCTCGGCCTCGGGAAGGTGCGCGTCCTCCGGCGAGGTGAGCGGTAGGCCGCATGCGACCGCCACGCGGTACGTCACAGTCTGAGCCGCCGCGGCCGCCGCCCGCATCGCCGCGGCCGCCTTTCGAGCGGTTGCCTTGGCCCGCTTCGAGAGATTAGCGCAGACCGTATAGTGGCCAGCGACGTGGTCGTACGCGGTAACGTACCCTTCGGCGTCGACCGCGAGAAGGTTCTGCCTGACTCCCTCGCACGAGAACGCGCGGCAGCGGACGGCCAGACCGTAGATTGTTGGGGTGTTCTCGTCGGCGTGCCACTGCGGGATCGTGAGCGCGACGTGCTCGCGCGTGCCCTCGTCGACCCACCGCGGCGCGAGTTCATAGCCGCGGAGCGAGGGATGCTCGTCAAGGTACTCCTTGGCTGCCCCCGCGAGGCAGTCGTCAAGGTCAGGATCGGCGGGAACGATGATGGTGATGCTCGCGGTGTTCATACCGCGAAAACCCCGCCAGTCTCTCGACGGCGGGGCGGGGATGGGGCGAGTGCGCCTACAGTGTCCACAGCGCGGAGACCGAGGCCACCGCGCGCGAGCCATCGTCCTGGTAGCTATCGTCCTCGCTCCGCCAGACGAGCACGCGGTCATGGTGCCATTCCGCGGGCGCTGGGTCGCAGTCCGTGTGCTCCTGGCCACCGATGTAGGCCACGAGCTCCGGATACAGGGCCCGGAGCGAGTCGAGTGCCTCGGCGTACGTGCCGTAGTTCGCCTTCCTCCCGTCCGCTCCGCGGACCTGGAATCCCGATGGGACCGCGTCATCGCCGCTCATTGGTCCACCAACCCACCATAACCGTTACGGTCGTACGGTGGAAAGTCGCCACGCGCGCACGCCATGAGCGAGGCCATCGAATCCATCTCAAGGCCGCTACACTCCCGAAGATACTCGACACGTTGCGTTTGACTCATGCCGGTCCACGCTGCCTCGGCCTCGGCCTGTTCTTCCGCCGCGAGCGCGGATTCATCGAGGATGCAGTAGTCTTCCGCGCGGATGAGAAGTTCCGCGAGCGTCGTGAACTGCGGCGTAAGGGCGCCGTCCGCGGTGCGCACGCGCAGCAGGTAGCCGCGCGTCCACCCAACGGCCCAGTGGCTGGCCGTGAAGTTCGAGCAGTCATCGGCCAGCAAGTGAGGTTCCATAGCCTCAGCGATGACTTTCGCGTTGCTGCGGCATGTCGCCCGCGAGTCGCGGGTGAGAGTGTAGTAGATCGTCCAATTCTCAGGATCGGCCGGCCGGTCGTCGGACGACATTCCGAAACTGGTGAACTTCAGGAAGTTTCCAGACATGACGCGGGCCATGTCTTCGATGTGTTCGTTTTCGGTCATGATGTCTCCTCCGTCATTGCCTCCACCGCACCCCACGCGTCCGCGTGGGTGTATCGGTCGAGGCCGCTCGAATCCGCGTCCGCGTCACTGTGGGTGCCATTAGGGTCGCACCGTTGCAGCCACGTAATGAGCACATCACGGGTCGAGTACTCCGTGAGCCACGGATGATACCGTGACGAGCCTGCTACGGCCGCGTTGGCGGCATCGGCGATTTTCTTTCTGTCCATGACTACTGAGTGTCCTTTCGTTCCCGTAAGTTCCGGGATAGCTGTATTGTTTCTTTGCGCGGCATGTCGGAGTACGACAGCGCGCATCGCTCGCGCCGCTGCGAGCGCTTCGAGAGTAGCGGTTCTCGTGGTAGTGGTCACTTCTCCACCATCGCCAGGTCTAAGTGAACCTGGAGGACCGAGACGAACCGCGCGCCGTTGCGTGCGACCCGCGCGTCGTCCCGGCGGACCGGACACGGGAGGTACTCGACACGCGTCCCCGCTGGCCACACTTCCGATGGGAGGTCCCATCGGGCGGGGATGCGCAGCGCGGACCGTAGCAGGCCGCGCCGTGTCACCAGCTCACCCCGGGCGGGAGACGAGCCACGCGGATGTCGACAGCAGCCTCGAGGGTTACGGCGCGAGGAATGTCACCCCCGATTCGGGCCTGCCGCGCCCGCCGAATCACTTTCGCGATGGCGCGCAAGTCTTCCATGACTCCCATTCGAGGAGAGCCGGTGCGGGTCTGGCCCGCCATGGTGCGTGCCTCGTCATCAGTCCAAGCCGCCTGGATAAACGCCCACAGGTCATCGTCGGTCATACACTCAAGATTCGGCGACCCAGTGAACTCACAGTTCTTAGTCATGTCAGAAGGGTCCAGAATCATCCGCGTCATTTCGTCGCGAGTCACTTGCCACCCCCGCGAATCTCGGCCACGGCCGAAGACAGGTCCGCCCGGTACGCGTGCCACGCAATGTGTGACAGACAGTCGCGCACGTTGGACCGGCCGACCTCATTCGTCGCGTCGTCCAGTTCGTCCAGGTGGTCCGTGCATGCGACGATGCTGAGAACGTCCACGTGGTAGATAACCGCACTGTCGGCCGCGACCGACGTCGCGTCGGAGATGAGATCGTCCGTGTTGTGCCCGCTCTCGGCCGCTTCCTCCCGAACTTCCGACAGGAGCGCCACCGCCGCGTCTTTCACTTCGCGCCAGTAGCGCGCTCGGGCCACTTGCTGTCCGTCTCGGAAGTTCCGTTCGTCGACCTCGCGGTGCGGGAATACGTGCCGCGGGCGGCGAGCGGTGGGCCGCTTCGCGACGGGTGCGACGGGGGCGGGCGACGGGCCCCACGCTCCAAGGCCCGAGCTGTAAGCGTCCTCCAGAGCATCTGGGGTGGCCGCGCGCTGCGTGGGCGTCCAGACCTCCGGACCGTAGCGCAGGATGAATCCCGCGGGTGTCACTGTGACATCGTCGACGTCGAAGGCGCGGAAAGACTTCGCTTTGTTTTTCATCGTATCCTCTTAGTGGCTACCGCGTCCCAGAAGTTCCGGGTTATCTTTTCTTTTCTTTATCCTTCTACAGCTGGAACTTCCCCGCCTATCGGTCGTCTTACTAGTCCCATGACCCGCAGACTCCGAACCCTCCTAGACTCCGCTCCCGCCACGGTAGCGTGTTCACGCTACCAAATCGAACAACTGGCCATCGAGGCCGCTTTCCACGGCGACGCCGCAATGGCCGCGCACTGTGAAACCGCGCTGCGTGGCGACACGTTCGTCATCCGCGAGGTTTCGCGCGAGGTCTGCGCGCGCGCTGTCCTGGCCGCCATCGTGGCAGAGGAAGGTGCGTGACCGGACAGGCTCGAGACCGCCAAGGAAATGGCGGCCTCGAGCTTCGCTCGTTTTTCTTCGCGAAGCCGCTCCGTGTCAGATCGTCCTTGAAGAGGGCGAAACTCGGGGCAAATTTGGGAATGCCCTTGAAGAGGGCGAAAGTCGAGGCAAATTTGGAACCCAACGAACACCAGCTCTCCCCCGTATCCGACGCCGCTCGCCTTGCCACGGTGGCTGTCGTCCTTGCTCGCCTCGAGCGTCTCCTCCCCAGTTGGCGTCCGAAGGTCAACAAGGTCGTCCCGTGCAGGATCGACTTCGGGACGTCAACCGGCTACATCTTCGTCACGGATGGTGGGCAGATCCGCGTGTCCAGCGCGGTCCACCCGCAGGCGCGGTGCAAGCTCGCCAAGGCCCTGGAGGGCCTGGCCGTCGAGCAGTACGCCCGGGTGAAGCCCCGGTGATCGGCTGCAAGCGTCCCATGGGCAAGCCCTCGAGGCTCCGCCCGGTGAACCAGAAGAGACGGGCGGAAGCGCTCCGCCTGGCGTTCGGTGAGCAGGCCGATCGGTGTAGGAGCTCGAGGTGCCTGGTGTGCGGAGTCGGCCCGTGCGACCCGCACCATGAGCCTCCCCGGTCGCGAGGTGGCGTTGACGGGGACACGGTACCGCTGTGCCGACGGCACCACGAAGAGCGCCACAGGGCCGGGAGGGCGCCCTTCGAGAAGGCCCACCACGTCGACCTCCTCGAGGCGGCGGCGTGGATGCGGGCAAATCACCGAGGGGACCCTGACTGCCCGGTGTGAGTCCTGTACGCTCGGGCAATGCAGTTCCCCCCGATGTCCGTCCTCCTCGCTGCGCTTGGGCTAGCCGAGCATCCCGACGCGTGCGGCGACTTCGAGCCACCCGACGATGACGGGGCTGCGGGCCCAGGGGCCTGCGCCCTCGAGCGGTGGAAGGCTACCAAGCCCCTCCATGTGATCGACCTCCTGAGCGCGGCGGCGACGGCCGTCTACCGCAAGACGGGCAAGGTCAAGCGGGACGCCGAGCCCATGGCCAACATGCGCAAGCGTCGCGTCGTGATCGCCCTCCACCAGTTCGGCGTCGAGCTCCCTGTGAGCTGGCCGAGCTGGCACAAGGTCACGGCCCACTTTCTCGTACGCGCCGACGGGTCGGTGATCCGCAACCACCCGCTGGCGACCCAGCTCCTGAGCACGAACAGGTTCAACCGGGCCCCGTGGCACGCTATCGCCATCGAGATCGTCGGGAACTTCGAGGGCGTCGACGGATCTGGGCGGTGGCATGGGCCGCCCAAGAACGGGCGGGGGCGGATGTCCGACGGTCAGGCTGAGCGTGGACGGGAGCTCGTCAGGCAGATCTGCACCGAGGTCCGCGACCTCGGAGGCGAGGTCGAGGCCATCGTGCCGCATATCGTGGCCGGGAGGGACCGCAGGGGGAAACCGAACCGGCAGATCTGCCCGGGGTCTCGGGTGTGGGGCGAGATCGGCGAACGCTGCGCAGCCGAGCTCGACCTCGCCGTGCCCGGTGTGGGCTTCAAGCTCGGGGGTCTCCCGATCCCGGACGAATGGCGCTCGGCGTACTTCCCGCTGTGCCGGACGCTCAAGCTGAAGGTGGGCAAGTGAGCGGCGAGCTCGGCCGCGCGGCCGAACGGTACGCGAACACGATCTTCTCGATGATCCCCGAGCTGGTGGCAACCACCATGGCGGAGCGCCGCAGGATGGCCTGCTGGCACGTCCTGAAGTGTCGCTACAGGCTGGGGACATGCCGTCCTAGCATGCGCCCCTGGTGGAGATGGCGCCGCAACGTACACGACGCTCGCTGTGCGGCAAACAGGCTGTGCGGACAGATCGACGCGGCGTGCCTGGCGTTCCACGCGGTCGTACGGGAGTTCGCCTAGAACCTCACCCCCAGCCCGCAGATGGGGGGCACGTCGACATGTGGGGGAGGCGGCCCTCGACGACTTCCGGATCGAGCAGCAGCTGGCCATCACCCGGGGGAAAACCGGAACGGCGGGCCCCGTCGTCGAGCAGGACCACGACAGGCCCATCGCGGGAGACGTGGATCGTGACGCGCGGCGGGTCGACTGGGATTCTGCGCCCAGTACCAGTCACGATCCACTCGATTGCAGCACCGCACATCCTGCAGGCGTCCATCAGAACTTCTTCCCGCCGTGCATGAGGGGCCGAGCTCGGTTGTACTCGAGCTTCGCGAGGACGACGTTAGGGCTGAAGCCCCACCGCCCTCCCATGTCGAAGAGTCTGAGCAGGCAGTCCGCCCATTCTGTCTCCGCGCGGGAGTACCCCGGGCAGTGTTCGTCGGGGTCGTCGTTCGTCCCCCGTGCGAACGTGTCGCACAGTTCGGAGACCTCGGCGTGCACCCGCTCGCACTTGATCGCGATGTGGTCCTGTCCATCCGCCCAGAACCCCTTCGCAAGAGCGAGGGCGTGCTGCTCCTCGCACAGCTGTAGGATCGCCGCACTGACAGTACGTCTTGGAACTCGCGCCTTGATCTTTTTCACGTGTTTCTCTCCCTGTTGCTAAACGTTGTTGTCGGACCGTTGAAAGCCAGCCAGGCGGCGCCGGTGGGGCCGCGGCGTTGTTTGTCCACGATGATCTCGGCGAGGTGCCGATGCTCCGTGTTGGCGTCGTACTTCTCGGGACGCCACAGCATGATGACGTTGTCGCAGTCGGCTTCGATGTCCCCGCTCTCGCGGAGGTCCGCCATGTTGGGGCGCGGCGGGTTGCGCTTGAGCATTTCACGGGACAGCTGTGACAGGACGAACCCGAACCCGTTGAGCTCGCGCATCAGCTTCTTGAAGCCGCGCGATATCTCCCCGATATCCGTGTTGCGATTCCCGGTCGCCTTGATGGGCGTCACGAGCTGCAGATAGTCGACTGCGATGACGACGGGCTTCTCGAGCCCACGGTGCTCGCGCTTGAACGCCCGGGACCGGACGCGAATGTCGCTGATCGTGACCCCGCTGCCGTCATCGAACGCCAAGGGCAGCCGCTCGAGTTCCATCGCCGCCCGTGCTAGCCGCTCGCCCGTGAAGCTGTCGACCTTCCCGCCAACGATGGTGTCGTAGGGCACACCGGACAGCGTCGACGTGGCTCGCAGCGCCTGGTCGACCTCGTCCATCTCGAGGGAGAACATGAGGCACGGGTGGCCAGCTCGAGCGAGCTTGAGCAGCATCCCGAGTACGAAGGCGGACTTCCCCATGGCCGGCCGGGCCCCGATGGCCGTGACGCTGCCCTTGGCGAGCGAGAAGATCCGATCCAGGTCGGTGTACCCCGTAGGCGTCCCGAGCATCTTGCCCTTCGCCGCCTCCGCCAGGATCGCGTGCATCTTGCCGCGCAGCGTCCGAGGTCCGCCCGTCGCGTCGACCTCGAAGAGGGGGGCCAGCCGGTCTCCGGCACACGCCAGGAACTCCGCGGGGTCGCTGCCGCTGCGTCCTGCGTCTTCGATCACCGCCGCCGCCTCTTCGGTCAGCCGACGCACGGCAGCCATGCGCTTGACCGTGTTGGCATGGGCCACCGCCCGGGTCCTGGTTGGGGCGGCGGACTCGGTCAGATCGAAGACCCCGGCCATGCCCGAGTGACCGATTCCAAGACGCCCCGCCAGGTCTGCGTAGTCGACGTCTCCGTCGCGCTCGACCAGCGATGCGACGGCGCTGTAGATCTTCCCGAGGCGGAGGTCGCCGAAGTCCGAGCCTTGGCATAGGCCGACCACGTCATCCGACCATTCGGGGTGCAGGATGAGCGACCCCACGACCGACCGCTCGACCCCGAGGCTCCACGACGGCGACTGCGAGTCGGGGTCACGGGTCATAAACAGGCGCCTCCGTGGCGTCGCCGAGGGTAGGGGGGTGGCACCACCGTAGTCGCGAGCAGGCAAACGCTAGCACGGTGGCGCGTGCGCGGCGCAGCGGCCGTCAACGGACGCCTCCAGGGGGCGTGAAGCCGTCAAGATCCCACTTCGGCCCCGTAGATGGGCGGTTTTGGTCGATCATGCCGCGCGACATCGCCCATCCCCCTGCCCCGTTCGGGCCGGGGCCGGTGAACGGCGAAAGCGTGTTGAAATACCCCTTCGATTTCGAGAATGGGTCGCGGCGAATCTCCGCTGCCCGGAGGTCGACCGCTTCGAGGAGTTCGGCCTCGGTCACGCCGTCGGCCAGCCTGGCCAGGATTGCACGGTCGTGGATCTCCGACGGGAGCAGCGCCTTGAGCCCGAGCCTGATCCGCCAGGCCTGGATGCGGGACACCACCAGGGCAGCACGCACGTCGCAGGACCGAGGCGGCGCGGATTTCACACGCCGACGTCCCCCGCTGGCGGGGGTAGGGGGTGGTTGTTCTTGTTCTGCTTCTGCTTCTGCTTCTGCTTCTGCTTGGGCTGAGTTC
>Ga0335395_10003203_pt1 | contig 10169 bp, 9 predicted proteins | sample MAT02_FD_205744 | JGI IMG/M metagenome (GOLD analysis project Ga0335395, IMG submission 205744) | Freshwater microbial communities from Lake Fryxell liftoff mats and glacier meltwater in Antarctica - MAT-02 (spades assembly) (version 2) ...
AGAAAGAGATTTATCAAGATATTTTCCGGACTCCAGATTATTTTTGGTTTCACCCAGAAACTCTAGAATTTCAAGGATTCCATTTAGTAGAAGGGGAGTATCTAGAGTTAATTCCCAATGAACGAGAACATCTATGGAGCCAGCAACTAGAGCTATTTCTTGGTGTTCTTGATCACCGCCTGAGATATTTCACACCATCAGGGGAATTAGTTCTCTCATCAGATGAGGCTAGGATCAAGGCATTAGAAAGATCGGACATGAAGGCTCAACGGGTCGAGGAGGCGATCGCCCAAACTCAACGATTAGCAGCAAAACTAAGAAAATTAAATATTGATCTTGATCAATTTTAGTTATAAGTCTAGTAGACTAGGAAATATCCCCACATCAGAAAATTTGTAGTTGCAGGTAAATATAGAGACTACTTCGCTTTTATTGATGTATTAAATTGCTAACTTCAGGAACTAATTATGGCTCAATTTCTGCCCTTTACTACTAATATATTGGAGCAAGAACAAGTACTCAGAGAACAAGTTTTTGCTGCGGTCAAAGACTACTATCAATATAAGTTTATTCACAAAATCTTTACTCCAGGTCAAACCTATATCCCGGCTTCAGGTAAAGTATTTGATGAGCAAGAACTGGTACATTTAGTTGATGCATCCTTAGATTTTTGGTTAACTACAGGACGCTATGCTGCAGAATTTGAACAACGTTTTGCAGAGTGGATGGGGGTTAAACATTGCTTGCTTGTTAATTCTGGTTCTTCTGCCAATTTACTAGCGTTATCGGCTTTAACATCGCCCAAATTAGGGGATAAGCAACTGAAACCAGGGGATGAAGTAATTACGGTGGCGGCAGGATTTCCTACGACCGTTAACCCGATTTTTCAAAATCAGTTAGTCCCCGTATTTGTGGATGTGAAACTCCCTACTTATGATATTGATATTGATCAATTAGAGTTAGCAGTTTCACCTCGTACCCGTGCGATTATGATTGCCCATACCTTGGGGAATCCCTTTAATTTAGAAGCAGTGATGGCTTTTGTCGAAAAACATGATTTGTGGTTAATTGAAGATAATTGTGATGCAGTAGGGAGTGTTTATCAAGGCAAAAAAACCGGAAGTTTCGGTCATTTAGCAACGGTCAGTTTTTACCCCGCCCATCATATCACTATGGGTGAAGGAGGCGCTGTTTTAACCAATGATACACGCCTAAAAAAAATTGTAGAATCCTTTAGAGATTGGGGTAGAGATTGTTGGTGCGCTCCTGGGGTTGATAATACCTGTAATAAGCGCTTTGGTTGGCAATTAGGAGATTTACCTTTTGGCTATGATCATAAATATACTTATTCCCACGTTGGTTACAATTTAAAACTGACCGATATGCAGGCGGCTGTTGGTGTTGCTCAACTGGATAAATTACCTGAATTTGTCACAAAAAGACAAGAAAATTTTAATTTTCTGTGCCAAGGTTTACAGGATTTAAAAGATGTTTTACAACTCCCAGAAGCCACCCTAAATTCACAACCCAGTTGGTTCGGATTTTTGATTTCTGTGAAAGAAAATGCACCATTTACTCGAAATGAGTTAGTCCAATATTTGGAAGAAAAAAGGATTGGTACCAGATTATTGTTTGGGGGAAATTTGATTAAGCAACCTGCTTATGAAAGTTTAAATTATCGGATTGTGGGAGATTTGCCAAAAACCGATCAAGTTATGGCAAGAGCCTTTTGGATTGGGCTATTTCCAGGTTTAACCGAGGAAATGCTGATGTATGTCTTGTCTACCATTATGGATTATTGTAGAAGGTAAACTTAATGAGACATCCAATTATTCAAGAAGATTTAGAGAGCATACTTGCAGCCGATTTACCTTGGACTGAGTTGGCGGGAAAAACTGTGCTTGTTACGGGAGCTAATGGTTTCTTGCCTGCTTATATAGTGGAAACCTTGATCTATTTTAATGAGTATACATCTTCGGATAAGATTCAAATTATCGGTTTAGTGAGAAATCAAGAAAAGGCTTCACACCGATTTTATCGATATCAGAAAAGAAAAGATTTAAAGCTGATTGTACAAGATGTTTGTTCCCCAATTCTTATGGATGAGAAAGTTGATTATATTATTCATGCAGCAAGTCAAGCAAGTCCTAAATATTATGGTAACGATCCAGTAGGAACATTAGCTTCTAATGTAATTGGGACATCAAACCTACTAGAATTAGCAAAGACAAATAATATAGCAGGGTTCCTGTATTTCAGTAGTAGTGAAGTGTATGGACAAGTTGATGATTCCAAAATTCCTACAGAAGAAAGTGATTATGGCTATGTTGATCCAGCTAATGTCAGATCATGCTATGCTGAGAGCAAAAGAATGGGTGAAACAATCTGTGTTTCTTGGTTTCACCAATATGGTGTTCCAACAAAAATTGTCCGTCCATTTCATACTTATGGACCTAGTATGGCGTTGGATGATGGACGAGTATATACTGACTTTGTAGCCGATATTGTCCAGAATAGAGATATTGTCATGAAAAGTGACGGCAATGCTACAAGAGCATTTTGTTACTTAGCAGATGCAGTACAAGGATTTTTTACTGTTATGTTCAAAGGTGAGAATGGACAAGCTTATAATGTTGGGAATCCTCAATACGAAGTAAGCATTTTGGACTTAGCAACTCAGTTAGTCAATCTATTTCCTGAAAAAGGACTAAGGGTGATTAGACAAAATTCACAAACTTCGGGATATATTAAAAGCAAGGTTTCTCGCAGCAGTCCAAATATTAATAAAATTAAAGGGTTAGGATGGGAGCCTGTCACATCTATTGGAATTGGATTTAAAAGAACAGTTGAGAGCTTTTTATGAATTTATTAGAAACGCAACTAAGTTACCAGTCTGGTTTACTTAAAAAACAACAATATATCGATGAAATGTACCAATTTCATCAAGGGTTATTTGAATATTCTCAATTCTTGAAAGAAACAGATATAACCAAAATTGAAATTGTAGATGGTGGAGTCATTTTTACATCCAAAGATCGAGGAATCAAAATTTTCTGTGATCAAGCAGATAAAAGAACAGCACCCTTTGAAATCCTGAATTTTCAAGTATATGAAAGGGTAGATTCTGACATAATATTTGGTTTAATTGAGCCTGGGTTTAATGTTTTTGATATTGGAGCTAATATCGGGTGGTATAGTTTGAATATTGCACAACTCCACAGTAGTACAAAGGTTTGGTCGTTTGAACCAATTCCTATGACTTTTTTGAGTTTAAAGAGGAATGTAGAAATCAACGGGGTTCAAAACATTCAAATTCATAACTTTGGATTTTCTAATGAAGAAACAAACTTAAAATTTTATTTACAGCCAGAAGCATCTGTGAGTGCATCATCGGCTAACATCACAGGGAGCAACAATATTATAGAAATAGCTTGCAATGTAAAACGGCTAGATGATTTTATTACAGAGACAGGCTTAAAGATAGATTTTATTAAATGCGACGTTGAAGGGGGTGAATTATTCGTCTATCAAGGTGGGATTGAATCTATAAAAAGAGATAAACCTATTATCTTTACAGAAATGCTGAGGAAGTGGTCTGTCAAGTTTAACTATCATCCTAATGAAATCATAAATCTTTTGGCTGGGATAGGATACGGCTGCTTTACAGCAAGCGAAAATCATCTTACAGAAATATTTTTAATAGACGAAAATACTGTGGAAACAAACTTTTTCTTTCTGCATTCAGAAAAGCATTCAGAGCAAATCCAACGATTCACTAATCAAGTACAATTAGATTGTGGTTGATTCACATAATTTATAAACAAGTTAGGATTTTTTAGTGCTAAACCAATACTTTCCTAATACCCAAAATTCTCTTATGCAAGATATTGAGAGAAAAGGTTACTTAATCATTAGAAATTTTTTTCAGGAGGCTGAATTATATCCCTATTGGAGGGCTATTGATTATTTTGTCAAGGCTTTTGCAAGAGGAGTAGGTATAGACTTCAATGAATTTGATGAGGTGCTGCCTACAGAACGTGACAGAATGTTAGTTTCGATCTTACAAAAAAGACCGGATTTGCAATCGGTTTTGTACGATCGTTTGCAAATGATACCTGAATTACTTGCTTTGCCTTCACACCAACGATTTCAAAAATTAGCTAAAGAAATTTTAAAAACAAAGAGCATAGGGGTTTGGCCGCGAATGCAAGTTAGACTCGATTTATGCGGAGATGAGAAGAACGTTATAAGATGGCATCATGACTACTTGTACAACAAGGGTACGTCTAATTCTTATACATTTTGGATGCCGATGGTATCTATTACTAAGGAAATGGGAACTTTGCTTCTTGCCGACCGATCGCACAAATTACAATTGCAAGATGAAATGTTTGAGCGCGTTGAAGTTAATCGCCGCTTTGTATTTAACTTAAAAGAAGAGATTTTAAAACAACTTGAATATTGGCAGCCTGAAAATTTTTCAGCAGGAGATCTCGTAATTTTTCATAGTTTACTCGTTCATTCTGGTATGTTGAATACTATGCAAGATCGAGCAAGAATGACCGTGCTATTTAGAATGCAAAACTTAGAAACACTTGAGGCTTATTAATCATGACCAGTTCTTCTTCATTCAATAATGAAGGTTCGATCATGGCGGAATGGAACAGGCAAACTGCTGAGAACCTAAATAGCATGGAACGATACGAGCTATTATTTGAAACAGCAAATGAATCCACATTAAGTAAGTTGGATAACTTTGCTAGGCATGTTCGTCGTCAGCCACTATCTAAATTTTTGGCAAGAGCAGAAATTTATAAGAACATTCTTAACGTACATGGTTCTATTCTAGATTTGGGAGTAAATGCTGGGCAAAGCCTCTTTACTTGGGCGCAGCTGTCTTCAATCTGGGAGCCATTAAACTATACTCGACAAATTATTGGATTCGACTCTTTTGAAGGCATTCCCTCCGTCAAGGATATTGATCGCGCAGGTCCTAGTCCATCAGAACATGCAACAGTAGGTGGATTCAGCTACAGTAATTTAGAACTTTTAAATCAAGGAATAGGCGCATACGATAGCAATCGCTTTCTATCTCATATTCCTAAAGTTGAGCTAATCAAAGGCGATATAACTCAAACATTGCCACAATATATAATCGAGCACCCGCATTTAGTAGTAAGCCTCCTTCACATTGATGTTGATGTGTACGATCCTACCTATATTGCACTCAAGCATGTCGTTCCATTGATGCCCAAAGGTTCTGTAATAGTTTTTGACGAGGTAAATCAAATTCCTTACCCTGGCGAAACGCAAGCTGTAAAGGATGTGATTGGACTATCCAACCTTCGATTGAATCGTTTTACTTGGGAAACAGGAATTTCATATGCTGTTATTGAATGAGTAAAAGGCATATCTGAGAAAATATGCTACTAAAAATATTTTGATTTAATGATATGCCGAGAGAATCTGCTCCCATGCAAAAATTTGATCCCAAGAAATTACGGCAGACTGTTCTGAAGATGGCTTACGCTGGCTCGACAGTGCATATTGGCTGTGCTTTCTCGATAGTCGAGATTCTTGCAGTGCTGTACCGATCGCACTTAAATCTAGTAAATAACAATCCCGAAGATCCACTTCGAGATTATCTGGTTTTGAGTAAAGGGCATGGCGTAATGGCTCAGTATGCCTGTATGCATGAGTTGGGCTGGCTAACTGATGATGATATTCAAAACTATTTTCATGATGGCACTGTTTTAAAAGGCTTATCAGATGCCCATGTGAAGGGACTCGAAGTTAGTTCTGGTTCATTGGGGCATGGCTTATCTATAGGTGTAGGTTTAGCCCTAGCCGCCAAGCGCAAGCATACAAATCAACGTTGCTTTGCAATTGTGGGTGATGGCGAGATTAACGAAGGCGCAATATGGGAAGCTTTACTTTTTGCAGCACATTTTGAACTTTCAAATCTGTTAGTTATCGTTGATAAAAATGGCTATCAAGCAATGGGAACGACTGATGAAGTGATGAGCCTTGGTAATATAGCGGATAAATTTCGAGCATTTGGGTTTGAAACCAGAGAAGTCAATGGGCATGATGAACTTGAACTAGATCGGGTAATTCGTGACTTAATGAATCTAAATTCAAAAGCTCCCAGAGCGATCGTTGCTCATACTGTCAAAGGTAAAGGCGTATCATTTATGGAAGATGATAATCGTTGGCACTATACTCGTCTCAATGAAGACACATACAAATCCGCGATTGCTGAGCTTAAGTCAGAGGAACCTTTGTCAATATCATGAGAAATGCTTTTTCGAGTGCTTTAGTTGCAGCCGCTAAATTAGATCCTCGCATCCTTTTACTTACAGGCGATCACGGCTATGCCCTATTTGATGAATTTCGTAAAGCCTGTCCCGATCAATACATTAATGCTGGTATTGCCGAACAAAACATGGTAGGCGTAGCTGCAGGATTAGCAAAAGGAGGCTTTAGACCTTTTGTGTATGGACTAAGTGCTTTTGTGCCAATCCGCGTATTAGAACAAATTAAGTTAGATGTTTGCTACGAACAGCTACCAGTAGTATTTATCGGAGATGGTGCAGGGGTAGTCTATAGTAGTCTCGGCTCCAGCCATCAAAGCACAGAGGACATAGCAGCTTTACGCGCAATACCTAATATTACAATTTTGTCACCTGCTGATCGCTATGAAATGACCCAATGTATAAAGCTAGCTTTGATATCAGATCGTCCAGTATATCTGCGTATGGGGAAAGCCGATTTGCAACCAGTGCATGAGTCTTTACCTGATTTTCAGGTTGGCGATTTGTGTAATATCAAACACGGAACTAACAAAATGTGTTTTATTGCCACTGGGTCTATGGTATCGACTGCAATAATAGTTAGCAAAGAGTTTGAGGATGTGTCAGTGTGGAGTGCGCCCTGTATTAAGCCGTTAAATATAGATACGGTTATAGACATTACCCGATCGCATCAACTTATAGTAACGTTAGAGGAGCATTCAGTTTATGGAGGACTGGGATCAGCGGTATCCGAGATTGCAACGGGCTATGCTCCTACATGGATCTGCCGCATTGGGATTCAAGATAGGTTTTCTCAGTTTTGCGGTAATTATGAATATCTAATACAAGAACATAAATTAGATATAGATTCGGTTTTGGTACAGATTGAAAATTTCTTGTTCCATTGTTATGGTAACCGCGAGAGCGTTTAGAAAAATAGCATAAAAAAAGGTTTTACAGAGCTTTTCATGTCATTAGAATACAATGACTTTAGGGGTAAAAGCCGTTTACTCTTTTGGTGTGGTCTATCTATCGACTTGAAAAGTACTGTCTGATGGTCACAACTGAAAGTTTTTTTACGTCAGTTCTCGCCAACTACTACCAAGATGGTTGACGCAATACTTGCTACTGCACTTGATTTGGTCAACCCTAAACATTCAAAAACTGGTTTACAAGTGCTGCCACTGTACTTCATAAACTTGGAATATGCTGTATTAGTTCAGGGAACGGTAGGATGGAGTTATAACGTTGGTGGTCCTGATGGAGTAACGTTAAGGCAACTTGCAGAGAAGATTTTTGAGCTTGAAGGTTGATATTGATACTGCGATCGAGCGGACTATTTTATGGAACCGCCACTTTTCAAAATAGACAAATAGGAGGTAGCTTTATAGAAATAACCATTTAATTAACTATAAATTTCTTGCAATTTTTGTTGGAACTGAGATAAATCCCTCCCGCTACCATTTAGTAGATAGAAGTTAGAATTTTCTCGGATAAATTTTCTAATATTATGCCAAATGATTGAACCTCTATTAGTAGTTATTTTCCCATGTAAGTAAGTTATTAAACCTAGTACATACTCATAGTAATTTTCAGCATCATAATGATCAGTAAATTGTGCTGGATTAACTAACAGGAATTTTAGAAATTCATCCATAAACCATTCAGGAATAGATACCCCTTCATACCATCCTTGGGGAAACTGATGAGGATAGTAGTAGAGTATCAGTACCAAGAAATAACGTATAAATGATGGATCATTAAATCCCCGATTCAGAACACAAGTAGTAACATCTTCCAAAAAGTTTTGTTCTTCTTCTGTAAAAGGATGATCCTTAATACCTGTTATTAACAAAGCAGTATGGGCTTGTCCTGCCTCTCCAGCATAGTCCCTAGCTAAAGATACTAAATCTGTGGAAAACCAATGAGTAGCAACTTGTGTTCTAGCTCCCTGTAGATAGCTAGTAAGGTTTTCTCTTTCTAGAAATTGGTTAATCTTAGCCATAGATAGCTCTTGCTTGTCCAATTCTTGTTGCAACGGCTCAGGTGGATTAAGATCAATAATAGTTTCTCCTTCTAAAATTCCCCACGCTAATTTAGCTACCTCGGCAACATTACTTGCACCTGCCAGTTGACAGTTAATCCGTAAACTAACAACCGTACCATTGCTATCACGGATTGGCCCATGATAAATTCTCTCTGGCATAGATAATTCTGTGACTGGCTCTGGCAACTTTATCTCTGATTCAGCAATCCCGTATTTTCTGGCTAAATGAATAACATCTTCGTACCTATTAGGGTCTGTACCATCCCATGATAACATTTGGTCAATTAAACCTCTTATATTGAACTGCATTTCTGGATCGTCAGGAAAGAAGGCATCTTTAGCATATAAGAAATCACTAGCTGTACTAATAAAGACATTTTTAGAAGGAATTAGTCTAGGATGAATCATCTCTATAGCTGTATCCTTTTTAAATTCATCACTAGCTTTGGAATTGTAGGTTGGGTAAAGTACAGACATTCCAGTACTATGTTCAGAGAATCCTTTTATGGATAAGGGTCTGTAAGAAAAGATATAGCTATCAGAAAAATAGCTATTAACTATGCTTGCATAAATATCTGCTACCATACAATGGGTTAGAAAATACTTGCCGTCATTAACGTACTTGACTTTATTAATGATATCTCTATGAACTAAACCATGATAGAGTCTAGGTCCATACGGACAATCAATCTTAATCGTTCCATCATATACTTGACTTAAATATTGATGAGAATTATAGATTTGTGGACTAGCTTGATATAAAGAAATATCTAATATATTTCTCAGCCAAGGTGTAATTACGTTACCCCAGCGATAGTAAGGAGCATCCCAAGCTATTATTGAGGTTTGATAATATTCAGCTAATTGCTTACCTATAGCTAAACCATCAGGCATTAGTCCATCGTCATCACCAATAAGACAAATATATTCACCCTTGGCATAACTCAAGCCTAATTCCCAATTGTCCGTCGCAGATAATCTTTCAGAAGCGCGATAATATTTAATTCGATCGTCCCCAAAGCTAAAAACTACTTCAGCAGTTTCTGGAGTGCTGAAGTTATCCATAATAACTAGCTCAAAATCTTGGAAAGTCTGGTTCAAAACACTTTTGATCGCATATTTCAAGGTGTCATGTCTCTGGCAAGTGGGAATAACGATGGAAAAAGGTACTGTAGACATGGTTTATGTTGCTTTGAATAAATGGGTTTTGACACTCCCACATCTAAAGAGCATGGGATTCCTAAGAATCTAGACACTAGACCTTAAATGCGTAGTCAATTCGCCCCTACTGACTCCCCTGAGATTTAACCCCAAAGTTGCCGCTACCTGATTTCAGGACATTTATAGCTTTCTTTTCCTTTGTTGACTACCGTTTGGGTTTTTCACCAATATTTAGGAGTCTATTTAGTGCTAAAAAGCTAATCAAAATTGATCTTATCACAGTAGCTAAGTAATTGGTGGCTACTGAGCTTTGTCGCAGGGCAACCGCATAAAATTTTCGGCAACGTGGGAATAAGGGTTTCAGACTTTACCAAGACAATCTTATTCTCATTAAAAGACGATAGATGAGAATATTCTCAGTAATTTGGGCAGAAAGTCAATAAAATGATTTTTATGCGGTAGCCCTGGCTTTGTCGCAGCAATTCTCATTATGAAAAAAGATGTTCAAGGACAAGAGAGAAGTTTATGATGATTGAGAGATAAATGAGGTAATATAGCAATCCTAAATGATTTGAGAACAAGGTGAGTATTGTTCTATTTTAGAGAAATCAAACCTCTGATGGTCTGTGAAAAACCTAAACAGATACTTGACTACAGGAAAAGAGCGA
>Ga0335395_10003204_pt1 | contig 10169 bp, 10 predicted proteins | sample MAT02_FD_205744 | JGI IMG/M metagenome (GOLD analysis project Ga0335395, IMG submission 205744) | Freshwater microbial communities from Lake Fryxell liftoff mats and glacier meltwater in Antarctica - MAT-02 (spades assembly) (version 2) ...
TGCGGGCAAAACCCGCGGCGGCTTCGGCCAGATCATGGAGATTGGCGCGAAGAAGGACGCGGAATTCGCCGTGAATGCGATCTTTGACCGCGTGGCCAATCCGCCCAAAGGCCGCCTTGGTGGCGGCATGGGCGCGGGTGGCTGGGTCGGGCTGGATGATGCGAATGGCACAGTGTTGCGCACCAAGGGCTTCCAGGTGATCCCGAAGGGCCGGCATCTGCTGCTGTTGCTGCCAGGCGGCGGCGGCATGGGCGACCCGAAGGAGCGCGACCCTGCATTGGTCGCGCGCGATGTGGCGGATGGGCTGGTAAGTGCCGCTGAGGCCAAGCGCCTATACGGGCACGACTGAAAATCGGTGCCGAAAGGCAGCAGGCCGTCACAGTTCCGTGAAGTTCAACGCCTGGCGGGCATCGCCCTTCCAGGGGCCGTGGAACATCTGGAGGATGCGGTCCGCCTGCGTCATGCCACTTTGCGCGATCTCATGCAGGGGCGCCAGGTATTGCTCCTCGCCCAGCCCGCGCGCCTTCAGGCCTGCCTCGCTGATGGCGAGTGCGTCCAGCGCCACATCCCGCAGCGAACGCCCGGCGATGCTGGCATCCAGGCCCAGGCGCGGCGCGTCGGTGCGCAGCTGGTGCATCTGCGCGATGGTCCAGTTCTTCGTCAACGCGCGCGCCGATTTCTGTGCGGCATCGTCATAGATCAGCCCGACCCAGAAGGCCGGCTGCGCCTGGATCATGGAGGCCGAGCCGGCATCCGCCCCGCGCATCTCCAGGAATTTCTTGAGCCGCACCTCGGTAAAGACGGTGGTCACGTGATCCGCGACATCGCCCATGGTCGCTTCAACGCCGGGTAGCGCGTCAAGGCCCGAATTCATGAAGCGGCGGAAGGATTGCCCGGCCACATCATGCAGCTTGCCCCCGCGCGCGACGAAATACATCGGCACATCCAGGACGAACTCGGCGAAACGCTCGAAGCCGAAGCCCTCCTCGAAAACCAGCGCCGGGATGCCCGTGCGGTCGGGGTCTGTGTCCGACCAGACGTGGCCTCGCAGCGATTTAAAGCCCGACGGCTGGCCCTCGCGCAGCGGTGATGACGCAAACAGCGCGGTGGCCAGCGGTTGCAACGCCAGCGAAACGCGCAGCTTCTCCACCATGTCGGCCTCGTCGCCGAAATCGAGGTTCACCTGCACGGTGCAGGTGCGCAGCATCATGTCCAGGCCGAGGCTGCCCTTGGTGGGCATGTAGCGCCGCATGATGGTGTAGCGGCTCTTGGGCATCCAGGACATGTCCTCGCGCCGTGCGACGGGGTGAAAGCCCATGCCGGCGAAGCCAAGGCCCAGCGGGCCGGCGACCTCATGAACGTCGCGCAAATGGGCAGCGAGTTCGAGGCGGCTTTCGTGCAAATCCTCCATCTGGCCACCCGAAAGCTCGAACTGCCCGCCGGGTTCGAGGCTGACGGAACCCAAACCGCGCGTCAGGCCGATGATGTTGTCACCATCACGAATCGGGGCCCAGCCCTTGGCCATAATGCCTTCCAGCATCGCGCCGATGCCCTGGTGTGCGTAGTCAGGCGAGGAGAAATCCGTGCGCCGAAAGCCGAATTTCTCGTGCTCAGTGCCGATGCGCCAGGCGCTCTTTGGCTTGCATCCGGCAGCAAACCATTCCGCGAGTTGGCGTGCGGAGTTGATCGGCGTCGGATCAGCCTGGCCGGGATTGGACATGCGAGTGCTTTCGTTCCTGTCAGATCAGCGCCGGGCGCCGAGCGCGAAGGAGATCGCACCCAGCCCAGCAACCAGCGCCGTCTCCGCGCGAAGAATGCGCGGGCCGAGTGTCGCGAGCGATACAAAGGGGCGGCGGGCCAAATCGTCAAGCTCAGGGCGATCAAACCCCCCTTCGGGGCCAACCAGAAAGCCACATGGCGTCGTCAGAGTGGCGAGAGTTTCATGGATGGACGGTGCCTCGCGGCGTTCGGCTGCCACCAGAAGCGGCGCGCCATCCCAGGAATCGAGCACTGCGTGCAGGGGACGCGCATCGCTCAACAGCGGGATGGAAAGGCGTTCGCATTGCTCCGCTGCCGCGCGGGCGATGGCGGTGAGGCGTTCGGTGTTGCTGCGCTCGGCCACGCAGCGGCGCGTGAGCACGGGCTGGATGGAGGTGGCGCCCAACTCAGTTGCTTTCTCCACCGCCCAATCCATTGCCTCGCGCTTGAGGGCGGCGATGAGGGCGCGCAGTTCTGGCTCGGGGGCAGGTTCGCGCAGGCGCTCGCCGATTCGCATGGCGCCGCGGTCCTTGCGCAGGGCGATGAGTTCGGCCGCGAATTCGCCATTCGTCGCGTTGAAGGCGCGCAGTTCCGCCCCCGGAGCGCGGCGCAGAACATGGCCAATATGATGCGCCTGCGCCGGGGTCAGCGCGATCTCGACGCCCGCAGCCAAGGTTGCCGAGCAATACAGGCGAGGGATGGACATGGCTTGATGTGCCGTGCTGCATGGCGCTGTGCAAGAGAACAGGGCCTACACCGATATCCGTGCGGAAGGCTGGGTGGCAATGCTGCCCGGTGCTGCGCGCCCCTATGCGCTGCTCATGCGACTGGACCGTCCCATCGGCTCCTGGTTGTTGTTCCTGCCCGGACTCTGGGGCATTGCGCTGATGGCCCAGGGATGGTGGCAGGGGATCGGGCTTACCAGCTTGTTTTTTCTTGGCGCCATCGTGATGCGCGGCGCGGGTTGCGTCGTGAATGACCTTTGGGACCGCGACATTGATCGCCAGGTGGAGCGCACGCGTGGGCGGCCGCTCCCTTCGGGGGCCGTGTCCCCAAGGCAGGCCGTGGCCTTCCTGGCGGGGCTTTGCGTGATTGGGCTGCTGATTTTGCTGCAACTCAACACTGCGGCGATCTGGCTTGGTGTGCTCTCTCTGCTGCCCATCGTGCTTTATCCGCTCGCCAAGCGTGTAACGGATTACCCACAGGCGGTGCTGGGCTTCACCTTTGGCTGGGGCGCTGTGATGGGGCCGGTGGCGGCGAGCGGTTCGCTGAGTTGGGCGATGGTGGCGCTATATGCGGCCACGATCTGCTGGATCTTCGGCTATGATACGATCTACGCCCATCAGGACCGACAGGATGACGCCATGGTCGGCATCCGCTCGACCGCTCTGGCATTTGGCGCGCGAACCCGGCCCGTGTTGGCCGCCGCCTATGCCATGACGCTTCTTCTGCTGGCGCTGGCCGGCTGGCTCGCGGGCTTGGGCGAGTGGTTCTACTGGGGGCTGGCCATGCCCGGTGCGCTGCTGGCCTGGCAGGTCGTGGAGCTGGACATCGAAGACCAGGCCCATTGCCTGATGCTGTTCAAATCCAACCGCGATGTCGGCCTGCTGGGCGCGCTGGCCATTCTGATCGGGCGTTTGTGACTCGGGACTTCATTCGCGCCCAGACCGAGATCTCCGAAGCGCCGCTTTTGCCCGGCATACGCCTGCACTTGGCCACCGAGATCACGCCCATCTGGCAGGCCAGCGAATCCTTCCTGGCACAACACGGCATGGAGCCGCCCTTCTGGGCCTTCGCCTGGCCGGGCGGTCAGGCGCTGGGCCGCGCCTTGCGCGACGCGCCGGAATTGGCGCGCGGCCAACGCGTGCTGGATTTTGCGGCCGGCTGCGGCATTGCCGCCATCGTGGCGGCACAATGCGGCGCGTCCTGCGTCGAGGCCGCCGAGATTGATCCCCTGGCCGTGGTGGCCATCAGCATGAATGCGGCGTTGAACGGTGTGGCGGTGCGCGCGCTGTGCGAGGATGTCGTGGGCTCCGCCTGCCGCTGGGACCTGATCCTGGCCGGCGACGTGTGTTACGAAGCGCCAATGACGGCGCATATCCTCCCCTGGCTCCGCGCCATGGCGGCAGCGGGCGCCACGGTGTTGATCGCCGATCCTGGCCGGGCCTACCTGCCGCGCGAGGGAATGGCAACGCTATCCACCCATGCAGTGCCAACCTCGCTGGAACTGGAGGATCGGATGGAAAGAATGGTCACCATCGCCCGATTGCTGCCTTTTTGACGCCATCTGCCTGGGGAAAGCTTCTTCGCATGTGGCCCGCATTCCTTGCAGCTCTGCTGCTCACCATTCCTGCTTCGGCACAGACGAAACGTGAGTTCGACGCGCAGGGGAGACCGGTCGGCCGCAGCGAGACCAGCGGGGCCACGCAGCGGCAATTTGACGCGCAGGGCCGTTCAGTCGGCCGCAGCGAGTTTCGTGGCGATACACGGCGTGACTTCGATGCCCAGGGCCGAAACATCGGCCGCAGCGAGCGCAGTGGGGATACGATTCGGCAATTTGACGCACAGGGCCGCTCGGTCGGGCGTGGCGAGGTTCGTGGCAGCACCACAAGGCATTTCGATGCTCAGGGCCGCTCCACCGGGCGAAGCGAGGCGTCGGGCGATACCATTCGACATTTCGATGCGCAGGGGCGGATGACGGGCCAGACAAGACGCTGAACTTTCAGCGCGTCGCCTGCTCCAGGAAGCGCAGCAGCGCGGCCAGATCCTCGGCGTTGCTGACACGCTGGACCGGCATGCGGGTGCCTGGCGTGACCACATCGGGGCCTCGGGTAAAAAGATCGGCAACGGTTTCGGGCGTCCAGGTGATGTCGCCCTGGGCGAGGCGCTCCGAATAGGTATAGCCGGGCAGCGAACCCATGCGGCGGCCGAAGATATTGTGCAGATGCGGCCCCGCCATTGGGCCGGAACCTGGGCGTAGCGCATGGCAAGCCTGGCAGGCACGCCATACCTCGGCGCCATGCGGATCAAGCCCTGCTGGCAGCGTGACCTCCGCTTCGGGCGCCAGAGGTCCCAAGGGGCGGGCATTTCGCGCATCCCAGCGACGCACGCGCCGATCCTGGCCACCGCTCCAGAGGGTGCGGCCATCAGCGGCAAAGGCGAGAGACCAGACCGGCAGGCCCGGCCCATCCAGGCTGTGCCGCAGCCGACCTTCAGGCAGCGCATAGAGCCCGACGTTGCCGCCGATCGAGCCTACCGCGAGGGTGCGGCCATCAGGGCTCGCGGCCAGCGCCACCACTGGGCGCGGGCCGGATCGCAGTTCACGCGTGGTGCCGTCGGGTGCGACCAGGTGCACGGCCCCATCCACGCCTGCGCTGGCCAGGGTGCCATCGGGCAATGCCAGCAGCGCGGTTTGCGGAAAGCCGAATTCGGCGAGGGTCATGGGCGTCCCATCCGCAGCCCATCGGCGCAGCGTGCCATCCTGCCCTGTGGAATGCAGCGCCCCACCCGCGAAGGCGACAGCGTTCACATTGCCCTGATGCCCCTCCAGCACCCGCGCCGAGCCTAGTGCCAGATCCCACAGCCGCACCGTTCCATCCCAGCCGGCCGAGGCCAGGAGGCCCGGGGCTGCAGCCAGGCCCGCCACCGGCTCCGTATGGCCTTCGAGCAGCACCGCAGGTGCTTCGCCTGCCTCCCAGATGGCGATGCGCTGGTCCTCCCCCGCTGAGGCCAGCCTGCCATCGGGCAAGATTACCAGCGCGTTGACCGCGCCCTGGTGCCAGCGGATCACTCGCTCAGCCCGACCCGTCGTCGGGTTCCAGATGATGATGGCCTGGTCGAAGCCGGCCGAGGCCAGGCGCTCGCCGATCACTGCCAATGCCCTGACCGGGCCGCCATGGCCAGTGAGGTCCTGCGCCACGGCAGCGAAGGGCAGGCAAGCCAGAAGGAAGAGGCAAAGACGCAGGAACATGAGGGCATCCTTGCCAAGCCTTGGAGCGCTGACCAAGGCATATCTGAAGATTCGTTGGAAATAGCGCTTGTGACCAGAGATTTCGTGGATTACTATTACGCAATGATTTAGTCATCCAGGGGGAATCCATGAGCTCGAACGTTCAAAAAGACAATCTGGCGATTACCCTTCTGATTGTAGGCGTGGGTCTGTCAGTGCTGGCCGCCTTCCTCCCCGTCATCCAGTTCAACAGCGCCTCAGGCATGCTGACCATGACAAGCTGGGACGTGTTGCCCTGGTTCACCAAACTGAAATTCCTGGCTCTCGGCATGCTTCTTGCCGCGGCCTTCCTGCCGCAGTTGCACAAGTGGCGCATGCTGATCGCCGTTGTTGCGGTGGTCATGGTGTTTGTGCCGGCCATCGCCTCCTTTATTTCGGCGCTCTATGCCTGGGGAACAGTGCGGGCGGATATCGTGCGCCTCTCGGGCACCCGTACGCCCTTTGTGCATCCGGGGATCGCCAATGCGGTACTGGTCGCGGGGGCGCTGTTCGTCAGCTATGCCGTGTGGCGGCTGGAAACGCTTGGCCGCCCGGCCGGTGAAGAGCAGGTAGCTCCGTTTACGGCCTGAGTTTCCCGCGTGACGGCTTTGGGTTACACCCAGCCGTCATTGCAGCGGGATTTGTGACATGGGCGGCTGTTACTTCGAAGATTTGAGCCTTGGGCAAAGCGCCAGCTTCGCCAAGACCATCACCGAGGCGGATATCCTGCTTTTTGCGGCCGTCTCAGGCGACACCAACCCCGTCCACATCAATGCCGAAGCCGCGGCCGCTTCCGTGTTCAAGGAACGCATCGCGCATGGCATGCTCTCGGCCAGTCTGATCTCAACCGTGCTGGGCACCAAGCTGCCTGGTGCGGGAACAATCTATCTGGGTCAAAATCTCAAATTCAAAGCGCCGGTGCGGATCGGCCAGACGGTTACCGCTACTGTCGTCATCACCGTGCTGGATGCGGCGAAGAAGCGCGCCACGCTGAGCACCACCTGCACCGTTGAAGGCAAGACCGTGATCGAGGGCGAGGCGACCGTCATGGTCCAGGCCCGCCCATGAAGCGGGTCTGCGTATTTTGCGGCGCTCAGCCAGGGTTCGATCCTGTGCATGCCGAACTCGCCACGTCCCTTGGCCGGGCCATCGCCGCGCGCGGCTTGGGCCTGGTGTATGGTGGGGGCAGGGTTGGGCTGATGGGCATTGTGGCTGAAGCCGCGCTCAAGGCCGGCGCCGAGGTGATCGGCGTCATCCCCGAGGCGCTCATGGACCGTGAGCTCGGCCATGGCGGCGTGACGGAACTGCGCGTCGTGCCGTCCATGCATGTGCGCAAGGCCGCGATGAATGATCTCTCGGATGGGTTTGTCGTGCTGCCAGGGGGCATCGGCACCCTGGAGGAATCCGTTGAGATCCATTCCTGGGCGCAGCTTGGCATCCATCGCAAGGGACTCGTCTATCTCGATGTGGATGACTACTGGGCGCCCTTCTTCGCACTGCTGGAGCGTATGTCGGGCGCAGGGTTTGTCCGGCCCGAGCATGCGGGCCTCGCGCTGCGCGCCAGCACGCCCGAGGCAGCGCTGGACGCCCTGGCGAACTGGACGCCCCCCAGCGTGACCCGCTGGATGACGCAGACCGAGATATGAACCCGTCCGATGACCGGAGCGCAGCTTCGCGCGTAGGTCTGAATCGGCCGGGCGTCGTTTCCTCCGATGACCGGGGCGTCGCTTCGCGCGTAGGTTTGAATCGGCCGGGCATTGTTCTCCAGTCCTGGCGCGAAGTGCCAGAGTCGGTCCGCGGTGCCACTCTCGCACTCGGCAACATGGATGGCGTGCATCTGGGCCATGCCGCGGTCCTGGCGGCGGCGCATCAGGCGCGGCCAGACCTGCCACTTGGCGCGCTCACTTTCGAGCCTCACCCGCGCGAGCATTTTCGCCCCGACGACCCGCCCTTCCGCCTGACGCTGCTGCCAGCCAAGGCCTCCGCCATTCAGGCCCTGGGTGCGCAGCATGTGGTGGCGCTACCCTTCGATGCGGAACTGGCCGCCATGACGGCCGAGGAATTCGTGGAGCAGGTGCTGCATCAGGCTTTGGGCGCGAAGCACCTGGCCTGCGGGCCGGATTTCGCCTTCGGGCACCGCCGTGGCGGCGATATGGCCTTCTTGCGCCAGGCGGCTGAGGCGCGCGGCATTGGGCTGTCCATTGTGCCGCATGTGACGGATATCGAAGGTACTGTTAGTTCCACGCGCATCCGCCGGCTGTTGCAGGATGGCTATCCTGAGCGCGCGGCGGCGCTGCTCGGGCGGAACTTCGCGATTGTCGGGCCGGTCATGCATGGCGATGCGCGAGGGCGGACCATCGGCTTCCCCACCGCCAATATTCCGCTGGGCCGCCATCTGGAGCCAGCGCGCGGCGTCTATGCCGTGCGTGCCACGCTCCCCGATGGTCGGGTGGTGGCAGGTGTGGCCAATCTGGGCCGCCGGCCGACGCTGGGGGGCGATCTGGTCTCAAGGCTGGAAGCGCATCTCTTTGATTTCGCCGAAGACCTCTATGGCCAGGAACTGAGCGTCGAACTGGCCGCCTTCATCCGCGAGGAGCGCAAATTCGCGAATTTTGGGGAATTGACGGGTCAGATCGCGGCCGATGCGGCTACCGCACGCTCGATGGCCTGAACATTCCAAAACACGGCTTTGCCCTTGACCGCAGCCGCCGCATCTCCGCATATCAGCGACATGCGCGTGCCCTTGGACCTCGGCCGTCGAATTTCCAGCCCGGCCTTTTTCTGAAGGCCGGGATCAGCTTCGCACGCCCCTCCCTTTCCGCGTTTCACGCGACCGAGACATCTCATGAACGACGCACCCGACACCCCGGCGCGGGACTACCGCAAGACGGTGTTCCTGCCGCAGACGGCTTTCCCGATGAAGGCGGACCTCCCCCGGCGCGAGCCCGCGCTGCTGGCCAAATGGGCCGCCGCCAATTCCTGGGCGAAGCTGCGTGAGGCCTCCAAGGGGCGCCCGCAATTCGTCCTGCATGACGGCCCGCCCTACGCCAATGGCCCGCTGCATATCGGCCACGCGCTGAACAAGATCCTGAAGGATGTGATCAATCGCGCGGCCCAGATGTCGGGCACGGATGCGAACTACATCCCCGGCTGGGATTGTCACGGCCTGCCGATCGAATGGAAGGTCGAGGAAGAATACCGCGCGAAAAAGCAGGACAAGGACCAGGTCCCCGTCCTGGAATTCCGCGCCGAATGCCGCGCCTATGCCGCCCGCTGGCTGGCCGTGCAGTCCGAGGAATTCCAGCGTCTGGGTGTGGCCGGCGATTGGGTGGACCGCTACGCCACCATGGATTTCGCTTCCGAAGCCGTGATCGCCGAGGAGATCGGCCGGTTTCTGATGAATGGCTCATTGTATCGCGGCCTGCGCCCGGTCATGTGGAGCCCCGTCGAGAAGACGGCCCTGGCCGAGGCCGAGATCGAATACATGGATCACGTCTCGCCCACGCTGCACGCGCTGTTTCGCGTGGAGCGCGCGCGCGGCATGCCCGAACTTGTCGGCGCCGATGTGGTGATCTGGACGACCACGCCCTGGACCATCCCCGGCAACCGCGCCTTGGCCTATGGGCCGGAGATCGAATACGCGTTGATCCATGTGGACAATGTGGCCGAGGGTTCGCTGGTGCAACCTGGCGCGCGGCTTGTGGTCGCACTCGCGCTGCTGCCGCAATTCTGCGCCGAAGCGGGCATCGCGATGCACACGCTGAGCAAGACCTTCCCCGGCACCGCCTTCGAGGGTGCCATCTGCGCCGCCCCGCTGCGCGGCCACGCCGGCGCCTATGGGCACGAGGCGATCATGCTCGCCGGCGATTACGTGACCGATGATGCGGGCACGGGCATCGTCCATATCGCCCCCAGCCATGGCGAGGAGGATTTTGCGTTGGTCGTCGCGCATAACCGCGCGCACCCGGAAAGCCGCATCGAGATTCCCGAATGCGTGGGCGATGACGGCACCTATACGCGACAGGCGCCGGGGTTTGAGAGCATGCATGTGTTTCGCGCTCATGAACCGGTTTATGCGGCCATGGCTGCGCTGGGCACGCTCGCCGCCACCGGCAAGCTCAAGCACAGCTACCCGCATTCCTGGCGCTCGAAGAAGCCGGTGATTTACCGCGCCACGCCGCAATGGTTCATCGCCATGGATGACGAGAACCAGATCCGCCAGAAGTCGCTGGAGGCCATTGCCGCCACGCATTTCGTGCCCGATGTGGGGCGCAATCGCATTGGCTCGATGGTGGCCAGCCGGCCTGATTGGTGCATCAGCCGCCAGCGCGCCTGGGGCGTGCCCATCGCGGTTTTCGTGGAAAAGCACAGCGGCGAAGTCCTGCGCGACCCGGCCGTGATGCAGGCCATCATTGACGCATTC
>Ga0335395_10003205_pt1 | contig 10169 bp, 10 predicted proteins | sample MAT02_FD_205744 | JGI IMG/M metagenome (GOLD analysis project Ga0335395, IMG submission 205744) | Freshwater microbial communities from Lake Fryxell liftoff mats and glacier meltwater in Antarctica - MAT-02 (spades assembly) (version 2) ...
GCGGGCAGGGCGTTTGAGACCGGGAAGGAGTAAAAGTGCGAGGCCGGCGAGTGCGCCGGAAAAGGCGTGGGCGCCGAAAAGCCGGGCACTCCAATAAGTGGGAAAAAACATGCGGTCGGTGCCCCAGCCCGCGAGCACGGTGGCAAAGCCGATGAGCGGACCGATGAGCAGGCCCGCGAGCACCAGGCGAACAGCGTATGGCGAGGCAGCGAGGCGACGGGCGACGGCCGCGCCCGAAAGGGCCAGCCCGATGGCTGCGCACATGGCGAGGGCGGCGGCGGGGTTGGGCGCGAAGGCGGTGGAGAGCACCAGCGCGCAGGCGGTCCAGCCGAGCAGAAGGGTTTCCCAGCGGGAAAGCTGCGGCGCCGCGACGCGCCAAGAGAGCCAGAGGGCGGGGATAAAGAGCAGTGGCAGCGTGCGGTCCACGTCGATGGGTAGGTGGAGCGGGAGGACGAGGCCAACCAAGGCTAGCGTCAGGGCGATGGCCGCCGGCGGAAGGGCGTCGGGCGCGGCGGGTGGATTGGCGGCAGGCATCGGGTGGTGAGCGAGGAGAGCGAGGTGCGTATGGGATGCTCAGACGGGCGGCATGAGGCAAGGCACGGGTTTGCCGTCGCAGCGTCGGTAAACCGAGAAATCGCGCGTATCGGTGGTGATGAGGCGGGCGCGGGGGTGGAGTTCGGAAAGGATGACAAGCGAGGCATCGGCCCAGTCTGCCTGTTGCGGATAATCACGAATAATTTCCGCTGCGCGTCCGGTGTTGGCGGGGTAAACGGGGAAGAATGAGACCAAGCCAGACTCCAGAGCGGCTAAAAGTTGAAACAAAGCCGGCGGATGGATTTTGAGGTGGTGAGCGGCTTCGGCGAAGACGGTTTCGGTGGTGAATACGCGGGTGCCGACGGCACTGAGAGTCTCACGACTCCAGAGGTGCCATTGGTCCGTCGGCCAAAACGCGCCCGTGAGCGGGCCGGCATCTACGAGGTAATCAACTCGTGAAGCCTTCACGGGAAGACAGGTTGCGAGGGGAGTTGGCGGGCAAGGTGACGAGAGGCGCTTCGGCGAAAAATGACGCCCAGTTTACTTGGGTGGATTTGATCTCTGCGGCTTGGCGGAGGTAGGCGGAGAGGCTGAGGCCCCGGCGACGAGCCTCGGCGGTAAAACGGCGCTTCTCGGCGTCGGAGAGGCGGATGGTCGTGACGGGCATGTAATACGGGTGTATGGCGCTCGCAGAGGAGTCAAGCCGACCTCCGCTCCATTAAAACTATTTGCCCCGGAGGGTGTCCTGGGTGCTGACGAGAAAGCAGTCGCCTGCAACAATGATTGTCTTGTGGGCATGCACGCGATCAATGATCGTGCGGCCCACGTTCTTGCGAGGGCTTACGTAGTTTTTTGAACAAGGATAACGCCGACGTTAGGGGGAGCCGACCAAGGGAAAAAAAGGATATTTAAGGCATGCTTTGATCTAACGCATAACGCTAGCCATCAATTCAATTAAGCATCTTTTTTTGAAAAACAGCGGCTATTTCGTAAGATGATTATAATCGAGATAGATCCTCCGTTCTTGCTCCCTTCGGCATCACCACCCGATATGCAGGCATGTTTATCGAAATATGCCGTTACGGGGTGAGGCCACTGCAAGTGCGGCGCGCTTCTTTGCGTGCCTTCGGCGGCAATGACCAGTCGATCTTGATTTGGTAGTGAATGGCTGAAGCGTTTTCAGACATTATGTTAACTTTTAAGCGTATCCGGGCGAAGTTCATCGCAGGATGGGTGTCTCTTCGTGTTTTCGGATCCTTTATTCGGCTCAAGCCATTTGTTGGCGAAACGCCGGAAGTTCGTTCCATGGAGCGGTACCGCCGGATTGCTCTCACGTCCTTGGCAGGCATGGGGGCTAAAGGGATCGCGGTATTGACGTCTTTGATTTCGGTGCCGCTGACCCTGCATTATCTCGGGACGGAGAGATATGGCTTATGGATGACCGCAAGCTCGCTGATTGCGGCGCTCGCTTTTGCGGATTTGGGCATGGGGAACGGATTGGTTAACGCGATTGCGAGGGCTCACGGACTGAACGATAATTCGACCGCCCGTAAGGCGATTTCAAGCGCTCTATTAATGCTCGCCGGGATTGCGGCGGGTTTGCTGGTTCTTTTTGTAGCGATCTACCCATTGATACCTTGGGCTAAATTATACGGTTTGCAAACTTCCGTGGCGATGGCGGAAGCTGGGCCTGCTACGGCAGTTTTAGTTGTAATTTTTCTGTTGAGCATGCCGCTTGGCATCGTGCAACGCGTTCAAATCGGTTATCAGCAAGGATTCCAATCAAGTGCATGGATAGCATGTGGTTCTATTGCAGGATTAATCGGGGTTCTTCTAGCCATTCGTTGCCAAGCTGGCTTGCCGTGGCTTGTCTTTGCCATGGCGGGGGGGCCGTTTTTCGTCTCGATTTTGAATTGGGGCGTCGTTTTCTACGGAAGTTGGCGAAACTTGCGGCCGCAATTAGCTTTGTTTGATTGGAATGAGGCGCGCAGCTTGGCCGGCACAGGCTTTAGCTTTTTCATCCTGCAGTTGTTTGCGGTCATCGGAAACGCCAGTGATAACATCATCATCACACAGGTGGTCGGGGTGTCCGCTGTCGCGAGCTATGCGGTGACCCAAAAATTATTCATGAGCGCGCAGGTCGCCCAGTATTTCATAGCCCCACTTTGGCCCGCATTTGGTGAGGCCATGGCTCGGCAGGATTTTGAATGGGCGCGGCGAACCTTGAACCGGGCGTTAATTTGGTCCGGGCTGTTGGGTCTGCTGACCGCGACTGTCTTGTGCGGGTTTGGTTCTGTCATTCTCACCATGTGGGTAGGGGCCGCCATGGTCCCTCCGTTTTCTCAGTTGCTCGGTTTTGGCTTCTGGGTGCTACTGGCTGGATATGGCGGGGTGATGTCCTCGTTTCTAAATCAAGGGAATTTATTGCGGGCTCAAGTTGTATTCTACGGTATTGCTTCGGTGGTCGCGGTGATTCTTAAAGTTGTTTTCGCTCGGGAGTGGTCGGCGACCGGAGTGATTTGGGCCACTGTGATTGGATACGGCTTGTTTTACGTGATCCCGGCGGCTAGGCTCGCAAATCGACACTTGCAAAAGGTTTCGCATCAAAATATTTAACGTCTAATTTGTGAAAAAATACATTGTTATTACCACCATTAACGAGCCCAGTGAAGCAATCCTTCGATTCCGCGAATGGCCCGACTGGCACGTAGTCGTGGTGGGGGATCGTAAGTCCCCGGTGGGCTGGCACTGCGATGGCGTTACTTACTTGGATATCGATGAGCAGAATCGCAGGTTTGGGGCTTTGGCGAAATTAATTCCTGAAAACTCATACAAACGTAAAATACTTGGTTACGTCCACGCCATTGAGGCCGGAGCGAATGTTATCTTGGAGACGGACGACGATAATATTCCCTACCCGCATGCTCGCGACGCGGTCGAGGCTGATTTAGTAGCGCCAAATGATGGCTACTCCTTGGTGTCAACAACTACGGGTTGGCTCAACGCCTACAGAGAATTCGGTGTGCCTAGGTGCTGGCCACGGGGTTATCCGCTCGAGCATATATCCCGGAACGAAGAGCCTGTTTATAGCGTTACCGGTCAGGGTCCGCGATGGGGTGTGCTGCAGTATCTGGCGAATGACGATCCGGATGTTGATGCGATTTTCCGTCTGACCCGCGCTGAGGGAGCGATTCGCTTTACCGATAAACATGGCATACGTCTCGCCCGCGGCACTTGTGGGCCGTTTAATTCGCAGGCAACGGTTTGGGTGCGTGATACCTTCCCTTTACTTTTTTTGCCGCTGGGGGTTACAGATCGAATTACCGACATTTTGCGCGGCTACATAGCGGTGCCGTGTCTATGGCAGGTAGGGCAAACCTTAGCGTATGCAAGCCCTATTGTGCATCAAATCCGAAACGAGCACAATCTGCTCCGTGATTTCGAGCAGGAGATCGATCTCTACCGCTACGCCAGTAAGTGGTGCCGGCAACTGCAGGGTGCCGTGTACGGGACCAACTCCCTGACTGACGCCTTTGAGACCTCGCTGGAGACATTGATCGAAGGGAATGTGATCACAAAAGATAATTTGGAAGCGTATCGGCTGTTTTTGCAATGCATCCGCTAGCCAGGATTTAAATGTACACTCCCTTTAACTACATCATCCCCATCTTCAATAAGCAGGACGTGCTTCCGCTTACGCTGGCGGGTATTGACCGGTGCGCATCGCGAGATGCGCTCATTTACACGATATTAGACGGCTGCACGGACGGATCGGAGCGTGTGGTTGATGAGTTTCAGACGCGCACCGGGCGGAATGTGGTGAAAATTCATATGCCGAATGTTCATATGCTTCGTTCGGTAAACGCAGCCTTGCGGCTGGTTGCAGGTGGATTTACTGTGGTTACGCAGGACGATATAATCTTAACTGACCCGCAGATGGAGACAAAGGTGCGGGATTTGTATGAACGAATGGGTCCGCGCCTCGGGGTGATCTCGTTTCGACTGGGGGCCAACGTGGCGTTAACTCCTTGGCTGGAGCGGTTGCGTATGCGGAGTTTCCAGCCGATGATAAGTGAGGTGGATTTCATACAGTCACCGGATGATCATCAGGATCATACCGTTGTTCCATACGGGCAATTTTATCCGCGGATGAGTGCGATTAACGGCCCCAATGTCATACCATGGCGGGTTCGTGATCGCGTCGGTCTGCTGGAAGAAGCGCTAGCTCCCTACGGTTATGACGATCCAGAGTTTTGTCTTCGAGCTATGCAACAAGGGTTCGTCAACGGCGTCTTCCCTATTTCCTACAAATCTGATCTTGATTGGGGTGGGTCGAGGCAAAACAAGAAATTTCCGGCGGAGGCTAGGCGAATCCATGTCCGAAACCGAAAATATATTTGGGCTAAAAATTCTCGATATATTCAATGGTTGTGGAAAACCGGTGCCGTCAACCGTAAAGTCACCCCGGTGCGAACATTATCTGATATTCCAGACGGAACTTTGCTTAGATAGCGAAATCTTTGGGGCAATTTTTTCTTTAGAATATGAATCTATGTAATCGCTATTTTGGATATCGCGTATCCCGGTCGGGTCCGGCCGTTCGGTGTGTTGTGGTCGCTCGGTGAAATTGTTGGTGCTTTGAAACAATTCGTCCTTTTTTCTCCCAGTGATTATTGTATCTCTCCGCAGTATGATCGGCAAATATCCCGCGCGTCGGCGGGTTTTGCGTCCTCTCTATCGCGGGCGGGTTGATCTCCTTTGGTTCCTGCGAGCCCGTCCGGTGGAATTTCACACCACAATCGGTTCACTGCTGATGCATCCGGAAGGGCACATTGCGCGTGTTGTTTTAGAGGACAATTTCGAGCATGAGGAGTGCTCGGCGATCGAGAGCTTGCTGAAGCCAGGCATGAAGATTGTAAACGTCGGGGCAAATGCAGGGCTCTATGCGTTGTTATGCGGGAAAATCGTTGGGAGCGAGGGCGAGGTGCATGCGTTTGAGCCCGTCTCCGGTAATTTCCAGCGGTTAATGAGGAATATTTCGTTGAATGGCTTAAATAATATATACGCTGAAAAATGTGCGGTTTCAGATAAACCACGAAATCTGGCTATGTATCTTGATCCTAGCCACCCTCATTTGGACGGCCATTATTCAAGCGTCGCTGAGAGCCGAAATGCGGAGTCCTTTTTTGAAACGGTCCCAGCCGTTGCCTTGGACGATTACTGGTACCAGCACACGGGTGGTCTAAACCAGCCAGTTGACATGATGATCATCGATGTCGAAGGCTCTGAGCTAGATGTTTTGAAAGGAGCGGTCCGACTGATCAAGCGTCACCGCAGCTTGCGATTATGGTAGAATGCACTGAAAATATGGAAGCAACCGAACAGCTATTGAGGGATCACGGATTTCATTTCCGCGCCTGGGATGAGGCCTCGCGAAAATTCGTGGTGACAAATTTCAGCCGTGGTAACATGTTTCTGTTCAAAATCGTTCGTTGATCTAACTCGCAGGAACATGCCATCACTCAAAAGTTTAATTTTAGCGGCATTGCGCACTTGGCGGCACTCTTGGGATTCCCGTCGACGGCGTATCTATAACCAGGACTTAAGTTTTAGTGCGGTGGTGGATACGTTCAAAACCGCAGATGAGGTGCATGCTTACATGCATCATTTTTACCACCATTTGTTGAAGCGGGAGTTGCGTCAGCATAGGCAATTTTTCCGGCAAAATCTTCGCGGTTTTGGCGAAGACGCTTTCCATGCCATGTGGTGGGTGCTCCTGAGGGAGTTCCAACCAAAGAAATGCCTGGAAATTGGGGTCTACCGCGGGCAGGTGGTTTCACTCTGGGCCTTAATTGGGCGGCTGCTACCACTTCAAATGTCTATTCATGGCATCTCTCCGTTCCTGCCGCTGGGTGACGGGGTCAGCGCTTACCGCGCAGACGTGAGCTACTTGAATGATACTCTGGTTTCGTTTAAGCACTGGTCGCTTCCTGCCCCCATCTTGATCAAGGCGTTGTCCACCGATACCGCCGCTCAAGAACATGTCGCGCAGGGGAACTGGGACTTGATTTATATTGATGGCGGGCATGACTTCGAAACTGCTCTGGCCGACTATCAACTTTGTTTCCGCTACCTGCGCCCAGGCGGGCTTTTGGTTCTTGATGATGCCAGCTTGGGCGGTGAATTTCATCCACCCCGTTACTCATTTGCAGGCCACCCTGGGCCTTCCCGTGTAGCTAGGGAATATGCAAGTCAGCAGATGCAGTTTCTCGGTGCCGTCGGCCACAATAACGTATTTCGAAAGCTTTGACCTTGATAATCCTATGGCTTGTTCCTCCTCACTCAAAATCAAAGTATCGCCTTGTCAGGCCCATTGTTTTGCTTTTGGGGGATTCGATATCCAGATGCTCTCGGCTTTGTCAGCGGCATCCGAAGCAGGTATCAACATTGAAAAACTGGATCCTTGGAGTCGTGATGAGGATTTCGACATTTTTCATGTGTGGGGCCTAGACTCGATTCATGCGCAGAATATTCATTGGGCTCGGCAGGCGGGAAAAAAAATCGTGATGACTGCTTTGCTTCCCTATCTTTCCGTGCAGACTCGGGTTCGGGCGGCACTAATAACCGGTGCGATGTGCATTACCGGGCGACAGGCACCAAAGATTGTTTTGTTAAATAAAGTTGATCGACTGGTGGTTGTGAATCAATTGCAGGCGGATGCTGCGGCCAAGCTCTACGGGTTTTCTCTCGACCGCATCAAAATCATCCCGAATATCGTAGAGAATCGATTTTTTTCTTCGGCAAGCCAAATGAATACAAAAAGTGCGGGAGTGGTGCTTTGCACTGGCAATGTTTGCCGCCGGAAAAACCAGCTAAATCTCATCTACGCCTGCCGTGTTGCGGGACTGCGTTTGCTCATCATCGGCGGCGTTCTGACAGGCGAGGATGCTTATGCGGCTGAAATCGAACGAGTCGTTGCGAATGATGCAGGCACCACTTGGATTAAAGGCGTTTCTTACGAGTCAGACAAATTAATTGAGGCATACCGTCAAGCGGCAGTTTTTGCATTAGTGAGCACGGCTGAAACCCAGCCTCTTGCTTTACTCGAGGCAAAAGCGGCGGGCTGCCGGCTGGTGATAGCGGATCGTGCTTATGCCCGGGACGAATTTTTCAGGAATGCCATTCTCGTTAAACCCGACTCGGTTGCCTCGATCGCCGCCGGGCTCCTGCGAGCGGCTGGCGAAGGCGCGGTGGGTCCTGACCCCGACTTCAATCAAAAATGCTCCCGCGAAGCAGTTGGCCGGGCTTACGTAAAACTCTATCACGGGATAGTGGCATTAAGATGAAAGATTTGACGAGAGAAACTGTTGATGTTGCCAACGGACGTTGTATTATTGCTCGTTTGTCTGCAGCGGATACTATTAATCGTGATGATAAAGTGAGTATTTTTGCCTTGACCGCGAAACAGAGGAGCAACGTGAGACAGATTTGTATGTGCGCATTTTATGGAACATCTCACGCACTTGGAAATGGAATAACCCCGAGAGGAAATTTTTATGGATTTTCCTGCGATTGGTGTCATGAACACATAGAGCGTGGGGAGATAAAAATTTTTTTGCCTAAACTTACGATTATCGCGGTGACTAAAGATGATCCCGAGGGTTTAGTGAGGATGTTACGCAGAGCGGCGGATTGGAGTGCTAGAAAGGAGGACGTGCACATCTTCTTTATATTCGAGAATAACGGGCAATGTTCCTTGATGTTTGAAGGAGTCGAGATCGAAGCGTGTGGCACGATTTCTACCAGAAAGGCGATGGCGGATTTACTCGCGGTGGCGGGTGTTCTTTCAGCGGCGGATGCATTCATTTTGCCGTCGTTGCAGAACAACCTGCCAAATATTGCGATTAAAGCTCAGGCATGTGGTTGTCCGATTATCGGTTTTGATAGCGGAGGACTGGGTGAGGTCGTCGAAAACGGTATCACCGGTTGGCTAGCACCTAACCGGGCCAAACCCGAATTGGGACGGTTGCTGGCAGTTTACACCTTGGGGAGTTTTCGGGAGCGGACAAAGATAGCGGACGCTTGTCGAGCCCGTACGCTGAGGTTATTTGACCCTGAGAAAGATGCGGCAGATTTAATTAAATACAACCACCAGATCTTTTTATGAGTTTATTAGATAATTATGACGGTTATGCAGTAACTGTTGTGACGGTGTGCCGAAACGCGGGCGACAAGCTGGATGTAACGGCGGCGAGCATCGCGGCCCAAGGCCGACCTGACTGCGAGTGGCTGGTGGTGGACGGGGCCTCGACCGACAACACGGTGCGGCGCGCGGAAGCCTGGCGCGAGAGGATGGCGGGGTCAGTGCGTATTGTGAGCGAGCCCGACGCGGGTATCTACGATGCGATGAATAAGGGCCTGCGCCGGGCGCGCGGCGAGTGGGTGTTGTTTTTGAATGCGGGTGACGAGTTGATAGATGCGGAAGCGTTGAAGAGTTGGGTGGCAAAGGCACGGGATGACGTGGGGTTGATCACCGGAGTGACCCGCATGCGAGATCCGCTGGATGGATTCACGGTGGAAGCGGGTGGTGAGTTTAGCTGGGTTGGCGTGGGTGTGGGGAAGGTGCCGCCGCACCCGAGCTGTCTGTATCGGCGCGATGCCGCAGTGGCGGCGGGGGGATATCCTGAAGCTTTTGGATTGGCGGGGGACACGGTGTTGACGTTGCGGGTGGCGGCGAGTGGCGGCGTCGCGCATGTGCCGCGAGTCACGGCCTTGTTTTCGATGGATGGAGTGAGCTCGCGGTTTGACTGGCGGTGGCGGGTGCATCGCGACAAGGCGCGGGCGATCCGGGAGGCAGCGCCGGATTGGGTATGGCGGCGTTACCGTTGGAGATGGCCGCTGGAGGCGCTGCGGGCGACTGCTGCACATCTGTTGAGGTGCTGCGGTTTGCTCGGGCTCTGGCGGCGGATCAAGCGCGTTGCTGGAGGGCGAGACGACGACCGGCGAGGCGACCGGTGAGTGACGCTGCATAAAAACTTGCGGCACCGCGGTCGCCTTTTAGCAGGGCGAAGAGTTGTCCGCCTAAAGCCCGCAGGCAGAAGTAATAAAAACCCGCGACAGAGAGACGGTGACGGGTCCAGACATAACCAAAGCCGCGGCCGTAACCGGAGGCGCGCGGGGTCAATGCGGCGATGGGAGGGCGCGGGGGGTGATGGAGGCCTTTGATGGGGGTGAACTCGGCTGCGAGGTTCTTGGCGAGAAAACGGAGGAGGAGGTCGGTTTCTTCTCCCGAGAAAAGTCCGGTGGCGGCACCGACGCCTAGTTGTTCATCGAAAGTGCCGGTAAGGGCGAAGGCGGATTTGCGGGCGAACAAGCCGGCCATCAGGCAAGTCTGCCAGACATTGGCGCGCGTGATCGGGGTGGTGTTGGCGGGCCAGCGCAGCATGATGGGTTGGCCGGTTTCATCAGAAAGGGGAATGCAGGCTGCGGCGAGCCCGGGGCGGGCGCCAAAGTGGGCGACAATGCGAGCGATGAGGTCGGGCTGCAGCCAACAATCGTCGTCGGGGAAGCCGACGAGGTTGCCGGTGACGCAAGCGAGGCCGGTGTTTCTGCCGAGGGATGCACCCTTGGCGGAG
>Ga0335395_10003206_pt1 | contig 10168 bp, 10 predicted proteins | sample MAT02_FD_205744 | JGI IMG/M metagenome (GOLD analysis project Ga0335395, IMG submission 205744) | Freshwater microbial communities from Lake Fryxell liftoff mats and glacier meltwater in Antarctica - MAT-02 (spades assembly) (version 2) ...
ACTGCCAATCGAGGGAGTGTAAATCCAAAGGGTTCTGGACGTAAAAAATCCATGAATTCCGAGGTTACTCCCGTTGAAGTTGGAAGCCCACACTCTATCGCTTAGCGATGAGTGTTGGGTAATTCACAACCCAAAAATCAAATCATGAACTACTAGCTGACCGTCAAAAGCGTAAAAAGTGATTCGAGAAATATTCGGTGCTTTTACACGCAGTTCCGTGCTAGGGTCGATCGCAGAACTAGACCCTACCAGATTGGGTGCAGGCATTTCATCCTGAGCAATTTGGAGGCCATCAAGGTCGCAAGCAGACAAAACGGTTCGCCGCGAACTGGTGACAAGTCCTGAAACAAAGCGCACTGGAGACTTAAAAGAGACTTCTATCAGTCCACTTTTGGGCGCTCCCATTAAAATAGTCGTCCCAGCAGCCTCCGTCAAAAATGCTGGGTTTGAAGGCTGGATCGCCACCGCATTGGTAAAAGTTAGCCCCCAATGTCCAAACTGGTGTTCTACCACTTCAAAGCATTTCAACTCTTGTAAAGCTATGCGGACACAATGAGGTGGCACAGCAGGCATCCGAAACTCTGACCCCCCCACAGAGCGGTCTGGAGTAGCGACAACAGTATCTTTGCCGTTTAAATCCACGCTTCGACAGGGAGTCTCAAATTCTGCTACCATTTCAGACTGAAGACTTTTTGTGTCAACCATAAAACCCTCGCGATCCCATTTCCTGAGCAGTTGCATTGTTAGTAGATCTCCCTGAGATTAGTTGTTTTTTGTGTTGTGGAATTTATAATGGCGCGACTAATTATTGCCCAGCCCCCAATTCAGAATAAAAAACCGAGCCTCACCCTTCTAACAAAGAACTTCGACCTCAAAAGTCGCTGCTCCGCAAAGTATCGCGATTAATTAATTGTGAGGGGTCTTACCCATCACCTTGCTATTATCTCGTATCGAGAGTAGTTTGGACGAGGTGAGGATAACTACACAGCCCGAACTGCAAAAATCTCAAAACTTGCTGACAGCCTGTACTTTCACCCTTCACCCGTACTAAAATAAAAATAAATCAATACTCAATCTTTACAAAAATACCCCCAGACGGGACATTTTTTTTTGAGAGAGAGTTCAAAATCTAAAATCTAACAGGTTTATTTATGCTTTTGCCCCTAGGCTTCGGTCAACGATCGACAGTTACTTCTCTTGGCAGAATGGTATACTACACTACTGAAAAACTGCCTTGGATGAAGTTACCCACTTCAAGTTCGGATAATTTGCCGAATTTGGTATTTTTTCACGGTTTTGGGGGGGGGTCGAGTGCCTACGAATGGTCGAAAGTTTATCCGGCATTTGCCGCTGACTATCGAGTTTTAGCACCGGATTTAATCGGCTGGGGACGATCGGAACATCCACCTAGAAATTACAAGGTTGATGATTATATCACAACTTTGATCGAATTTTTGGAAAAAACTTGCGGTAGTCCGACAGATGTGATTGCTTCTTCGCTGACTGGGGCGATCGCGATTCGAGCTGCGCTCGCCAGGCCCGACCTTTTCAAGTCGCTAATTTTGACGACACCAAGCGGTTTGTCAGACTTCGGGACAGATTACAGCAAAAGTTTATTTGCTCAAATAGTCCGCACGCCGATTTTAGACCGCTTGCTCTACACTACCGGAATTGCCACCAGCGGGGGTATCCGCAACTTCCTAGAACAGCGACAATTTGCCGATGCGCGCCGAGTCTACCAAGAAATCGTGGATGCTTACCTCGAATCCGCCTTGGAACCAAATGCAGAATATGCCGCTCTTTCTTTTGTGAGGGGGGATTTGTGCTTCGATTTGTCGCTATACATCACTCAGCTAACAACGCCTACGGCGATTATTTGGGGAGAAGAGTCACAGTTTACCAGTCCTGATATCGGCAAGCGATTGGCCAACCTCAACTCCGAAGCAATCAAAGTCTTTCAACCTCTGGAAAATGTGGGCTTAACGCCGCAACTAGAAATTCCTGCTGTCACCATTGGCTTGATTCGGCAATATTTAAACTTGCTATCGGAAGGGTAAAAAGTTAGTTGTTAGTTGTTATTGGTTATTGGTTATTGGTTATTAGAAGAGTGCGAATTCCCAATTCCCAATTCCCAATTCCCAATTCCCAATTCCCAATTACTCTTTGACCCGCACATCGATAACGCTGGCGTTGAAAATGTACTTCTTGCCTTCAAGTTCTAACGTAGTGCCAATTTTGACTTTCGTATTGCCTAAAACCGGGCCATTTTCAGTAACTTGACCTTTCCCTTCCAAAGTAAACATCATATTTCTGCTGAAGGATTCTTCTTCTCTGGGGTCTGGTAGAGCTTTCAAGCTGCCGTTGGGCTGAGGAACGGCTAGGGTTCTAGTTATAGTTTTGACAGATTTGATCGTAATCTGACCGGAAGGTTGATTGCGGATAATCACATTAATTTTATCGCCTGCTTTGAATAACTCTGGAAAATTCGTTCCTTTGAGACCGATCGCAATGGCATCAATTTCTAGGGGTTTGACACCTGCGCCACCAACTTGGGCTACAGAACCGCCAGAAGTGCCTGGAAAGAAGAAGATTCCGACTGCAACTAACAGGATGATCAGAGCAGCACCTAGGTCTAAGATGCTTAGTTTACCGAACAGACGACCTTGTGAATCCAAAATTTTCATATAAAATCTTCGGGAGTGTGGAAACCGCGTACCTTGATTGTCGCGGATGAAGCACGAGCCACTGAATTTATTCAGCGTCCCCTTTCGGGGTTGGATAAGTGGAGTATCTGTACAAGCCAAAAGATATTACCACGATCGCTGCTAAAAATCCGCAGGACTTGGAGCGAAGGCATAAGGTCGAAGCTTTACTCAGATTCATGGGTCAAATTTCTGATCTCTTTCCAATCGAATGTCAGCATTCCCCTCCCGTTAAGCAGAGTGGCTATAATGGGAGGGGAATGCTGACCACCAAATAAACTGAGGGACAGCGAATCATTTGTCTGATGGTTTCAACGTTCTACACAAACTTTCGTCAGCACAACGCGAGACTAAGAAATAAAGCAAGTATATTTTATGCTTAAAAGTTTTTGGTTGACAAGTCGGCGTACCTGCGGGCGGGGGATTTATCTTTTTCTGTCGCTGATTGTAGCTGCGGGAATCTGGGTGGTTTCCCCGGAACCAATTCAAGCGTTTTCTTTGCCTGAACTGATTTTTAGAGGTATTCAAGTTATTCAATTGTCGAATTTGTCCGATCGCCAAGAAGTCGCTATTGGCAGACAAATCAATCAACAGTTGGCGGGTAGGGAGTTTAAAATTTACAGAGATCGCGCTACCACAGTATACATCGACCGCATCGGTCAGCGACTGGCCGAGGAGAGCGATCGCCCGAATATTCCCTATACCTTCCAAGTCGTTGACGATGACAATATTAATGCTTTTGCGACAATGGGCGGTTTTGTTTATGTGAATAAAGGTTTGATGGCGGCGGCGGACAATGAAGCTCAATTAGCAAGCGTGATCGGCCATGAAATCGGTCACATTAGTGCTCGCCACGCCATTAAACAAATGCGTCAAATGGCGATCGCCTCTGGTGTAGCTTCGGTGGCGGGACTCGATCGCTCTCAAGCAGTACAGATTGGGGTGGAACTGGCTTTGCGCCGTCCCCACAGTCGCCAAGCTGAATACGAAGCGGATCAGTTGGGATTGCAAACAATGGGGCGATCGGGCTACGCTCAATCTGGGATGGTTGATTTTATGAAAAAGTTGCTCAACAAACCTTCTCCTCCGAGCATTTTGAACACTCACCCGGATACAGCCTCGCGCATTAGTGCGATCGAACAGGGAATCGATCCGGATCTTGCTACGGGTGAAGGCTTGAACAATGGGACTTACAGACAGGAAATCCGCAGGCTTTTGGGGTCGTAATTATTTTTTCAACTCTACGGTGGAGAAACTCCGCTCAAAACAGACTTGGGTAGTCGAATCGGCTGGGATTTGATTGGTCTGACCAATTCGTCAAAGGGCAAAATTCGGACTTGATTGTTAAATACATTAACTTGATAAACTCGGCGGTAGTTGAGGTCAAGTCCTGTCAACCAGCCACTCTTGGGATGATAGGCACCAGTGTCAATATCTAACCACCCTTGTCCTCTGACTAATTCGCCCGGTCTGACACCCTCAAAGGTAAAGGTGATCGTGTGACCCGTGATAATTAATTTATCGGGAAAATAGGGTCTGGACATGGTGTGAAATTCCTTGCGAATCCAGCAGAATTGGTCGCTGGACTGTTGTTCAAGGGGGAGTGTGGGATGGACACCGGCGTGGACTAGCCAGATGTCACCCAAGTCGAGGTGGGTGGGGAGCGATCGCATCCACTCTAAATGTTTGTAGGGCATCATCCCTGTCTCTCTGTAACTGTCTATGGTGGCATCGCCGCCACTGTAAAGCCAAGCTTCCCACGATCGCATATCCACAACGCCATTGACTAAAGCATTTAACATCAGTTGTTCGTGGTTGCCCAACAGAGTTTGGTAAGAGCTTTCTTGGACAAATTCTAATACTTGAGCGCTCTTGGGCCCGCGATCGATTAAATCTCCCAAAAAATAGACGCGATCCTCCGAGCCGGGGGCCAGCGCCTCTAGCAAGGTCATTAAGCCATCGTAATGCCCATGTACGTCACCAATAACAATGCGCCGATGCTCCATTGTACTTATTCGGTTCCCTGACTCCAAACACAAACCTGTAGGTAACAGCATCTAATTTTGCTGCGATTCTTTTTACCCTCTTGTTCCTCAGAGGGGTGTCACCCATTATACTGCTTCATATAAAGATTTAGTAAAGCTCGCTAGATTTACTTAGTAACTACTGATAGTTAAGACTGGCAAGCTGTTAATTATGTTTCTGCAAACGATGTCATATCAAATCCGTTGGCATCGGAATGATAGGCAACGGAGGACACGGCAATGCCGTTTCCCTACTCTCGCCCAAATTGTAGGGACACGGCAGTGCCGTGTCAGCTATGGTTCGACCCTTCGGCTACGCTCAGGGCGACGCTCCGCACGAGCCGTGGGTAATATTAATTCCGATGCAACCGGAAACGTTGTCACTGAGTCAAGGCTTTGAGGAATGTTTGGAGTTCTGTGAGAAAACCTTTCTTTTTGATCGGTTTTGCAGGCTCGGTGGAGTTTGGATCGGCGATTCCGAGAGCTTTAGCTAAAATCCGCTCTAAATCATCTCCGACTGGTTTTTGGGCGGTTTCAGAAATTAGTTGATATTCATCGTTGGTTTCCAGCCAAACTTGCCAGGATTGAGGGTAGCAGCGGAATAGAGCTGCACTGTCTAGGGGTCTGATGTAGTAACAGGATTCGATTTTGCTGAGGAATCGATCGCGCAGTTGGCGGCCTGCATAGCCTATACCTATGGTGGCAACGTCTTCGAGGCGCGGGTTGAGTAGAATGACTGGGCGATCGCCCGCAGCTATATAAAGTTTTTCGACTTGAGCAACTTCCACCGCTGCGGGATTGATCAACAGGAAAAGTTGGTCATCGGGTTCTATTTTATCTTCAACAGGGGTGCGACTGCTGCCCAAGTCTGTCACCTTAAACGCAGTTTGTCCCCAATCGCGGCGCGCGAGGGCGGCCGCACCGGTATCGGGAAAGAAGACTTTGACCCCGGAGTAGATTTCTGCAAATTCGGGGAGGAATTGTTCGGCGATAGACTGTGCTTGGAGTGCGATTTCTGGGAATACTAATTCAACTTGCAGTAGAGTTTTGCCGTCTGAGAGGGCGGCTGCGGTTGCAATGCGGGATTGGGCGATCGCCTCGTTGAGATCCTTTGGCAGTTCGGTCATTAATCTGATTTTTTTACTGAAATTATATCAATCTAATTTTACCAAAAAATTGGGTCAAAGCCCCGTCCTTCGCTCGACGGCTTTAATTCGCTCGCACAATGTAAAGAATTTTCAAGTAGTTATTTTATAGGCACAAAGCTCTATAAACGTGATAGGATAATTGCATGATTGTATTAGAGTACAAGTTGAAAGGTAAACCAGCGCAGTATCGGGTCATCGACGACATGATCCGAACCGCTCAGTTTGTCCGCAACAAAGCTCTTAGATACTGGATCGACAATCAAAATGTTAAGCTATCCGACCTTTACAAACAATGCGCCATATTGGCTAAAGAGTTTGAATGGGCAGGAAAACTTAACTCGATGGCACGTCAGGCTTCTGCTGAACGTGCCATTTTTGCTGTTCAACGTTTCTTCGCCAATTGTAAAGCCCAAAAGCCAGGAAAAAAGGGATACCCACAGTTTAAAAAACACACTCGCTCAGTAGAGTACAAGACATCAGGTTGGAAGCTTTCTTCTGACAAAAGATGCCTAACATTTACGGACAGTTTTGCTGCTGGGACGTTTAAATTAGTCGGTAGTCGGGACTTGCATTTCTATGCACCTAGCGAAATTAAGCGAGTTAGGGTTGTGCGGCGCGCTGATGGCTACTATGCTCAGTTTTGCATCAATGTGGAGCGGGCAGAGGAATCTATTCCCACAGGTAAAGCTATTGGAATAGATGTCGGATTGAACCATTTCTATACCGACAGTAACCGTGAAACAGTCCCTAATCCTCGCTATCTTCGCAAAAGCGAAAAAGCCTTAAAGAGAGCGCAGAAACGAGTTTTCCGAAAGAAGAAAGGTTCCAGTAATCGTAAAAAAGCGATTAACAAGTTAGGAAGAAAACACCTTAAAGTCAGTAGGCAGCGCAAAGACTTCGCCATTAAGACAGCGTTGTGCGTAGTAAAATCTAGCGATTTTGTAGCCTACGAAAACTTGCAGGTGAGGAATATGGTCAAGAATCATAAGCTTGCTAAATCAATTAGCGATGCAGCTTGGAATCAGTTTGCTCAGTGGCTACAATACTTTGGAAAAGTGTACGGCAAAACAGTAATTGCTGTTGCTCCTCAGTACACTTCCCAAGATTGCTCAGCCTGTGGAAATACTGTCAAAAAATCGCTGTCGATCAGAACCCATATTTGTGGATGCGGCGCGGTATTAGACAGAGATTACAACGCAGCGCTCAACATTTTGGCAAAAGGATTGAAGCAAGCAGGAATCACTTTAAATACGGTGGGGCACACCGAAATTAACGCTTGGGGACAGAACGATCTCTACTCATTGGTGGTGACATCAACGAGCAAATCGGCTGACTGAACCAAGAATCCTCGCGCCCTGACTGCCGAGGAGTGTCAAAACATCAAGCCACAAAAGCTAACACCGATGCCGGAGAGCCTGAACCTCCTAAAAGGCGCAATATTCCAATAACTAAAGTGATGTTTGCGGCTGGTAACTGGTCAAGATTCGCCAAATTTTCTAGCACAATTAGCTGCCTTTGTAATACCAATCTATTCACAGCAAAACTTTCATCTTGTCCCGGATCTACTCCATGAGTATCGGTTCCAACTCCTGCTATTAACCGTTCTTTTAGCAAAAATTGAGTTACTGATTTGCTAAATCCGGGAAAGTGGCAAATTCCGCCATCGTCTCGATTAAAAAAAGCTCCCTCGTCAACCCATTTTTCTTGCCATCCGGTATACAATATAATTATATTTCCTGGTTCAATAAATCGGTGTTCCTGTTCCCAAGTCAATACATCGTCGATTGTTAAAGTGTAGTCGGGGTTGACAAGAGTTTTGTCACGAATGTCGATCGCAATTGCCGGCGCAACTAGCAACTGTGGCGGATAACTATCAATACTCGCGCCTTCAGAATAAAAGCTGTTGGGTGCATTCATGTGAGTGCCGCTGTGTTCACCCATCGAGAATTTCCGCAGGAAATAGCCGGATGTTTTTATTTGAGATACTGTTTCAAATTCTACCGGAGGATCTCCGGGCCAAATCGGAATATTTGGGTGAATTGAATGGGTTAAATCTACAATTTTGCTGTAGGCGATCGTTTTGAGATTATTTGAGTTTAATTGGTCTGTCATTAGGTAAACTAGATATACTATAATCTAAAATCTAAAATTCAACATTTGATTAGTCGATCGAGCGTTGCAGCCATCACATCCTTGGTTTGCCCGGAAACAGTATACACCAAAGCTTCTCGATAAACTCTCCCCGCTGGGTGCATTTGGCTGTTAGCAGCACCGCTGGAAACTACCACCGCCGCGTGCCCGCAACGCACCGCTAAGTCAATGGCTTGAGCTCGCAGCGCTAGTTTTTCGGCTATGGAGCTATGCTGAGATTGTGGGAAATTCTCTTTTAGGCGATCGAGCTTTTGCTCTAATTTTTGGTAAGCGGTAACTAGAAAAAGTTGATGGTTAGCCTGCGCCGCTGCTGCAATTACATCCAATCCGGCTCGAATACATCCGAAAGTAGCTGGAATAAAATTAAGTACATTTTTACTGTCGTTTCCCACAATCCAGTCTTTGGGTTGAAATGAAATTATTTGTGATTCATCAAGCAACCAATTAGTCAGAGTTGCTGTGACAGTATTGGTCGAACTCATGGCGATTAACGGCATGATTTCGCCGCAGGCAATTTTACCAGATTCCGATTCAACATTAGCAAATGGCAGCAAGCCGAAAACAGCCCGATCGTCAGGAAGTACCGCAGCTACAATAAACTTTTGAAATAATCCAAAACCTGTTACCCAAGGAACTTGTCCTGATAGTAAATAGCCATCTTTTGCGGGAGTTGCAGTGACAGCAGGATTGCCCGATCGCCTTAAATGCGAAAACCCAACGCCCAATCGCAACTCTCCAAGAGCGATCGCCCTCAAGCATCTACTTTTTAGCCGTTCATTGTCGCTGTTAGCAAGCATGGAAGTTGCGCTGTGGTGTTGAGTTTGCAGAAAACCTAAAGCGCCGGAATATCGCGCTGTCAATTCCTGATATTCATAAAAAGTTTCTGCATCAATATCTACGCCACCCCATTTTTGGGGAACTCGCAAAGCTAAGAGCGATCGATCTTCCAATCCTACAATTGCTTTTTTCAGTGCTTGCGAGTCGCTGTCGATAATTTCAGCATCGGCTGCAATGCAGTTTTTCAAGTACACTTCTGTAATGTTGAGAATATCTTGGAAATCCATTTTTTGCGAAAGGAAGAAGGAAAGTTCGGCAACGGATTATGTAACGGATTTAACAATGGACTGAAGAAGGGGAGAAGAGGGAGAGGGGAGGAGAGGGGGAGAGTGGGAGAGGCAGCTACCAATGCCCCATTTCCTATTGCCCAATTCCCTATTCTCCATTTCCTATTGCCATACTTTCCAGGGAGCTTCCCCTCGATCCCAAAGTTCGTTTAAATACTTGTATTCTCGAAAAGTATCCATTGCAAAAAAGAAGCCTTCGTGACGGTAAGCCATCAACTCTCCGTCTGCCGCCAAACGCTGCATCGGCTCCTGTTCTAAGATACAATCATCTCCATCCAAATACTCAAATACGCGGCGGTTAAATATCATATATCCAACACTAATCCAGCCATCTATTTGAGGTTTTTCAGCAAATTCTAGGACGCGCCCTTCAGTATCTACATCTAAAATTCCAAAGCGAGAAATCGGACGAAACGTCGTGACAGTTGCCAGCTTACCATGAGCTTTGTGGAAAGCGAGTAATTCTTCAATATTTACATCAGCAACTCCATCTCCATATGTCACCATGAAATTATCGCGATCGATATATTTTTCGATCCGTTTTACCCGCCCTCCCGTCATACTTTCCGCGCCAGTTTCAGCCAGGGTAACATTAAAATTTTGTTCTCGATGTTCCTCCTGATAAGTGATGCTATTTTTGCGACCAAGGCAGATAGTAAAGTCATTGTTCATCGCTTCATAATTAAGGAAATATTCTTTAATCATGTTACCACGATAGCCCAAGCACACAATAAAGTCTTGGAAGTTATAGTGTGCATATATCTTCATGATGTGCCAAAGAATCGGATAGCCACCCACATCAACTAAAGGTTTGGGACGAAATTCTGTTTCTTCTCTGAGACGAGTACCAAGACCACCAGCCAGGATAACTACTTGCATTTTTTCACCTTTTTCAGGATAATCAACTAAGGTATCATTAATCATTACTCATTTCCTCAAAGAATTATTAAGATATCCTCATAGTTAGTTAAGGTTTGTAAATAAATTCAATCTGAGATTTTTTTAACTCTACATAGCTA
>Ga0335395_10003207_pt1 | contig 10168 bp, 7 predicted proteins | sample MAT02_FD_205744 | JGI IMG/M metagenome (GOLD analysis project Ga0335395, IMG submission 205744) | Freshwater microbial communities from Lake Fryxell liftoff mats and glacier meltwater in Antarctica - MAT-02 (spades assembly) (version 2) ...
GAAAGCCGATGTACTCAAACATCTGCTCCCAGGCCAACGGCGATTTCAGGTTGCGGAACGAAACATCATGTGTATCAGTTGGGCGCTGGTGCGAAGGCAGAAGTACCGTTTTTGGGACAGGGACGCCGATTTTCTCGGCCAGACAGTTGTTAAAAAACTTCTCGTCGGCACTCCACCAGAATGGGTTGTTGATGACCGCCGTACCGCAAAGGGCAGCGTTTTTCAAAAACGCCTTGTAGAAAGGAACATCCTGCGAAATGCGGTCGATGATAACGGCGTAATCCGTGGGATCAGCCTGTTTGACCTGCTCGACGGAGACGCCTTCGGCCTGGATACCTTCAATGTTTTTTTCGTTGATACGATTCACAAAGGCTTGGGGAAAGGTATTCTCCATGCCATAGAGTATGCCAATTTTTTTCATAGGGATTGCTTTGGTTGGTTGTGCGTAATTTAGTTTCAAAGGGGCAAAGGGGCAAAATGAATTCCAGCAAAAAAATCACTCATCACTCATCAGTGGTGCGCCAGCCCGGTCATCATTCTCTTCACATCATTTTCGACAAATAATCAGGAAACATCCTTTGCCACAACGGCCAGTCGTGCAGTTCCCAGCCCCTAATATCGAACCAGTGGTTGATTCCTTTGTTATTCAGGATGCGTGACATGGTCAGGTTGTCGTTCAGGCAGATGTCCCATTCCGACGAACCCAGCACGATTTTCATGTGGTTGTAGCGCCAGCCCTGCTCATTGGGTAAGTAGTCGATGGGGTTGTTGAAATAGACGTTGTCGTCGTAGTAGCCGCCCAGGAAAGAGCGAATGTCGAATGCCCCGCTCATGCTGATGAGGTAAGCGACCTGCTCGGGATGGCGAAAGGCGAAGTTGAAGGCGTGGTAGCCACCGAAACTGCACCCGGCTACGCCAATTTTGTCCACGCTGCACTCGCGCTGAATGTAAGGCACCAGTTCGTTGGTCAAAAACTTATCGTACTGAATGTGGTTGAGGACTTTCTGAGGCGCCGTGAGGTGGCGCCCGTACCAGGATTCCTTGTCGATGCTGTCGATGCAGTAGATTTTGTATTGCCCCGATTCCACTAATCCACGCACCGAGTCGATAAGTCCCATACCTTTGGCCTGGTGGTGATCGCCCATCGTGGTCGGGAAAATCAGGATCGGGTAGCCCCAATGCCCATAAACAAGCATGTCGATTGAGCGGCCCAAGTGATGGGAATAATAACTGATATGGTTTTCTTGCAAGATGTTTCAGGATTTCGTGAGGACTTTCGAGGATTTAAAAAAATATTGTTGCAAATCTAATCATTGTTTGTAAAATTAACCGTCCCGTATTTTATAATCCCTTATTGTACATCTATTTGTGAATTCACCCTCTACCGCTGAAAAATCTCCGCTTTCCGATCCGCTTCCCAAAGAAATCAGGCTTCATTCCACCCACTTGAGACGCATGGTGAAGCTGACTTTCCTGCAACCGCCGAACCCGGAACCCAATGTCCCGCTGGCGGTTTTGCTGGTTTTCGATGGACAAGACTTCCCCGCCCTGCGCATGGCGAAAACACTCGGGGAATTTTGCCAAGTCTATCCTCAAAAGCCGATGCTAGTAATTGGGATTCACGCCAACAAAGACCGGATTTACGAATACGGTATCGCGTCGCAACCCGACTACGCCTACCGGGGCAACAAGGCCGCTAACACCACCCAATTCGTGGTGGATGAGTTGATCCCCTATCTAAAAGCTAATTTCAACCTGTCAGAAAACCGTTTGGACTGGACAATCACGGGCTTCTCGCTGAGTGGTTTAATGGCCCTGGACATTGCCTGGCATCACGCCGAGCAATTCTCGAAGGTTGGCGTATTCTCGGGGTCTTTCTGGTGGCGGCAGCGTGCGCTAGACGATGATTATGATGAAAGCGATCGAATCATGCACAACCTCATTAGGCACTCCCCCGGCCAGCCGCCCCTCCAATTCTGGTTCCAGACCGGCACCCGCGACGAGGAGGCCGACCGCGACAACGACGGCATTATCGACTCCATCGACGACACGCTGGATTTGATCGCGGAACTGGAACGCAAAGGCTATAAATGGGGAAAAGACATTGTTTACGAAGAGGTGCAGGATGGGGAGCATCATCCCGCCACTTGGGCGAAGATTTTTCCTGCTTTCTTGCGCTGGGCCGTTGGGCAATGATAGAATGATAGAATGATAGAATGATGGAATGATGGAATGATGGAATATTTTAAATAGTTGGTTTTCAAATTTTTAAATCCGTATAATATGAAATGTTTTGTACTTGTCGGGCTTCTTCTCCTGACTGATTTCGTAAGCATGGCCCAAAGCGTCGGTCGCTTTGAGATTGAACTGCCGACTTTTGCCAAAACAGCCACCTTGGATGGGCGTTTACTGCTTTTCCTCTCCACCAAAGAAGGGGCCGAACCGCGCTTTCAAATTAGCGACGAAGTGGATTCCCAACAGATGTTTGGCATGGACGTGGAGGGCGTTCGTCCCGGTCAGGGCCTGGCGTACGATATGAGCGTCGCTGGTTATCCCAAAAAAGCGTTCGCCGAAATCCCGGCGGGCGAGTACTACGTACAGGTTTTACTGCACAAATACGAAACCTTCAAGCGCGGCGATGGCAAGACCGTTAAACTGCCAATGGATCGGGGTGAGGGACAAAACTGGCGCACCGCGCCGGGGAACACTTATTCCAAACCCATCAAAATTCGCTTCGATCCCAAATCCACCAAGGCAATGAAGCTGAAACTCGACCAGGTCAACCCTGAGTTGGGCGACCCGGCCAAAAAGCAGACCAAGTACATTAAATACGTGAAAATCAAGTCGGAGAAACTGAGCAAGTTCTGGGGGCGTGATATGCACTTGGCCGCTTGGGTGCTGTTGCCCGAAGGTTTCGACGAGCACCCCGAAGCGAAGTATCCGCTCAGTCTTTTTCATGGCCACTTCCCCGAGGAGTTTGCGGGCTTTAGCGAAACGCCACCGCCCGCTGACATGGACACGTCGGCCTACGTGGCTCGTTTTGGTATTTACGGCTACAATAAAATTGTGGCCCAAGAAGCCTACGATATGTACAAGAAATGGACAAGCCCGAATTTTCCGCGCTACCTGGTGGTGGAGATTCAGCACGCCAATCCGTTTTATGATGATTCTTACGCGGTCAATTCCGCCAACCTCGGCCCATACGGCGATGCCATCATGTACGAACTCCTGCCCGAAATCGAGCGGCGGTTTCGGGGCATCGGACAGGGTTGGGCGCGGTTTACCTATGGCGGCTCCACGGGCGGCTGGGAGGCGCTGGCCGCCCAAATCTTTTACCCCGACGAGTTCAACGGTTGTTTCGCCGCTTGTCCCGATCCGATTACGTTCGAGGCCTACACGATGGTGAACCTATACAAGGATAAAAACGCCTACTACTGGGACGGGCCGTTCAAGCAGACTCCTCGCCCCGGCAAGCGCAATTATTTGGGGGAAATGCTCTGCACGCTGGAAGATATGAACAGGAGAGAGGCGGTGCTGGGCAGCAAAGGCCGCTCGGGCGACCAGTGGGACATCTGGCAGGCCGTGTACTCGCCCGTCGGCGCCGACGGCTACCCCAAACCCATCTGGGATAAGAAAACGGGCGTAATCGACCCAACGGTGGCGCAGCACTGGAAGGAAAACTACGACCTGATGCACATCCTGAAGCGCGACTGGAAGACGCTCGGCCCCAAGCTGACGGGCAAAATCCACATCTACTGCGGCGACATGGACAATTACTATCTCAACAACGCTGTCTATCTGATGGAGGACTATCTCAAAACCACTCGCTCGCCCCACTACTACGGCGAGGTTGACTACGGCGACCGCGCCGAACACTGCTGGAACGGCGACCATACCCTGCCCAACTACATCTCGCGCCTTCGCTACAACACCATGTACCTGCCCAAAATCCTGAAACGCATCGAAACCTCCGCGCCAGTGGGGGCGGATCTTAGCAGTTGGAGGTACTAATTATTGTTGAACTGTTGAATTGTGTAATCGTGTAATTGATGTTTTTTGTTGATTCGTTTTTTGATTAGGATTCTGATATCAAATAGTGTCTCTTGAACAGTTTAACAGCCACACAGAGAACAATTCAACATCAATTACACAATTCAACGATTACACGATTCAACAAAAATTTATCCCTTCCCCAATCTCCCAACCATCTCCGCGCACATACGGGCGTTGTGGTAGGGGGCTTTCCAAAAGTGGATTTTGTCGCCGGGGACGGGCTGGCCGTTTTCCAGCACAGTGGTGTGCCATTCGCCGCGTTCGGTATCCATGAATTTATCCTGGACGTAGGCCCAGCTACGTTCCGCCATTTCGCGGTATTTTTCGTCTTTGCTCAGTTGGTAGGCATTGTAAAAGCCGACGATTTGCTCAGCCAGCACCCACCAGCTACGGTTGGTCTGTAAGTGGTGGGTTTCGGGAAAATATTCGTAGTTCAGGGCACCGTCTTTCGCCAGACCCGAGGTGGCGGCGGCGGCCATTTGTAAGCATTCCGCTCGCACGCGCTCAACCATTTTTTCATCTTGCAGGGTTTCGGCGGTTTCCAGCAACAGCCAGGATGCTTCGATGTCGTGCCCGTAGCTGATCGTCTGGTCTTTGGGCCGCCAGTCTTTCGTAAAGAATAGCTTCATCCGGTGCGATTCGTCCACAATGTGTTTCATAATAGCGTCCAGCATCCCCGACGTTTGTTTTTTGAGCAGAGCATCCGGCCAAACCCGGTACAGATTGGTGTAGGCTTCCACCAGATGCAGGTGGGTATTCATGCTCTTGCCGTAGGGCGATTTGCTCAGCAAATAATCGTCGATGGGCTGGCCTTCGCGGCCCACCGCCTCCCAGTAGCCGCCCAAGCTCGAGTCAAAGGCTACTTTTTCAATGTAGGCAAAAAGCCCCTGCGCTAGTTTCAGGGCAGCTTCTGACTTTGACATCCGGTAGTATTCACTCAGTCCGTACATGGCGAAGGCTTGCCCGTACATGAGCTTCCGGGTTTCCAGCGGCTTTCCATCTGCCGTCACTGACCAAAACACGCCGCCGTTTTCCTTATCGAAAAAATACCGGGACAAATAATCGAACGCCCGGTCGGCCATTTTCCGGTAGGCGGGATTAGGGAAAAGGCGGTGGGCCATCGAGAAAGTCCACAAAATGCGGCCATTGACCACCACCGAGCGCGGGGCGTCCTGAACCGGTACATTGTCGAAGGTCACTGTTCCGTAAAAGCCGCCGCGTTCTTTGTCGGGCGCGTACTTTTCCCAATAGCTCAGGATGCGGAAAAGCTCGGATTTGAAGGTGTCAGCAGTAAAGCGGTCGGGCATAAAAGGTCTATTTAAATTCCTGTTCAGAAGTGCCGCGTGAGAAAAAAATACTCGACTGAATAATCGTTATTCTCTCATTCTCTCATTCACAATTAGAAAGGAACGCCATGGTATCCACGCCATCGGCGAAATCTGCCAAGCCGGGCGATTGCGCCTGGCCGAAGGAGACGGCAGTGGGCAGTTTCTCGGGATTGCCGACGATGCACTGGATTTTTTCGCTTTGCGCGTCGAGACCTACGAGCAGAATGGGGAGCGACTCGTAGGATTCATAATAAACCACACTCAAAGGCGACACCATTGCCTCGCTTTCGGTAAACATCAGGAAGCCGTTGTCGTAGTGCGGTGTTCCGTTTACGAGCAGGATGGAGCGGTTGTATTCGTAGTTATTGAAGAACTTGTGGTGGTTGGCGTAGAAATCGCGCTGAACTTCCAGCACTTCGTATAACTTGGAAAAGTCGTATCCCGGCGGGACGTATAGCTTGGAAACGTTGCGGCAACCCAAACCGAAATAGCGCAGAATGTCCTGGCCCAGTCCAGCTAAATCAGCTTCAGATTCGTGGCCGTCCAACACTGCCACGGCGGTGCGGTTCCGGCGGATGATGTGGGGCTTTTGGGCGAAATAATACTCGAAGTACCGCGCCGTGTTGTCGCTGCCGGTGGCGACGTAGGCATCGGCTTCGTTGATGCGCTCCACCAATTGGATATCGTCTTCAAATTTTGGTTCTAGTTTTTTCAGCGTATCCAACAAGAAAAGCACAAGCGGCGTGTCGTCCTTGCTGAGCTTGGCTAAAAGCTGATGTCCGCTCAGCAACACGCACAGGGCATCGTGAAAGCCCACCGCTGGCACGTTGCCCGCCATTACTACGCCGATTTTCTTGGGCGTTTCGATTTCTTCGTAATTGTTGAGGAATTGCGTGAGCTTTTGAGAATCGAGATAGTTTTCGGCGATTTTCTGGAGGGAAAGCAGAGTGTTTTCCGGCACGAACCAGCCATTTCTGGCTCGCGCCATCTGAGCCGCTTCCTGCAACTCTATCGAATTTATAGGGTTTAGCAGGTATTCACCTAATTGTGCAAACGCTTTAATTCGGGCTTTTCTTTCAATCATGCTAAATTATATCTATAAAGTTCAAAGTGTGGAGAATTTTAACCATTTTGTGTCAGGCGGGAAACTAAAAATAATTATATTTGTTGATTCCAATTAATGAAGGTCGAACAAATATAAACAATCCGACGAGCATGGCTATAATGATCACCGATGAATGCATCAACTGCGGTGCCTGTGAACCCGAATGCCCCAACACTGCCATTTACGAAGGTGGCGTTGAATGGGCCTGGGGTGACGGCACAAGTCTCGACGAAGTCGATTTCGGCGATGGCACCTTGGTGAGCGGCAAAGAAAAACAAATCCCCGTATCCGACGAATTCTACTATATAGTATCCGATAAGTGTACCGAGTGCATGGGCTTCCACGAAGAGCCGCAGTGCGCGGCGGTATGCCCCGTGGATTGCTGCGTGCCCGACCCCGAACACGTGGAAGAAGGAGAAACCCTGCTGGCTAAGAAAGCCTGGATGCACGACGAATGACACCGCCTAACTTACTCTTCTTTAAAAGACCCATGAAACATGGGTCTTTTTTTGTGCCTGGATGTTGGCCTTGGTCAAGGCATTAACTATGAAATTTTAATGAATATGACTACGGAAAGATTAATTTGTACTAATAAAAATAATTTGGCCTTTTGGGTAATTTACCAAATATATTAGAAAGAAATATTTGTAATATAAATATTATAATAGTCACGAAATATTACACTTTTCTATGAATTATACAATCATTTTATAGTTAAAGAGGTAAAATGCTTTGATTATATTCCTCAAAAATCAATATTTGCCATATTAAAGAATAATCGTGTTTTAAATACCCGAACAAAATAAAATTATGAAGAAGTTGTACTTAACGGTATTATCTGCCATGATTCCCTTTTTGGGTTTTGTTAAAGGTCACGGTTCGGGCGACGATGATAAGAAGAGGCCCGACCAAAAGCCCCTTCAACACTTTCTTTGGCCACCTAAACTTCGACTACATCGGCAATTTCAACCATCCACAATCACGCTCCAATACAGGGGCATCCAACGCCCGTGCTTTCGGCATCAGCTCTGGCCAGTTCCAGCTAGGTCTGGTACAAACCAAAATGGTTTATGCCAACGACGTGCGGGCTTCTAATTTATCAAGAACAAATCTCATAAAGCTAGCCCCAAATTTTCAAGAATGTCTTTGATAAAAACTGCTCAGAAGAAAACTTTTTTACAATAATTTCTAACCAGAAAACAACTGCGTCGCATGCAAAAACCAAACTACATCCCTCTACTGATTCTCTTGGCAATCAGCTTTTTGGCGGTATTTATGCCTGCCGTTCCTTCTGTCATTATCACCGAAGGTCTCGATTCGGGCGACATCGCCTGGATGCTCGTCGCCTCAGCGATGGTGCTGCTCATGACCCCCGGCTTGGCTTATTTCTACGGTGGAATGGTCAACAACAAGAACGTAATTTCCACGATGTTACAAAGTTTCATCGCGATGGGAGTCATCAGTGTTCTCTGGGTGGTAGTCGGCTTCAGTCTTGCTTTCGGCGAGTCGCTGGGGGGCTTTATCGGCAATCCGCTGACCTACTTTATGTTTAACGGGGTGCAGGAAAGTGCGCCCTGGTCTCTGGCCCCGACCATCCCTCTTGCTCTTTTTGCCTTTTTTCAGTTGAAGTTTGCGGTCATCGCGCCTGCCCTGGTAACAGGTTCGATGGCCGAACGCGTCAATTTTCGCTCCTACGTTCTTTTCATCGTGCTCTTCAGCGTATTCGTGTACGCCCCGTTAGCGCACTGGACCTGGCATCCCGAAGGCTTCCTTTTCAAGATGGGCGTACTGGATTTTGCGGGGGGCACGGTCGTCCATATGTCGGCGGGCTGGGCGGCTTTGGCGGGTGCTTTGTACCTCAAGCGCCGCAAGTCACACCTGGAGTCGAGCGTTTTGCCTCCCGCCAACATTCCTTTTGTACTTTTGGGCACAGGCTTGCTTTGGTTTGGCTGGTTTGGCTTTAACGCGGGTTCGGCAGTTAGTGCGGGTGCTTTGGCCGTTTCGGCTTTCGCTACCACCAACACGGCGGCGGGTGCGGCGGGTATCGCTTGGATCTTGTTCGACGTGGCTCGGGGCAAAAAGGTTTCCGCCCTCGGATTCTGTATTGGCGCGGTGGTCGGCTTGGTCGCCATTACGCCAGCGGCGGGCTTTGTCACGATTCCTGTCTCGATTTTCGTGGGCGTGGTGGCATCCATGACGAGCAACTACATCGCCCATCTGCGCACCAAGTCAACTTTGGACGATACGCTGGACGTGTTCCCCTGCCACGGCGTGGGCGGTATGGTCGGCATGATCATGACCGGAATCTTCGCCAACAGCGGGGTAAACAGCGGCGTGGTCGATCAGGGGCTTGCCTACGGCGAAACTACCTTGTTTTTTAACCACATGATAGCACTGGTATTGGTTTCGGCCTTCGCCTTTGGGATGTCCTTTGCGCTCCTGAAAGTGGTCGATCTCATTCTGCCCCTGCGCGTTTCGGAGGAGGACGAAAGCGTTGGCCTGGATATCAGCCAGCACGATGAGTTTTTGGTGGAAGCCTAAACTTGGCATAATACCAGAACGAATCTACCCCCGAACGAAAAAAGCCACAGAAATCTGTGGCTTTTTTCGTTTGGCAGAACAGTCGAAAATTTATCAATGCGCGGCTTCCGCCATTTCATCTACTTCATAGACCTCCATTAAGCCGGTCGCTCCGATTCCTGACAAAAAAACTTTTTTGGTTTCGTTAATGAGCAGAGGATCGTACCGAGCCATAACGCGCACGTAGTTTTCGGTAAAACCCTGCATCATCCCGTCTTGGACGTCGTCCTCGAAAAGAACGGAATGCTCCGTCTCGATTTGCGATTCGTAAAAAGCCCGTTTTTTCTTTTCCGACAAAATATGGAGCATCCGCGAGCGCTCGGCGCGTTCTTTTTTGGGAATAACCGGACGAATATTCAGGGCTTCGGTATTGGGCCTTTCCGAGTAGGTGAAAACGTGGAGGTAAGAAATGTCCAAAGAATTCAAAAATTCGTAGGAAGCCAAAAACTCTTCGGGGGTTTCGCCCGGATGGCCCACGATCACGTCCACGCCAATGCAGCAATCGGGCAGCAGGGATTTGATTGTCTCCACCCGTTCTTGGTACAACTCCCGGCGGTAGCGGCGGCGCATGAGGCCCAGTATCTTGTTAGAACCCGATTGCAGGGGAATGTGAAAATGCGGCACGAACCGGCCTGAACCGGCCACGAACGCTATGATTTCGTCGGTCAGTAAGTTCGGCTCAATGGAAGAAATGCGGAAGCGATCGATGCCTTCGACTTTGTCCAAGGCTTTTATTAATGCCAGGAAATCCGTTTGACGAGAGCCATTTTGAATGCCGAAATCACCAATGTTGACTCCAGTCAATACAATTTCCTTCACGCCGCGTTCCGCGATTTCGCGGGCGGCGTTCGCCACGTTCGTGATGCTGTCGGAGCGGCTCTTGCCCCGCGCCAGTGGGATGGTGCAGTAGGTGCAGGGATAGTCGCAGCCGTCCTGGACTTTCAGAAAAGTGCGGGTGCGGTCGTTGAGCGAGAAAGAGGCGTGGTAGTCGACGGCATCCTCAATCGGGGAGGCCAGTACCTGCGCTTTCTGGCCAGTTGGGACTTTGTGAAAGGTATCCATCAACTCCACCAGCCGAAATTTCTCGGCGGCCCCCAGCACG
>Ga0335395_10003208_pt1 | contig 10167 bp, 12 predicted proteins | sample MAT02_FD_205744 | JGI IMG/M metagenome (GOLD analysis project Ga0335395, IMG submission 205744) | Freshwater microbial communities from Lake Fryxell liftoff mats and glacier meltwater in Antarctica - MAT-02 (spades assembly) (version 2) ...
GTTTCTGCGTATGCCCTCAGTCATGCAGTTGACTGGTCTAGGCCGATCAAAGATTTACAGGCTTATCGCCCAACAGCAGTTCCCCTGCCCAGTACGCCTCGGTGTGCGTGCTTTGGCCTGGCGTCGAAGTGAACTGGATTTGTGGAGCGAGACGCGGCCGGTGGCTTCGCACTGAGCGGATGCGTATTCCGTTTCATCGTGACCACACATTCCGGGATCGTGACCGGGGGGTCAAATCACAGATTCCGGCATCGTGACCGCAGATTCCGGTGATCGTGACCGATGCCCCACTGGGCATGGTGATCCTTGGGGTGGGTCTGTAGCCTCTGGCAGTTTTTCCGGAGCCACATGCCCACCCCAAGGATCACCATGCGCAAACTCAAAGACGTCCTGCGTCTCAAACTCAACGCTGACCAAAGCCACCAACACATAGCCACCGCCCCCGGCATCGCCAAGGGCAGCGTCACCAAATACTGCTCCCTGGCCGCTGCGGCGGGCCTTGACTGGGGTGCCGTCGGTGCCATGAGCGAGACCGATCTGGAGCAGCGTTTGTTCGGCTCCAGTGCGGCCACCACCTTCGCCCGCCCGGACTACGGGCGCATCCACCAGGCGCTGCGCCGCAAGGGCGTCACCATCATGCTGCTGTGGCAGGAGTACAGCGCCCAGGTGGGCGATGAACACTGCGCCGAGAACCCCCTCAAGGCCCTGCGCTACTCCCAGTTCAGCGAGAACTACCGCCAGTCCCAAGGCGCCATAGGCTCAGGATCTCGCCCGCGCGGTGGCTCTGGCGCATGGAGCGCTTGAGGCGCTTGGCAAACTGGCGGTAGTTCTCGCTGAACTGGGATGTCGAGGCTTATGTGGCCGCGCTGCGCGAACGCGGCTGGTGCATCAAGGCGGTGGCCGTGCTGGGCCAAGACAGCGGCGGTGTGCGCGCGCCCAACTTGCGCCAGCACATCCAAGCCCCGACCGCACCGGTGAACGTGACCGCGCGCGATATCAGGTCTCAGTTCGGCTGGGTTTGACGCGCTGGCAGCTTGTTGTAATGCGACCAGCCAGCCAAAATTGATCTTAAGAAATTTTTCCAAGAATCGTCGATCAAGTTCCTGATCTGCTACCCCGGACCGTTTGAGCGCTGTTCCTTGATCGGCCTAGTCAGTCGAAACTGGCGCGCCCGCCCAAACCGGCATCGGCGGTGGCACGTTGGGCGAGGCCGGACTATGAGCTTCCAGTGCCCCTTGTCGTCCATGGGCGGATTTGGATGGGTAACAATTCGACAATTCAGGGGTCTGAGAATGCCCGCAGTAAGTTGTCATTGCTTGGAGAAAACCGCAGTGACTCTCGTACCAAGGTCGGGACGGCTGGGTCGTCGTACCCAAACAGGCCGCAAGCCTCTAACCCTCTGCGTCTAGTAACGCCGCCACTCACTCGCTCCATCACCACATGTGCCGCTACTGGCATGCGTGTAGAGCGTGCAGAACAACCCAAGACCACACCATGGAGTTGGCTGCCTCCACGGGAGTATGACGGGAAGAGAATCATCTCTGTTAGTTCGCCAGAGGTCGTGGTTTCGTGCGCGACCATAAAAATACGTTCGCGTAGAAAAAATGCCAAACCTTCATAGATGAAGCGGCTGCCCCTTGAACTGCCGCGGCGCTGTGTGACCACGCGCTCCACGCTCTCAAAGGCTCCCACCGATCCCTGGACTCGCATGGTTAGCAGGCTTTTGAGGATGAGTCCTGGTCTTGAGAAAGATGGGTAATAAACGAACCAATGGCCCGAGAATTCTGCCAGTCGAGTACCGCTGGCATCCTCCAATCGCTGAAGGTGCTGCATGACCGCTCGGCTGAAAGTCGTCTGTCCCCGAAAGTGGGAGGGACGCATCAGCGCTTTAAAGCGCTGGGGCGGCAACGCCAGTTCGACATCGTCGATACCAAAGTGGTCGCAGATGCGTGACGTAACGCGCGGAGAGGGGCGGGTCGAACCTGCAAGGTACTTGTTGAACTGCTGGCGGTTGATGTCCAGAACCCGACAGACTTCCGACACCGATCCCGTAAAGTCACAGAGGTAGCGCAGGTTGGCACGCAGATGTTCGTTGAAGTTGTTCATCGATTAAGGTAGCTTCAGGTAGCGTCAGTTTTAGGAAGGCAGCGAAATTGTCTGGGGCTCAGGAGCGCCACACAATGCACGCATGCAACAAGTACGTCGTATTTTCGGTGTGTTCATCTTCCTGGCTACATGGCAAGCGATTATTGCCTTTGGGTGGGTAGACGCCTTCCTTCTCCCAAGCCCCCTTCAAGTGACACGCGCGATACTTGACATGGTGGTCGACGGTAGTCTCTGGGGTCATATTGGTGCGAGCCTCCAGAGAGTGTTGATTGGGTTTGCGCTTGCTACCTTTGTTGGGCTTACGTTGGGCTTCCTGTGCGGCGCAGTTCCGTGGGTTGCTGATTTATTCAAGCCCCTGATCGAAGGGCTGCGCCCCATTCCGCCCTTGGCATGGATCCCGCTTGCTATTGTGTGGTTTGGCATCGGAAATGCGCCCAGCTACTTTCTGGTGTTCATCGGTGCGGTATTCCCGGTATTCGTCGGTACGTTTTCTGCTGTTCGCGGGCTTGACCGAACCCAGATCAATGCAGCCTTGTGTCTCGGTGCCACTCCATGGCTGCTGTTTCGGGACGTGATCGTTCCGCCAACACTCACCATGGTGTTCCCGGCGCTTCGAATTGCACTGGGCATCGGATGGATGTGTGTGGTCACGGCTGAATTGATAGCCGCGCAGTCCGGGCTCGGCTACTTGATTCAGCAAAGCCGCCTTCTCTTCCAGATCCATAACGTGGTTGCTGGCATGGCAGTCATCGGCGTCATCGGTTTCGCTATGGGTTTGCTCATGGAGAAGCTTGAGCGACGAATCAATCATTGGAGCCCTGGCCAAAGGGATCAAGCATGAATATGTCTGTCAGTCCGGGAGCCATTTTGCAATCTGCCGCTTCGTTATCGGAGACACGAGCGGAGTCGCACATTGATATCTCTGGCGTTTGCAAAGTCTTCAAAGGCAGAAAAGGCGAAACCGACGTTATTGCACTCCAAGACATCAACTTGGAGATTCGACGCGGCGAATTTGTGGCCCTATTAGGGCCATCTGGCTGTGGTAAGTCGACCTTGCTGTCGATCGTGGCCGGCTTTCAGCAGCCTACATCAGGCACTGCCTGCCAATCGGGAGCGGTTATTCGTGCACCACATGTCAGCCGAACAGTCGTGTTCCAAGACTTTGCGCTGTTCGCCTGGATGACGGTGCAGAAGAACGTCGAGTTCGGCCTCAAAGCCAAGGGCGTACCCTATCCTGCACGCGCGCAGCAAGCTCTGGAGTTGATTCGCTTGGTGCAGCTGACGGGATTCGAGGACAAGTACCCGCACGAGATATCCGGTGGCATGAAGCAACGCGCGGCGATCGCTCGTGCATTGGCTCCCGACCCTGACATTTTGCTGATGGACGAGCCCTTCGGTGCATTGGACGCGCAGACTCGAGTTCTGCTGCAAGAAGAGGTGGCACGATTGACGTCGGACAACGGTAAAACAGTGATCTTTGTCACACACTCAATTGAAGAGGCGGTCTTCTTGGCAGACCGCGTCGTCGTGATGAGTCCACGCCCAGGACGCATCCGCACCGAAGTCGCTGTACCTCTGGCGCGCCCGCGCACAGCGGACATGCGTACAGACCCCTGGTTCGTACAGACCGTACATGACCTGTGGGAAATGCTTAAACCCGACTGGAAGGACAAAGAATGAAACGCCGTGAACTGATGATCAGCGCTGGCCTGCTACCGCTGCTAACCCTACCAATCAATGCACGCGCTCAAGCCGCCGCTGTCCGTGTGGGCTACATCCCCACGACCGTGGTTCAGGCGCAGATCGCCCACACACTGGACCGAACCGACATTCTGGCTCGCAACGACCTGCAGGGTAAGTTGACCATGCTGAATTCCAGTCCGGCTGTGAACGAGGCGCTGGTGTCTGGGGCAATAGATGTGGGTTTCGTCTCTGACTTTGCCGCAATCACAATTATGGCTGTTGGTGCCCCAGTGGTCGCTATCGGTCACCAATCGAGCTTTCGGGGTGCTTTGATGGCCACTCCGGCCAGCGGGATCAAGCGTTTGGAGGACCTGAAAGGAAAAACCGTGTACGGCCTTTTCGGCGTCACCGTCTATCAAACAGCCCAGGAAATGGTGCGCAAGGTGGGTTTGGTGCCGGGTAAGGACGTGACCTTTATCAACATGGGTTTTAGTGAATTGGCCGATGCCATCCGCGCTAAAAAGATTGATGCGTTTTTCACCTGGGACCCTTGGATCACCTTCTTCGAGAAACAGGGGCTTGCGAACACACTGTCGGCCAGCATCGATCCTACGATGGTGATCATGGCCCGCGAATCCTTTGTGAGAGAGCAGCCGCAGGTGGCTTCACGCTTTCTGCGTGCCCACGCCGAAGCGCTGTACTACGCCACGCGCAACAAGGATCGAGTCAATGCTTGGTTCCGCGTGCCCGAGGCAGCGCGCCAGATCGATCCCGATGTGATTGAAAGCTCCAGCGCACACGACCCGCAATGGAACGTGAAGACCTTCAATGAATTAAAGATTGGTTTCTCGAAAGAGCAGGTCCAGCGTCTGCAGAACCTGGCCCAGTTTGCCGCCGACAACAAGTTGGCGCAGCGTGTGGCCCCCGTGGGTGAGCGTGTGAACCTTGAGCTCGGCAACGCCGTCGAGTTGGCGCAGGCCGCCAAGCCATTCGATGTGGCGGCGGTAAAAGTGATTACGCCTTGAGTGGATCAAGCAGCTCAATAGCACAGAGCGCGCGGGTTTCGGCGCGCTCTCGCGCTGAGAACCTGCTGGAGCGTCTTCAGGGCCCTGAAGCGGCATTGCTTCAGGGCATCTTCGTCGAAATCGACAACGACGTTCTATTGGCCCAGGCGGATGCGGCCGACGAGCGCCGTCGAAGCGGTCACGCGCTGGGGCCTTTGGACGGCTGCCTGGTCGCAGTGAAAGACCTCTTTGATGTGCAGGGCCAGGTCACACGCGCCGGCTCGCGCATCCTGCGCGATGAGCCTGCAGCTCAGCGCGACGCGACCTGCATTGCGCGCCTGCGTCGGGCTGGTGTGGTGTTTGTCGGGCGCACCAACATGTCGGAGTTCGCGTTCAGCGGCCTGGGGCTGAACCCGCACTACGGTACGCCTCACCCTCCTGGCTATCCCGACCGGGTGCCGGGAGGCTCAACCTCTGGCGGCGCCGTTGCCGTGGCGACGGCGCTGGTGGATGCAGCCCTGGGCACTGATACGAGCGGCTCTGTGCGCATCCCCGCAGCCTATTGCGGACTGTCAGGCTGGAAGCCTTCCTGGGAGCGCGTGCCCAGTGCAGGTGTGTTTCCCTTGGCCACGACGCTCGACTCGGTGGGCGTGATTGCGCCGTCCATGGCGCTGTGCCGTCAACTGGATGCCGTCTTGGCGGCCGAATCTTTGGACATCACCGCCACCTCTGTACCAGCGGCAGTCTTGCGCTTGGGTGTGCCAGGGCCTGAGTTGCTGGACGGCATGGACGCCCTCGTCGCCAGCGCATTTGAGCGCGCACTCAATAGGCTGTCGGCGGCGGGCTGCGAGCTTTTGCCCTTGCCCTTGCGCGCAGTCGTGTCATTGCGGTCCGTTATGGAGCGCGGCGGGTTTGTGACGCCCGAGGCCTTCGCCTTCCATCGACACCGTCTGGATGCCCTCGGCGAACTCTTCGACCCTTTGGTGCGCCGACGCATGGAGATGGGTCGCGATGCTTGGCCAGCGGCTGAATGGGAACAAGCACAAGCCTTGCGCCAACAGTGCAGCGCTGACGCCGATGAGGCCTTGGCTGGCTTGAGTGCGCTGATTCTGCCCACAACACCGACTGTCGCGCCGATGATGCAGGACGTGATTACACCGGCCGGCTTTGCACACCACAACGCACTGGCTATCCGCAACACCATGTGGGCCAACATCTTGGGCCTGTGTTCTGCGGCCTTGCCGATGAAGGGTTCCCACCCATCGGCTTCGTTGATGTTGTTTGGACGTGGTGGGGACGATCTGGCACTGCTGCGAGTAGCGGCGGCGCTGGAGCCACTGGTCGCGGATTGCTAAGCTAGTTGATTCACTGGAGAGAAACATGACCGACCCCAAGCCCACAGCGGCGGACGACCACGACCACGATCACGATCACGATCACGGTTCTGAACTGTCGGCCATGGACCTTCGTGTGCGAGCGCTGGAGACATTGCTGACAGCCAAGGGCTACATCGACCCTGCGGCTCTCGACGTCCTCATCGAAACCTACGAAAGCCGAATTGGACCGCACTGCGGCGCGCAGGTTGTGGCCCGGGCGTGGATCGATACCGACTATCGCGATTGGTTGCGTAGAGACGCCATGGCAGCGATCGCGTCACTCGGATTCAGTGGCCGGCAGGGCGAGCACCTGGTGGTGGTGGAGAACACCCCGGAAGAGCACAACCTCGTGGTCTGCACGCTGTGCTCCTGCTACCCATGGCCCGTGCTCGGGCTGCCCCCGGTCTGGTACAAATCGGCACCCTACAGGGCGCGCGCAGTCAGTGATCCTCGGAGCGTGCTGGCCGAGTTTGGTACCCAGCTGCCGCTGGCGACACGCATCCGGGTCTGGGATTCCACCGCAGAGGTCCGGTACCTTGTTTTGCCGCTGCGCCCGGATGGCACGGAAGACCTGAGCGAAAGCGAACTCGCTGCGCTGGTGACGCGCGACAGCATGATTGGAACTCGCGTACCTCTACTACCCGAGCCACCGCTTACGTACAGTCAGCAAAGCACACCATGAGTCAGTCCAGCACCGCAGGCACGTGGCGCAGCGCGGCCGACATGGGTGGCTTGCCAGGTCTGGGGGCCATCGACCCCCCGCCCGAGGAGGTTCTGTTCCACGACGCTTGGGAGCGCAAGGCACTTGCCTTGACCCTGGCCATCGGTGCCACCGGCTCGTGGACCATTGACCATGCTAGAGCTGCGCGCGAATCGCTGCCTCGGTACAGCAGCAACAGCTACTACCAAACCTGGCTTGATGCCTTGGACGTGCTGATGCAGGAGCGTGGCCTTGCCAGTGCGACCGAACTGGCAACCGGCATCTCTGAGGCCCCCTCGGTCAAGCTGCCCCGGACGCTATTTGCTTCGGATGTGGCGGCCGCCCTGGCCCGTGGTTCATCGGCAGCGCGCACGCCGCAAGCGACAGCAAAATTCAGTGTGGGCATGGCCGTGAAGACGTCCATGGTCATGCCGCGTGGCCACACGCGGCTCCCCGTTTATGCGCGGGGCAAGAAGGGTGTGATTGCGGCGATCAGGGGCTGCCACGTATTTCCGGATCGTCACAGCGCGCGCCCCACGGCGCCATTCGATGACCGGCCCGAGTGGCTCTACACCGTGGTGTTTGACAGCACAGAGCTTTGGGGGATTGGCGCCGAAGCAGGAAACCACGTTTCCATCGACGCCTGGGAACCCTATCTGGAGTCCGCATGAACACTGACCCATCGCGCGAGGAGCCGCATCTTAGGCAAGAGACAGACCCATCTGAGCTTCTTCTCGCGCCTGAGCCGCATGTCTTCGCAGAACCGTGGCAGGCACACGCATTTGCAATGGTTGTCGAGCTGCACGCACGTGGTCAGTTCACATGGCCCGAGTGGGCTGCCGCGCTTAGCCAACAGATCCGTGCGGCTGGTGCAGCGGGCGACGCCGATCGTGGAGACACGTACTACACGCACTGGCTATTGGCGTTGGAAACACTGACGATTGAACGCGGCCTGGGCGATCCAGCGGAGCTTCAAGCCTTGCAGCAGCAATGGATTGATGCTGCTGCACGCACACCGCACGGTCAGCCGATCACGCTGGCCTGAAGTGATGTCTGCTGAATTGCTTCAGCCTGCCAGCACCTGCCACTCGGCAGTGCGATTGCTAGACCTGTTCTTCGTCCACATCGCTGACCCAGCCAGCAGTTCGGCTGGGTTTGACGCGTAGACAGCTTGTTGCGCTTCGTTACCAAACAGTCAGCCGTGCTATGCGTCCGTAAAAGGAGAATTGGCCTCCTTCAACTTCCTCAACGTAGAGCGCCAACGCTGCGACTTCGGTCAAGTCTCGCAAAGTGCGGCCCTGGATCTGGCTGCACGTGGACATGCCGACTGGAATTTGACCCGTGGGTCAGTTTTCGGTCGGCGTCAACAGGTTGGTGACCTCCCAGTCAGGCACGTAGCAACACGGATTTAAGGGGGCGGCATGGGCGACGAACGCTAGACACAACTCGAGCAACTCAGCTACGCCTGCTACCGCTGTGGCCTGATAGTGAATGCAGTAGTCCGGCGATATCCGCACGGTGCGCGAACTCCTTGGACCTTCCAAATGTGTCCACCCCATGATCTACACGGACGTGCTCAAGGAGGCTACCTGCGGCACAGTCAGTCTTCCGGACGCCATGGCAGTGACGAGCTAGTTGACCGCTTTGCGGGCGACGTGGGGATGTCTGTTCGGGGTCGATACCGCCAGTCCAAGTGATGGGGAAGCGGACAGTGGCGCGGCGCGAGTCGGGCCGCCGAAGCCCTACGTCCGCTGTACCTCGTACAGGCGCCATACAAACCAGCGTCGGCCACCGTGCCCAACGGCCGCTTCGAGGTAGTCAGCGAGAGCATGCCTGGCAGCACCCACCGACGGCTATCGCTGCACAAGAGTCATTCACTTCGAGGGGGCGACCGGCCGCAGTGGGTCACCTGCCGGTTGAGATCATTCCCTGCTGAAGATTGGCAAATCCGCCCTCAAGGCCCTGTAAAGGATGAACCCTTATCAGCCCCTTTGTGCAAGACAAAGCAAAGATCTTCCGGTCATCGTTTGCTGGCCACGGAAGCTCTCACGCAGACCAAAGTGACCAACAAACTAAGTGCATGACGCTTTTCAGGAATGTAGTCGTGCCCGTCGTAGTGTCTGGCCTGAACCCCTGTCAGGCCGTGTGACTGCAGATGCCCGCGGATCTCGCGGCTGATGCCCTCCCGGGCCAGTATGGTCTCTACGCCCGAGCGGATACGCTTGAGCTGAAAACCTTCAATCTCCGAGCCGACAATCCCATGCGCCCACCCCGTCAACGTGCGCGCGCTGATGGGCTTTTTCCCTTGGGTGGTTGAGAGAACATATTTCCCCTCACGCGTCAATCGCTTCAGATCGGCCGCTGCGAGGGAAACCAAGGGCACCTGATGCGGGCGTGGCCCCTGGCTGGGCCGGCCTTTGCCGTCGAAGAGCGTCATGGCGTCGTCGCCAACATCCGCCCACCTCAGTCGGATGAACTGTTCGATGCGCTGGCCACCGGTCAGCAGATGCAGCCTCAACGCTATCGCTTCGATGCCAGGGCGGTCAACGATCAGCTTCCAGTACGCCTTCATCTCTTCCATGGACAGCGGACGCTTGTCAGCACGGTCAAACTGGGGGGACCGACGCGTCTGTGCAGCGGGGTTGAAGACCACACCAAAGGTTTTGAAGGCCACCGGAATCGCGGCCAAGGTCCGCACATCCAGTGCGCACTGGTAGGCGGCCCGCAAGTACGAACGCAGCTTGTTCGCCGTGCGCCCCTTGCCGCTCTCGATGAGGCGTCGCAACATGTCGAGCACCTGGTCGGGTGTGAGGTCCACCGCCGGCGCCTCGGTTACCGTTGGCCATGCCTCCGTGACATGGATCTGGAAGATCCCATGTGCATCGACATGGCTGCGACGACCCTGCGTTTTCAGATGATCGATATAGGCGTCCAACAGCTTCTGCAACGTGCGTATGGACTTCTCGGTCTCTTCGGCCTTCTGGGCCAGGAAAGCTTTTCGCTTCTCGGCTTTGACCTCCTGCAAACCGCCCGTGTCGGCGCGGCCCACATGTACTTCGGCCAGCGCCCTGCACTTCTCCAATGCGGCAGCGATGCCATAGCCCCGAACAGTCGGCTGCAACTTTTTCGGCGGCGCCACCGGGTCGTACACGCCGATGGGTTCGCGGCTGTTCTTGCCTGCGTACGAATACCGCCAGTACAGCTGGACCGCGCCGTTGGCGAGCTTGCGCGCCTGCAGCGCGCCGCCACGATCCAGGCGGCTGTGCAGGGTAACGAAGCCACTACCATCCAACGATTG
>Ga0335395_10003209_pt1 | contig 10165 bp, 8 predicted proteins | sample MAT02_FD_205744 | JGI IMG/M metagenome (GOLD analysis project Ga0335395, IMG submission 205744) | Freshwater microbial communities from Lake Fryxell liftoff mats and glacier meltwater in Antarctica - MAT-02 (spades assembly) (version 2) ...
TAACTCAATCTACATTCGAGCGCGTAAAGAAATATTAAGAGCGCAAGATTTGATTTTGTAAATTATAAAATTATCCTCTGCATTCAATTACTGTAATTAAATGTCACTACATATTTATTACTACCAAGAAAATTTGCTCTGGGACTGACGAATAAGATAAGACGGCGGTTGAAACCGCGTCTTGTCAAACGAAGTCCGCCTCCGCGGACTGAAGAAAAGAACGTAATTTTAACCGCGCATTCTTCAACCCGCGCACCATCCGGGTTTTGTTTGTATAGACGCGGTTTCAACCGCCCGGTCTTCTTCAACCCGCGGAGGCTTCAACCTGCTATGTCAAAGCCAAAGAAGGAGAAGAATTCCTCAAAAAATTCAGCAATTCTCGATTCACAGTTTGCGGCGCTTCCTGCTGAATCCAGTGACCGCAATTTGGGATTAATTTTAACTTAAACGGAGCCGTAATTAACCGATCTAAACCTTCTACAAGTTTGTGGCTCAAAAACGCATCTTCTTCTCCCCAAAGCACCAAAGTAGGCACTGTCACAGGTTCTAACTTCTGCCCCCAATGCCAAAGCCGCTGCGGGTGAAACATTTGCTGGTAATAATTCATCGCCGCAGCTAAGACTCCCGGCTTTTCTAAAGCAGTCTGATAAATCTTAGTTTCCTCAGCGCTAAAAGCTCCTTTGCGAATAGCTTGACCCTGAAAAATATTTTGCACAAAATCTTTCAAATTCTGCCGGATCAACCATTCGGGGATGCCGGGAACCTGAAAAGCCAAAATGTGCCAACTGCGGCGGAGTTGATCGAAATTACTTGCCATTTCCTGCACGAATCGCTGCGGGTGCGGAGCATTTAAAATTGCTAAGCGGTTGAGTTTTTCGGGGAATTTTTGAGCTAAGTGCCAGGCGATCGCACCACCGCAATCATGACCGACAATGTGAGCTTTTGTATAGCCGAGGCGATCGATCAAACCGCGAATATCAGCACTCAGCGTATCCAAATCATAACCGCTTTCCGGCTTATCCGAATCGTTGTAGCCCCGCAAATCCGGCACCACAACCTTAAAATGACGCGCTAAAGCAGGAATTTGATGCCGCCAAGAGTACCAAAACTCTGGAAACCCGTGCAGGAGGATCACGAGTTCGCCTTCTCCTTGAGAAACGCAGTGCAGGCGGATGTTGTTGGTTTCGACAAAGATGTGTTGCTGTTCGGAATCTAAAGACTTCATAGTTGGAAAGTTAGACTTATTTTCGGGAAGCACAGAATCCGCCGACTGGTAGCAGATGAGTACAAATAAACATTAGGAGATGGGGAGGGCGGGTTTTGCCTTTATATTCTGGCTTGTATCACAGATTCTTAGCTAAACCCGCCCCTACAAGGTACTATTGTTTTTTTGCCATTACCTACTTGGTCGGCCCAAACGGCCCAATGGTTTTAATTATTCTGCTTTTATTGTAGCTGCTTTTTCGTGTCCGCCGCTGTAATCTAATTAAACTTAAAACTTGTAGGGTTTGGCCGCGTCCTGTTTTTTAAGTGTAACTACTTAGATTAAGTTTCTCACCTTAAATCTGTTGTTTTAACAGCGACGCAGGCGATTCAATAATAGCACAATTTCGTCCGTTGCCGATCGCATTTTTGAAGCGGACAGGTCAGATTGATTAACGATAATGCTAAACACCAGCGGCTCGTAATTCGGAACTTCGATATATCCCGACAGCGCCGAAACTCCGCTCAAGGTTCCTGTTTTTGCTTGCAAAATGACGCGGTTTGGTGTAATATTAATGCGATTTTTCAAAGTGCCGCTCTCCCCAGCCACGGGCAGTGAAGCGCGATAAATAGATGCAGCAGGTGAATTAGCCATCAATCTCAAAGTTTGCACCAAGGCTTCTGGACTAATTAAATTGTGGCGAGACAATCCCGAACCATCGGCTAATATGTAGCTGTTTGGATTTACTCCTAATTGAGTTAAAGCTGTTTTTAACTCTTTTAAACCAATTTCACTTGTATCCTCTTGTGGCACAGGCATCTTGCCTGTAACTTTCCCCAGCAATTTCAATAAAACTTCTGCATAAAGATTGTTACTTTCCCGATTAGTTTCCTTCACCAATTGGGCCAGCGGTGGCGATTCAACAAAGGCTAATTCCTGATTGAAATTGCGAGAACTAGACGAAACTAAAGCTTGTTTGACAGGGATTCCCTCAGCCGCCAGGACTTGCTGAAAATGCTGTAAAAAGTTATTCGCAGGATTGACAACTGCGACATAAGCTGATTCAGATTCTGCACCAACTTGCAACTGTCCACTAACTCGAATTGCGGGCCGATCGAACTCTCTGCCAACTTCAATAAACTCGGATTCGTTTTTAGAGACTGTGACTGAATTGTTCAAAATTTGCCATTGATTTGCTAATTTTGGTTCGGCAAAAGTGACTTTCAGGGGTTGCCCGATCGCCTGCGGGGACAACAGAAGCTCGATCGCATTTTGATTGTAAATCAAACTGTTAACCGGCGCGCCATAGCCAGCTTGCGCGTCTTCCCATTCCCAATTCGGATTGACTGCACTGCCTTGAAAATAGCTGTCATCGCCAATCAACTCGTTTATGCGATCGACTCCGCGCCGTTTCAACTGCTGAGCCAAGGATTTCAATTGAGCCTCGGCAATGCTCGGATCGCCCCTACCGGCAACGTACAAACTCCCATTTGCGCTGCTGTAAACCGATGTCTTAATCCGAAAATCTGCACCGAGTTTCTGCAAAGCAGCCGCTGTGGTTAGCAGTTTGACATTGGATGCTGGAATGAAATATTTGGCTGCGTCGCGGCTGTAGAGAGTCGCGGTAGATGATAGCGGTTGAATCAAAATGCCCCAGCGCGATCGGCTAAATTCAGCACGATTGGCGATCGCATCAACTTTTGCCCCCAAATCTCCAGGACAAATATCGCCAGCAACAGCAGGCGTTTGAGCGACTACCTGCGGACTCCGCGCCAGAATTAGGACTAACAAACTAACCGCAATTTCTGTAAGTTTCAAAGCGCAAATCCCATAACAATCACTAAACCTCTTACATTCATTCACTCTAAATTCTTTAAAAGCATCTGCGTTTATCTGCGTGGATCTGCCTTTCATCTGCGGTCGATCTATCAATCAAAAACTTAAGAAAAAAGTGCAAATTAGATGCGAACATATCTGATAAAAATTACCGAATCAAGTCAAGACTAATAATAATAACGCAGATGAATTCTAGGATTGAACAGCGCCTCTACAGGTTTTCCGCCTTTGAGGTGCTCTTCCACAATCAAGGGTACATCACTCGGTTTAACTCGACAATACCAGATTTCGTCTGGGGTGACTCGCACAGTCGGGCCCGTGTTGCACTGTCCCTGACAGCTACAAGCCTGAACAGTCACCCCTGGGACTGGTTGGGCTTCAAAAGCAGCGAGGACTGCTGCTGAGCCCTGTCTCAGGCAAGATTGATACTGGCAAACTAATACACAGCGCGCTTCTGATTGGGTATCTGCTTCTGGGGCTGGAGATTCTGGCATCGGTAAGGATTTATCGGCTGTTTAACATATTTTAACAATGTTGTCAGGTCGATCGCCCGCGCGCTTGACCGACAAACGGCAGAAATTCAGGGTGCGATCGCAAAAACCTTTCTAAATTATGGCATTCAAACTTTTTCCTTTCTTCTACCTTCTCACGAATCCCTTCAGCAGAGATGCCTTTCTTCAGTCTGTGTCACCATGAGCCTATATGATCGGATTTGGAGCAAAAACTCAATCAACCGCCAATCATGCCCAAAACAGTAGCCGATCTGATGAGTCGCGAGCCGATTTTGGCGCGCCCCGAAATGCCCTTAAATGAAGCGATTAAAATTTTAGCTGATCGACGTATTAGCGGCCTTCCCGTCGTAGATGAGAATGACTTGTTAGTAGGAGTCATCTCCGAAACAGACTTGATGTGGCGGGAAACCGGCGTAACTCCGCCCGCTTACATCATGGTACTCGACAGCGTGATTTACCTCGAAAATCCCGGTCGTTACGAGCGAGAGATCCACAAGGCTTTAGGACAAACAGTAGGAGAAGCGATGAGTAAAGATCCAATTACTATCAAGCCCGACGAATCTGTCGCAGAAGCTGCAAAACTAATGCAACATCGCAGCATCCACCGATTGCCGGTAGTCGATACTGCGGGCAAAGTAATCGGCATCCTCACTAGGGGAGATATTATCCGATCGATGGCGGCCGAATCTTAATTAATTGTTGCAGTTGAAGGATTGTATCAGAATATGAGTCGATCGCTCCTTCAATCTCTCAACTTTTGGCAATTACCAATTACCTTTTTCCCAATTACCAATTACTAATTTTAAAATCGAATGAGCATTACCCCTGAGTCTGTCGAACAATTGCTAAATTCCGAGGATTTTGGTGAAAGGCTGCGAGGTGTCAACCAACTGCGACAACTAGAACCTGCGATCGCCTATAATTTGATTCAAATTGCGATCGGCGACAAAAACGTCCGCGTTAGATACGCAGCAGTCAGCCAAATGTCAACCCTCGGCACGCAGAATCTGCCGAACGCTTTAGAGGTACTGCGGAACAGCCTGAACAACGACCCCGAACCCGACGTACAAGCAGCAGCAGCCGATGCTTTGGGCGCATTGAAATTAACCGCTGCTTTAGAAGATTTGGAACAAGTTTACAACCGTACATCTGAATGGTTGGTGCAACTCAGCATCGTCGCAGCTTTGGGAGAAATGGGCGATCCAAAAGCATTTCCGATGTTAGAAAATGCCCTGATTTCTGAAAATGAATTGATCCAAACCATTGCCATTAGCGCATTAGGTGAATTGGGAGATAAACGGGCGCTGCCGCTGCTGCTTCCCTACGCTTCCAATGCAGATTGGCAAATCCGTTATAGAGTCGCTCAAGCTTTGGGGCGGTTGGGCGGCGCAGAAGCAGGGGCGGCTTTGGAAATTCTCGCCAAAGATGAGGTTGAGCAAGTTGCTCAGGAGGCTAAAGTCGGACAAGAGAATAGTTTGAAATTGTGAATTTTGAGTGGTAAATTTTGAATTAATTTAGAATCTTTGGTGAGGTTTCTACTAAAAACTTAGTTGGCGCGCGATCGCTAATCTGCTGAAACCCGGTTTCTTCATATATTTTTCGTAACTAAACGCTAAACTCGTAGAAACCGGGTTTCTAGCCCCCAACCCGCGAACTGGGTGCACAATATGAACTTTGCTAATCAGCAAAAATCTCAAATCTAAAACTCTATCTTACATTCCGCACTGTCAACTGTCACAATCGGTTTTTACTTATTTCGATCGAGCAATTAAACTATAAATTATATTTTTTTACGTGTATTAACGGATAAATAAGCTGTTCTACATTTAAATTGTGTGTCAAAAATCAATAAAATTCTTGTGGGATGGGCTTCGACGCCGTCCCGAATATGCAATTTAAATGCTCAACAGTTTATTATAATGGAGTATAATAGATTACTTGAAAAACAATGATTTTGGGTAATTATTCTGTATAACACGATCGCGGATGGGAATGTCGGTTGTATTGATGCCACAGGCGATCGCACCCTACCCTTTTTTAACCAAATTCCGGATCTTGACACCCGCACTTTGAAAATAGCTATAATAAAAATAGATACAACAGTGGCAGGGAATAACACAATTATTAAAGCGTGCCCAGGCTGCGATCGGGGAAAACTATCATTAAGACGGTAAGCAATCTACCAGCTTTCGCCAAGTCTTCACACTTTTTATCATCCCCATGCTTGAACAACAAAATTTCGGTTCTCAGTCTGTGGACATTTTAACAGGAGAGCGATCGGCCTCTCAACTGTCACAACCTGCACCAGCTACAACCAATCAAGACTTTATAAATAAAGTTTTGGAACTCACTAACATAGAACGCAACAAATTAGGTTTGTCCGCCCTCAGCTTCAATACTCAGTTATTAAATGCGGCGCAAAATCACACCCAAAACATGGCAGCGCAAGACTTCTTTTCCCATACCGGAAAAGATGGTTCGTCAATGGGAAGTCGGATTACTGCAACGGGCTATAAATTCAGATCTGCGGCAGAAAACATCGCTGCGGGATCGTCTACACCCGAACAAGTTCTATCATCGTGGATGAACAGCCCTGGCCACCGCACGAACATTCTTAACCCGAATCTCAAAGAGATTGGCATTGGTTACTATTTCTTAGCCAACGATACTGGCAGCGTCAATTACAATCACTATTGGACGCAAGTTTTTGCTACTTCTCTTGACGGTAGTGTCAATCCCGCACCAACTCCAACTCCAACTCCAACTCCAACTCCAACTCCAACTCCAACTCCAACTCCAACACCCAGCACATTAGTCTCCATTACTTCGCCCATACCCAATGCTACAGGGGACGGCACCCCGACGACAGCACCGAAGAATACAGCCAGCGGCGGCAATTATTTCCTATCAGATAGTGGCGATTCTCAAATACCTGCAACTGCTGCGGGATTGCCAATTTTTGCCCTTTCTGGGAAAGATAGTCTCACGGGTGGAGATGGTGTTGACATTATTAATGGAATGCAAGGTGCTGATACAATTAATGGCGCAGATGGGAATGACAGCTTATTGGGCGGCAAAGAATCGGATTCAATTGATGGCGGTGCTGGTAATGATTTTATCAGCGGCAATAACGATAACGATCGACTAATCGGATCTGACGGTAATGATACTATTCGGGGCGGCAAAGAAAACGATATCTTGATTGGCGGTAACGGCGACGATTTGTTGGCGGGCGATCGCGGGCAAGATCTTCTGACCGGCGGCGCTGGTAATGATACGTTTATCTTAGCAGGAGGTTTGTCTGCTTCGGCTACTTTAATTGGTGCGGATGCGATCGCCGATTTTGCGATCGGGGATAAGATTGGTTTGACTGACGGTATCGGATTTGCTAACTTGACGTTTGAAGCTGTGAGTTTGCAGTTGGATGCGGGCGCAAGTGTCGCTTCTACGGCGATTAAGTCTGGTAGTAATTATTTGGGCATCGTGCAGGGTGTCAGTCAAAGTCAGCTTACGGCGATCGTTTTTGTAAATGGGTAATCGGGAATAACGATTTGAGATTGGGGATTTGAGATTTTAGATGGGAGGACAAATCTCAAATCTCAAATCTATGTAGGGTGCGCCGTGCGCACCTTACTAATCAGGAAACATCTCAAATCTCAAATCTCAAATTGTACTGACGGTATCGGATTTGCCAACTTGACTTTTGAATCTGTAAGTTTTCGTAAGAATTGTTCCTGCTACCCACCCTTTAAGGCATCCAGCCTGGAGACTGGATGGCGGGGGGGAGACTCTTGTTAAGAACGTCTAACTGATATTGACAACACTTAGGCGATGTGTTCTATTCTTCCACTTATAGAGAGGTGTGAGCATACTTTTTGACCGCTACTCTGAGGTAAAAACCCCCTGACTGTCTGGGCAGGCAGAGGATCGCGACTATGTACGCCTTAAAAGAAGTCGTGTTTGCCTGTGTCCGCACCTAGCTCAATGCGTGCTGGACAATAGGCTGCTGGAATGTTGCAATAGCGACATTCCCAGTTGCTTGGCGTTTGAGGTGGGGGAGTTGGGCCACTGATGATAGCAACAGTTTGGCGGAAGGAATCCTTGAATTCATTGTTAACATCTGATGGATGAATTTCTACTATTTCATCGGGATACACCAGCCGTCCTGCGGGAGCCTGTCCTTGGCAGAGAAGTTTACCTTTAGGCGAGAGAGGGAACAGCAGCATATAAATTAGCACTTGATATTTGTGTGCAATTTTCGGCTTGCCGGATTTACAATCTTCTATGACGAGCTCACCAAAATCATTCACCACAATGTCTGGCTTGCCACCAATGTCGCAAGTCTTGCCCTTAATGATGAAGGAGTTCTCATCCTCAACATACACAGCAGACCCTTGGGCTTGATATTGCCTTTTCTGTTGGTTTACCATCTTGTCATGGGCAGAGGAGTCAAAATCACTGGGTAGCTTGGGGAACTGGTAGTGAGCCAACGACCATGCTGTGAACTGGCACTGCTTTTCTTGAGCCATTAACCCAGAAAGCCAAGTCACCCAGATATAAGGTTTTGAACGTTTTTTAGCAGCGGGTTGAGTCGTTCTGGTTTCCTTGGGGAGTTGGGTAGATGTTGATTGGTGAGTGGTCTTTGATTTTCGAGGGGAACAAATTGAGAAATCTTGTCCTGATTCTTCGGGAAAAAGAGAAAGTTGTACGTTCATATTTTTTTAGCGGAAATCTAATTTTTTGGTAGATGATTGACTGCTGAATCTAGATTAATCAAGAAAACCTGTCAATAAAATGAGTTTAAAATAGAGAAGAAATAGAATTTAATAGAGTTTTTGGTCAAAACCGAATTCCCGTCGAAATTAGAAGAATGAATTGCTATGCTAAAATGACTGGCAAGAACTTAATATACTCTCTCTATTGCGGGTGTGATATGGACTCCCAGGATGACTCACAACAATTAAAGCTTATGTTTCTAGGGGAACTGGCTAACCGCTACGGTTTTTTTGGGAAGCACCGAGATGTTTTCTTAAGTCGTTTTGATGAAAACAATGCGAATAAGAAGCGTAAGGCACTTGCAGAATATCTGTGGGAAAACGAGGAGATTGCCGATCGGGAACAGACTTTCCAAGATAACTTGACTGCTGTATGCGATGTGCTGTCTAGAAATGGCTGTCCTATTGTAAAACCAATTGGTCGAGGTCAACCCCGCAAAGGTGAAAGCCCTTGGGAGCAAGCATTCAAGTGGTTGTGGGGAAAACAGTTTCCTGAGTGGCTTCACAAACAAAGGTCAAATAATTCAAGCATTGGTACAACCGCTCTCATCGCATCAGAACCAGGCTGGGGTAGTCGGTTCCAAGGGCTGATCGAGGACAAGACAAAGGATTTCGTTGGTCGTGAATATGTCTTCGATGCGATCGCCAATTTCTTAACCAATCAGCCCAAGGGGTATTTCATCATTGAAGGTGATCCCGGCATGGGTAAAAGTACCATAATTGCCGAGTATGTGCGACGAACTGAGTGCGTGGTTCATTTTAATGTGCAAGGGCGATATGAGACGGCTGAGGAATTCTTGAAAACTCTCTGCACTGAACTGCTCAATCGCTACCAGCTAACTTCTAAGACTCTCCCGGCTGATAGCAAACAATATGGTTCTTTTCTAGATTACTTGTTAGCTGAAACTGCCAATAATAGAAAGGGTAAACAAGTGGTAATTGCCATTGATGCTCTCGATGAAGTTGATTTATTCACCCACAATAGTAGTGACAATATCCTCTACCTGCCTCGTTACTTGTCCGAAGGCATCTATTTTGTAATGACCAGGCGGCGTGGAGTTGAAATTCCCTTCATAACTGACGCACCACAGCAACTTTTTAAGTTAATGGACTACGAAAACCAAAGTCGTGAGGATGTTCGCACCTACATTCAGAATCGAGTCAACGGGAGTGAGCTGCTACGCCAGCAGATTGTTGAGCGAGGGGAGACGGAGGAGGAGTTCATCGAAAAGATTGCCGAAAAAAGTGATAACAATTTTATGTACTTGGTTTATGTGCTGCAAGATATTGAGCAGGGTTTGTATAAAGACTTAAGCCTCGAAAGATTCCCCGCAGGTTTGCAACAATACTATGAATTTCACTGGCGACGCATGGGGATGACTGCCAAACCGCTACCTGTCAGCAAAATTAACACTGTGTATCACTTGGCTGAATCACATCAGCCGATCTCATGCCAGCTAATCTCTGAGTATGTTGGCGAACAGCAGTTGACCGTGCAAGAACTGCTGGACGAATGGGAGCAGTTCTTGCACAAGCCAATAATTGAAGGGGAGACTTGTTACAGCATTTATCACGCCAGTTTCCGAGATTTTCTGCATCGCAAAGATATTGTGCAGGCGGCGGGAGTTTCGCTCAAAACTATTAAGAAACAGAAGTCAGATAACCTTTGGGAGGCCATGTTTGGCGATGAGTGATTTAAAGAGACGGTTAGCTAATATGTCTCCTTCCAAACGACGGGAAGCTTTGCAAAGTCTACCGCGTTATCTAGCTGAGGCATTTGAAGCACAACGATTACAGAGCTTGTTAAGTAATTTTGAGTTTATTGAGGCTAAGGTTTC
>Ga0335395_10003211_pt1 | contig 10163 bp, 7 predicted proteins | sample MAT02_FD_205744 | JGI IMG/M metagenome (GOLD analysis project Ga0335395, IMG submission 205744) | Freshwater microbial communities from Lake Fryxell liftoff mats and glacier meltwater in Antarctica - MAT-02 (spades assembly) (version 2) ...
CACTGCATGGAAACCTTCATGGCGTCGCCGTTCAACCCACCCGCTGATGGCATTGCGCTCGACGGCCTGGCGCGCGGCTGGGCGCACATTGAGCGCGCCACCCGCGACGGGGCCGATCGCGAGGCGCGCCTCAACATGATGAGCGCCAGCATGCAGGGCGCCATGGCGTTCCAGAAAGGCCTGGGTTGCGTGCATTCGCTGAGTCACAGCCTGGGCGGGGTGGACCCGCGCCTGCACCACGGTAGCTTGAACGCGATGTTCCTGCCCGCTGTGATCCGCTTCAATGCCGAGGCCAAATCAATGAAAAAAGAGCGGCGCCTGGATCGCATGGCCCAGGCCATGGGGCTGACCAGCGGCGCCGAGGTGGCCGACGCCGTGACTGCCATGAATGCCCGCCTGGGTCTGCCCAGCGGACTGGCCGCAATGGGCGTCACGCCCGCGCTGTTCGAGCGCGTGATCGAAGGCGCGCTGGCCGACCACTGCCACAAGACCAATCCGCGTCTGGCCTCGCCTGAGGACTATCGCGCCATGCTCAAAGAGGCGATGTGATGGGCTGAAATGCCGAATCTCGGGGGCGTCCATCAGCCATTCGATGGACTCAGAAGCCACAGTTAGAGCTTTTAACCGCGCTCAGCAGGCAGCGCCATTCGGGCGCCCACATGCACGTCACCCCGCGCCTCGGCCAGTTCCACCTGCCGCTGGCGCTCGGCCAAACCGGCCTTTTCTTCGCTTGTGCGCTGATCCACGCAATGGGCGCAGCTCACGCCTTTGACATAGTGCGGTGAAGCCTTGTCGCCTGGGCTGAGCGGCCAGCGGCAGGAGCGGCAGAGTTCGTGTGGACCTGGCACCAGCCCGTGGCCCACACTCACCCGCTCGTCGAACACGAAACACGCGCCGTTCCAGGTGCTGTACTCGGGCGGCACCTCTTCCAGGTACTTGAGGATGCCGCCTTCCAGGTGGTAGACCTCGTCGAACCCGCGCATTTTGAGGAGCGCAGTCGATTTCTCACAGCGGATGCCACCGGTGCAAAACATCGCGACCTTGGTCTTCTTGCCGCCCGCGCCTTGCAACTGTGGTTGGGCATCGAGCCAGGCCGGCAGCTCAGTGAAGGTCTTGAGGTTGGGGTTGACCGCGCCCGGGAAGCTGCCGATCGCCACCTCGTAATCGTTGCGGGTGTCGATCAGCAGCAGCGCGGGGTCGGCCAGCAAAGCGTTCCAGTCGGCTGGCTTCACATACTGACCCACCGTTTTGTTCGGATCAAGCCCGGGCACGTGCAAGCTGACGATTTCCTTTTTCAGCCGCACCTTCAAGCGCAGAAACGGCGGCTGGTCGCTCCAAGATTCCTTGTGGGGCAGCCGGGCCAAGCGCGGATCGGCCCGCAAATGCGCGAGCACCGCGTGTACGCCAGCCTCGGTGCCGGCAATGGTGCCGTTGATGCCCTCTGGCGCCAGCAGCAGCGTGCCTTTGACGCCGTGCTGCTCACAGGCGAGCTGGATCGGTTCACGCAGTGCCCCAAAGTCGGGCAGATCGACAAATTGGTACAGCGCTGCGGTGAGGTATCGGGCAGGGTGGGTTTGAGCGGCATCCATCCCCAATTATCCCGCCGTGGCTGCTGCCACAGGCCGAACGCCACCGCCCACATCACGCGTCAGACTTGAACCCAGCCATTGAATCCTCGCCGCCCGAGCGCGCCCGACTGCATCGCCACCTGTTTGGGCTCGTGCTGGTCTTGGTGGTCTATGGCTCGCTGTTTCCCTTTCACTACCAAGCCCACATGCCCAGCTGGGCCGATGGGTGGGCGCTGTTGCGCCCCGAGGCGCACCCTTCGCGTTCGGACCTGCTGGGCAATCTGCTGCTGTTTGTGCCTTATGGCCTGTTGCTGGCCGGTCCGATGCCACCGAGCCGCCGGCTGCTGGCGTTGCTGGGCGGCGCCGCCCTGGCGCTGGGCTTGCAGTACCTGCAGTTCTGGTTTCCGGACCGTGTCCCAAGCGGAACAGATGCGGTGCTCAACTGGGTGGGCATTGCGAGCGGCTTGGGCGCTGGCCTGCTGGGCGCTCTGTTGATGCAGCGCAGTGGGCCGCTCGATCTGCCGCGCCCGCAGTTTGTGCTGGTCGCGTCTTTGCTGATGGCGCTTTGGCTGCTCTACCGCTGGTTTCCGCTGGTCCCCACGCTGGACGTGCAAAACATCAAGAACGGCCTCAAGCCGCTGCTGCAGTGGCGCGAGATGGGCGCAGTCGATGTGTTGCGCAATCTGGCAGGCTGGCTGGTTTTTCTGCGTCTGGCGCGCTACAGCTGGTTGCAGCGCTGGGGCAGCTGGCAGCTCGCGGCGCTGTGTCTGGCGGTGATGGCCGCTGAGCCCTTTTTTGCGAACAACGCCATCAGCCCGGCCAACGTGGTGGGTCTGGCGCTGGCGCTGGCGCCCTTGCTTCGCAGCGGCCCGAGCACGCTGATGGTTGTCACCGGGGTGCTGGCGGTGTCTATCGTGGTGGCTGCGCTGAGCCCATTTGAGTTCCGCTGGGTGGGTGGATTCTTGTGGATTCCATTCGCTGGATCGCTCGGAGGCGATCCGATACGAGCCATCCCGCCACTGATCGAGAAGTTCTACCTCCTCGGCAGCATGGTGTTCTTTGTCCGGTACCTCGGCACGTCGCACTGGCTCACCGTGCTGACGCTGGGCGGCTTTGTGCTCGCACTGGAGTTGGTGCAACAGGCACTGCCTGGGCGCACGCCCGAGATCACCGACCCACTGCTGGTGCTGGGCATGGCCTGGCTGATGCGGCCGTTGTTCGAGCGTGTGCGCGTGTACCCGCAGGGCGAGCTGATGCCACTGGTTTGAGCTGTTGCGCTTGCTACAAAACCTGCACCAACGTCGGATCAGGTCGCTCCAGCCACTGCGCCCACTCGTCGGCCAGCCGCTGGCTGGCAGCGGCGGCACCGCTCCAGGCGCGCACCCGACCGGCAAGGTCGTTGCCGTAAGCGGTGAAATCGTTGCGGTCGGGCAGCTTGCCGTTGGGCAGTGTGGCCACCCAGGCAGGGTCGGGCGCGATCACCAGCATGTCGTCGAGCGCCGAGCTGGCGTGGTGGCGGCGCTTCCAGACCTTGTCGAGCCAGCCGGGTACCACCTGCCGCTGGAAGTGCGGGTAGAGCACGATGGGCGACTCGGCGCGCGGTTGGTAGCGAAGATGCAGGTGGTAGTCGGTGATGCCGCCGTCCCAGTAAGCGCCGGGCGGCGCGCCGGCAATGCCGTGCACGGCGTTGAGCAGGAACGGGATCGAGCAGCTCGCCTGCAGCGCGTCCATGAAATTGGCGTCCGACAACGGCACCTGGCGGGTGCGGAAATCTTGCACACCAAAGGGCAGCGGCACCGCCTGCGCCGAATCCAGCGCCTGGGACGAGAACACCACCCGCTCCAGCCAAGCGCCCAGCGCCTTGCGGTGCAGCGCGTTGGCGGCAAACGCGCCAAAGTAGCCCACTGGTGTGCGCACCGGGCCTTGGCTGCCGAGCAGATAGCGCCCGCGCGAGGTGACGATGTGCAGGCGGTAGCGTGGGTGCTGCAGCACCTCGGGAATGCGGCCGCCATAAAAGAGACGCAGGTTCTCGCCAAACTGCCCGCTCACCTGATCGGCGCTGGGGCGCTTCTTACCCGGCGCTGGCTCGAAGTGCTGGCGAATATAGTCGTGCTCCAGTCGCTCGAAGGCAGCGACCGTTTGGTCCAGGCAGCCGGTGGCCATGCGCCAGGCGCCGATTGAAGCGCCCACCAGATCGACCAGCTGGGTGGATTGCGGCAGCCAATGGCCAAACAAAAAACCGTCCAGCGGACCGAGGATCAACCCATTGGGCCCGCCCGCAGCGGCTGGGATGACGCCCACGTCTTGCGGGCGCAGGCCGTGCTGCTCAATGTGTTGGCGCGCGCGCGGCCCAGCGTAAAGGCGAAGTGCCTGAAAAGGAGGTGGCATGGGGGGTGATTGTCGCGCAGGCCCGTCCCGCTGCCCCAGCGCACCACACCCAGTCCAGGGATCGCTTTACGCAGCCTGCTTTTCGCGCTCGGCATCCGCCCGGGTGAGTGCGGGGATGTCTTCGCCGACCAAGATGTCGGGGTCGATCCCCAACGCCAAACCGATCGGGTCGGGGTAGGTGTTAATCAGCAGCTCGCTGCGCATGTGCCCTTCTTCGGCACGGGCGCGCCACGACGCGATGTGTACCACCCCGGCAATCGGCTCGTAAACATCGTTCTCGAACGGCGCACACTGGTGTTCGATGGCGTTGATCATGCGCTTGGGGAAATACCATTCCCGCGCCAGCGCCGCACCCACCTCGGCGTAGCTGTAACCAAACAGCGCACGCTCGGCGGCAGAGCGCTTCAGATCGAGCATGGGCACGCTGCGCTCAAGATCGAGCATCGGCTCGGGCATGCCCACATGCATCACCAATTCGCCAATCTTGTGGAGAAGCCCAGAGGTGAAGGCAGTGCTCTCATCAATGCGGATCGGCAGCGCGATGTAGCGCGCCAGATTGGCCGAGTTGAGGCTGTAACGCCAAAACAGGTCCATGTTGACACTGCCCACGCAGTGAAAACTCTGCCCAAACGAGGCGGCGATGGCCAGCGCGCGCACCTTGATCAGCCCCAACACGTTGATGGCTTCGCGCGCTGAGGACACTGTGCGTGTGAGGCCAAAGAAGGCCGAGTTGGCCGTCTTCAGCAACTTGCCGGTAAGGACCGGGTCCTCCTCGATCAGGGCCGCTACTTGCAGCATGTCGACCTCTTCTTGGTCGAAAGTGGCAATCAGCCGACGCACCAACTTGGGTTGGGACGGCAAGGCGCTGGGCTGTTTGAGGAGTTTTTCAATCTGCATGGTGCACCTGCCTGCTGAGAAAAGGATCGGGAACATACCCTGTGGTCTCTCCCGCAGTTCTTCGTCACAACGGGGCCCAACTTGAGGAATTTCGCTTCAGCCCACAAAAGCGTCAAGTGCCTGGCTGAACGACCACTCCAAGGGGTCTTTGCCCAACACAGTACCCAGATCCAGGCCCAGGGTCAGACCGACCATATCGGGGAAGGTCGAAGCTAGGCCACTGTTGTCAAGCTGCAGCTCCTCGGCGCGCGCGCGCCAAGAAGCCAAGTGCAGCACACCACCCAGCGGATCGTAGGTTTCGCCCTCGAAAGGCTTGATTTGGTTTTCAAGCGCTGAGACCATCTCAGGCGGAAATTGCCATCTTTCGATCATGCTGGCGCCCACATCAGCGTAGCTGTACCCCAGCAGCGCCCTCTCAGCCGCCGCGCGATGCAGATCCAGCGGGGGTATTTGCATGTCCAGCGGCGCCATCTTGTCGGGCATGGCAATGTGCATCGTGAGGATGCCGATGGCATGAATCAGCCCAGCGGTGAAGGCGTTGCCTTCGTTTTGACGCAGCACACCAGCAAGCGAACGGGAAATGTCGGCTGTGCACAGGCTGTAGCGCCAAAATTGCTTGAGGTCGACACCCAACACATTTTTGAAACCCGAGCCCAGCGCAGCAGTCATCACCAGCGATCGCACATGGGTGAGGCCGAGCAGCGACACCGCCTCATCGACGCTGCCGATCTTTCGACTGACACGGAAAAACGCCGAATTGGACAGGCGCAGCACCCGCGTGGTGAGTGCCGGGTCGCGCGAAATCAGATCTCCAATGCGGCGCGGGTTGGGATCTGCCAGATTCATCTCGTTCAGCAGATCGGTGACCGCGCGCGGCATGGCAGGCAGGGCGCGGGGGTGGTTGAGCAGGTCTTCCAGTTGCATAGGGGGCAGACAGCGTTTTTGGTGGATACGTTCTTTTATCGACCCGACAGGGTCAGACTTGAGTTGCCGTGGCACCTGCAAAGCTCAAAGATGCGCCGTATTTCACCTCTGTTTTTGAATGTGCCGGGCACTTGTGCCTTGCCACCGACCCAAAGCCAGCCCACAGCAAGTGGCCGCAGGCAATGCTGAGGCCAAGGCAAATTCAATCAAGTCGATATCGGTTCGAAAGCAAGCCGATCTCAGCGCTTGTTCGAGCCCTGAAGCTTGGCGAAGGCCGAGGCCATCGCCGACGACGGCTCGGCATGCCGACTGGGCGCACCACCGCGTGCGCCGCTGTGACCAGGGCGGGTCGGCTCAAAGCGGTTGTCGCGCGGGGCGCCGGCATCGCGGCGTGGGGCTGCAGCATCCAGCTTCATCGACAGGGCGATGCGCTTGCGCGCCACGTCGACCTCCACCACCCTGATCTTCACGATGTCACCCGTCTTGACAATCTCGCGTGCGTCGCTCACAAAGCGGTTCGCCAGCTGACTCACATGCACCAAACCGTCTTGGTGCACGCCCAAGTCGATGAAAGCGCCGAACTGGGCCACGTTGCTCACCGTGCCCTCCAGCAACATACCCTCGCGCAGGTCGCTGATATCGTTCACGCCCTCGTTGAAGCGCGCCACCTGGAAGTCGGGGCGCGGATCGCGGCCGGGCTTTTCCAGTTCGGTCAGGATGTCTTTGACCGTGATGACGCCGAATTTTTCGTTCGCAAAGAGCTCGGGGCGAAGTGTCTGAAGCATGTCGGAGCGACCCATCAGTGCGGCCACCGACTGCCCGGTCTTCTCTAGGATCTGTTTGACGACCGGGTAGGTTTCTGGATGTACGCCGGTCATGTCCAGCGGGTTGTCGCCGCCCCGAATGCGCAGGAAGCCTGCGCTCTGCTCGAACGTCTTGGCGCCCAGGCCCGCCACTTCCATCAGCTGCTGGCGGCTTTTGAACGCGCCATGGGTATCCCGCCAGCGCACCACCGCCTTGGCCACCGTACCCGACAGACCCGAGACGCGCGAAAGCAGCGGCACGCTGGCGGTGTTGAGATCCACCCCGACACCGTTCACGCAATCTTCGACCACCGTGTCCAGCGTGCGCGCCAGCGCGCTCTGGTTGACGTCGTGCTGGTACTGGCCAACACCGATGCTCTTGGGATCGATCTTCACCAGCTCGGCCAGCGGGTCTTGCAGACGCCGCGCGATGCTGGCCGCGCCGCGCAGACTCACGTCGACATCGGGCATTTCTTGAGAAGCGAATTCGCTGGCGGAATAGACCGAGGCGCCGGCTTCGCTCACCACCACCCTCTGCACCCCGCCCTGCCCGGCTCCATGCTCCGATTTTTCCATCAGCTTGATCAGGTCTGCCGCCAGCTTGTCGGTTTCCCGGCTGGCGGTGCCGTTGCCAATGGCGATCAGGTTCACACCGTGCTTGCGCGCGAGTTGGCCCAGGGTGTGCAGCGAGCCTTCCCAGTCGCGCCGCGGCTCGTGGGGAAATACGGTGGCGGTATCGACCAGCTTGCCGGTGGCGTCGACCACCGCCACCTTGACGCCGGTGCGAATGCCTGGGTCCAGGCCCATTACCACCTTGGGACCGGCGGGCGCGGCCAGCAACAGGTCGCGCAGGTTGTCGGCAAACACCTTGATCGCCACCGCCTCGGCGCTCTCGCGCAAGCGGGCAAACAGGTCGCGCTCGCCAGACAGGCTGAGCTTGACGCGCCAAGTCCAGGCCACGCACTTGCGCAGCAGATCGTCGGCCGCGCGGTGTTTGTGGCTCCAGCCCAGGTGCAGCGCGATGCGGCCTTCGGCCAGCGAGATCACCGGCGCCGGTTTGCCGCCTCTCGCCGCCATTGGTTCGGATTCCGGCAGCACCAGCTTGGCGTCGAGGATTTCCAGCGAGCGGCCCCGGAACACGGCCAGCGCGCGGTGCGAGGGCACGCGGCTGATCGGTTCGTCGTAATCAAAGTAGTCGCGGAACTTGGCCACGTCGGGGTGGTTTTCGTCCTTGCCGGCCACCAGCTTGCTCTGGAACAGCCCCTCGGCCCAATGCCATTCGCGCAGGTTTTGCAGCAGCGCCGCGTCTTCGGCCCAGCGCTCGGAGAGGATGTCGCGCACGCCATCGAGCACGGCCGACACTGTGGAGAAGTCGGCGCCGGGTTTGCCATCGTCCAGCACCTCGGGCTCGCGCTTGAACGCCTCAGCCTCAACCAGCGGGTCCAATGTTGGGTCGATCCAGAGCTTGTCGGCCAGTGGCTCGATGCCGAACTCGCGCGCGATCTGGCCTTTGGTTCGGCGCTTTTGCTTGAACGGCAGGTACAGGTCTTCGAGTTCTTGCTTGGTCGGCGCAGCGGCGATGGCGCGGCGCAGCGCGTCGGTGAGCTTGCCTTGCTCGTCGATGGTTTTGAGCACCGTCGCGCGCCGGTCTTCCAGCTCGCGTAGGTAGGTCAGCCGGTGCTCGAGTTCGCGCAGCTGGATGTCGTCCAGCCCGCCGGTGGCTTCTTTCCGGTAGCGGGCGATGAAAGGCACGGTGGCACCGCCGTCGAGCAGCGCCACGGCCGCCTCGATCTGGTGCACCGCCACCCGAATTTCTTGCGCGATCTGAGCGATGATTTTCTGCATGTCCCAAGGGGCGCCAGCGGCCCGGTTTCTAACGAAGCGGGCGAGTTTGCCACAATGGGCTGAGCAAGCGGTCTGGCCGATCTCTCTCGTGTTGATTTGGCCTTTTGATGCATGAACCTGTCACCCTGAGCTTGTCGAAGGGTTGCAGGGACTTCGACAGGTTCAGACCGAACGGAATTGACACCTCTGTGGGCACGGTCAATAAAAAAGTCTTGCAGACATCCAGGGGCTGAGGCAAAGATGATGCGTAGTCTCAAGATCAGTCCAGACGCTGCCCGCGATTGAACTTCTCTCGAATATTGCAAATAGTGTAAAACACCCCTGCAATTAATACCCACTGCACCAAAAATGGAATCAATATAAAGAAGATTCCATCTTTTATACTTGAAAAAGAAAAAATAACATCATAAATCCAGAAAAACAAAAGAGGTAAAATAGGCACCGGTACCGGCAAACGACCATCAGCTAGCCCAAACGAGAAAAAGATCGCAATAACAAAGCTCGTAATCAATGGCCTCTCGTCTCCCGATTTTATCTTTTTATACGTAACCAAAGCCGCAGTTACGCCAAATACAATATAAACAATTATCAGAATTAGCCAAACCAAAAACATATTTTTTCTTGATCAATAAGTTGAGCCTTAGAAGTTTTCCAAGAAATTTTACATGCGTTACAAACTACGACTCTTAAAAAAATATCGCGGAAAACTTTAACTATAGGACTTACGCAAACGCACCATATTTTTTCACATCATGAAAAAATATGAGTGCTCAAAGTCGTAAGCTGTTGATTTTTAAGGATTAGTTAGATCCCTAATATTTGCTTTGCGTAAGTCCTAAACTAGCTAACATACTAGGCTGCAAGTTATTTTATGGCGGTTGCAGGCTCATGAAGAGCAGCATCATCCGTCTTCCCAACAATTTCACTGCAGCTAGCACTTGCCGCTACTGCACTCGGTATATCTTGCACGATCTGGGCGACGATTTCTGCATGTCCCAATGGGTTCCTGTGACCCGGCTCTAAGCGAGGCAGACGAGTTTGCCAATGCCCGCCGCCAGGCGATGCCGCAGGTGCCGATGGCTGCGCGGAGCCGGGGATGATCTGCTGCGGCCACTGCGGAGTCCGCATTGCGACTCAGGCCCAAAGCACTTTTCGCTTGTTCACGTACCAAGTCTCCATCTGCGGTTCGGCCATGTGCTCAATGCGCGCGCGTTTGATTTTCATCGTGGGGGTAAGACAGCCGTTTTCGATGCTCCAGGGCTCTTTGGCCACCACGATCATCTGCAGGCGCTCGTAGTCGGCCACCTTGGCATTGAGCGCGTCGAGCAGCTGAGCAAATTCCTGCTCCACCTCTTGGCGCAAGGCGGCTTCGTGCTGGCGCGGGCGCAGGGCTTCACTCAACACCACCAAGGCGTAGGCGGAAGCTTGGCCGACGCCGGAGACGATAGACATCTCAACCATGGGGTGCGCGTTGATTCGGTTTTCGATCGGTGCCGGCGCCACGTATTTGCCCTTGGCGGTTTTGAACTGCTCTTTGGCGCGGCCGGTGATCTTCATCAAACCGTCGGCTCGGATTTCGCCCAAGTCGCCGGTGCGAAAAAATCCGTCGTCGGTGAAGCACTGGGCACTCAGCTCGTGCTGCTTGTAGTAGCCCACCAGCTGCCCGGGCGACTTGATCTGGATCTCGCCCTCCGGGCTGATGCGTCCCTGCACGCCTGCGAGCGCCACGCCCACATAG
>Ga0335395_10003212_pt1 | contig 10163 bp, 10 predicted proteins | sample MAT02_FD_205744 | JGI IMG/M metagenome (GOLD analysis project Ga0335395, IMG submission 205744) | Freshwater microbial communities from Lake Fryxell liftoff mats and glacier meltwater in Antarctica - MAT-02 (spades assembly) (version 2) ...
ACGGGGCTCGGCTTGCGGCGTGCGCACCGGGAGTCACGCGAGGAATCGAGGGCTTTGCTTTCTGGACCACCTGTATTCCACCACGCCGGGTGGCGATGCCCTTGAGTGCGAAATAAAGGAGGAGGCGGCGGCCGCAGGCCGTCGCCGGGGGACATTCGCACTCAAGGGCATCGGCGCCCGCGCACTACCCTGTCCTGTCAGCGCCGCGCCTTCCAGCGATTCGGAGAAGAACCTGATCTTCAAGTGCGGCTGAAGCGCATCGCGGTGGTTCCACGACAGAGGGGTCACTGCAGGGCAGGGGCAGGGCTTCGCGGCCGGTATAATTCGCCACTTCGCCATTGCAGTACCGGGAACCAGGCATGGGTCGTGGACCATCGATCGAGGGGCGCAAGAACGCCACCGACGCCAAGCGCGGCAAGATCTTCACCAAGATCATCCGCGAGATCAGCGTGGCCGCACGTGCCGGCGGTGGCGACATCGCCAACAACGCGCGCCTGCGCACCGCGGTGGACAAGGGCCTTGCGGCCAACATGTCCAAGGACGTGATCGAGCGCGCAGTCAAGAAGGCCACCGGCGAGCTGGAAGGCGTGGAGTACGAGGAGATCCGCTACGAAGGCTATGCGCCGGGCGGGGTGGCGGTGATCGTCGACTGCCTGACCGACAACCGCGTGCGCACCGTGGCCGAGGTTCGCCACGCGTTCGGCAAGTGCGGCGGCAACATGGGCGCCGAAGGCTCGGTCGCCTTCATGTTCAACAAGCTGGGCGTGCTCAGCTTCGCCGCGGGCGCCGACGAGGACGCGATCACCAACGCCGCGATCGAGGCAGGCGCAGACGACGTGGTGGTGTACCCGGAGGATGGCGCCATCGACGTGCTCACCGCGCCCGAGCACTATGAAGCCGTGCGCGATGCGATGGTCGCGGCCGGGCTGGTCGCCGACCATGCCGAGGTGACCTGGCGCGCGGACAACGACATCGCGGTGGAAGGCGACGTCGCCGCGCAGGTGGTCAAGCTGCTGGACATGCTGGAGGACCTGGACGATGTGCAGGCGGTCTATTCGAATGTGCAGTACTGAGCGCCAGTGACGCGCATCCTCGGCATCGACCCGGGTTCGCAGCGCACCGGCGTCGGCATCATCGACGTGGACGCGGCCGGCAAGGCCACCCATGTATTCCACGCGCCGCTGCTGCTGCTGGGCGAAGGCGATTTCGCCCAGCGGCTCAAGCGCCTGCTGCTGGCGCTGGGCGAGGTGATCGACACCCATCGCCCGGACGAGGTGGCGATCGAACAGGTGTTCATGGCGCGCAACCCGGATTCGGCGCTGAAGCTGGGCCACGCACGTGGCGCCGCGATCTGCGCGGTGGTGATGCGTGACCTGCCGGTGAGCGAGTACGCCGCGCGCGAGGTCAAGCTGGCGGTGGTCGGCAAGGGCGGGGCGGAGAAGGCCCAGGTCCAGCACATGGTGGGCCTGCTGCTGAACCTGAAGGGCGCGCTGCAGGAGGATGCTGCCGACGCGCTGGCGGTGGCCATCACCCATGCCCACGTGCGCGCCAGCGCCCGGCGCATGGGCGTGGACGTGCGCCAGGCCTGGGCCCGCAAATGAGCGCCGGCCTGCAAGGCCGGGGCTCGGTAGGAGCGGCCCATGGCCGCGATGCTTTTCGGCGCGATCCCCACGCGGGACTTGCAAGCGGCGCGCAGCGGCGTATCGTGCGCGTCCTTACCCGCCTGGAACACCCCGGACGGTTCCACGACTGTTCGGGACGGCAACGATGATCGGAAGACTGCGCGGGATCCTGGCCTACAAGCAACCGCCCTGGCTGGTGATCGACGTGGGCGGGGTGGGCTACGAGCTGGAAGCGCCGATGAGCACGTTCTACGACTTGCCCGAGGTGGGCCGCGAAGTCAGCGTGTTCACCCACCACGCGCAGAAGGAGGACAGCGTGTCGCTGTACGCGTTCCTGCGCGAGAGCGAGCGGCGCCTGTTCCGTGACGTGCAGAAGGTCACCGGGATCGGCGCCAGGATCGCGCTGGCCGTGCTCTCGGGCGTCAGCGTGGACGAGTTCGCGCGCCAGGTGCAGACCGGCGATGTCGCATCCCTGACCCGGATCCCCGGCATCGGCAAGAAGACCGCCGAGCGCATGGTGGTGGAACTGCGCGACCGCGTGGTCGACCTGGGCGGCAATCCGCTGGGCGCGCCCAGCCTGCCCAACGATCCGCAGTCCGAAGCCACCATCGCCCTGCAGCAGCTGGGGTACAAGCCGGCCGAGGCGGTGCGCATGGCGCGCGAGGCCACGGCCGCCGGCGACGATGCGGCGATGATCATCCGCAAGGCGTTGCAGGCGGCGTTGCGCTAGGCCAGGGTGCCTGCACGACCTCCGCCCCGCATCCTCTCCTCCTCGCGCTACCCTCAGGCCTCCATGTCCGCAGCCAAGACTCCATCGACCACACCCGCCCAGCCGGGCGGACATGGCAACGCCAGGATCGGCACCGCAGGCCTGGTGGTCGGCGCGATCGGCGTGGTGTTCGGCGACATCGGCACCAGCCCGCTGTATACGCTGCGCGAGGCGTTCTCGGTGCACTACGGGCTGACCGCCGACCACGACACCGTGCTGGGCATCCTGTCGCTGGTGTTCTGGGCGTTGATGATCGTGGTGACGATCAAGTACGTGACCATCATCATGCGCGCCGACAACGAAGGCGAAGGCGGGATCATGGCGCTGATGGCGCTGGCCCAGCGCACCATGCCCAAGGGTTCGAAGTCGGGCTACCTGGTAGGCATCCTGGGCATCCTGGGCGCCTCGCTGTTCTTCGGCGACGGCGTGATCACCCCGGCCATCTCGGTGCTCTCCGCGGTCGAGGGCCTGGAAGTGGTGGCGCCGCAGCTGCACAGCTGGATCGTGCCCATCACCTTGCTGGTGCTGGTGTCGCTGTTCGCCTCCCAGCGCTACGGCACCGCCAAGGTGGGCAAGATCTTCGGGCCGGTGACCGTGCTGTGGTTCATCACCCTGGCGGTGCTGGGCGTGGTCAACATCCTGCACGAGCCGGAAGTGCTCAAGGCCATCAATCCGTACTGGGCGGCGATGTTCTTCGTCGACCACAGCTGGCAGGGCGTGTTCATCCTCGGCGCGGTGGTGCTGGCGGTGACCGGCGGCGAAGCCATCTATACCGACATGGGCCACTTCGGCGCGCGTCCGATCCGGCTGGGCTGGTACTGGTTCGTGCTGCCCTCGCTGATGCTCAACTACCTGGGCCAGGGCGCGCTGATCCTGGAAGACCCCAGCGCGATCCGCAACCCGTTCTACATCGGCGTGCCCGAGTGGGGCCGCATCCCGATGATCGTGCTGGCCACCGCGGCCACGGTGATCGCCTCGCAGGCGGTGATCACCGGCGGCTTCTCGGTGGCGCGCCAGGCCATGCAGCTGGGTTACATCCCGCGCATGACCATCAAGCACACCTCGCATGACGCCATCGGCCAGATCTACATCCCGGGCATCAACTGGATGATGATGATCATCGTCATCCTGCTGGTACTGACCTTCCAGACCTCCTCCAGGCTGGCCACGGCCTATGGCGTCTCGGTGTCGGCCACCATGCTGATCGACACCCTGCTGCTGGCGATCGTGGCGCGCGCGCTGTGGCCGCGCTGGCGCCGCTGGGTGCTGCCGCTGTGCGCGCTGTTCCTGATCGGCGACGTCGCTTTCGTCATCGCCAACGGTGCCAAGGTCCTGCAGGGCGGCTGGTTCCCGGTGGTGCTGGGCATCGTGCTGTTCACCCTGTTGCGCACCTGGCGGCATGGGCGTGAACTGCTGGCCGCCGAGATCCGCAAGGACGGCATCCAGCTGGATACCTTCCTGCCCGGGCTGATGCTGGCCCCGCCGGTGCGGGTGCAGGGCACGGCGGTGTTCCTGACCGCGCAGACCGGGGTGGTGCCGCACGCCATGCTGCACAACCTCAAGCACAACAAGGTGCTGCACGAGCGCAACGTGTTCCTGACGGTGGAAACGCTGAGCGTTCCGTATTCGCACAAGCGCCTGAGGATGGACGAAATAGGCGATGGTTTCCATCGGGTCATCGTCCGCTTCGGCTTCATGGAGACCCCGGACGTGCCGGCGGCGCTGATGCGCAGCTGCGACCATGGCGGGATCTACTTCGATCCGATGGACACCACCTATTTCGCCAGTCGCGAAACCATCGTGGCCGGCGCCCACCGCGGCATGCCGATCTGGCGCGACAAGCTGTTCGCGATCATGCACCGCAACGCCGCCCCGGCCACCGGCTTCTTCCGCATCCCCGGCAACCGGCTGGTCGAGCTGGGCTCGCAGGTGGAGATCTAGCGGCCTGCATCCGGCCGGCCAGCGTCACTGGCGTGCGGCGAACTTCTCCACCAGCGCGGTGGGGCCGGAGACGATCAGGATATCGCCTGACTCGACGAAGGTGTCTGCCTGGGCGTAGGTGAAATCGGCATGGCGGCGCTTGAGGCCGACGATGGTGATCCCGTACTTCTGGCGCAGGTTGGATTCACTCAGGGTCATCTGCCACGCCTCGCGCGGCGCGGAGGTCTTGGCGATGGCAAAACCGTCGTCGAACTCGATGAAGTCGATCATGCGTCCGGTTACCAGGTGCGCCACCCGCTCGCCCATCGCCGCTTCCGGGTAGACCACGTGCTTCACTCCGACCCGCTCCAGTATCTGGCCATGCTTGACCGAGACCGCCTTGGCCCAGATGTCGCGCACACCCACTTCTTCGAGCGCCAGCACCGTCAGCACGCTGGCCTCGATGTCGCTGCCGATGGCAACGACCGCCCTGGGAATGTCCTTGGCGCCTAGCTGGCGCAGGGCCTCGGTGCGGGTGGAGTCGGCCTGCACGACGTGGGTCAGGCGCTCGGACCAGCGCTGCACGATCTCGGCGTCCTCGTCGATCGCCAGCACCTCGTGGCCGAGACGGATAAGCGATTCGGCGACCGCGCCGCCGAAGCGGCCCAGGCCCACCACCAGCACGATGTCGCGTTTGGATGCGGTCTTGTCAGCCAACGATTGGGCGCTCCTCTGGATAGCGGTACAGCTTGTTGTGCCCGCGCAGGGCCAGCGCGGTGGCAAGGGTCACCAATCCTACCCGCCCCACGAACATCAGCGCGACCAGGATGGCCTGGCCGGCCGGCGGCATCTGCCCGGTGATGCCGGTCGACAGGCCTACGGTGAAGCCGGCCGAGATCGCCTCGAACAGCACGTCCTGCAGCGGGAAGTCGGTGACGCTGAGCAGCGCCAGGGTGCCAACCGCCAGCAGCGTCAGCGCCATCAGCACCACCGCCAGCGCCAGGCGAAGGCTCTGCCCCGGGATCCGGCGGCCGAAGGCGACCGTGTCGCGATTGCCGTTGATCTCGGCCCAGACCGCGAACCCCAGCAGGAAGAAGGTGGTGACCCGGATGCCGCCGGCAGTGCTGGCGCTGCCGCCGCCGATGAACATCAGCACCCAGTTGATCGCTTGGGTCTCGATGGTGGTTGCGCCCATGTCGATGGTGTGGAACCCGGCGGTGCGCGAGGCGACCGAGTGGAACATCACGCTGGTCAGTTTTCCGGTCGCATCCAGCGCCCCCAGCGTGTCGGGGTTGCGCCATTCGTACAGGCCGATGCCCAGCGCACCCGCCGCGATCAGCACGCCGCTGCCCGCCACGGTGATCCTGGTGTGCAGCGACCAGCGAGCGAATCTGAAACCTTGCCGCCGGAGTTCCTCCATGACGGGAAAGCCAAGCCCGCCGATCAGCACCGCGAGCATGATCGGGACAATGAACACCGGGTCTGCGGCGAACTGGGTGAGGCTGTCGGACCAGGTCGAGAACCCGGCGTTGTTGAACGCAGAGACCGCCTGGAACAGCCCGTGCCACGCGGCCTCGCCCCAGTCCATCCCGTAGCCGGCACGCAGGCGTAGCGCCAGCACGGCCGCGGTCGCCAGCTCCACGACCAGGGTGGCGACGACCGCAACCTTGATTACCCCGGTGACGTTGCCCAGGCCAGTGCGGGTCTCGGCTTGCGCCACCAGCCGCGCGCCCAGGTTGAGCCGGCCCGACACCATGAGCGCAAGCAGGGTGGCGCCGATCATGATGCCGAAGCCGCCCGCCTGGAACAGGCCCATGATCGCAACCTGGCCGAAAGTCGACCAGTAGGTCGGCGTGTCCACCACCACCAGCCCGGTCACGCACACCGCCGAGGTCGCGGTGAACAGCGCGGTCATCAAGGGTGCGCCGCCTGTCCCCGTGGTCGCCGCAGGCAGCATCAGCAGCGCCGTGCCGAGCGCGATCATGGCGAGGAAGGCCAATGGCACCAGCCTCGCAGGATGTTGCAGGCCGCCTCGGCGCAAGCCCGTCTCCAATGCGAACGCCGCGAAGGACAGTGTCGATTGTGGCACGTCCCTGCAGGCACGAGAACTCGGGGCTGGACGGGATGCCCGCGTCCAGGCCGCGCTCGCGTTCTCGAAGCGTCCGATCGCGCCTGCCCCTGCAAGGGCCGCGGACTGCATGTTGGTCACGGCGCATGCGACCATAGGCGCATGAACGACGCGCGCCTCATCGCTGCTGATGCCACCCGCGAGGACGCCGCCATCGAGGCGAGCATTCGTCCGAAGCGGCTGGACGAATACCTGGGCCAGAAGCCGGTCCGCGACCAGCTCTCGATCTACATCGAGGCGGCGCGCGGGCGCGGCGAGGCCATGGACCACGTGCTGATCTTCGGCCCGCCGGGCCTGGGCAAGACCACCCTGAGCCACGTGATCGCCAACGAGCTGGGGGTCAACCTGCGGGTCACCTCGGGCCCGGTGATCGAAAAGGCCGGCGACCTGGCCGCGCTGCTGACCAACCTGCAGCCGCACGACGTGCTGTTCATCGACGAGATCCACCGGCTGTCGCCGGTGGTCGAGGAAGTGCTGTACCCGGCCATGGAGGACTTCCAGATCGACATCATGATCGGCGACGGCCCGGCCGCGCGCTCGATCAAGCTGGACCTGCCGCCGTTCACCCTGATCGGAGCCACCACCCGCGCCGGCCTGCTGACCGCGCCGCTGCGCGACCGCTTCGGCATCGTCCAGCGGCTGCAGTTCTACGACACGGTCGAGCTGGCCCAGATCGTGCACCGTTCCGCCCGCATCCTGGGCATCGACTGCGCGGCCGAGGGCGCGCGCGAGATCGCCTCCCGCTCGCGCGGCACCCCGCGCATCGCCAACCGGCTGCTGCGGCGGGTGCGCGACTTCGCCCAGGTGCGCGCGCACGGCCACATCGATCCGGACGTGGCCCGCGCGGCCATGCAGATGTTAAACGTGGACCCACAGGGCTTCGACGACCTGGACCGGCGCCTGTTGCGCATGATCATCGAGAACTTCGACGGTGGCCCGGTCGGGGTGGAGTCGCTGTCGGCGGCGCTGTCGGAGGAACGCGGCACCCTGGAGGACGTGGTCGAGCCCTACCTGATCCAGCAGGGCTACCTTGTGCGCAGCGCGCGCGGGCGCATGGCGACCTCCAAGGCCTACCTGCACCTGGGCCTGAAGCCGAAGTCCGGCGCCCCGGGTGCCGGCGCGGTGGCAGAAGAACTGTTTTGAACGCCGCGTTCAGTTGGCCGACACGCGTGTATTGGGAAGATACCGACGCCGGTGGGGTGGTCTACCACGCGCAATACGTCGCTTTCCTGGAACGGGCCCGCACCGAATGGTTGCGCGCCCAAGGCCACGGCCAGCAGCAGTTGCGCGATGCCCACGACCTGGTGTTCGCGGTGCGTTCGATGCAGCTGGAGTTCCTGCGCCCGGCGCGGCTGGACGACCAGCTTCAGGTCAGCGTCGAGATCGAGGAGTGCCGGCGGGCCAGCGTGGTCTTCGCCCAGTCGGTGTCGCGGGGCGACCAGACCTTGCTGACCGCGAGGGTGCGGCTGGCGGCGCTGGGCGCCGCAAGCTTCCGCCCGCGCCCCGTGCCCGATGCCCTGTTCGAGAAGATGCAATCCCTGCTGGCGCAACCCAGTCCAACGCACCACCCAGAATCGAGGAACAAAGGATGATCGGAACGCTGCTGGCATTGCAGGACACGGTGGTAGAGGCCTTGCCAGAGGGGGCGCTGGTCACTCCGGCCCAGGCGATCGCCGCCAGCACCCGCGAGGGCATCAATTACTTCGACCTGATGCTCACCGCCAGCCTGCCGGTCAAGCTGATCATCATCCTGCTGCTGCTGGGCTCGCTGATCAGCTGGGTGATCATCTTCCGCAAGGCGCGCATCTACCGCGAGGCCAACCGCGACGCCGACGACTTCGAAAGCCGTTTCTGGTCCGGGGCCGAGCTCAACAAGCTGTATGCGGGTGCCACCGACCGCAACCGCGTGGTCACCGGCCTGGAGGCGATCTTCGAGGCCGGCTTCCGCGAGTACACCCGCCTGCGCGACAAGCGCAAGCTGGATGGCCGCGCCCAGCTGGAAGGCGCGCAACGCGCAATGCGCGCCACCTTCGCGCGCGAGGTCGACCAGTTGGAGCGCAACCTGGAGCTGCTGGCCAACATCGGCTCCACCGCGCCCTACGTGGGCCTGGTGGGCACGGTGTTCGGGATCATGGTGACCATGCACGACATGATCAACAGTGGCGAGCAGGCCGGCATCGCGGCGGTGGCCCCGGGCATCTCCGAGGCGCTGTTCGCCACCGCCATCGGCCTGTTCGTGGCGATCCCGGCGGTGTGGGCGTTCAACCGCTTCACCACCCACGTGGACCGCCTGTCGGTGCGCTACGAGAGCTTCGCCGAGGAGTTCAGTTCCATCCTGCAGCGCCAGACCAGCGGCGACGACTGAAGGCCGCACCGCGATGACCGCCACCATCACCCGCCGCAAGCGCCACAAGCTCAAGTCCGAGATCAACGTCGTGCCCTACATCGACGTGATGCTGGTGCTGCTGATCATCTTCATGGTCACCACGCCGCTGCTGACCCTGGCGGTCAACGTCGACCTGCCGGTGGCCAACGCCAGAGCGGTGGAGGGACAGGAGGAGCCGGTCATCGTGACCGTGCAGGCCGACGGGCACATGACCCTGACCCTGCCCGGAGGCGAGGCCCAGGCCGTGGACCTGGCCATGCTGGAGGGCACGGTGGGCGCGATTGCGCGTGAGAATCCCGAGCTGCGCGTGCTGGTGGCCGGCGATGGCCGCAGCAGCTACCAGGGCGTGATCGACGCGATGCAGGCCCTCAGCCGCGCCCAGGTCAGCAAGGTCAGCCTGGCCACCCAATCCGGCGACAATGCACGCTGAAGCCTTCCGGCGCGATGCCGATCGTCCGGACAAGGGCCTGTGGCCGGCGCTCGCCCTGGCCATCGGCGTGCACCTGGCGATCGTGCTGCTGTTCCTGCTGGGCTCGCTGATCTCCTGGGAGCGGGAAACCCCCGCGTCGGCCGGCATGCCGGCCATGGACGCATCGCTGGAGATATCGGCCAGCGAGGCGCAGGCAGTGGAGCGTGCGCTGGAACAGGCCCAGGACATACCGCCGCTGCCCATGCCGCAGCCGATCGAGGAGCCGGCGGAGGAAACGGTGCCGCCGCCGCAGCCGGTGCCCGAACCGCGCCCACAGGACTCGCCGGTGCCGCCGCAGCAGGTGCCCCAGGAGCGGGTCCCGGTCCCTGACACCACCGAACAGGACCGTGCCAGTGCGCTGGCCGTGTCGCAGGAGCGCGAGCGGCGTGAGCAGGAAGAGCGGCGCCGGCAGGAACAGATCGACCTGACCGAGCGCGAACGCCAGGCCGAGGCCGAGCGCCGCCAGCGCCTGGCCGCGCAGCAGGACCAAGAGCGCCAGAAGAAGCTGGACGAGATCCGCCGCCAGCGCGCCCAGCTCGAGCGCGACCAGCAGCAGGCCCGGGACAAGCTGCGCCAGATCACCGAAGCGCGGCAGCGCCAGGCGGCGGCAGCCTCGGCGTCCGCGCCGGCGGCCAGTCCCCCTGCCGGGAGTGGCGGGGTCGACCCCAACCTCAGCGGTGAATACGCCGCCGCAATCCAGCGCGCGGTGCTCAGCCAATGGGTGCGCCCGGACTCGGTGCCATTGGGCCAGCGCTGCTCCATCTCGATCCGCCAGCTGCCAGGCGGCGAGGTGGTAGAGGTGACCGTCAGCCCCAGCTGCCCTTACGACGAGGCCGGCAGGCGCTCGGTCGAGGCGGCCGTGCTGCGCG
>Ga0335395_10003213_pt1 | contig 10159 bp, 5 predicted proteins | sample MAT02_FD_205744 | JGI IMG/M metagenome (GOLD analysis project Ga0335395, IMG submission 205744) | Freshwater microbial communities from Lake Fryxell liftoff mats and glacier meltwater in Antarctica - MAT-02 (spades assembly) (version 2) ...
TCTAAAACTAGAACTCCATCTTGAGGAAGATCTTTAAAGAATTTTTTAGCAGAAGCAACGTGTTCACCCAGCGTTTCTGGATCTTCAAAAAGAGCACTTAATTCCGGAATACTGCGAATAGGCAGCCATTCTGAAAAATTTTCTTGGCGAGCAAGGGTGTCCGGAGTGATCCGCGAATCCGATCTCAATTTTGAAATCGTAAATGGTCCCTCTTGCCGACCCTCAATTTTGATAAACCAAGCTTTCTCTTCCATAATGATTCATTGTATCAAATCCACAATTTCTTGTATTCTTGTAAGTTCAGGTGAAAGCAGCTCTCCCTAAAGCAAGGGTTGCTGACTTAGCGGTTTTCTCTCTTAGTAACCCAGAGCTGCGGCCGCTAACCGGGGGCTTGCACTGGGCTACTAAGGGGGAATACCGCTGCTTCGGTGGTGGAAAACACACTTAACAAAAATTAAAGGTGTCTGGAATTTCTGTTCACCTTAAAAAGATAAGAAATGATCATTATTTGGCGTTATTTACTTTCCGAATATTTAAAGGTGTTGCTTCTTTGCACAGTGGCCTTTATTGCCATCTTGCTAACAACGCGTTTGGAGGACATTGCGCATTTTGCTTCCCTCGGGGCTCAAGGCCATGTGGTTTTGAAATTTACGATGCACCAAATTCCGTATATTCTCCCCATTGCTTTGCCAATCTCCTGCTTGATTTCGGCCATCATTCTTGTGCAAAAACTTTCATCGACTCATGAACTCACAGCCTTAAGGGCTGCCGGAATGCCTATCCGCTTAATTTTGGCTCCTATCCTCATTTCTGCCGCCTTAATTTCCCTTGGCAATTTCTACATCGTCTCAGAAATTGCGACCTCCTCGCACCATATCACCAACACCCTCAAAAGTGAGATGAAGGCCGTCAATCCCCTTCTGTTACTTCACAACAAGCACATGATGCGTCTTCAAGGCATTTATTTTGACACTTTAGGGGCATCCCGAATGGGCGAATCCGCATCGGATGTCATTATTGCGATGCCTAACAAAAAAAATAACCGCATCAATTTGGTCTTTGCAGAAAATCTCCACGCGGGTTCAAAGAATTTTACAGCGAGTGGCATGACCCTAGTGACAAGTTTAAAGTCTGTTGACGGTAAACAGTTCGATAATTTAATTATTGAAAACATTGAAAAGTCAGTCACCTCTATCCAGGATTTTGCGCAAATCCTTCAAAAGAAGATTGGTAGCTTAAATAATGACCACTTGAAACTGAATCTTTTGCTCATCCGCATTCAAGAAGAAAAGCAGGTGCTCTCTAAAGCAAAAGAGAATGAAGCCTCCGCGGATACAATCAAACTGATCAGCCGCAACATCAGCAAAAGCTATACCGAAATCGTGCGCAGGTTATCGATCTCCTTAGCGGCATTTACATTTACCCTCATGGGTCTTGCTTTCGGGATTACTATTAGCCGGAATGCTTCTAGTCGAGGCTTAATCTATGTCATCGGCTTAGCCGCCTTTTTCTTGATCGCCTTCTTTTCAGCTAAAGGCATTGATTACCAGTTTGTCTCTGCCTCGATCCTCTACTTAGTCCCTCATGCAGTCATCATTGCTTTTTCACTTCTGACACTATGGCGCACTTCAAAAGGGATTGAATAACATGGGCACAAAGATCTGGGAACGTTATTTCTTAAAAGAAACGCTTAAGACATTCTTGCTGTTTATCTTGTGTTTTTACGGTCTGTTTGTTCTTATTGATTACGCCACACACGCAGCAAGCTTCCATCGAACAGGACTTGCACTGCATTGGCAAGACATTGCGTTCTACTATTTGCTGGAATTTATTAAGCGCATGGACGTCTTGATTCCCTTCGCTCTACTGCTTTCCACCATCAGAACATTAACGAATTTGAATGTTCATAATGAGCTCGTGGCGTTAATGGCATCCGGAGTGAAATTAAAAACACTGCTCCGCCCATTTATCTACCTCGCGCTGTTGTTTACAATGCTGCTTTACCTCAACACAGAGCTCTTTATCCCTAAAGCACTTAAAGAGATGAAACATATGGACAATTTACGTTCTATTGCCAAGCACAAAGATCGACACAACAAAACGATTCACAATTTAACTTTGGAAGATGGTTCCACTCTCCTTTTCCAAAACTACGATTCGATTGAAGAGCATTTTTTTGACGCGTATTGGATACAATCGGCTGATGAGATTTATCGCATTAAATTTCTTTATCCTTACAAAGAAGTTGCTGAAGGTCATTTTGTGGATCATTTAGAGCGCTCTCCGGCGGGGGCGATGAGTGCGAAAGGGTCTTATGAGAAGACAACTTTCCCTAAAATGAAGTTCAATAATGCGACACTTTTTGAGACATTAACAACTCCTGACGAGCAGTCTTATTCGGAATTATGGCCGAAGATTGCGTCTTTAGTCGAGTCTGAGAGTGAAAAACAGGCGCAGCTTGTGGCGACCTTCTACTTTAAGTTAGTGATGCCCTGGATCTGTTTATTGGCTGTGATTGCGCCGGCACCGTTTTGTATCAACTTTTCTAGAAATCAGTCCTTTTTCTTTCTTTACGCTTGCAGTATTTTCGGATTAGTGGCTATGTACATTATTATGGATTCGGCACTTGTGTTGGCGGAAAGACAGGTGATGTTACCTGCTGCAGCGATATTGGTTCCTTTTATGGGATTGATGGCGTTCTTTGGTTACAGGTACATCAAAAAATAACCACAGGATGATAAAGCAAAATATCCACCATAGAGACCAAAGAGAAAAAAAGAGAAAAAAGAGAGAGAGGCATTAAACGCTTACCTTTCAAAAACAACTAAAACCTTTTCTGATAAAGATAAATGTTTAACGACTCTCTCTCTTTTTTCTCTGTGGTCTCTGTGATCTCTGTGGTGAATATTTTGCTTTATCATCCTGTTTGTTATAAGGAATTTATTGCATGGATTGTTTTGACTTGCGTCTCTGGCCCGGCTTCAATGGCGATCCCCACTCCCCTGCCCACATCGATCAAATCACCCTCGACTCCCGCAGAATAGACTCTCCTAACGCCCTATTTGTTGCTCTCCCCGGCGCTTTAGAAGATGGTCACCACTTCGTCTCACACGCCGCCCACGCCGGCGCAAAATACGCTATTGTCAAGAACGACTGGCAATCCCCCGCCGCGCTTCCTCCACACATCACCTTGCTGCGTGTCAAAGACCCCCTCAAAGCTTTTCAACAGATCGCCAAAACCTACCGCAAACAGAAAAAAGCCCTCGTCATTGGTATCACAGGATCTTACGGGAAAACGATGGTTAAAGATATGCTTCACGCATTACTTAACACCACAAAGTGCACTGTAGCCTCCCCAGAAAGCTTCAACAGCCAAATTGGCGTCGCGTTAAGTTTGCTGACCATTACCGACCGCCATGAAATTGCTATTATCGAAGCGGGCATTTCCCAAAAAAATGAGATGGATATCCTTGCCGACATGATCGCACCTGATTACTGCATTGTCACTCCCATCGGAAAAAAGCACGTTGCAACACTCGGCGACTTGCATACGATCATTTCTGAAAAATTAAAGCTTGCAATCCACCCGTCAGCAAAAGAATGGGTGATGATCCCGCGAAACGCGCTTCTTCAGCCCTATTTAAAGCAGCTTTCCCAACCTTGCGTTTTTTGGAATGAAAAGAACGATCACTTGCCACATGCTTCAGGAGTAATGGCAGACCATAGCTGCATTATGCCTTACACTGTTGATTTCCCCAACGGCAGTTCTTATGAAGGACGCGCGACCTCCGGCTTTTACTACTGTTTAGACCTTCTCAATATCACCATCAAAGCGGCTTGGATGCTGGGTGTTTCGTCAGATGCGATGATTCGCGTTCTCAAAGAGTACGCAAGCGAACCCATGCGTACCGAAATATGGAAATCCTCTACAGGATCCACGTTCATTAACGATACTTATTGTTCTGATCCGCAATCTGTCGATCAAGCCTTAAAATACCTTCAACACTCGATAAGCGGCGCGCGAAACGTGTTGATTTTTGGCGGAATTCGCAGCAACAACCAGCATGTCAAAAACGATTACAAACGCATCGGTCAAGCGATCGCCCGAAGCCAAATTCGCCTTTTAATTTTAACAGGAAAACACGCTTTTTCGTCATTAATTAATGAAGTGCGCACGCATTCATCTCACACAGAAATTGTCCACTGCGAAGATTACCGGAAAGCTCTTCATTACTTGCAGGGATGTATTAAACCGGATGACACGGTACTAATTAAAGGTGACAGCAAACAGCCCTTGGATAGTCTCATCGAGATTTTTAACGACAGCATTTGCAGCAATCATTGCTTTATCAATCTAGCCGCTATTCAGTCCAATATTGGAACGTTAAAAAGCAAGTTGGCAAAAGACTGTAGGATAATGGTGATGGTCAAGGCGCTTGCCTATGGCACTGATGATGTGCGTATGGCGAAATTTTTGAAGACTTATGGCATTGATTTATTAGGTGTTTCTTATGTTGATGAAGGTGTTGCTCTGAGACGTGCTGGCGTCGGTTTCGGTCAAGAGATTTTTGTGATCAACGCAGCCCTCTACGAAGTGGTGAAAATTGTTAAGTGGGATTTGGCGGTTGGTGTAAGCGATAAAGAGTTTATTCGTAAATTGAATGGAGAAGCGCTTAAGCAAAACAAGAAAGTGAAAGTCCACTTACATGTCGATACAGGAATGAGCCGATTTGGATGCCGTTCTGAACAGGCTTTGGAGCTTGGGAGGATCATTAAAGAAAGTTCCCACTTAGAATTTGATGGTGTGATGACGCATTTTGCCTGCGCCGATAATCCACAGGAAGATGAGTTTACAATGAATCAGGTGCGTTGTTTTGATGCGGTAATTGAGAAGTTGGAAGCGGAAGGAATTGCGGTGCAATGGAAGCACGCGTGTAATTCGAGTGCTGTGGCACGTTTTGATTTTTCGCAATACAATATGGTGCGTGTTGGACTTGCTATTTATGGGTTGTATCCCTCTGAAGCGGTGAGGGAGAGCATGGACTTGCGTTTGGCGCTGTCGTTGACTTCGAGGATTGTGGGAATTAACGTGTGTAAGGCTGGCGAAACGATCAGTTATGGCCGTAGTTATAAGGTCAGTCGCGAAGAGCAGAAAATTGCTGTGTTGCCGATTGGGTATTTTGACGGGCTGCACCGGAATTATAGTGATAAAGGGTATGTGATTATTCGCGGACAAAAAGCGCCGATGGTTGGGAAGATTTGCATGGACTTCATGATGGTCGACATTACGGATATTCCTAATGCGGCGATTGGTGATGCGGTGCTGATTTTTGGAGAAGATGAGTATGGGAATTATCTTTCGCCCGAGGATCTTGCAACAAGTGGCGATTCTATTGTGTATGAGTTGATTACGTGTTTGGGTCCAAGGATTCAGCGCATTTTTATTCATGAAGAAGCCCACCATTTGAGATAGTCCTCTTGTTCCCCTGCTCCTCCGTCCTTTCCGTGCCCGTGCTGGACTGTCAACCATCTCAAGTTTTTGTGTTATAAAATATTTACACGCTGAACCCATTTTTTTTAGGGAGCGTGTACCATTTTGTCTAAATCAATTTTGAAAGACAAGACATTTTATCCTTCAAGAGAAAAAATGAAGCGGAATCCGAAGCGATAGGGTAGGTGAACCGGCCAGAAAAATTTACACAAAATTCTGCGCATTTCCGTTTCTAGCATTAGGCGGTTTGTCTAAAAAATGGACAGTCTCTTTTTTTTACGGAATATTTCATATCTAGCTTGATCAGCAAGAGACGATTAATATGACTGAGATCAGATCAGGTCTAACACGTTAGGTGAAAATAAAAAAAGTAACATAAAAAAAACAAGATAAGCAAGCTAGGCAAGATAGGTCGAAACACCAAGGATTCATCGCGTTTGTCATATTTTTAGATTTCTGTACTCTTCACTTTGTTACTTATCTTGCCCATCTTGTTCCTTTTTTTATTTTGCTTGCAGAGTTCGAACCTGATCTGACCCCTATCAATATTCCTGGTGATTTTTTGAAAATGTTGGAAGGAATATAGATAAGGACAAGGGAAAAGGAGAGGGGAAAGGACTTTACAAGAAGACTCTCTCCTCGTAAAATGGGGATTAACCCAACCACCGAGGCTCAGTGTACCAAGACCAAGACGACATCTCTTTCGAAACAGAACTCGAAAATGCTATCTACGAAACACTAGAAAACGATTCCAAATCAAAAGAACCCACTTCATACCCCCACGAACTTCTCATTTTCCCCGTTTTAAAACGCCCGTTTTTCCCAGGCATGGCATCCCCTCTCGTTGTTGAACCAGGCCCTTTTTATGACACTTTAAGACAAGTGTTTAGAACAACTCACAAAAGCGTCGGCATCCTCCTCTCAAAATCCGAAGATCTCGATTCCTCAAAAGCCACTTTTGATGATCTTTATCAAGTGGGCGTCCTTGCACGTATCCTGCGGATCATTCCCATGGAAACCGGCGGAGCTCAAGTCATCCTCAATATGGAAAAACGTCTCACTGTCGTCGAGCCCATTCCTAACTCGAAATCCCTAAAGGCTAAAGTTAAGTATTTTATAGACAATCCTGTTCTCACAAAAGAACTCAAAGCCTATGCGATCAGCATCATCTCCACCATCAAAGAACTTTTAAAACTCAATCCTCTTTTTAAAGAAGAACTCCAAATTTTCCTCGGTCACTCCGATTTCACAGAACCTGGAAAACTGGCTGACTTCGCTGCTGCACTGACAACCGCTACACGGGAAGAGATGCAAGAGGTACTCGAGGCTTTTGACCTCTCGGTCAGAATCGACAAAGCGTTAATTCTCTTGAAGAAAGAACTCGACATCAGCATCCTCCAAAACAACATTAATCAAAAAATCGATGCCACCATCAACAAAAGTCAAAAGGACTTCTTTCTTCGCGAACAACTAAAAACCATTAAACGGGAGCTGGGGATCGGGAAGGACGACAAATCCGTCGACCGCGAGAAATTTGAGACTCGCATTAAAGAAAGAAAAGTCCCGCCTGATGTCTTGAAGGTGATTCATGATGAAATGGATAAAATCGGGGCCCTCGAAACACAATCGGCCGAATACGCGGTTAGCCGCGGTTACCTTGACTGGCTCACAACAATCCCTTGGGGGATTTACGGGAATGAGTGTCGCGATATCGCCAAAGCAGAAGCGATTTTAGAGCACGATCACTATGGTCTCGAAGACATCAAACACCGCATTCTAGAATTTATTTCTGTCGGTAAATTATCCGGCGGCGTCAAAGGAAGCATTATTTGCCTGGTCGGTCCTCCAGGGGTTGGGAAAACAAGTATTGGAAAAAGTATTGCGCGCGCACTGAATCGCAAATTTTACCGATTTTCTGTTGGAGGCATGCGCGACGAGGCTGAAATTAAGGGCCACCGCCGAACCTACATCGGGGCGATGCCCGGAAAACTGATTCAGGCTTTGAAATTCTGCCAAACGATGAATCCCGTCATCATGCTCGATGAAGTGGACAAAATGGGCAGTAGCTACCAGGGAGATCCTGCTTCTGCATTGCTCGAAGTGTTAGATCCCGAGCAAAATGTGGAGTTCCTCGATCACTATCTCGATGTCCGCTGCAACCTGTCAGACATCCTATTTATCGTGACAGCGAACGTTCTGGATACCATTCCGGAGCCGTTGAAAGACCGTATGGATATTTTGCGCCTTTCGGGTTATATCATGCAGGAAAAAATCGAGATCGCTAAAAAATACCTGATCCCCCGCAACCGCAAAGCGATGGGACTCAAAGCCACTCAGATCCAATTCAACAAAGAAGCACTACGCACCATGATCAATGGATATGCGCGCGAAGCTGGGGTTCGCAGTTTAGAAAGCAACATCAAAAAGATTTTGCGCAAAGCCGCCCTCAAAATTGTTCGCAGCATGCAGGCGCCTGCCAAAATCGTCAACAAGAAAACCTCAACAAAAAAAATCAAAGAACCTGAGCCAGTGGAAGCAAAGTTTTCCATTACTCCAGACAACCTTCAAGAGTATCTCGGCAAACCGATCTTTACAAGCGATCGTTTTTACGAGCGTACACCGATTGGGGTCTGCATGGGACTTGCGTGGACCTCTATGGGGGGTGCGACGCTCTACGTAGAAGCGATCAAAGTGGCCGCTGAGAAAACGGAAATGAAGCTGACAGGCCAAGTCGGTCAAGTGATGAAAGAGTCTTCTGAGATTGCCTGGAGCTACCTGCATAGTTCGATCAATAAATATGAGCCGGAATACACCTTTTTTGAGAAATCACAGATTCATATTCATATTCCTGAAGGAGCCACACCGAAAGATGGCCCTTCCGCAGGGATCACAATGGTCACAGCCTTAATCTCGTTGTTAACCCAAACTCCGATTTTAGACAATCTAGGAATGACCGGCGAGCTCACGCTGACAGGACGTATTTTGCCGATCGGCGGCGTTAAAGAAAAAGTCGTTGCGGCAAAAAGATCGGGCCTTAAGGTATTGATCTTTCCAAAAGACAACGTACGCGATTACGATGAGCTCCCTGATTATGTGAGAAAAGGATTAACTGTCCATTTTGTCGAACACTACGATGAGGTATATAGCATTGCATTCCCTAAAAAATCTAGCTACTAGTTGGCTAGAAGCAAGTAAAAGCAAAACAATTGCTCCGGAAATGCTTTCCAGCACGATAGAGCAATTGCGCAACGAAGGAAAAACGATCGCCACCCTAAATGGCTCGTTCGATTTGATGCACGCTGGTCACCTCCACATGATTTATGAGGCATCGAAGCAAGCTGACATCTTGGTTGTGGCGCTCAATACAGACCAGTCGATTGAGCAGTATAAAAGTTCTTCGCGACCGATTATTCCTCTAGGATACCGTACCCAAATGATGACAGCCCTAAGTTTCGTCGATTTGGTGACGTGGTTTGACGAGACGGATCCCCGTGCGATTCTGCAGAAAATTAAGCCTGATGTTCATGTGAATGGTTCAGAATACGGTGAAGACTGTGTAGAAGCAGAAACAGTCAAAGCAGGCGGCGGAAAAATTCACATTGTGAAATTGATTCCAGGACTATCGACAAGCGAAATTATCAAGAAAATTCAAGGATAAACAATTATGCGCCTTATTTACACAGTCAACGACCAAAGAAAAGCGGAATCTTTTTCTACATTTTTGAAAGAGCAAGGAATCGATAATCAGCTTGATAGTCATAAGGAAAAAGACTGGGGAAATCCCGACTATGGGACCAGCGTTTACCGGACCTGGGTCATCGACGAAGATAAAGTTGATGAGGCACAAAACTTTTTAAAAGAATTTGAGGAAAACCCGCAATCTGTACGCTTCTCTACTCTTGCTAAAGGATCGAAAACCGAGCGCCTCCGAGATCTTAAGATTGCGGTTAAACCGCAGCCTCAAAAAGCCAAAGATGGCCTAGGGCTGGTGACGCTCTACTTCCTGGTCACCTGCTGCTTGCTGCTTTTCATCACGTCGACCTCTAATCCTGTTGTGACAAAAGTGCCAGCTAATCTCCCCGTCGCCCCCTTGGTGACTGCTCCTGTGGAGAAGATGCTGAAATTCGATTATCCGCAGGCATATGAAAAAGTTGATGCTCTTGTGATTAAATACGGCATGCCGGCGTTGCTGGATCCGGCTGAGCTTCCTTCAGAAGGGCAAAAACTAATGGCTGAAACTGCTGAAACGCCTTACTGGCATGGAATTTATCCTAAACTTGTCGATAAGATCACGGGTCATGCCCAAGCGATCTCTTTAGATACACCCATGTTTGAGAAAATTCAACAAGGAGAAGTGTGGAGATTGTTTACTCCGGCGCTCTTACATGGCGGATTTATTCATCTGATCTTCAATATTTTGTGGCTGATTGTTTTAGGTAAACAGATGGAGGAAAAGTTAGGAGGCCTGCGTTATTTATTGTTTATTTTGGTGACAGGGATTTTTGCGAATACGATGCAATATTTGATGTCGGGATCAAATTTCATTGGATTTTCCGGGGTGATCTGCGCGATGTTTACCTTCATTTGGTTTAGGCAGAAGCAGGCACCTTGGGAAGGGTACCAGCTGCAACCTTCGACGATGGGTTTTATTGTGATTTACATTTTTGT
>Ga0335395_10003214_pt1 | contig 10158 bp, 11 predicted proteins | sample MAT02_FD_205744 | JGI IMG/M metagenome (GOLD analysis project Ga0335395, IMG submission 205744) | Freshwater microbial communities from Lake Fryxell liftoff mats and glacier meltwater in Antarctica - MAT-02 (spades assembly) (version 2) ...
GACCAGCACTCTTGGAGCGGCGTCAAGCTCGATCTGTATGGCCTCAAATTCTTCACCCTGCACGTGTTGGGCCAGCCCTGGCAGATGCCCGGCTTCATCCGCCCACCCAAGACCAGCCGCCAGCCCGACATCGTCAGCATTGAGCAGGCCCAGGCCATCTTCGATCACACCCGGTGCTTTAGCTGCCGTTGGCGAGACGCCAAGAGCGGCAAACCCACCACCCGCACCCTGCCTGGGGCGGACTTCCTATGGTTGCTGCTGCAGCACGTCTTGCCCAAAGGCTTGCAGCGCACCAGAAACTTCGGCTTCCTGCACCACAACAGCCGCCGCGCTTTGCACTTGCTGCAACTGCTGCACTTGCGGCCATCAGCCGCTCAGGCGCCAGTGGATGTTCCCGCGCAGCGTCCCATCTGGCGCTGCGTCTGTGGCGGGGCGATGGTGGTTCTGAGGCGGCGCGTCAAGCCCGATGCGCTGCCGCCTTGCACAGCGCCACAAACCGCACAGCCCGACAAGCGTGTTCCGGTGGAGGTGACAAAGCACTGAACCGGCTGGCACCCGACCCCATCAACCCGGCCTGAGCCCATTCAGCCCAGCCGGGCGGATCGGCTCGTGCTTCGGACAGCACTTTGGGCCATTGGCTGGCCTGAAAACCCGGTGACCGCAGTCGATGGCAACCGCTGCATGTTGCCAATCCTTGGGCAGACCACCGCCATCTGCCCGCCGCCGCCCGATCCCACGGATCAATCTACAGCGGCGCAACTTCCCATTTCTTTCTTCCCAAACCGGGCTTGTCCAACAAACGGATCAGATCGCGGCTGCGCGCGATCTATCCTTACTCGTTAGACCGCTGCATGCTTCTGGACGACTTGTGGGAACGAACGAGGTCGCGGGCCGCTTGCGAGCCATTCGCGCAGCGCCAACGCGCACTCGTCGGGTGTTGCCTCGGTGGTGTCGATATTGAAATCGTACTCGCAACCCTCGTGGACTCCAAGGACCTGTGACGCGGCGAGGCCGATCGGTCGGTCTTGTCTTGCGCGCTCGCGCGCCTCCAAGACCGTAGATGAACAATGGACACCCACCAAAAAAACAGCAAAGGGAGCCAAGTCTTCGGCCAAGTAACACCAACCCACCGGAGGTAGCACGTGATCGAGAATGACGTTCTGCCCATGGCGCACATACTCAATGCTTGTCGCGTTCATTGCGCGACACAGCGCGGCTAGTCGCCGCCTCGACTGCTCCGGCTGACCCGAACCGAAGTAGTCCGGCGGCTCCATTGCACGAAAGCTGTCTAACTGCACGTGCATGTACGGATGCGACACCTCGGCTTGGAGCCTTCGACCGAGCGAGGATTTTCCGGAGCTCGACGCACCGTTCAATACGATGATGTGGCCCTCGGACTGCAGCGACTGTCTCTCGACGGCGTTCAAAGCGGTCTAACGTTTGACATGAGCGGCTCGCGCCTGTAGGGCGCGAAAGGCCCAGCATTAATGATGGTCTGAAACGCCATGCCGGTGCGAGTCCGCTCGATGGAAGGGTTAGCCCCCCGCATGCATAAGAATTGCCCGTTGGACGGACAACAGGACACGCTTCTGCTCGTAGCCAACGAAGCCCGCGTACGCGACGGGATCGAAACCCACTTCCTTGCCGATGTAGAACGGCGGCGTGGGCAGGAGTTTGGGATTGCCAAGGCGTGCGAGATGTTCTGGCGTAAGCGACCAAGCTGAATCATTGAATTCGTTGGGCCAACTGTCAGTGACCAGGATATCGACAGCTTCAGTTGGGCTGGAACTGAATACGACATTGCCATTCTCTGAATGCAACTCTGGGATGCAGAAGTGGTGAATCTTGATGCCGAAGACCGACGCCAGTGCATGCCAAGACTGAAACACGTTAGTAATCGGGCCCCAAAGACCAATCTTCGCTTCCTCAATGGGCCGAATCTCGGAGTCGATGTAGTAAGCGTCGGACAAAACCTCGCAAGGGTGGGCTGCGCGCGACATAGCGTTTATTACCGGTCGAGAAGATGCTGCAGCGAATTCTTGGAGTCTCTCGTGATTTGACTCGCGTACCACGTACATGGCATAAAATGGATCAAGGTAGCCTGCCAAATCGCATGCTCGCTCGTTTGTCTTCAGAAGATTGGGCAATTCGACATAGTCAAGACCGAGTTCTCGAAATGCCTCGATGAAGGTGGTACGCGTTCGAATGCCGTTGCCTTCGAAGGACCATCCAATGGTGCCAGAAAGACGCCGAGGCGGCGCATTTGCAAGAGCCCATATTGTGCGGACGTCGATTTTTGAAAGATCGCTGATATCGAGGAGATTCATAGCGGGCTAACGTAATGTAGACGGCAAAACCCGGTTGATACATCCGGTGCTTGACGATACACCATTCTTGAAAACTTGCCGGAGCCCGCTTGCGCACTGGGTCTCAAGCGCATGCACTGGACAAAAAATCAGGTATAAATTCTCCATGAAACCCGGTGCCCCTCTGTTGCAGTCAACTAGCTTGCTCGACCAAGTGCGCGAGCGAATTTGGTGCTGCACTATAGCCTCAAGATAGGGAATGCCTGCCTACACTGGGTGCGATTTTTCATTCGTTGGAGTACAACCCAGCCCGGCGGCATGCGCCATCCGCGTGAAATGGGTGTGCGGGACGTAAAGGCGTTTTTGAGCATGATAGTCAACGCTAAATTGGCGTCAGCTTCCAATGAATCGCATACCACTCAAGGCCTCACGCTCAACAGCCAGCGCTTGGTGATGGCGCAAGGCAGCGGCTGCTCCATCGTCGGCGCGGCAAAAAAGGGGTCAGACCCCTTTACACAGACCCTTTGCCGCTTTGGGCTTTGACGGTGCGAGGGGGTGTCTGCGGGCCATCGCTTGATGGGGGCTTGGAGGAGTTGCGCGAGTTCAGGTTGACCCGCTCCTCCAGAACATCCAGGCGTTGCAGCAGCCGCTCGATCAGCTCATGGCACGCGGGCACGGTATCGGGCAGCACCGCTGGCGGCTTGATCGGGGGAGCGGTGGCAGTGCGACGAACCATGTGAAAAGTTTAGCCGCAAGTTATGGGGGGAGCAATTTTGGCTTGGGGGGGTGAACAGATACGGCGGCATGCGCCATCCGCGTGGTGTGTGAGTGCAGGATGTGGAGGCGTTCTTGAGCATGATGGCCAATGAACGCAAAGTATCTGCCTCCACACACAACCAAGCGCTCAGTGCGGTGCTGTTTTTGTACCGTGAAGTGTTGAGTATTAACTTGCCTTGGCTGAACAACATTGGGCGACCTCAACAGAGCAAGCGCATTCCCTCGGTTTTAACCAAGGACGCAGTAGCGGGCCTTTTGGCGCAGATGGTTGGCATTAACGCTCTGTTGGCGCGTCTGCTGTATGGCACCGGCATGCGATTGTTGGAGGGGATGCGCCTGCGGGTGAAAGATGTGGACTTCGAGAGGCATGCGGTGATCGTGCGTGAGGCCAAGGGAAACAAAGACCGCGTGTTATGCAGCCCCATTCATTGGCGCCCGCTCTGCGCCTGCAAATGCTGGCAGCCCGCGCGTTATGGCAAGCAGATCGGCAGGCGCAACGCGGCGGCGTTGATAATTTAATTGGAATCTGACCCCGATTACCAACCTGGCTCTGCCCGCCCTCCCCGCTGACCGTATGGGAGGTAAACCCGTGCCACATCACAGGCCAAGTAGGTTACCGCGAGAGTTTCATCGAACACTGGCTCTCGCGCCCGATCCACTGGAAAGCTCGTGATTAATTGGAATCTGACCCCAATTACTCCTCCTGTTCGTTGAGTGGCAACCGTGGTTCCGATGCGGCCTAACGCCTTGAGTTAAGCCGCGCCGTAGGCATCGGCTTGAATGAATTGTTAGGGGCCATTTGGCGACGCACCCATCTGCAAAAGTGGGATGACTACTGCCAGGAGGCCCGTGCCGCCAACCACGATAAAAGAAAGGATGAATCGCTTGTTGCCCAACGTGCTCAACCCGCTAGGCAGATACTGATCGACGTTCGTGTCCGCGTAGATGGTTTGGAGTGCAGCGTGCAGGGAGTTGCAAATTCTGCGGCTGTTGATAAGAGCGAGCAAGGCGGTGCAGGAGATCAACAAGGATCCTGCAGTGAAGATCAGGTAGATCATTACTAAGAAATTAGGTATCCTACTTCACATAGATTATCTTGCAGCGTAAGTTTTTTCCTTAAAAATCAACGACTTACGATTTTCATCGAGTGAAGCAGCTTACTTAACGGCTTAGTAAATTGCCACGTCCCTCAGCTAATGAGCTGGCTTGGACCCAGTTGACGAACAAAACTAGGATGTTGAATAGAACGCCAGACACGACAAATACAGTGTCTGCGCGTCCGGACCGGTCAAGTTCGGACATCAAGTGCTTGTGGATGGCTTCGATCATGTTGGGTATGGCCCCTAACGTTTGACATGAGCGGCGGCTGGAGGCAAGCGAAGCTTGCCGGAAGACGTTCGCCCGATGGAAGGGTTAGCCCGCTTCACAGCCAACGGCGGACCTTTGCACAGTAGTCGAGGTAAACGTTGGCATGCATGGCTTGAAGATGGTGCTCTTCAAGCCGGACTTGAACCTGCACGAGTATTTCGCCAGCGACAAGGATTGCCAAAGTTGCGGCCGACGGATAGACGAGGAAGAGGCCAAGAAGGTTGACGCGCATGGCGAGGAAAATGGGGTTGCGGGAGACGCTGAATAGGCCCCTTTGAACAAGCTCCGTCCGGCGCTCCGCATCGATACCGATTCGCCAAGAAGCCCCCATTTGAGCTTGTGCGACGAGCATCCAGAGCAGCGATGCAACCAGCAAGCACCAGCCAATCCATGCGATCGACACTTGCTGGAGCGGCATGTAAGGACCGAGCCAAACCTCCGCGCCCGGCACGAGCGCAAGGCCAAGAACCACCGCGCCACAGCCAACGATCACCAGCTTGAACGCGCGACCGACATAGCCATAGGCGTCTGCGCTAGCAGGTAGAACGAATGGGTTGATGCCTGTACGGCGATATACCAAGAGCGAGCGCCAGACAAAGGCGAGCAAGAAGTACGCAATGAAGTAGGCGAGCAGGAAAGTGTGAGGTAATGGCATGGCGATTGTGATTGGAGCGGGCTAACGTAATGTAGACGGCAAAACCCGGTTGATATATCCGGCGCTTGACGATACATCATTTTTGAGAACCTGCGGAAGACCGCTTGCACACTGGGTTTCAAGCTCATACACTGTACAAAAAATCAGGTATAAATTTTTCATGAAACCCGGCACTCCTGTGTTGCAGTCAACCCGCTTGTTCGACCAAGTACGCGGGCGGATTCGGTGCATGCACTATAGCCTCAAGACCGAGAAGGCTTATCTGTACTGGGCGCGATTTTTCATCCGTTGGAGTGCCACCCAGCCCGGTGGCATGCGCCATCCGCGTGACATGGGTGTGCAAGAAGTAGAAGCGTTTTTGAGCATGATGGCCAATGAGCGAAAGGTGTCTGCCTCCAAACACAACCAGGCGCACAGAGCGGTGCTGTTTTTGTACCGCTAAGTTTTGAGTATTGACTTGCCTTGGCTGAACAACATCGGGCGACCTCAACAGACCAAGCGCATTCCCTCGGTTTTAACCAAGGACGAAGTAGCGGGCCTTTTGGCGCAGATGGATGGCATTAACGCTCTGTTGGCGCGTCTGCTGTATGGCAACGGCATGCGATTGATGGAGGGTATGCGCCTGCGGGTGAAAAATGTGGACTTCGAGAGGCATGCGGTGATCGTGCGTGAGGCCAAGGGAAACAAAGATTATGGGAAGCAGACCGGCAGGCGCAACACGGCGGCGTTGAGGTACCGCATGCGTTGGACATCAAATACCCCAAGGTGGGCTCCACTTGGGCATGGTTTTGGATGTTTCCTTCGCCAACGCTGTCAATAGACCCGCGCAGTGGCGTTGAACGCCGACACCATTTGTTGAAGCGCCACTCGTTTGCCACCCACCTGCTGCAAGCAGGTACGGACATGCAGACGGTTCAAGAGCTGCTCGGGCACTCAGGCGTGTCCACCACGGTGATCGATACCCACGTGTTGAAGGTGGCGGCAGGCGGCACCACCAGCCCGCTGGACGCTTTGGTGTTGTCTGCTTGAAGCGCCCGCAAGCCAGCGCCAACCAGCCGCCGTGGGCCCAAGCGGGATAATCCCGGCTTCCCTTCGACATCCCTGCACCGGACACGCCCCCCATGAGCTTCGCCCCCCTGCAAAACGACACCTTCCTGCGCGCCTGCCTGCGCCAGTCCACCGACCACACGCCCGTGTGGCTGATGCGCCAAGCCGGGCGCTACCTGCCCGAGTACTGCGCCACGCGCGCCAAAGCCGGCAGCTTCATGGGACTGGCGACCAATGTGGACTACGCCACCGAGGTCACGCTGCAACCGCTGGAGCGCTACGCGTTGGACGCGTCCATTTTGTTTTCCGACATCCTGACCGTGCCCGACGCAATGGGCCTGGGCCTGACGTTCCAGATCGGCGAAGGCCCGAAGTTTGCCAAGACGGTTCGCACCGAGGCCGATGTGGCCGCGCTGGCGGTGCCCGACATGGCCAAGCTGCGCTATGTGTTCGACGCGGTCACCTCAATTCGCAAGGCGCTCAACGGCCGGGTGCCGCTGATCGGTTTTTCGGGCAGCCCCTGGACGCTGGCCTGCTACATGGTGGAAGGCGGTGGCTCGGACGACTACCGCGCGGTCAAGACCCTGATGTATTCGCGGCCCGACCTGATGCACCAGATTCTGGCGATCAACGCCGACTCGGTGGCGCAGTACCTCAACGCGCAGATCGACGCCGGAGCCCAAGCGGTGATGGTGTTCGACAGCTGGGGCGGGGTGTTGGCCGATGGCAAGTTTCAGGAGTTTTCACTGGCCTACACCAAGCGCGTGTTGGCGCAGCTGCAGCGTGAAAAAGACGGCGTGGTGATTCCGCGCTTGGTCTTCACCAAGGGCGGTGGCCTGTGGCTGGACCAGATGAGAGACCTGGACTGCCATGCGCTGGGCCTGGACTGGACGGTGAACCTGGCCAAGGCCCGTGCGCTTGTAGGTGACTCAAAAGCGCTGCAGGGAAACATCGACCCCAACGTGCTGTTCGCCCCGCCCGAGCGCATCGACGCCGAGGTGGCGGCTGTGCTGGAGAGTTTCGGGAAGCCGCACCAGGGCGCGGGCACCGGGCCCACACACATCTTCAACCTGGGCCACGGCATCAGCCAGTTCACCCCGCCCGAGCATGTGACGGCGCTGGTGAATGCGGTGCACTCGCACTCGCGGCGGCTCCGCGCGGCGGCCTGATGGCGCACTGCGGCGAGCCGTTTGGCGGTTTGTAGCGCGCGAAGCGCAGCCCGCTTGAAGCTGCGCGCGATTCGCCTGCTGTCAAGCGGGAAAAGCGAAATTCCCTGAAAAAAAGTGTTTGTCGCGCTCCACTTATGCACACGAATCGTGGTACGCCTCTGCGACTATTTACTGAATCGGCAAATCGCGCCGTTGAAAGAGAAAATTCTCTAAGTTGTTGATTTCATTGACTCTTTGAAATGTGCTGCTTTTCTGTGCAAGTCAACAAGGGCCTTGATTTATAAGGGCTCCAGACGGAGAACCGTGCTTTATCAACAAAGTTATCCACAGAAACTTGGGACAGTTTAAGAAGCCCTGTCATATCAACGACTTACACCACCTATCAACAGTGAACCCGAGGAAAACCCTCTAACCATGACCTGCTGGCCGAGCGTGATCGTGGCCACCCCGGCGCACAGCGGGGTAGGCGCGGCCTTGACTTACACCAGCGAGTCGTTGATCGCGGCGGGCACCTTGGTGCGCGTGCCGCTGGGCTCGCGCGAGGTGTTGGGGGTGGTTTGGGACTGCCCGAGCACACCACCCGAGGGGCTGGACCACACGCGAACCAAGGCCGTGGCGGGCACGCTGGCCGGTTTGCCGCCGCTGAACGCGCGTTGGCGCCAGCTGGTGGCGTTTGCTGGGCATTACTACCAGCGCAGCGTGGGCGAGGTGGCGTTGGCCGCGTTGCCGCCGCAGCTCAGGGAGCTGGATGCGGCGCAACTGGCGCGGCGGCTGAAGAAGCTGGCCAAAACGCTGGCAGGCGACATGTCGGAGCATGCTGATGCTGCTCGCACCGACCAGCCTGCCCAGCCCGCTCAGCTTTTGGCAGCCAGCGGGCACCACGCGCTCAGTGAAGAGCAGACGCTGGCCCTGGCCGCGCTGGAAACCGCCAGCGCGCCGGTGCTGCTGTATGGCGCCACCGGCAGCGGCAAAACCGAGGTGTATCTGCGCGCCACTGAGCGGGTGCTGAACGCGCCCGCAATGGACGGAGTGCCCACGCAGGTGCTGGTGATGGTGCCCGAGATCAATCTCACGCCCCAGCTGGAAGCGCGGTTTCGCGAGCGTTTTGAGCCGCTGTGTGGCGCGGGTGCGGTGGTGAGCCTGCACAGCGGGATGACACCGGCGCAGCGCCTCACCAGTTGGCTGGCCGCCCACACCGGTACTGCGCGCATCGTGCTGGGCACGCGCATGGCGGTGTTTGCCAGCCTGCCCGGGCTGCGGCTGATCGTGGTCGATGAAGAACACGACCCGAGCTACAAAAGCCAGGAAGGCGCGCGCTACTCGGCGCGCGATCTGGCGGTGTACCGGGCCAAGATCGAGACCGAGGCGTTGGTGGCCGCTGGCGCTGAGCTCGGCAGCAAGATCAGTGCGCGCTGCCAAGTGATCCTGGGTTCGGCCACGCCCTCGCTGGAGAGCTGGCACGCAGCCGAGCAAGGCCGTTACCAGCGCTTGGCGATGCCGGCGCGCATTGGTGGCGGCGCACTGCCGCGGCTGCGATTGGTGGACATGAACCACCAGCCCAAGGGCGCGCTGATCGCGCCGCCGCTGCTGGCCGCAATGACGGAGCGAATCGCGCGCGGCGAGCAGTCGCTGGTGCTGCTGAACCGGCGCGGGTATGCGCCGGTGCTGGCGTGTCACGACTGCGGCTGGAAAAGCGGCTGCCCGCACTGCAGCGTTTTTCGGGTGTTCCACAAGCTCGACCGCACGCTGCGCTGCCACCACTGCGGCTTCACCGAGCGGGTGCCGCGCGCCTGCCCTGACTGCGGCAATGTGGACATCGCCCCGGTGGGCCGAGGCACTGAGCAAGTGGAAGAGCAGCTCGCTGCCCTGCTGGTCGACGCACGCCGTCCCAGTGGCGAGCCAGCCCGCGTGGCGCGCATGGACGCCGACTCGACCCGCCTCAAGGGCAGCCTGGAACAGCAGCTCGCCGCGCTGCACAGCGGCGAGGTCGATGTGTTGGTGGGCACCCAGATGATCGCCAAGGGGCACGATTTCAGGCGCATCACGCTGGTGGCCGGCATCAACGTGGACAGTGGCCTGTTTGCCAGCGACTACCGCGCGCCCGAGCGGCTGTTTGCGCTGCTGATGCAGGCCGCAGGGCGCGCTGGACGCGATGCTGCACAAAGCGCCGCCAGCGAGATGTGGGTGCAAACCTGGACCCCGCAACACGCGCTGTTCGCCGCCCTCAAAACCCACGACTACCCGGCCTTTGCCGCCAAGCAACTGGCCGAGCGCGAAGCCGCCGGCATGCCACCGTTTGGTGCCCAAGCGCTGCTGCGCGCCGACGCCAAAACGCAGGCTGCGGCGCAGGCCTATCTGAACTTGGCCGCGGAACAGGCCGCGACCCTGCCGCTGCGCGACGCCATCACCATTTACCCGGCCGTGCCGCTCACCATCCAGCGCGTGGCCCATGTGGAGCGGGCACAGATGCTGGTGGAAAGCGCCTCGCGCGGCGCCCTGCAGCGCTTCCTCGCTGCTTGGCAGCCGGTGCTGCACGCCACCCGCCGGGCGCCCGAGGCCCGGGGGTTGGTGCGCTGGGCGGTGGATGTGGACCCATTGGTGATTTGAGCGCACCTGAGCCGGCTGGCTCAGCAAGGCGCCACAACGCTAGCCACGCGCCGCGCCGCAGAGGGCTTGTCCGAAGGCCAGAGTTGCTCCACCGTGTGGACTATGTCGCGCAAGCGAAACGGCTGCAGCAACAGCCGACGAACGTTCAATGCCTTCAGGCGCAGCACCTGATCTTTGGTGCAAGCATCGGCCATCACCATCACCGCAATCTCCACATCACACACAAACT
>Ga0335395_10003218_pt1 | contig 10150 bp, 6 predicted proteins | sample MAT02_FD_205744 | JGI IMG/M metagenome (GOLD analysis project Ga0335395, IMG submission 205744) | Freshwater microbial communities from Lake Fryxell liftoff mats and glacier meltwater in Antarctica - MAT-02 (spades assembly) (version 2) ...
TAGGCATAAATTTAATCTTCTTAGCCCCAAGGGAATTAGGGCTGCTATTTTGCCAATGGTAATCTTGGGATTAGGAACTTTTTGGGGTTATCGGCAAGTTGCCAGCCACTTTGTACAGCCATCAGTAATTTTAGTTCTAGGAGGTGAACCAGACCGAGAAAAGTTTGCAGTGGAATTTGCTCGATCGCATCCAGATACTCAAATTTGGGTTTCTTCAGGCAGCCCAGAAGAATATACAAAAATGCTATTTGACAAAGCAGGGATTGCTCGGCAGCGCCTACATATCGATCACCGGGCTTTGGATACCGTGACAAATTTTACTACCCTAGTAGATGAATTTCACCAGCAAGGAATTAGTAGTGTGTACCTAGTCACTTCTGATGACCATATGGGGAGGGCGCAGGTAGTGGGGGAAATAGTTTTTGGCAGTAGAGGGATAATTATTAAGCCCTTACCTCTCAGTTCAGGGCGGCAGCCAGAGCCAGTAGTAAAGTCTGTGCGAGACGGAGCAAGGGCGATCGTTTGGTTAGTCACGGGGATGACCGGAGCTAATCTGCTACACCATGATTAATCTTGGCTAATCTTGGCTATCTTGTTCACTTTCTAGATCAAAAATTACCTTCTTCCAGTACCATTCTTCCGGCATATCAGGGTAGTTTTCCCTGGCAATTTCAATTAGTCTTTGGGCAATCAGCCTATTGCCGCCTACCATATCGAGAAGTTGCTGCTGTAGCTCTAGACTAGTTACAGAAAAATCATCATAGGGCTGGGGATCCTCATTGAGTTGAAGATAGGCTAATTGTTGAGCTAGGGTTAATTTTTTATCTGCCGACTCCTGCTGCCAAGTTTTAATGCGATCGAGCGCTTTGGTATAACTCTGAGTTACCCCTTGCTGAAACCAACGATTAGCTGCTTCTTGGTAATCATTAATGGCCCCTGCCAAGTCTCCAAATTGGTAACGAGCTTCCCCTCGATCGCAATAATACTGAGATGATTCTGGCTTGAGAGCGATCGCCCTTGATAAATCTTCAATGCCTTGACGATAATTCTGAAGCTGGCAGTGGGCAAAACCCCGATTAGCATAAGCCTCGCTACTCTGGGGATTTTCTTGGAGGAGTTGATTAAAGTCGGCGATCGCTCCTAACCCATCTCCTACCAAGTTCCGAATTACTCCCCGGTGCATCCGCACTTCCCAATCTTGGGGCGCAAGGTTCAGAGCCTGATTCAAATCTGCCAAGGCTTGAGACTGATCTCCCTTTTGACTATAAACTACTCCCCGGAGGCATAGAGCTTGGGCATTTTGGGAGTCAATTTGTAAAATCCAATCTAGATCCACCAGTGCCTCTGAAGATTTCCCTTGACTAATTTTTTGTTTTACCTGAGCTAAAAAATCTGCCGGTGTGGGAGGTAGCAAAGTTTGGAGTTGACGATAAATCTCAATACAGCGGCGACAATTTGCCTCATCTTGCTGGCTGAGAAATAAATTTGCGGCCTGCTGGTAGGCAGACACGGCCATCTGGGTTTTACCTTGCTGTTTATAAATTAAACCTAATAATTGCTGTCCGGGGGCAGATTGGGGGTTTAGCTCTGTAGCTTTTTGGGTATCTTCTAAAGCAGCAGCGATATTCTTGCTGTCTAGATAAGCGATCGCCCTAGCCAAATAAGCCGCAAAATATTGAGGATCAAATTCTAGAGCCTTGGTATAATCAGCGATCGCTCCCTGCTGATCTCGCAATTCAAATAATCCCAATCCCCGCTGATAGTAAACCTGAGGGTTTTCCGGCTCTTCTCGGACTGCACAACTCAAAGATTCGATCGCCCCTAAAAAATCTCCTGCCTTGATCTTTGCCAATCCTTGATCATAATAACTTTGTTCCATAACTTTTCTATTTTCTTCCTTCTAAAATATAAGTTTTTATCTCTCCTTTGCCCTTCACAGTAATAGTTCCTCGCTCTGAGAAACGATATTTCTCCTGAAGACGATTATAAGTAATAGTCGTTACTTGAATAATATTAGGCAACCCTTGAGATTCCATCCGACTGGCTGTATTAACTGTATCTCCCCACAGATCATAAATAAACTTTTTAGTCCCAATTACGCCAGCTACAACACCACCAGTATTAACCCCAATGCGGAGACTAAGGTGATGGCGACTTACCTTATTAAAATTAGTAATTACTTGCTGCATATCTAAAGCCATCTCAGCTATAGAAGCAGCATGATTATCATTACGTTCAGGCATTCCGCCAGCTACCATATAACAGTCCCCAATAGTTTTAATTTTCTCAAGTTTATATATTTCTGTGAGATTATCAAACTCTGAAAAGATTTGATTAAGGAGTTCCACTAATTCTATGGCAGATATTTGAGAAGATAGATTAGTAAAACCGACTAGATCAGCAAATAAAACCGTGACATCATCAAAAGTTTCGGCAATAATTTTAGAATCTTCTTTTAATTGGGTAGCGATCGATTCGGGTAAAATATTTAATAACAATCGGTTAGTTTTTTCTTGTTGATTATGGAGAGCTACTTCAGTTTGTTTACGATTTACATATTGTCCTATTTGATAACCAATAGATTTCATTAAATAAAGTTGATCTAGATCAAGACTTTGACTATTTTGGCTAAAGAAAGTCATCACACCTAAAACATTTTGCTTAGTGGGAGTTAGCTTATTATCGATCGCCAGATTCTCTGATTCAACCAAGATTTTGTTATCTGTACTATTACCAATAATTGGAAAACTAAAAGCACTATGTAAACCATATTTAATTAAGAAATCTCTAGCCACAACTTCAGTTTCATCAGCAATTTCTATAATCCAGTCTGGTTCTCCCTCAGCCCAAACTTTCCCCGCCATTCCTTTGTTATAGTCAATAGTAATATATTTTTGATTTTCAGTTAGTTCACCTAAATCTAGTTCTGGATTAGACCAACTGTCTACAAGGTATAATTGAAAGCTATCAAAAGATTTGGGCATCCACAATTCTCCCAAATCCCAATCTAGATGCCGACAGATAGTTTCTAAAATTATTGGTACAGATTGGTCGAGAGAATTAGTTGTAGTTAAAATTTGGGCGATCACATACTGGAGTTCCTGACGCTTCTGCTGACGTTTTAGTTCTGTAATATTTCGTCCTACATAAACTAATTCTGGAGGTAGTTCTGCATCTATTTCTAAGGTGGAATAAGAAAAAGAAATTAATAGATTTACTCCATCCTTAGTTTGACATCTGGTTGGCTTGTTGGGTATTATTGACGCATCTCTAACTATTAAAAAAATAGATTGATTAACTAGTTCTGCTTCGCTATAGCCAAATAAATCTATGGTTGCTTGGTTAATAGTTTTAATTGCTCCTAGAGAGTTAGTGACTATTAATACATCCGCCATGGAGACCAGAATTTGATCTATGTAGTTTTTAGAAACACGCAGAACATTTACCAGTAGATTAGTCTCATTGGAGTTCTGGACTAAAGATTGTTCTAAAACTCGTCTTTCCGTAGCATCTTCTAGCAAGCAAAATAATTTATTGTTCTCATGATCACTTTCTGGGTTAGCAAAAATGTGAATATCAAAATATAAAGGCGATTGCTGAGGCAGAATCCGGGCGATCGCCGTCAGAGAAAAGTCTTCCATTTCCCCTTGCCAGATAGATTTAATAATATCTTCTAAACCTAATAACTCTGGGAACAAATAAGTAACATCCACCCCAACTATTAACTGTTGCGGGGGATCGCCAAACCGACCAGCCCCAAGAGAGGCGTTAATAATAATGCCTTGCTGATCTAAGATAAGATATTCGCTGCCTCGTACTTGCAGCATTTTAAGAAACAGTGGGTTCATAGTTCAGTATTAAGTCATAAATACTGCCAATTTTTCAAATATTTCATCTACGTATTCTCCTGTTTTAGCTGAGGTTTGATAAATATATAAAACTTTTTCTTGATAAAGAGATTGAGTGCTATGAAATATCTTAGCGGCTTTTTCTGGCTCAATTAAATCAACTTTATTTAAGGCAATAATTATTTTTCGTTGGGGGTTTACAGAATAAAATAGGGATAAATGTTCTGGAATTCGATCGATAGTTTCTGGACGACTAACATCTGCCACAACTAAAGCTCCTTTAGAACCCTGAAGATAGCTAGGAGCGATCGACTTAAATTTTGTATGACCTTCTAAGTCCCAAATTAATAACTGTAAATCATTATCTGCCGTATTTTCTTTAGATAAAATTATATTTTTACGAGATATCTTCACCCCTACAGTAGATAGGTATTGATCACTAAATTGACCATCTACAAATCTTCCAATCAAGCTAGTTTTTCCTACCCCAAAGTCTCCAATGAGGCACATTTTTTTCGAGACTGTCACCATGATAATTAATTTTGGATATTGGGAGCTATTAATTCAAATTCTACAAACCTATTTTGCCATAGCTCTGTTATGCCTGGAATTTGCTTGATTGAGCCTCTAATTTCTAAGCGCCCTTTCTCTATACCTTGTTCCAAAAGTATCTGTTGGACACTAATCGCTCTGGCTGTAGCTAAGCCTTTATTATCTAAAGGATCGCCGATGTTATCGGCATAACCAATTATCCGGAGACGGAAATTAGGGCTAAGAGTTAACAGATTTTTGATTTCTGTAATTTGAGAGAGACTAGCTGGGGGAAAGGTTACAGAGCCTGCCTCAAAATAGATGTGCCTCAAGATCCCCTCTTGGCTAATATCTCTTAATTGTATCCGATTAGACAAAACTTTGATCCCCGGAATATTTTGCATGATTTTAGTTACATTATTTATAGATTGCTCATCCTTTGCTATCCCAATAATTTCTAATACTCCTGCTTGATACCTAGAACTGATGGCAATCCCCGGATTTTCATTAAGAACCATCGTAGTTCTTTGGATTTCTGCTACTGTGAAATTTGAATCTACCGGAATATCTACAGCAATTATTTGATTGTCGATCGCTAATTTTGTTTCGACTTGATGGGCAATTGTTTCTGCTTTCTTTTGGAGTACAGAATTAGGAACCTTGCCGATTAATTTAACCTTGTTATCTATAACTTGAGCTTCTAGCCTATACACAGAGAGTTCTGGAGTTTTATCAAGAGCAGTAACTACTTGGGCAGCTATCTGATTATTAACAGATTGTCGATATTGATAAATTCCTAAAGGTATCATGACGATACTTATTGCTGCAAGGATGACAAAACCTAAGGTTAAGGGATAACGAGAAGTTGGTTTTATATCAGGATCATTGTAGGTAATCATATCCTCGATTAGGGTATTAACCTCCTCTGGAATGGTAGAGCGATCGCCTTCAAAATTCATAATTGGTCTATTATAAATACGAACAATTGTGGACATCGATCGCCGAAATTTCTTGACAAATCCCTCAGTCATTTGACCACGAATTACTAGAGCTAAATAACAATAACCAGCTACTTCTAAAACTATTTTGGAATCACTATAATCAATTTGGTTTAATTCTGGAGAAGTGTTACTAGTAGTCATACAATCATTAGCAAAACTACGAATAGCGGTTAACATTCCGGCAATCATATCTGCCTCTAGTTGTTGCTCTTGAGGAGGTTGGGCATCGGCGATTAGTAAGCCTGAACTTTTGTGGATCAAAAATACTGCTAAAACCTTAAAAGGTAGTGCCTCCCGGAGAATTAATTCTGCTTCAGAGACTCCTTGAATCTTAGCTTGAACTTTGCGTTTTAATCCCTCAGCACTGAAAGCAGTTTCTACTTGACGGTTAATATTATCGATCGCTTCTCCCATATACTTACTAATAGTGCTACCAATAATGGGGTACAGGGCATCTACCATAGAATCTTTTTCTAATCTAATCTGTTCTTGAATTGCCTTGCCCATAGTCGGCCCGATCGCATTAGCAATTTCCTCAGGAGAATCAAGAATTTGCTTAGAAATAGCTTCAGAAATAATCGGGGCGATCGCTCCACTCATGGCTACCCGGTCTTGCTCAATTCGATGTTGAATTACTTCATCAATAATGGGTGTAATAGCCTCAACTACCTCTTCCTTCGATTGAGATATTTTCATACTGAGTACATCAGCAATCGTGGGCAATAATAATTCAATTAGTTTTTCTGGTTCATAAATTTGACTTTCTAATTTTCTGAGGCTCACCTCTAAGCCCTGAAGTAATTTCTGAGCATCATAAACATCTGGGTTTACTAACAAGCGTTGCAAAATATCTAGGGGATCTTCATCTACTTCTAGTCCTTGATTTGGTTCTGAAACTAATTCTATTAGTGGCTCTAAGGTCTGGGCTGGAAGTATTTCAGGAAGTGTTCCTCCCGATATTAATGAAGATGTATCTAAGAATATTTCTGGAATAGCTATCATCTCTACAGGGTTTTTAATAGGAGGTGAACTTAATGTCAAATCCATTAATAATCCTAAATTGGCTGATATATCTGTTGTATCGTTAATTGTTAGGGGTGGAGACTGAAAATAATTATCCTTAGAACTGTTTATAGAGCTATTTATAGAGCTATTCTCAGAACCATTTATAGAGTTATTATGTGTAGAATCAAAAGTATTTGTAGATTTAGAATAAGCTACTTCAGAATAAGCTACTTCAGGATAATCTAGCTTAGGATGTTCTATTTTAGAATAAGCTATTTCAGGATAATTTACTTTAGGATGCTCTACTTCAAGATGAGTTGTTTGAGGATAATTTACTTTAGGATGTTCTACTTGAAGATGAGTTATTTCAGGATGAATAGAATCATTAGGTTGAGGAGGATTAAGTTTAGGAGAATTAGGTTTAGGAGTAGCTAGGGTAACAGGTTTAGGAATAGCTATATCACTAATTTCAAGATTATTTATCTGATGATTATGTATTGAACTATAGATATTTTCAGAACTATTTGCAATATCAATTTCAGTAGAAGAATTGGTTGAGTTAGCTACAGGAGCGATCGGCAGAGAAAGACTTTTTAGTAGAGATTGACGATGGGCTGTAATTAGATTAGAAACTTTGGGCGAAGAGTTCTTATCCTCAGGATCAGGTGATGGCTCAGGAGTGGATGAGCAATCATTTACACTACGGTTGCCGTGATCGCCATCAGGAGAATTTTGGCTAGTTGTAGGTGCTGGAATATTAGATTTTTTAGATTCTGTAGTACCCTGACTACTTACATCTAAATCCACCAATAAATTCAACAAGTCGTCTAATATAAGGCTTGCTGGAGGGTGTGTTTGAGAATTTCTAGGTAGATTTTCCATTAACTCCACCTTGGAGATCGGGTTTAATTGTAGCTAAGGACTAGCTTGTAGTAGATGAATGTCCTTTGATTTTGGCCAATTAACTAATTTTTTTAGTTTGTAACTCTTACAAGTATTCTATAGTACCCCTCAACTACATCATACTCATCTAACATCTGAATCATTGAGTTTTGGCTCAATTAAACGTACATCAGTATCTACGCTATCTTCAGCAGCTTGCTTGAGCTTTGGGACAAACTCTGTTCCCTTTAATCTCATCCCTAATTCAAATAAAAGTTCAGCCATATCATCACGAGATACCTTTACCCCCGTTAGAGTAGCAAAACGCAGGTCTAGCTGTTCAAAAATCTGAGTTCTCAGGATATGAACATCTTCTTGGAGTTTACCAACGCTCTGGCTCATCTGAGTCCGAATAGAATCAGTTTGAGTATCGATGTCTTTATCAAGATTTTCAATGCTGGTGGAAAACTTTTTATTGCTCCGATCGATCTGTTGCCGGAGTTCTAATTGCTCCTCTTCGGTACTAGCGATCGACCCCTTGAGTTTTTTATCAATAGCTTCGGCAGCAAACTTGATTTCTCCTAGGAGAGTAGTCTTAACTTCCTCTAGGCGATCGCGCATTTCTTGTTCTATCAGAGAAATATCTGTCTCTATCTTGCCAAAACGAGCATTAAATTCTCTCAGTTGCGACCCAATGATAATGTCACGAATCTGGTCAATATTGCCCAATCGATCGCGCATTTCTTCTTTACTGAGTTCACTCATTACTTTACCTCTTGCCAAGTTTAGGATGTGATAGTTAGTATTCTGCCCATGAAACACAAAGAGTTTTGAGTATCTAAACACCTTTTGAGGGCGGCTAGATTCAGAAACTCAATATATGATACCAGTAGGACTAGAATAACGGCTATCAAGTACACCATAAAACTTTTAAGATATGCAGCAGGGAACCATTGTCGCGATCGCCACAGCCGTAGTACCAGAGCAGGGAAGTGTAGGCATTGTCCGTCTTTCAGGGGCAGAATCTTTAGCGATCGCCAAGGCTCTTTTCTCTGCTCCGGGGCAACAATCTTGGCAGAGTCATCATATTCTCTATGGTTATGTCCGCCGTCCCCAAACCCAAGAGGTGGTAGATGAGGCCTTGCTTCTAATTATGCTGGCTCCCCGTTCCTACACTAGGGAAGATGTGGTGGAATTTCACTGTCATGGGGGAATTATGCCAGTGCAGCAAGTATTGCAACTCTGTCTAGAGCAGGGAGCAAAGTTAGCCCAGCCGGGGGAATTTACTCTGCGGGCTTTCCTCAATGGGCGCTTGGATCTAACTCAGGCAGAAAGTATTCAAGATTTAGTCGGAGCTAAGTCTCCCCAAGCCGCCCAAGCCGCCCTAGGAGGATTACAGGGAAAACTCGCTCATCCCCTGCGCCAGTTGCGTGATCAATGTTTAGATTTATTGGCAGAAATTGAAGCCCGGATTGATTTTGAGGAAGACTTACCACCCTTAGATGAAGTTGCTGCAATTCAAACCTTGCAAACCATTACAGCAAAATTAACCCAAATCTTGGCCACGGCCGATCGGGGGGAATTACTCCGCCGGGGGGTAAAAATTGCGATCGTGGGTCGGCCAAATGTAGGCAAATCTAGCCTGCTGAATGCTTGGAGCCGGAGCGATCGGGCGATCGTCACGCCCCTGCCGGGGACAACAAGGGATGTGGTGGAATCTCAATTGGTGGTAGGGGGGATTCCAGTGCAAGTATTAGATACGGCCGGGATTAGAGAAACCTCTGACCAAGTGGAGCAGATGGGAGTAGAGCGATCGCATCAAGCTGCCCAGAAGGCTGATCTGATCCTCTTAACTATTGATGCAGCAGAAGGCTGGACTGGAGCGGAGCAGGAGATTTATGAACAAATTCAAACCCGGCCTTTTTTGTTAGTGATTAATAAAATAGACCTCAATCCTCATCCGGTAATTCCCGATCGCTGGCCGACTCCCCCCCGGCAAATTATCACCACAGCGGCTGCCCAAGGAGAAGGAATCGATCGCCTGGAAACTGCCCTTCTTGCAACTATTCAGGGACAAAATTTTACTGCTGCTAACCTAGATATTGCCATTAATCAACGTCAAGAGGCTGCCCTCATTGCTGCTAAAAATTCTCTTCTCCAAGTCCAAGGAACTATTACAGAAAAACTACCCCTAGATTTCTGGACGATCGATCTCCGCACAGCCATTCATGTTTTGGGGGAAATTACTGGGGAAGAAGTAACTGAATCAGTCCTCGATCGGATTTTCAGCCGCTTTTGTATTGGCAAATAATTTAGACTACAGCAACGTTAATTCCATTCTCCTTGGAGGGTAAATGCTGCCCAAAAATAGGGAGCCATCCAAGGGCGCGATCGAAACATCTCCAACTGCGCTGCCCTTAAAGCCTCGGCTGGACGGAGATTTTGTTGCAACATCTTGCTATAAAATTTACTCATCAAACTAGCAGTTTCTGCATCTGGGACTTCCCATAAACTCGTTACTACTCTCGGAGTTCCGGCATACATCAAGCCCCGTGTTAAACCAATTAAGCCCTCTCCCTGCACCACTTCCCCTAAACCCGTTTGACAGGCACTAAGAACTACTAGATCGGCGTTGAAGTTGAGGTTAAAAATATCCCCCAGTAATAGATAGCCATTGCTCTGTTGCCCCCTTTCATTGATGAGGGACATGACTATCCCTGATAGCTCCGGTTTTTGGGCGTTGGCAAAGCCGTGGGTAGCCCAATGAATGAAACGGTATTGAGATAGTTGGTCACTCAGGGCATTATCTCGATTGGCTTGGAAATCAAAATAAGCTAAACGGTTATTCTCCGGGACTAAATTCAGGATGGCATTAGCTTCTTG
>Ga0335395_10003219_pt1 | contig 10147 bp, 10 predicted proteins | sample MAT02_FD_205744 | JGI IMG/M metagenome (GOLD analysis project Ga0335395, IMG submission 205744) | Freshwater microbial communities from Lake Fryxell liftoff mats and glacier meltwater in Antarctica - MAT-02 (spades assembly) (version 2) ...
ACCGCATCCCCGGGCTCAACTGCCCGACCCCAGAGGGTGCGTTTTACGTTTATCCCGACGTCAACGGGCTGCTTGGTCGGGAGTGGGGCGGCGTCACGCCGACGACGTCGCTCGAGCTCGCCGATCTGATCCTCGATCAGGCCGAGGTCGCGGTCGTGCCAGGAGAGGCATTTGGACCCAGCGGCTACCTGCGGTTCTCCTACGCACTCGGAGATGCGGCCTTGCTTGAAGGCGTACAGCGGCTTCAGAGACTGTTTGCCTAGTTCGTGGCCGTGCGGGTCAGGCGGGCCAGTGAGGATTGACAGATGACAGCAATGGTGAGCGTGCGCGAGCTGCGCAAGAACTACGGGAGCTTCACGGCACTCGATGGAGTGAGCTTCGACATTGAGCAGGGCGAGACCTTCGCGTTGCTCGGTCCAAACGGGGCTGGCAAGTCGACGACGATCGAAATTCTTGAGGGGTACCGAGACCGAACGAGCGGGGAAGCGACAGTGCTCGGGGTCGACCCCGGCAAGGGCGGCATTGACTGGAAGGCTCGGCTCGGGATCGTGTTGCAGTCGACCGGCGAGAGCGGCAACGCGACCGTGCGCGAGCAACTCAGCCACTTTGCCGGGTTCTACACGAACGCTCGCGATGTCGACGAGGTCATCGCCGCCGTCGGTCTCGAGGAGAAACAGAAGACGCTCATCCGCAAACTTTCTGGTGGGCAACGGCGCAGAGTGGATGTCGCCCTCGGCATCATAGGACGGCCTGAGCTGCTGTTTCTTGACGAACCGACGACCGGCTTCGATCCAGAAGCGAGACGGCAATTCTGGGAGCTGATTCGTTCCCTGAAGAGGGACGGAACGACCATCCTGTTGACGACCCACTACCTCGACGAAGCAGCCCAGCTCGGCGATCGAGCAGGCATTATCGCTGGCGGCAAACTCATCGACATCGGCGGAATCGATGAGCTCGGCGGCGAAGGATCGCGCATTCCCATCGTGCGGTGGATCGAGAACGGTCAGGCTCGGGAGCAGCACACGACGAACCCTGGCGCGCTTGTCGCCCAACTCGGGGAACCCGAAGGCCTCGAGGTCATCCGTCCGAGCCTCGAAGACATCTACCTGAAGCTGGTCGGCGAATACGAGGCCAATGCGAGCATCTCCTTCGAAGAGACCGAAAGGCCAGCGCTGTGACCGAGATCGAGATCCCCCGTTTGCCGCCCGGCCACACGGTGCGGCTCGGGGTCAGCAGAATCGGCTACGAAGTCAAGTCGTACTTTCGGCAGGGCGATTCGGTCTTCTTCACGTTTCTATTCCCGCTCGTGATGCTCACGATCTTCTCGGTTGCGTTCAGCGAACAGTCCTTCGGCCCGCCCGGCTCCGAGATCACCGCCGCCGAGTTCTACCTGCCGGGGATGCTTGCAGCCGGCCTGCTCCTGAGTGGACTGCAGAACATGGCCATCGACATCGCGATCGAGAAGAGCGACGGCACCCTGAAGCGTCTCGCGGGAAGTCCACTCCCGGTCATGAGCTACTTCATTGGCAAGATCGGCCAAGTGTTCGCCACGGGCACGCTCCAGGCGGCAATTCTCATCGTCGTTGCGTCAATCGTGTTCGGAGTCGAACTCCCGAGCGAGCCAGAGAAATGGATCACCTTCGCGTGGGTCTTTGTGCTCGGGGCGACGACATCCGCCGTGCTTGGCATTGCTCTCAGTGTGCTGCCACGCACCGGTAAGAGCGCGACGGCCGTCATCATCCCGATTTCGCTGGTGCTGCAGTTCATCTCCGGCATCTTTCTTGCATTCTCAATCCTGCCGACGTGGCTGCAAAATGTCGCGAGCGTGTTTCCACTGAAATGGATGGCGCAGGGCATGCGCGAGGTCTTCCTCCCCGCCAGTTTCGAGGTGCTCGAACAGGGCGAGAGCTGGAACCTCGAAGGAGTTGCCATCGTCACCGGACTGTGGCTGGTGCTCGGACTGATCGCCTGCAGAATCACCTTCCGATGGATCCGCAAGGATAGCTAGCTGAAACCGCGCCACTGGTGCTGGTGCTGGTGCTGGTGCTGGTGCCGATGCCGATGCCGATGCCGATGCTGGCCCGCCTACAACCAAACTCCGACCATGGCGGGCTCCGGCTGCAACTCGACCCCGAACTGCGCCGAGACCCGTGCCCGAACGTAGCGCGCGAGCTCGGTAACCTGCGACGCCGTCGCACCACCGCGGTTGACAATCGCCAGTGTGTGTTTTGCTGAGATGGCCGCTTGCGAGCCCGGCAGGGCAAACCCGCGGCGCACCCCTGAGCGTTCAATCAGCCACGCGGCGCTGAGCTTCACCGAAGTGTCGTCGTCCTGAAGCCAGCGCGGCACCTCTGGCGGAAGCCGATGCGCAAAGAGTTCGGTGACGATCGGGTTCGTGAAGAACGAGCCGCAGCTCACTGAGTCAGGGTCGCCTTCGTCGAGGACCATGCCTTTCGACGCGCGCAACGCGAGCACGGCGGAACGAATTACAGCGGTCGCGATGCGGGAACCAAGCGGCACCCCGAGCGCGGTAGCAAGTTGGGGGTCAGAAACGAGACTGTCGGCGGATGCGGCGAGCGCCAACTCGACCGCGAGCACAACGCCGGCGCGCCCACGTTTCAGTGCCGACGTGCGATACCCGAGTTCGAGCTCTGTGACTGGCACTCGCTGAACTTTTCCCGTGCTGTAGTCGAGGTAGTCGATCGAAGCGAGAGTTGACGACAGCTCTTGCCCGTATGCGCCGATGTTCTGCATCGGGGCCGCACCCGTCGATCCGGGAATACCACTCAGTGCCTCGATCCCTGCCCAGCCCTCGGCAACGGCGCGGGCCACGAGGGCGTCCCACGGTTCACCGGCTTGAACTCGTAGCCGGATGCCTGTCGCATCCTGTTTTACCTCGATACCAGTCGTAACCACCCGGATCACCGTGCCATCAAACCCGGCATCACTGACAACCAAGTTGGATCCCCCGCCGAGCACGAGCCATTCAGCGCCGGTTGACCACACGTCTCGCGCGGCCGTGACCAACTCGGTTTGGGTCGCTGGCGCCACGAAGTCACGAGCGGCGCCGCCAACTCGCATTGTTGTCAGGTCTGAGAGCAGCATCAGGCGAAGGTGACCCGCACCTGCGCTCTACCGAGCACGGTCTCCCCGCCGAACATCACTGTCAGATCGATTCGGGCTGTGCCTTCCTCGACGACGCCCACCTTGGCGACCACCGTGACTATCGCATCGTCAGTTGCGTCCACGAGCACTGGGCGCGTGAAGCGCACTTGATAGTCACTGACCCAGCCGCGGTCGCCGAGCCAGTCGACGACTGGCTGCACCGCGAGGCCCATGGTGAGCATGCCGTGGGCGAGTACGCCGGGGAGTCCCACCGACACGGCGACGTCGTCACGGTAGTGGATCGCGTTGAAGTCGCCAGAGGCGCCCGCGTAGCGTACAAGGCTGTCTCGGCTCAGCTCGAACGCCTGCTCCGCGATCACGTCGCCCACCCTCATTCCTCGCCCCTGACAACGAGGGTGGAGATCGCGGTCACAACGTGGGCTCCGGTGGCATCCACGATCGATGACTCGGCTGTGATCATCGAGTGCCCGCCGAGCGACTTGATGCTCGTCACCGCAAGGGTGGCCGTCAGCTCGTCGCCGGCCACAATCGGACGCGTGTAGCTGAACCGTTGCTCACCGTGCACGACCCGCGAGAAGTCGATGCCAGCATCCGGTTCGGCCAGAAGTTGCGCCAGGGTGGCTTCCTGTACGACGACAGCGAAGGTCGGAGGCGCGACGACATCCGAATACCCGGCGGCGGATGCCACGGCCAGGTCGTAATTGAGCGGGCTCGTTGCTCGCACGGCGCGGGCGAACTCTCGCACCTTCTCACGCCCGACAAGATAAGACGGGACGGGGGCGAACACCCGTCCCTGAAGTTCGGGGTTCACTGGCACTCTTCCAGCCTAACGGGCAAGCCCCGGCGACCGTCGTGGTCAGCCGGGGCTTCGAATCTTTAGGTGCGAGCTGCAGGTGAAGTTACTGCAGCAGAAGTTACTGCAGTTGACGTTACTGGCAGCTGTCGCACTGCAGAAGATCCATTGGGTCGACGGGAACTGCGTAGCCGCCGACTGTGTCGTCGTTGTCCATTTCGAACCTCCTCAAGTCTTCTTCTCATGCACTTCTTCTCGTGCATCCCGACGCCTTGTCGGTGGGTTCTCACTATATAACGGGAGTTGCACGCTTGTCATTCCACTACATCTAGTGTTTTCGGCGTGTCGCAGAACTTTCTCCGGAATGGGCATCGGCACCCGCAGCGAGCCGCATTTCGTCATCTTGACTCCGAGTTCGCTGGAAGTACTCGACAGCGGTCACCCTGAGGGGTTAACTCGTTTCTACACAGCAATGCAGATCCACAGCAAGGCAGCTCCACCCGCACCAGACGAGCGACTGCACCGGACTACCGGCGAAGGAGCACAACGCATGACGATGACGTCATCACGACCGAGCCCGAGCGATCCGCAGGGTTCGACCAATGTGATCAATTGGACGGCTGTTCAGTCCGGTCTCTGGGTTGGCAAAGCCAACGGCGAGTTCGCGGGCATGATTGAGGCACCCTTCGGCAAGGGTTTCGTCGCGACAACTCGCCTCGCCAAGACGCTCGGTGTCTTTCCGACGATCGAGCAAGCGAAGGCAAGCTTCCGCGACTGACCTGCGCAATATACTGGCGGTTTGCCAACAGCAGAGTGGAGCACCAGTGTCAACAGTCGCGCCCAAAACCCCGACCAAGCAAGGATTTCTGCGGAGCAACATAGAGGTCTTTCTTGCAGTTCTGCTTGGCCTGGTGTCGATCGCGACGGCATACGCCTCGTTCCAAAGTTCGCTGTACGACGGAAACCAAGCTCAGGCATACACAAATGGGTCGAACCTCTCGACCGAGGCAGAGTCCCTGTACCTTGAGGGCAACCAGCAGTACGTGCAGGATGCCCAGCTTTTTGATCGCCTCACCGACCTCCGCCTTGACATTGAGAGCTCAGACCCAGCGGTGTCGGCGGCAGCGCAGGGCAAGTTCGACGTGATCTACTTCCAATCGGTGTCCGATGACTTCGACCAAGCCATTCAGTGGGCCGACGCACAGAACGATGCCGACCCCGAGTTGTACTACAGCCCGCTCGATAACGAGGACTACCAGTCGGCACTGTTTGGCAGTTACTCGGAGGCGAAGGACCTCGCCGTTGCCACGATCGCGGAGGGCGACCTCGCGAACACTCTTGGTGATCGCTTGACGCTCACGACAGTGCTGATGGCGATCTCACTGTTCCTCCTCGGTATCGCCGCGGTCGTGCGCGAGTTTAGGATCCAAGTTATCCTCGGTATCGTTGCCATCACCATCTTCGTGGTGGCAGCCGGAATCGCCTTCGCGGTGCCCGCCCTGCCGCTCTGGACCTAGTCGAGATAACTTCGCGACAGGTCGCGACTCCGGGGGGAACGAGTTCGGGGCGCTCGCCGGGGGGTCCTGTCTTGTAAGTACTCGTGGTAGCTGAGGCGGGGCACGATCCCGCGACCTCACGATTATGAGTCGTGCGCTCTAACCAACTGAGCTACTCAGCCACGGCACCCGCGACTGAACGAACGGATGTCGAGCCCCCTGTGGGAATCGGACCCACTACCTCTTCCTTACCAAGGAAGTGCTCTACCAATGAGCTAAGGGGGCGCGCGCGAAAAGGAACTCCCCGCGGCACCGTTCGAGACTACCAGCTTCGAGGGTAATGCCTCTGCCCTGATCCGCGCGCGCGACCAGGGCGCCGGAACAAGCTATGCAAGCGCTTCCATTCCGCGCAAAATGGCGTATCGTGATCGCATGACCGTCGAGAGTGCCCCGGACTCTGTCCGTCCCGCGTCCCTGGCAGAGCCGACGATTCCCGGCACTGAGTGGTGGCGTACTGCGGTGATTTACCAGATCTACCCGCGGTCATTTGCAGACTCCAACGGAGATGGCGTTGGCGACCTCGAGGGCATTATGCGTCGGTTGCCGGCACTGGCAGAGCTCGGTATCGACGCCATCTGGCTCTCGCCGTTCGTGCGGTCTCCCCAAAAAGACGCCGGCTATGACGTCTCGGATTACTGCGACGTCGACCCGATCTTCGGCACCCTCTCGGACTTCGACGAGCTGTTGGCAGAGGCGCACGCCCTCAGACTCAGGGTGATCGTCGACATTGTCCCGAACCACACCTCTGACCAACATCGTTGGTTCCAGGAGGCTCTCGCAGCGCCAGAAGGCTCGGTTGAGCGCGACCGGTACATCTTCCGCGACGGCAAGGGTAAGAACGGCAATACCCCGCCCAACAACTGGGAGTCGGTGTTTGGCGGCGGCATGTGGAACCGAGTGACGCGCCCTGACGGCACCCCCGGTCAGTGGTACCTCCACATCTTCGACGCGTCGCAGCCGGACCTCAACTGGGAGAACCGCTGGGTTCGCGATCAGTTCGAGGCGATCTTGCGATTCTGGCTCGACCGCGGTGTCGACGGCTTCCGAGTTGATGTTGCGCACGGCATGATCAAGGAAGCAGGCCTGCCCGACTACACGCCTCCCGTCGAAACCGGCAGCATGGGCGGCACAACTGCGATCGCTGATCCGGCGGCACTCGATCCGGCGGCACTCGATCGAGCGGCACTGGCGCCCGACAGTGCTCTCCCGAAGCTGGAACCGAAACCTATCCCCAGCCCGCCCTACTGGGGTCAGCCTGCGGTGCACGAGATCTGGCGGGAGTGGCACCGCGTACTCGAGCAATATCCCGGCGACCGCGTGCTGTGTGCGGAGGCGTGGGTCGACCCGCTGAGCAAGATGGCGCTGTGGGTGCGGCCTGACGAGATGAGCCAGGCCTTCAACTTCGACTACATGTTCACCGAGTGGAACGCGCTGGAGCAGCGCGCGGTGATCGACCGGTCTATCGATGCGTTTTCTGCCGTCGGCGCGCCGAGCACCTGGGTGCTCTCGAACCACGATGTGGTGCGACACGCGAGTCGCTTGGCGCTCACAGCCGAGAGCCCTCAGGGCGCTGGCATCGGACCGAGTTCGCCCGGACAGCCGGATCCGGTACTCGGGCTTCGTAGGGCTCGCGCCGCGTCATCCGTCATGCTGGCATTGCCTGGCAGCAGCTACCTCTATCAGGGTGAAGAGCTCGGGCTGCCAGAGGTCATCGACTTGCCGGATGCTGCCAGACAAGACCCCACGTGGTTTCGCACTAGGGGCGAGAAGTACGGTCGAGACGGATGCCGAGTGCCGATTCCGTGGGAGTCGGACGCGCCTGCCTACGGCTTCAACGACACCGGTGCATCCTGGTTGCCACAGCCGGACGAATGGGCAACGCTGGCTCGCGACGCCCAGGTCGGCGTGCCAGGCAGCACCCTCGAGCTCTACCGAAGCGCGCTTGCGTTGCGTCGCGAGTTTGCTCTCGCGTCCGGCATGGTCGAATGGCTCGACGGGTATGGACCGCACGTGCTGGCTCTGCGCAACGGAGTCGTTACGGTCATCGCGAATCTCGGCCCGATCGCTGTCGAGTTGCCGGTCGGTGGTGACATCATCTTGACCAGTGAGAAGATCACCGGCGGGGCGCTGCCGTCAGAGACGACGGTCTGGATCAGGACCGACAGCTAGTTGACCGCGTTGGCCTGAAGCCACGCAAAAGGGTCCACTGAGACGCCGTCCAGGCGCACTTCGAAGTGCAAGTGGGCGCCGGTCGCGATGCCGGTGTCCCCGACGAGCCCGAGGAAGTCGCCGACCTTGACCTCCTGACCGACGACGATCGGACTCGAGGCGCTGATCATGTGTGCGTAAAGAGTGTCTAGACGTTGACCGTTGATGTTGTGAGCCAAGATCACGTGCTGCCCGTAGATGCCGTCTTCGGTGGAGACTGTAGCGACGCCGTCGGCGATCGCGTAAATCGGTGCCCCCGCACCCGGGTTGAAGTCGGTGCCCTTGTGGAAGCCGCCATCCCGTGGGCCGAACGGTGAACTGATGGGCACGGCGTATGGGAACGGCCAACGAATTGCGCCGGTGGTCGCCGCGTAGGTGTAGTCCGCAGCCGAGTACTTCGCGCGCAATAGTTCGGCGTAGGACGTGACGCTGTAGCCGTCGCGGGCCGGGGCGGCGATGACAGCATCCCCGGCAACCCGAAGGCTCTGGATGTCGCCGACCTCGGCACTCGAGACGAACTGCTCGTCACCGACCGCGGAGGACTCCGAGTGAAAGAGGTTGGCGGGAACAGAAAGGCCGATGAGCATCGCAGCTGCAAAAAGCATGGCGCCCATCGATACGATGGAGGACTTCGCGCGCTTTGCTCTCGCGGCTGGCTTGCGCTTCGGGCTCCCAGCTGCTGGACCTCTGCGGGGGGCGGCGTTTCGCACGACGACTTCGCTGCGCGGGGCGGCGTTTCGAGCGGCGACTTCACTGCGCCGTGGAAAACGGTCCGCGCCCTTATTGGCGTTGGCCTCTGCCTCGCGCAATTGCCTGCGCGTGAGCGGGGCGTTGTTGTCTGTCACTCAGCCCTCACCCTTGCAAGACCCGGCACCGGGCCGACCTCCACCGAGTCGACCGTCAGCGAGCGGCAGAAACACGCTTCGTGACATTGATTCTCCTCTAAAACGTGCCGGTGGCATCCGATGCCTGGCGCTATTTCTTCGGGGTGACAAGCTGGCTGCAGGCCAACAGTGGGTAACGGATCGGTTAAAGCTACCTCTTCGTTCTTGTGAGAGCCAGCCGAGCGCCGAGGACGCCGTCAGTACCCAAGCTCACGAAGCACAATTTCAAGCGTAGCAATAAGCTTTGGCTCGGCCGCCAGAACAAACTCGCTGTCGGGCTCAGCCTTTCCCCAGCCCTTCACGGTTGCTCCGGCTTCGCGCGCAATGAGTGTTCCGGCCGCGTGATCCCACGGGCTCAGAGTGCGCTCGAAGTACGCATTCAATCGGCCGGATGCCACAAAGCACAGGTCGAGCGACGCCGTGCCCAATCGCCGAATGTCGCGCACTTGCGGCAGGAGTTGCGCGATGACGCCCCCCTGATGCGCTCGCATCTCGGACGCGTATGCGAAGCCGGTCCCGATGAGCGCGGTGGACAACTCAACGCTCGGAGCGACCCGAATGCTCGTCGACCCGAGAAAGGCGCCTCCCCGAGCCGTTGCGGTGAAGAGTTCGCCCGTCGCCGGATTCACAACACACGCGGCCAGCGCACGCCAGGTCTGCGGATTCGGCTCACCCTCGACGACAGCGATGCTCACCGCGTAGTGCGGAATTCCGTAGAGATAGTTGACTGTGCCATCGATCGGGTCAACGATCCAGGTGAGTCCGCTGGCGCCAGTTGTGGCGGTGCTCTCTTCACCGAGGAATCCGTCGTCGGGACGAGCATCCGCTATCAATGCACGAATCAGCGTCTCGGTGTCGCGGTCAGCCTGCGTCACGACGTCGACCGGCGTCGACTTGGTCGCAGCAATGCTGACGCCTGCGGCGCGCGCCGAGCGAGCAAGCTCAGCCGCCTGGGTCGCGACGGCACTGGCAATGGTCAGCAGTTGATCGTCGGCCACGTGGCAAGCCTAGGCTTTCGCGGCTCTGTCTTACGAACTCGTGACAGCGGAGGGGTTCGAGCGAGATCCCAAGGTTTCACATGTCAGTCTGGGGTCATGAATAAGCGTGTCGTTGCCATAGTTGTCGCCCTTGTCGTTGTGCTCGTCGGGGCCGTCGGTGTGTTTGCGGCAACGCGACCAGCGCCTGAACCAAGCGCTGGGAGTTCGACAAGCGAACCAGCGGAGGTGCCCCAGCAGCCCGAGGCGCCAAGCAGTGCAGAGCCCGTGGACGCCCCTACTGGCGAGACCGCGGCATCCGCCGGCACCTACGTCGACTACAGCGACACCGCGATCGCGAGCGCTCAGGGTCGCACGTTCCTGTTCTTCCACGCATCGTGGTGCCCGATCTGCCGCACCCTCGACAGCGACATTCTGGCGAGCGGGGTGCCAGCGGGCGTCACGATCATCAAGGTCGACTTCGACAGCAGCCAAGATTTGCGGCAGCAGTACGGTGTTACCCAGCAGACCACCATTGTCGAGGTCGATACCGCGGGCAACGGCCTGCAGAACTATGTCGCATTCAATGATCCGACGCTGCAGACC
>Ga0335395_10003222_pt1 | contig 10142 bp, 5 predicted proteins | sample MAT02_FD_205744 | JGI IMG/M metagenome (GOLD analysis project Ga0335395, IMG submission 205744) | Freshwater microbial communities from Lake Fryxell liftoff mats and glacier meltwater in Antarctica - MAT-02 (spades assembly) (version 2) ...
CGCCCGAGCTATCTACAGAGATGTCCCAAGAGACATCCAGTGAATCGCTCACGCCCGCGCGATCTTGACCACGCCCGCCCGCGGTGCGATCCTCCTGCCACCATGCAGGTGCAAGAGGCCGACGCCATCAAGATTACATTCTGAGTCGCGCGCATCTGCGCCGGGGCAGCGCGCCGTCTGCGGCGGCGCCGCCGCGCTACATAACCGAGCTAAAACGCGAACAACCCGACAAAGACACGGGTCGGGCACGAGTCGACGGTGCTCGACCTGACCGGCGCGCGCCCCGGGTACGGGGCTCAGAAGCCGACATAGTGGATCGAGCGCGGCTCGCCGCTGATCGCTCGCGCGGCGAGCATGCCGGAGGTGGTCGCGGCCTCGACACAGCCACAGTTCAATTCGGTGCGGGTCCAATCGCCGCACAGGATCAGCGAGGCCACGCCGGACTGGGCCTGTCCCAGCCGCAATTGGGTCGACTGCTGCTGGCTCAGGACGTAGAGGTTCGAGGGCTCGACGTCGGCGATGATATGTTGCCACAGCAGCCGGGCGACGTCCGTGTGGGTGGAGTCCTCGACCGCGAGGATCGCGAGGAAGTCATCGAAGGTAGGCGGTGCGCCGGGGCCGTCGAAGAAAGCGGCGTAGTTTTCGCGCAGCCAGCAGACGACCTTGTCTTGCCAGTCGCGCTGCATGTTGGCCGGGAAGTCGGGGCCGCACGCGGGCGGTAGCGGGGGCTTGCCGGCCACCGAGGCGCCGGTGAAGTAGGCGACCAGGCGCGGCTTGGCCGTGGTCCACGCCTCATGAGCGAGCAGCGAGGTGAAGTCGCCGTAGCTCGGCTGGGGCTGCACGTAGGTGGTGAGCAGGCCGCGTGGGGTGCCGGCGATCATCTGCGCGGCAGGCTTTTCCAGCCACAACTGGAACGACATCGTCTGGGTGACGTTGATCCCGTCGATCATGCGCTTCCAGCGGGGATCGGGGTGGGGGTGGTCCGGGCTGGTGAGCGGCGAGTCGATCATAGGCAGCGCGCCCAGCGGGATGCCGAGCACGCACAGGTCGTAGTCGCGGCCGTACTCGAGGGTCACGGGCTTGGCCTTGATGTTGCTCGGGGCCTGCCAACTATCGAAGAAGTCGAAGTTGTTGTCCTTGAACCACTGGCCGTCGACGAGCTGGTCGTGGTGGGGTTTCATCGGCCAGTCGTGCAGGTCGGGCGGGTTGCCGCGCAGGTCGGGGATGACGAGCGGCTGGTACTTGGAGGCGCCGGCCTTGACCTCGGCCTGGCGCGTCAGCTTGACGCGGGTGAGCCGGCGGTGCGGGCCGACGCCGGTCAGCTCGAGGCCGTCGACGACGTGGAAGAAGTTCACGGCGGCGCCGAGGCGCTCCAGCGCCAGGTAGAGCGGGGTCATCATCGTCTGGGCGCAGCTATATTCGAACCGGTACGAGGCGGTCCCGAAGATACCGGTCGCCCCGAGCAAGTACCAGCGCACGCCGACGCCGGCGGCGAGGTTGTCGGGGCGGACGTCGGTCTCGAGGTGCTCGCAGGCGCCTTGCAGGCGGTCGTCGTTCTGGTGGGCGAACAGGGTCTCGTAGACCTGATCGATGACCTGCCACGACTGTCCGGCGGGCTCGTGGAGGCCGTTGCATCGCAGCCACACCCGGAAGTCATCGCCGTCGAGCTCGGACAGGTTGCGCGGGCGATCCTTGAACAGGCCGCGGAGGATCGTCCCCATGGTGTCGATGCCGGTCCACAAGAACCACCAGTAGGTCGGAATGAGATCGTCGACGTCCTCGAGGACGTGCTTGGCGAGCACGTCGTGGATGCTCTTGAAGTCGGCGACGAGGCCGGACTCGACGCGCTCGAGCGGGCTCGGCGTCGGTGCCCTGGCGTCGGTGGCGGCGATCTCCATGAGCTGGCCGCGGACCCGGTCCACGGTCTGGTCGTGGGTGTCGAGCAGGTCGTCCAGCTCTTTGGTGTGGCCGCGCATGAGCCGGGAGTAGTCGCGGATCCGCCGGGCCAGAGCCACGAGTACCAGCACCAGCGGATGCGCCTTGGGCCCCGGTGCGCCCGGCGGCGGAGCAGACGAGCTGACGCCGGGCGTCGCGCAGTAGGTCCACTGCTGCTTGCGGTAGACCATCAGGCCGTTGTACGGCTCGGCGTAGAACGCAGTGGCGTAGAGCGCCGCGCCGCGCCTGGGGTCCTCGTAGGCGTCGTGGTAGGCGTCCTTCACGACGGTGAAGGCGTTGCGGTAAAACCCGAGGAAGGCGTGGAGGCCGTGCTCCTCGATGCGATCGGCCTTGGCCGGGTTGCGCCACGACTGGCACTTGCCGCCGAGGCGATAGCCGGTGGTGTAGACCGAGACGTCGAAGCGGTCCTTCTGGCGCGCCAGATACAGCGCGGCGGCGCAGGCAGCCGGCCCGCCGCCGAGCACGGCGACACGCAGCTTGCGGGCGCCCGGGGGTCGCGGGTAGCGAGCGGCGTCGGCCGGTCCGGGGACCGACACGGTCTGCGTACATTGCAGGCGAAACGCGCCGAGCTGGTCGTCCTGGAGGCTCGGGAGGTCGTGGGTGCCGGTGGGGATGCCGGGCAGGTTTAGCGCCGCGGAGATCGTGATGCTGGCGGTGATCGGCGTGAGGGTCGCGCCGGGCAGGTCGGCGTGGATCACCACGTTGGTGGCGAGGAACCGCCCGGGGAGCCGCGAATCGAAGGAGGAGGCGTCGACGATATGCAGCGCCTGGGCGATGATCGGCTGCTCGAGCAGCAGGCGGGCGATAGCGAAGTTGGCGGCGGCGTCGGTGGGGCCGGCCACGATCCCCGGCACCTCGGTGAAGCGGGCGGTGACGGCGGGGGTGGTGGCGCCCTCGGGGACCACGACGAAGTCGGTCTGCGGGTCCGCGGCGCCCCCGGGACGGTGGACGCGGATCGTCGCGTCCTGCGCCTCCCAGCCGTGGATGTGGGCGCCGACCCAGGCGGGCTCGCGTTCGTTGACGAACTGGCGTCGCACGTAGATGAAGGGTCCAGGGTACGGGGCGTGGACGTCGCTGATCTGCGCGTAGGGGACCGCGATCGTCAGCCCCTCGTAATCGCTGGTGCCGAGCAGGTTGCGAAAGACGTTGCGCGACGAGAGCAGCAAGACCGGATGCCAGTCCGAGGGGACGATCGGCTGCGGCGCGAGCTCGAGGCCGGCCGGCAGCAGCCTGCGCACGTCCGCGGCCGGGAGCACGAGCACGGCGACGCGGGCGTCGAGGGTGCCGGTCGACTCGAGCCACTTGCCGGCCGCGGGCGCGGCGTGGCCGAGGCTGGTCGCGAGCTCGCAGAGCAGCGCGGCGCGGTGCTCGTCCGGATTGTTGGTACCCGGGGATCTGGCCAATTCGAGGACGATTGCGTGGGCGCGGCTGGTGTCTTGCATCGACTGTTCCTCGCTGTCAGGGTCGCCGGGTGAAGCCCGCGGCGTTCATGTCGGTGTAAAGGTCGGGTCGGACGATCGCGTTCTTCGTCATCCAGGCGTCGGACAGGGCCATCAGCTCCCGCCCCTCGTCGCCGCCGACCAGGGCGGCGAGGCGCCGCCGCATCACGGCGAGGTAGGAGGTCATGCCGAGCGCCTCGTAGGCGGTGATCGCCCGCCGCGCCTCGGCGATCGCCGGCTCGCTGCGACCGGCGAGCGCCTCGGCGCTGGCCAGGAGGAAGCGCCCGAACGCCTCGCCGGTGGGCAACGGCAGGCGCAGGCACTGCTCGGCGGACTTGCGGGCGATCTTGAGGAGCGGCGCCGGATCGCGGTGCTGGGCGGCCAGCGCCAGCGCGGTGGCGCCGCGGTTGCGGTGGAACTCGGCCTGCACGAACGGGATCCGGAAGAAGATCAGGCGCCGGATCTTGGGGGCGTCGAGCAGGTGTTGCTGCCACGAGGCCAGGGCCTGCCCCTGGTAGCGCAGCAGCTCCGACTGCTGGCAGGTCCAGTTGAAGTAATGCACCTCGAAGTGCCGGGGGGCGCCCTCGCGGTAGAGGGCCATCTGCTCGGTGGCGGCCTCGACCTGGTCGGCGGCGAGATGGACGACGTTGCCCATCATGCCGCGGATGAAGCCCTCGACGTAGGGATTCGGGCGCTCGGCGCAGTCGCGGATGAGCCGCGCGGCGGCGGCGCCTACCGCGCCGACCTCACCGCGGTACTGGTGAAGCAGGGTGCGATGGACCTCGATCTGGCTGACCTCGTGCATCTGTCCGGTGCACTGCGAGCGCAGGATGGCGATGGCGCGCTCGTACTCGGTGGCGGAGGCGGCGAAGCGGCACAGCATGTTGTGGGTCCCGGCCCGGAACTGGGCAAGCATACCGAGGGTGTAGGGGCTGCCCTGGACCGCGGGCGACTGCTCGAGCGCGTCGAACAGGACGTGCGTCTCGGCCTCGACCGGCACGCCCTGCATCAGGGCGCGCACATAGGCCTCGTAGCCGACGGCCCGCGCGGCCCGCAGCGGGTCGCCGCTGGCGAGGGCGAGGCGCAGGTGGCGGGCGTGGAACAGCGCCGAGTTGAGGCCATCGACGTAGGCGAGGCCGCGGGTGGCGGTCCAGCACACGTCGAGCCGCTCGGCGTCCTGCTGCGAGAGCTGGCCCGGTCCCGGCGGCGGCACGCCGAGCTTGCGCGGCAATCGCAGGCGCTGGCCGATCAGCGAGACGATCGTCGAGACGGTGCCGCGGGTCCGCGAGAGGCCGACCCGCGACAGCAGCTCGTCCAGTACGGCGCGGCCCTCGTCGTGGTGGCCGGTGGTCAGGAAGTGGGTGGCGGCCAGGCGCAGCCACTCGGTGCGTTGCGGGTCGCCGGCGGCGCCGCTGGTATCGTGGCCGGCGTCGGTGTAGACGCGCGCCGCGGCGTGCATGCGCCCGGCGTTGGCGAGGGCCTCGGCGAGCCTGGCCCGGGTGTCGATGGTGGCGACGGCGCCGAGACCCCCGATCGCCAGCGCAGCTTGGTACAGCTCGGCGGCCTGATCGAAGGCGAGGGCGCGCGAGGCGTCGGCGGCGGCGGCGAGGGTGTAGTAAATGGCGCGCGCGTCGTCCTTCGCGGCCCGGAAGTGGTGGGCCAGCGTGGCCATGTCGGTGCTGCCGGTTCGCAGCAGGGCCTCGCCGATGGCGCGGTGGATCGCCGGGAGCGGGGCGTCGGCGGCCTGGGCGAGGTCCTGGAACGCGGCCTCGCGGACGCGGTCGTGGTAGGTCTCGAGGATGTCGTCGTCGGACGCCCCCGCGATGCGGATCAGGTGCTCCGCGCGCAGCCGGGCCAGCGTGCCGCGGTCGACCTTGCCGGCGCTGGCGGCGACGTCGAGGGCGATCGCCCGCGGCAGGCGGCCGCCGGCGACGGCGACGATCTCGACCAACCGCCGGGCGGCCGCGGGGAGGCGTTGCAGGTGCATGCGCAGCACGCTGTCGAGGCTGACGGCGTCATCGTCGAGGCCGCCGCGGGCGAGCACGTGGCGGACCAGCTCGCCCACGAAAAACGGGCTGCCCTGGGCCTCGCGGGCGATCCGTTCGGCGACCGGGTCGCCGCTGCGTCCGCCGAGCAGCCGCGCGGCGAGGGTGGTCGACTGCTCGGGGCCCAGCGGACCGATGGCGAGGCGATGCACGGTGAACCCGGGGTCGGCGGTCAGTCCGGCGATCAGGTGGGCGAGCGGGTGGCGGGTGGCCTCGGCGCCCTCGCGGTGGCTGACGAGCAGCGTCACCGGCGGGGCCGGCTTGCGCAGCAGCACCGAGTGCAGGAACAGCACGCTATCGAGGTCGGCCCACTGCAGGTCATCGAGGTCGAGGACGACCGGGTGGTCGGCGGCGATCCGCGCGAGCACGCCGGCGAACGCGTCGGCGGCGCGGCGGCGGATCTCGACCGGGTCACAGCCGGCGGTCGCCGACTCGTCGATGCCGCGGATCGCCGGGACGGTGCGCAGGACCGGGAACAGCCGCGCCAGGGCGGCGAGGTCCTCGGGGCGGGCGAAGCTACTCAGGCCCGGAGGGCCGTGAAGGCTACTCAGGCCCCCGTGAAGGCTACTGGCGTCGTCGTCAGCGCGGCTGCGCAGGTGCAGCGCGAGCGCGTCGATCGCCGAGTCGAGGGCCTTGAACGCGATCGACTCGCGCTCCGAGCAGCTCCCGGAGAACGCGAGCAGCCCGTCCTCGCCGCGGGCCGCCGCGAGCACGTGGTCGATCAGGGTGGTCTTGCCGAAGCCCGACGGGCCGCTGACGAACACCGCGTTGGGCGCTCCGCCGCGGGGCTCGAGCAGATAAGACCGCAGGGTGCGGACCTCGGCCTCGCGCCCGAGCAAGCCCTCGGCCGCGAGCGGCGCGGCAACCAGCTCGTGGCGGTCGAGGCGGGCCAGCACCTCGCTGGCGGCCGGACGGGCCTCGGGCCGACGCGCGAGGAGGTCGACGCACAGGCGATCGAGGCGGGGCGGGACGCCGGGCTGGCGCTGCGACGGGGGTGAGGGGTCGTCCGCGAACTTGCGCTCGAACAGCTCCGACGAGGAGCTGTCCTTGTGGCGCGACTCGCCGACCAGGCACTCCCACAGCACCTCGCCGACGGCGTACCAGTCGGAGGCGGGGCCGACGGCGGAGCCGAGGGCCTGCTCGGGCGCCATGTACAGCGGCGTGCCCACCAGGGTGCTCCGGCCGCTACCCTCGAGCGACAGGTCGGCGCGCTCCTGGACGAGGCCGAGGTCGAGGACCACGACGCGACCGGTGTCGGTGACCATCACGTTCGAGGGCTTGATGTCGCGGTGGACGAGCCCGTGCTGGTGCACGCCGGCGAGCCCGCACGCGAGGCCGACCAGGGCGTCCTGCAGGCGGCGGAGGGCGGCGTCGTCGAGCGGTTCGCCGAGCTTGCGGTCGCCGCGGACGTGGGCGACGAAGTCCTGGCCGCGCAGCAGCTCCATGGTGAAGAACACGAGGCCGAACTCGTCGCTGCCCTGGGCGTGGACGAGGTCGTAGAGGGCGACGATGTTGGGGTGGACGACCGCGCTGAGCGCCCGGAACTCGCGCTTGAAGCGGTACAGGCGCTCGGGGGTGGCACCGCGGATGATCTTCAGGGCGACGGCGGTGCCGTCGGGCGCGCGGGCCTCGAACACCTGGCCCATCCCGCCGATGCCGATCTGACGGATGAGGGTGTGGCGGGCGATGTCCGCCGGCAGGGTCCAGGCGATGAACATCGCGTCGGTCGCCTCGCCCGAGGACGACACGGTGGCGTCGAACCGCGACGCGGGCGTTCGCCAGAGCACGCTGGTGTCCGACCCGAGCGTGCGGGCATAGGCGATGGCATCGTCCGCCGGTCGCGCGGGCGGATCGCCCCCAGCTTTGACCCCCATCTTGCCCACCTTGCCATGGGTACGCGAATCCCCGCCTGGCGTCAATGCGGGCGGAGGCGACGGCGGATGCGACACGGCACCTCGCGGGTCGGGGGCGGTACGCCGAGGCCCGCGCGGCGCTTGTCGTGCGACGGGAGCGGCCCGGGGCCGGTCAGCTCGATGTCGAGGCAGGTGAGCGCGAGGCCGACGAATTGCAGGACCTCATTGTTGGCGAAGAAGCGCCCGGGACACATGCTGACGCCGCCGCCGTAGGGCATCAGCGGGATCGGGACGCGTTTGCCTCGCTTCGTGAACTGGCGCGGTCCGTCGTCGGCGAGGAAACGATCGAAGCGAAAGCACTCGGGGTCGGCGAAGACCTCGGGGTCACCGTGGGTGATCTGTGGGCAGAGCGCGACCCGATCACCCGCACGTAACGTCATGGAACGCCCCCCGGCGAGCGCCAGATCGCAGTCGCGCTGCACCAGGCGCAGCGTGAGCGAGTCGCTGCGCAGGCGCAGCGTCTCGTCGATGCAGCTCTGCAGGACGCGCAGCCGCGAGAGCTCGCCGACGCCGTGGACCGCGAGCTCGTCGACGACGGCGGCCCGCGCGTCCGGGTGGGCGAGGACGTGGGCCAGCGACCAGAACGCGGCCGGCACGGTGTTCGCCTGCGAGGCCCACAAGATCGCGACCTGGTAGTGATCGCGGTTGCGACGGCTGGTGATCCGGTCGAGCGAGACCTCGCGGGCGCGAATGAACGCGCTGGCTTCGGCGTGGGCGACGCTGACCCGGGCGCGGATGCAGTCGCGCGCCCGCCGGACCCCCGGGAACAGCAGATCCGGTGCGCCGCTGGCGATCAACGCGAACCAGCGATCGAGGCGCCGGAAGTCGGCGAGGTAGCGGTCGTCGATGTCCCCGCCGAACAGGGTCTCGACGCCGGCCGTAAACATGCAGCGGGCGGTGAACGCGAACAGCTCGTCGCCCTGCCAGGCGTCCCCGGCGAACCGGTCCATGGCCGCCCGCAGGCGGGCGTCCATCCGGGCGGTGAGGGTGTCGAGGGCGGCGTGCTTGAGGTGGAGATTGTAGAGCCCCACCACCTCGTCGAGGCCGGGACCTGCTGGCAACGGCTCGTAGCCGAACACGCGCGAACCGAAGGTCTCGCCGACCTCGTGGAAGGTGAGCTTGTCCTGCGCCTTGAGCACCGGCAGGAAGTCGGCAGGATCGAGGATGCAGGTCATCCGCTGACCGGCGATGAGCAGGGTGAACACGTCGCCGTGCTCGAGCTGGCAGGCGCGCAGCACCGCCACGAGGTCGCGGCCCATGGCCAAGGCGTGACCGAGGAACGGCAGCCGCGGGCGGACCAGCGGCGGCTCGCCCGGGCGCAGCGTCCCGCCCGTGATCATTTCCGAGGCCCGATTGATCGCGGTACGAAACGAACGCATCAGTGTCGCTGGCCATACCACGGATCCCCCACGGACTGCGCGAACTCGACGATCTGGGCGTCGACGACGTCGTCGCCGAGGCGGCGCCGGAAACGGGGATCGGCGCGGCGAGGCACTCACGAGAGCCTCAACACGGTCCGCCTCGACGACGACGGGCTATGTGCGCTCGAGGCCCTCGGCGAGGTCCGCCACGTCGTCCGCCTCGGTGCGTTCCACGGCCGCGACGACCCGTTCTACTGCGACCGCTATGGCGCGACGCTGTGGGCGCTGCCATCGGCGACCCACGCCGACGGCCGCGCGACCGGACGCCTGCTGGCCGAGGGCGGCCCGTTCCCGCGCATCGATGACTTCCGTCGCCTTCTCGCGCTGCAGTTTCGCCACCTGATCAGCGCCCACGGCGAGCCTCTGCGCGCCAGCGCCGACGACATCCCGCTCCCGGCCCCGTCGCCACCCTCGGGCTCGGCAACACCCACACCTGCGCGCGGCTCACCAACGGCGAGACATATTGCTGGGGCGCCAACTTCGACGGCGAGCTCGGCCTCTCCGGGCTTGTCCTCGTCGCCCCCGTGCCGCAACAGCTCGACGGCGGCCTCGAGATCGCCGAGCTCGCCCTCGGCGCGGCGCTGACCTGCGCCCGCCTCACCGACGGCGGGGTGCGCTGCTGGGGTAACGGCGCCGCGGGTCAGCGCGCCAGCGGTACCATCGACAGCTCCGGGGTGGGCACGCCTGCGCTCGTCGCGGACGGGGTCGCGTTCGCCGACCCCTCACCCGCCGCGCAACTGCTCGCCGTCGGCAACGGCCACGCCTGCGCGAAGCTCGTCGACGGCAGCCTGCGCTGCTGGGGCGCCGGCGCCGACGGCCAGACCGGCCACGCCCAGACCATCAACCCCGGCGACGACCCCGGTGAGCTGCCGCTCGCCACGCCCGTCTTCGTGTTTCCACCCTGACGGGTGCACCCACGGACCTGCTCATCGCAATCTGTGCCGCGTCGGAGGGGAAGCTGCTCCACGATGAGCACCGAACTGTCCGAAGAGCCACGCTTGGCAGCGCTCGCCCGCTCGCGTAACCTGACACCCCCGCGTGGCGAACTGGGACGCGAGATTGACGGGGCCCGGATCCCTGGACGAGGCCGCAGCCGCGGCCTGGTTCGACCGCATCGCCACGCGCCTGCTGCGGGGCACCCACCTGCTGGTGGCAGGCACCCCGCATCGCCTCACCGAGGTCGAGTTCTACTACTTCTCCGAGTCGCACCCCGACCCCTTCACCCACCGCGACCCGCTGCAGCGCGCGCGCGGGCGCTGGTACTTTCATCGCACCGGCGGGACTTACAAGGGTGGCAGCTTCAAGGGCATCGACCTCACCTTCGGCGACGGCGAGGCGTACGGTGGGGTCCTGATCCGCGGCCTCGAG